>JAEEGK010006075.1_pt1 | contig 29074 bp, 16 predicted proteins | sample 8958771 | NCBI WGS metagenome assembly JAEEGK01 (sample SAMN16246547, study PRJNA631951) | gut metagenome | biome: gut microbiome; feature: rumen; material: SC-attached | host: Bos | place: Iran: Karaj | collected 2018-10 | reverse complement strand
AATCCCCAATCCCCAATCCCCAATGAAATAAATTTTAAAGAAAGTGGTTAATGTAAGATAAACATTTAATATTTTTTAAATTTATATTTTAAATTAAGAACAAATATAATGTAATTGCTATTTGAAATACTTTTAGATATATTTTTGATTAAACCTAATTGTTTTGCTATTATACGTAAACTATCAACACTTAATGCTGTATTCTTTGAGAAATCTAAGGTTGTTGAATTGGGATTTGATTTTCATTTTGAAGTAAAATTTGATTATTTTTTTTCTTCTATACTTAATGTTGGAATATTATTTGTTTTTCTTCTTTTTTTTTCTTTTGAAAAATATCTATTGTTGGAGATTGTTGAATATTTAAAGTTAGATTAGTTTCATATTTTATTTGTTCTTCTTTTAGTTGGGGATTTTCTTCAGGAAATTTTTTTGCAATAGAAAAATTTTTTGAGATGGATTTTCTTTCATTATGTCATTTATTGCATTTGATAAATCATTATTTAATTTTACTTAAAATAAAAGTTTTGGATTTTTAAATAAAACATTGCTATTATTTATTTGAATGTTGTCAAATTTGTTTTTTCTATTTTTATGTTACATTCAGAGTTTTACATTTTCAATTTTAAATAATAATTTAAATTAGTTTATTAAATTATTTATAATTTTTTTTAAAAATAATATTTATTTATTAAACATATGAAAATGTTATTTTGACTGGTTTTTCTTTTTCAATTGAATCTTGTTTAAGTAAATCATATAATTTTATTGGGATTACAAATTGTATTTTTTCTAGTATTAATTCAACTAATCCTCTTATTTTTTTAATTTGTTCATTATAATTTGGAGAATAAATATCGTATTCTAGTAAATAATGAAATATTTGTATAATTAATGATAAAGCATCTACATCTTCATAATATTGATTAAATATTGGATATACAATTTCTAATATTATATTTTTTGAAAGTATTAAATCATTACTCTCTATTTTTTGATAACCTAAAATATCTGAAATTATTTTTAAAAAATATAATTTTGTGCTTTTTGGATTAAATTCATTATTTATATCTGAAATTATTACATCAAAAAGTTCATTTTTTAAAATAATTAAACACAATTCATATCTAAATTCACATATATTTTGAATTGTTTCTAAAATACAATTTATTATATCATTCTTTGAATTATTTAGACATTTTTTATTTTTGTATAAAATTGAATATAAGTCAAGTAAATTAAAAGATAAAATTTGTTGTATAGAAGAATAAGTTCCATTTTTAATAAAACTATTTAAAAATTTAATTGCTGAATAAAGTAAATTTTCATTTTGAATATAAGTAATCATATTATATTGAAGAAATTGAATTAAATAAATCATAAAATTAAAATTTGAATTAATTAAAATCTCATATATTTCATTCTTTGATTGTAATTCAATTATATTATCTAAACAATCTAAAATAGTTTTTTTATTTAATTGATCTTTCTTTTCATCTGTATTTTTATATCTGAATAATTCTATTAAATTAGATGTAATCAAACATAAATTATTAATATGATTATCATTGAACAGTGAAATTAATTCATAATTTTTGATATTGCATATTGAAAAAAGAAAATCAATAACACGAGAAAATATTCCTGAAAATCTAGTTTTTAAAGCATTTATAATTACATTAATAAAATCAGAATTTTCTAAGATTTTATAACATAATAATTCTTGATTATAAAATAAATTACATAAAAACCAAAATAAATTAATTGAAAGTTCTTCTATTTTTTGTTCAATTATATTTTTATATATTAATAAATAATCTTCTCTTATTAAATTTAATTTATATTTTGAATCAATTTTATCTATTAATTCATTGCTTGCAAAAATATTGATAAAAATAATCATTATTATATTTGAATGAGTAAAATTTTTGTTTTTTAAAATATTAGTTATTTCTTCAAAAAAATTTTCAAAAAAGAAATTAATTTCTTTTTCATTTTCTAAATCAAATTCTTGAAAAAAATCATTTATTTTCATTAAAGCTAAAGTTATTATATTATTATTGTTTGAATTTAAATCTCTTTTTAATTGAATTAAATTTGAAGAAATATTTAAAATTTTTTCACAGTTTAAATTCAAATTATGGCTCTTTTCTTTTTTATCACTTCTTTTTTTTTCAATAATTTTATTCAACTTATTCTTTCTTAAAGATAAATTAAAATTATTATATCTTTCAATCAAATTAGCTTTAGAAAAATCACAATATAAGTTATTAAAATTGTTATTTCTTCCAACTAAAATTTCATCTTTCATTTTTTAAATTAAAGTAAAATTTAAATTAAAATAAAAATTTAAATAATTAAAAAAAATTAAGAAATAATTTGAAATATTTATTTTGAATTATTATCATCAATTCCAAGTTAAATAGGAAGATATATATTAAAATGGAAGTAAAATTATAATAAAATATGAAAATAAAGAAATAATAAAAATAAGACTTTTTAATAATAACTCATTCCTTCACATTATTATATTGTAATTAATTCACTTCTAAATGAAAATTGAAAAAGTATCTGAAAAAAAAACATTGAAATTGGAATCAATGTTACAAATATATTTTTTTTTGAAAAAAGAGAACACATAAATTTGTAGATTATGAATTTTAATTCATGAATAAAAATAAAACAATATATTAATTTAATAGAATAAATAATTTATAAGACTAGAAAATTTACTTAATAGAAAAAAAATTTATGATAAATAATAATATATAATCATGAACCAATGATAATACCCTTCAATAAATTACACATAAAATTAGATTTAATTCAAAAATCATTTATATATTTCAAAAATAAAAAAATTAAAAAAAAACTTAAATGGCAAAAAGAATACAATCAAAATCAAAAATAGTACGTCCAGGATTATCAAATGAGGAAATAAAAGAACTTCGTCAAGCATTTGAATTATTTGATTCAACAGGTGAAGGAAAATTAAATCCAAAAGAATTAATATCATCAATGAAATCATTACATTTTGACACAAAAAATCCAACAATATTTAGTTTAATTGCAGATTTAGATACAATAGAAGCAAAAAAAAATGGAGGAATAACTTTTGATGAATATGTTACTTCAATTAATACTAAATTACATGATAAAGAATCTAAAGAAGGAATTAGAAGAATATTTGATTTATTTATTGATAATCCTAATAATGATACTATTACTATGAGTGCTTTAAAAAAAGTTGCTTTGGAATTAGGAGAAAATATGACTGATGATGATTTAAAAGATATGTTAGAAAGAACTTCTACTTCAGGAAATGAAATTACTTTTGATGAATTTTATGATATTATGACTAAGAAATCTTTTCCTTAAATATTAATTTTTTTATTTAATTTTTACTTAATTGAATTTTAAATAACTTTATTATATTGATCATTATAGGAATAAACTTGATTTTTTTATCAATGAAATCTAAATGAAATAAAACTAAAAATAATAAAAAAAAATATACAATCAAAAAATAAAATAAATGTCAGAAGAAATTAAATGTAAAGTGATAGTAGTGGGAGATTCAGGAGTAGGAAAAACAACATTAATATCAAGAGTAATAGATAAATTTAATGAAAATACTATATCAACATTTGGAGTATCGTATGTTTCAAAAGATATAGATATAGAAGGAACATTAGTTAAATTTGATATATGGGATACAGCAGGACAAGAAAAATATCATTCATTAAATAGATTATTTTATAATGGAACTAAAATATGTATAATTGTGTATGATATAACAAATAATGAATCTTTTCAAAATGTTAGTAATTTTTGGTATAAAGAAATAACAAATGAAATAAGTGATAAAGTTATTTTTGGTCTTGCTGGAAATAAAAGTGATTTATATTCTAAGGAAGAAGTTAAAGAAGAAGATGCTAGAAATTTTGCAAATGAAAAAAAGATGATTTATGCTCTTGTTTCTTGTTATCAAAATACAGGAATAGATGAATTATTTAATCAACTGGGAAAAGAATATTTAAATCAAATTATGAAAGAAAACTCAAAAAATGAAAATTTAGAAAGCAATCATATTATTTTAAATAATGATATTAAAGATAAAAAAAAAGAAAAAAATAAAAATGGTTGTTGTGGATAAATGGATTTTTAAATTAATTTAATTATTTATTTTAATATTTATATATTTTTTTTTTCAATGTTTTTACATTTAAAATAATATAAATATTAGAAAGTAAAAAACATTTAATAAATGGATTCTTCTTTAAAAAAACAAATTTTAGCTTCTTTAAATAATCCAATAACTTTTGATCCAATTGCAAAACAAAGTTTTGATGCAGCTGATAAAAATAAAAATGGAACTATTGATAAACAAGAATTATATCAATGTATGAAAGATGTTGCTGATGGATTAGGTGCTCCTCTTCCAAAAAGAGAAGAAGTTGAAAATATGTTTAAGACATTAGATATTGATCGAAGTGGAACTCTTGATTTTAATGAATTTAAAATTTTTGTTAAGGACAATATGATTAAAATTATTAATAATATGTAATTTTTTTTAAAATATAAGAATTTATTTTTTTAATTTGTTTGTTTAGTTTTTTACTTTTTTTATATAAAATTTTTTTAAGAATTTGTTTTATGATTGAGATTTTTCTTATTTCTATTTTTGTTACTATTTTTTTTTTGAGTTTACGTTTTTTAATTTTTTTTTAATGTTTTAAAATAATATTTTATTTATAATATTTTTTATTTTTTTAATTTATTTAAAATATTATTGTTGTTTTTTTATAAAGGAAAAAAAATTAAATTTAAATCTTAATTAATTTGAATATTTTAAAGGTTTTATTCTTTTTTTTCCTCTAAAACTTTTTAAATTTTTTTCATTTTCATTATCATTTTCATAAACTTTAATATTTTCATTATTATTATAACCAGAAATAGAAGTTTTATTTAAAGAAAAAGAAGAAGAATTACTAAAATTATTATTACTAACATTATTTCCATTATTTTTTTTCGCTATATTACTTTTATGAAAAGGAACATTAAATTTACTATGTAAATTATTGTGAATAGGAAAATAATTTATTTTTTGAATGTATTTATGATAAATAGCATCATTATCTAATTTTTTATCAATTCCTTCTTTTTTCATTTTCCAAGGAATTTTTGATATTCTTGTTTTTTCATTTAATAAATTAAAATGATTAGGAGAATCTGAAAGATCTCTTACATCAATTGAATTTTTTCTTCTATAAGAAACTACTGAAGATCCCATATAATGATATTTATTATTATTATTTTTTTGATTTATATTATTTGAATTGTTTATAAATATATTTGAATATGAAAAATTAATCCAATTTTTTTTTTTTGAATTATTTTTTATTCTTTTATTTTTATCTTCATATTTTTTTTTGAAAAAATAATTTTGAATTGGATTATTATTAATATTAATGTTTTTATTTTTAAATAATAAATCATATTTTTTCATTGTTATATGATTTATATCATATAAACTTTTATTAAATATATTTTTAGAACTTGATTTTTTTTTTGAATTTGAAGAAACACTTCTATATAATTGTTTTTTATTAGGTATTTCTTTCATTGAATGATTTAAAACTTTTGAAATTTGAGAATTATCAATATATTTAATATGATGATTTTTATTTTTTGCAACATGTAATAAATTTCTTTGTTTTTGAATTTTTTTTGAAAATGCTTCAAATTGCAAAGATAAATTTAAATTTTGTTTAAAATTCTTTAAAAGCATTTGATTAGTAAAAGAAATTGACATATGATTCAATTTATCTTTTATTTCTTCTTTAGTATAATTTGATTTTTTAGGTTTCTTTGAATATTCATAAATAGATTGTTGAGAACTGGATTTATTTAATTTTGAATTTGTTTTTGAAAAAGTATTATTATTTATATTTCTTGTTTGTTTATTTTTTTTATTTAAAACATTTGAATTTAAAACAGAATGATTTTTATTAATATTACTATTACTTATTTTTTTATTATCTTTTGACTCACTTAAATTTTTGCTTTTTGAATATTGATTTAACTGTCTTTTTATTTTATTTTCTAATCTTATTGCAGTTTTTGAATCTAAATCAATTGAACTTGAAATATGTTTATTTGGTTTATTTTTTTTGTTTCTTTCTGTTCTTGACATTATTTCTTTTCTTAAACTTTGATAAGATGAATTTTTTTGATTAGTAGGATTTAAAATTACTTTATTATTTATTATTTGACTTTTATTATAATTATTATTTTTTATACAAGTTATTTTTGAATTAATTTGTTCTTCTAAAGTATGATTTAATGTTAAATTATCTTTTAAATGATTATTATTTTTTTTCTGTTTTAAATCTCTACTTTGTTGAATTAATTTCAAAGTTTCATGTTTTTTATTTTCTTCATTTTTATTATATTCTTTCTTTGATTTTTTCTTTAGTAAACTTGAAGTAGTAGGAATTATAATAGGATCTCTTTGAGAAATATTATTATTTTTATTTTTGATTTTTTCCTTTTCCTTTTCCTTTTCCTTTTCTTTTTCTTTTTCTTTATCAATTTTATCAATAATATCCCTGAAAGAATTTTCTTTATTTTTATTTTTTTTTTCTTTTCTTTTTTCATTTCTATTACTATTATAACTACTATTATTACAATTATTATTAAGATTACTATTATTATTAATATTACTATTATTAACAATGTTACTATGAATATTACTATTACTAATATTTTTGACGTCACTTCCATCTTCAGAATCTCCAATAATATTATTTTCATCAAGAACAAATCTAATAAACTCATCACAACATAAATCACTAATGCTTTCTTCTCCTTCATTTCTCCCTTTTTTGACAAGTAAATAATATAATGCACTTCCACTATCAAATTTATTTCCAAGAACACTTTTTTTAACTTTCTCTTTATCAAAACCATAAATTTCACATTTCTTTAAAATTTTCTCATCAATAGGAATTTTATTATATCCAATAACAATACCAGGAAGCATATTATAACCTTTGTTATTAAACCAAGGATGTTCTCTAATTTCTTGAAGAGTATATCTTGTCATAGGATTAATATCTAACATATGTTTTAATAAGTCTTTAACTAAAGGAGGAAAAAAAGAAGGAATATCAATTTTACCTTTTAATACATTTTTCTTATTTATTTCATCATCATTATCACAAAAAGGCAAAAAACCACTTATCATTCCAAATAATACTATTCCTGATGACCATACATCAGCCAACATTCCATGATATTCTTTTCCATCTAAAACTTCAGGAGCTGCATAAACTACTGTTCCACATGGTTGATTTAATAATTCATCATCTGAATATTTTGTGCTTAAACCAAAATCTACTAATTTTAAATTTTTTTCTTTATCTAATAACATATTATCAATTTTAATATCACGATGTGCTATATTTTGACTATGTAAATATAATAATGTGTTTATTAATTGTTGAAAAAATTTTAATGATTCTTTTTCTGATAATTTGCTTTTTGTTAATATATAATCCATTAAATCTTTTCCTTCACAATATTCAATTACAATAAATATAAATTGGGAAGTTTCTAATATTTCATATAATTGAGCAATATATTTGTGTTTTACTATTTTTAATATTGATAATTCTTGATGAACCAATTCATAATCTTCTGGTGTTTGAGATAAAATAAATTTATCTAATATTTTTATTGCCACTGTTTGATTTGTTAATATACTTTTTCCTAAAACTACTTTTCCAAATGCTCCACTTCCTAATTCTGAACCTAATTTATAATTTCCTATTTGCTTTATTCCACTTATATCTATTTCATTATTATTTAATTTTTTTATGTTTAAATAATCTTCAGAAGTGAAGGATGTAGAAAAATGAGGAATTTTTTTGTGAAAGGAATTTGAATTCATTTTTATTTTCTTTTTGTTTATTATTTTTAATTTTAAATTTTTTTTATTTTTTTTTTTTGTTTGTTATTATTAAATTATTACTTTTTTAATTTTTTATATATAGAAAGAATAAATTTATTTTTTAATTTTACATTTTTAAATGAATGATATTTAGAAAAGTTATTAAAATTAAAAAAATAATTACATATCATAGACATTTAAACTTTATTAATGTTTTAATAATTTTGAATATTTATTTAGAACTTTTTTTCCAATCTTATTCTTTCACTATTTTAATAGTTAATCTCATTTGTTCGTTTATTTTCTGATTGATATTTATTTCTATAATATTTCCAAAAAAAAGAATGAAAATAATTTTTTATATCATCTATAATATTCTTTAATTTCTTTATTGTTTATAATTAGAAAAAGAAGAAATTAATGAATTTAAACAAAAAATTATAGATATAAATCGGTAAAAGAGATATATATATTTTATTTTTGGTTATTTCTTTTATTTTCTCAAAATTATTTTTTTAGATTTATTTATTTCTTTTTTTAGGTTTAAAAGATGATTTTCATATCTTTTTATTCATTTTTTTCATTCTTTTATTAATGATAGTTTATATAAATACTAAAATAGTTAATTATAAAATTAATCCATTTTTAATGTATTATTTTTTGACGAAAATAGGAAATAATTATTCTTTTGAATGATTTTTTTTTCAATAATACTAAAGAAAATCTTTAAAATCAATTCTTTTTAAAATAAACAGTAATAAATGAAAAGAAATAATTGTTATTTTTTTAACAAAATTTCTCTTTAAAAAAAATATTAATAATATAATCCTTTCATATAAAAAAGGAACTGTTTATTTAAATTATTACTAAAACCAAATTAAACAAAGATGAATATTACAAAGACTTTAATATTTTCTTTATTAATATTGTTCATAAAATTACAATATGACCTTCCAAAAGAACTAAAAGAAATACAAGAAGATGCTGAACACTGTACAGAATCAGAATATTCAGAATCATCAGCTTTTCCAGTAAAATTAAAGACTCCAAATGCCCAATATTGTATGCTTAAAATGATAAATTCAGAAGAAGAAGAAGAATTTTGTTCATTATTTGGAGGTTCTACAAAAGATACTCATCAACTTCTACAAAAATCCAAAGTTTATTAAAAGAAATTTTTAGTTTTATTGTATATGGTATGAGTGAATTTTATGAAAATGGTAGTGAAGAATTAGAAAATTCATTAAGGCATAAACAAATATATAAATGTAAAGATGGTGATTTTACTTTTAGTTATGGTTATTATGATTATACCTCTCAAGAAAAAGCAATTCTAAAATCTAGTAAACATTGCTTAAGATATTTTTATTCTTATGTGTTAGATGAAGATTTAGTAAATAACATGCCTTCTAAAGATAAATGCTTTAACGCTGATATATCAGAATCTTCTAAAAATAATGGTATTGAATGTGGATATTATGAATTTAATATTAAATTTATTAGTGGAAAAAGTAAAATATTTAAATCTTGTTATTTATTAAGCAATGATATTTTTTCTATTAAAAAAATTGGGAGTGAATCAAAAGCAAATTTTCAAGCAATGGGAGTTATGTTTGCTCAATATGTAGGAGAGGCTTTTCTTAGTTATACTCTTGATTTAAGTGATTCAAAAGGAAATAAACTTAGTTATGATTCATTGAATGATAAAGTTTCTAATCCTTCTCAACAGGGTTCATCACAAATTGCTTTTTATTCAAAATATTTATTTTTGTTTATTTTGTTTTTATTTTAAAAAAAAATCGTTGAAAAATTATAATTGAACCTAATTGAAATATTTTTCATAATTTTGATGTTTATCTAATATTCGTTCATGAATGAATTTTCAATAAATAATCATTATATTTTCTTATTGCTTTTTTAAAATTTGATTCAACCTGTAAATCTGAATTCAATAAAAATAAATTTAAATGAACATTATTCAAAGATTTTTAATATTCCTTTTCTTTGAAATAATTAATTTTTCTTTAATTTAATATATTTATTTATTATAATTAAGTAATCTAAAAATTTAAATAATTATTTAATTTATCTTCTGGAGTTTTTAAACTTATTTATCTAAGAAAAATTCACATTTGAAAATTTGTTGTTGATTATATATATAATTACCTTTTTACTTTTAATAATATTTTATATTAATTCTCAAGACTGAAATATTTACCAATTAAAATGATTTGAATTTATAAAAAATAAATAATAAAAAATATAAAACAAAAATTAAAAAATAAAATAATTGTAAGATATAACTTATAACTTATAATTTTTAAATAAAGATAATATTTTTAATATTTAAATAATCAAAATTAACTCATATTTAAAACATTATTAAAAAAAACTTTTTTAATAATGTTAATAATTAACAAGAACTAGGTTTTGGAATAGGACAAGGTTTCATATTCCAAATATTATCTGCATAATTCTGAATAGATCTATCAGAAGAAAAGAATCCCATTCTACAAATATTTTCGATACATTTTTTATCCCAAGCATCTTTTTCTTGATATTCTTCGTCGACTTTATTTTGAGCATATATAAAGTCATTAAAATCATGACAAACCAAATAATAATCTCCACCATTAACAAGATAATTAAGATATTCATGCATGAAAGAAGTATCTCCAAATTTATTTTGATAAATCATATCAAAGCATTTTTGTAATTCATAAGAAACATAATCTTTTTTCCCTTTTTTTAACTCTTCTCTAATTTCTTCAACTTCATGAACATTTCTTCCAAAATAAAATAAGTGATCAGTTCCAATATTTTCAGCAATTTCAATATTTGCTCCATCTTGAGTACCAATAATAAGTGAACCACACATTACAAATTTCATACATGAAGTTCCAGAAGCTTCCATTCCAGCAGTTGAAATTTGATGATTTATATCTGAAGCAGGTATAATAATTTGAGCTGATGAAACATTATAATCTGGAAGGAATACAAACTTAAAATAATTATTAACATCATGATCATTATTTATATGATATGAAACCATATTTGCTAATTTAATTATATTTTTTGCTAATTTATATCCAGGAGCTGCTTTTCCTCCTAAAAATGTTATTCTCTTATTTACTCTTTCTCTTTCTTTTGGTGTCATTTCTTTTAATTGAATATATTTATGAATACAAGCTAATATATTCATAAATTGTCTTTTATATTCATGAATTCTTTTAACCATAACATCAAACATGAAATTTTCATTAATTTCAATATTACAATGTTTTAAAACCCAATCTTTCAAACGTAATTTAGCAGCTTTTTTCCCTAATCTATATTTCTCTAAAAATTCCTTATATTTACCTTCTTTATTTAATTTCTCAGGAATATCTTTAAGAGAATCTAATTTACCTAACCAAGAATTATTTCCCATAGTTTCAGTTAATAAATTAGATAATTCTGGAAAAGCAGCATGAACCCATCTACGAGGAGTAACTCCATTAGTAACATTAGTAAATTTATTAGGCCACATTTCATAAAAATCTTTAAATAAATGAGTTTTTAATAATCCAGAATGTATTTCAGCTACTCCATTAACATATTGTGATGAAACAACACATAAATTTGCCATTCTAATTTGTTTTGGAACTGAATCTTCAACAACTGACATTCTACTCATTTTTCCTGTATCACCTGGAAAAGCTTTTTGAACTTCTTCTAGAAAATAGAAATTGATAAGATACATTAACTCAAGATGTCTAGGAAGTATAATTTCTAAAATGGTAACACCCCATTTTTCAAGAGCTTCTGGTAAAACAGTATGATTAGTATAATTGAATGATTTTCTAACAATTTCAAAAGCTTCTTTAAATTCTAATTCTTCTTCATCAATTAATAAACGTAGAAATTCAACAATAGCTAAAGTAGGATGAGTATCATTTAATTGGAAAATATTATGTTTAGGAAATTCACTCCAAGGAAGACCAAATCTCTGGAATCTATGAACTACATTTCTAACAGTAGCAGAAGCAAAGAAATATTCTTGTTTTAATCTAAGTTCTTTTCCTTGTAAAGTAGAATCATTAGGATATAAAACAGAAGTAATATAACTACTTTTTAATTTTTGATCAAGAGCTTTAGCATGATCACCTTTATTAAATTCATCGAAATCAAATTCTTCTCTTGGGAAACTTCTCCATAATCTTAAAGTATTACAATTATAAGTATTAAATCCTGGAACAGCAGTATCATAAGCAACAGCAATAACAGTTTCACCTCCATCCCAAACACGGACTTTTTTCCCAGCTCGATATCCATCAGAGACTTTCCCATAGAATCTAATTTTAAACTGTAAATCTAAATTAGGAACTTCCCAAGGATTACCCTTACTTAACCAATAATCAGGTAATTCCTTCTGTTCGAAATTTTCAATAACTTGTCTGAAAATACCATAATCATATCTTAAACCATAACCCCATCCAGGTAAATTCAAAGTTGCCATACTGTCAATATAGCATGCTGCTAGACGACCTAGACCACCATTACCAAGTCCTGCATCTGGTTCTCTTTCGTAAATGTCTTCAATCTTAATTCCTAAGTCCATTAATGCATCTTTGTATGTTTTCTCTAAATCCATATTGATTAATGCATTTTGAAGAAGACGACCTAAGAGAAATTCTATGGAGAGATAATAAACTTTTCTAGGGTTAATCTTACGGAAATATTCTTGAGTGTCATTCCATTGTTCTAAGAGACGCTCACGGACTGAAAATGCTGTTCCTTGGAAGATATAGTCATCAGTTATCGTGAAACGAGTTCTACCGAAGGTATGGGCTACATGTTGGACGATAGAGGACTGAATTGAGGGAAAGTCACGAGGCAACTTCTTTGCCAATAGTTCCTCAATTTTGTCTGATATAGGATTTGAATTTTTTTCTTCTGATGAGGATTCATTTTTTGTTTTTGGTGTTGTCATTTTTTTTTTTGAATTTTTTCGATATATATATTTATTAATTTTATTTGGATATTTATATAGGTTTTTTATTGCATTTAAGGTTTGAAAGTATTTAATATAGATTTTTTGGATTTTTTGTTTTTGATATATTTATAATATTTTATTTCAACCTTTTTGGTTTAAATTGAATTTTTTGGTTTAGGGTTTTTTAAATTTATGAAAAACTTTTTTTATTTAATTTTAAAACTTACAAGTTTTTTATGAATTTATGTGCTTTTTGGAGAAAATAAGAAATGAGTTTTCTCTTTCATTAATATGATTTAAGTATTTACTATTTTTTGAGAAATTAGATTTTGTTATTTCACCGAGAAAAAGAGAAATTAATTTATATATTTTAAATGATTTAAAAGTTGTTACATTCAAGTTTTGAAGAAATAAATTATTTTTTATCATTGAAAAAAAAATTAAAAAAATTTATTATCTCATGAAAGTAAAATAATTGTGTTTTGTTTTTTTTATTTAAATATTCTAAAAATCAAATATTTGAATGTTTTATCATATTATTCTCTTTTTTAATTTTAATAACTCGATAAATATAATAATAATTGATTACACAAAGAAAAAATAAAAAGATAAAAAAAAAATAATTGTTTAAATAATTAAATAATATTTAACTTAAGTTTTAAAGTGAATAGAAATGAAAAAAAAAATTAAAATATAATATTATGCAACTATCATTTTTCAATTGTAGAATATAATATTAATTAAAATCATTTTGTTTTTTATTAATTTAAAGATAATGGATATTTCACAGAATTATTATGTTTTATTTTCAATGAATTAATAATAAATTTAGAAGTAAAAAAATTATACAATTGGAGTTATTCATTATTCATAAAAAATAAATATTAAATGTTTTTTTCATTTTTTTATTTTACATTTAAAAATTTAATATTTAAAAAATTATATATTATCTAATTTAAAAGAACATCAAAAAAAGAAAAAAATGAAATTTAAGTAAAAGAAATGTGAATATTTTAATATCCTGAATTTTCAACAGTTTTTATTCTATAAGAACTATTTTTTGAACTTTTAGATTTACTAATAAAAAAAGGAGAAAATGTTAATCCTCTTTCATTATCAATTTCTTTTTGTAATAAATTTTGATTATTTCGTCTTTTCTTATAATCATTATATAATTGTTCTATTCTTTCTTTTGATTTCATTTTTCTTAATTTTGGACTAACTGGATTTTTTGTTTTAAACATTGAATTTTGTTTAATTGATAACATTTTATCATATTGAATTCTATCTTTTTTATTTTGTCTTTTCTCCGAATCATCATATAATCTTTTATAAGGATTCCTTTCTGAATTTTTTAAAAACTTTTTTTCATTAACAGAATTTTTGGTATAAATAATAGGAGTAAATGGACATAATTCATTATTTAATTTTTCATTTTCTTTTAATTGATTAATTTTATTTTGCTTATATTTATTCATATATTGTTGTTGTCTATTAATTAAATCAATTGTACTTATGTCTAAAGGATTTAAATGAGTTATTTCATTACTATAAGTATTATTATTGAAAAATTCGCTTTTATTTTGTTTCATTTCATAATTAGAACTAAATACTTTTCTTTGCCATTTTACTAAATTGAACATTAAAAATTGTTTTTCTTTGTTTTTTAATAGTTTAATTAGAATATTTTTTATTAAACTTTCTTTATTTTCTTTATATCTTAAAACAATTGTTTTTGCAATTGATATTTTATCTTCCTTAATAAGCATATTAAGATAATTTTCAAGAATTTCAGATAAAATTGAATAAATATTATTTTGCTTTTTGTTTTTATATATAAACATATTCCAATGTAATTAAAAATTAAAGAATTCATTATATTTAGTATTCAATTTTAAAAATAAAATTTAAATAATTTTTCAAAGAATAAATAAGAATTAAAAATAAAATTTTTTTTGATTAATGAGGATTTACTCAAAAATACAATAATTGTTAATATTCTTTTATTAATATAAAATTGATAAAGAGACAATAATAATAAAATTATTATTTTCATTTTGTTTTACTTGTTATCTAAAAAACAAAAAAATATAATTTAAAAAATAAAAATAATTTTTTTATTAATATTAGAATTAAGTGTTTTTAAAATTTGGAATTTATAAATTTAAAAAAAAAATAATATTATATATTATTTGGGGATTGGGGATTGGGGATTGGGGATTGGGCCCAATCCCCAATCCCCAATCCCCAATCCCCAAATCCCCAAATTTTACTTAAATTTTTTTGTTTTTCAATTTAATAATTTACTCAATCTCTTTAAAAATAAAATTAATAAAAAAAATAACAAATAATAATTAAATATTTTCTTATCAAAAATTTTTTTTTATAATTTATTTATTAAATAGAAATAATTTACTGCATAAAATTTTTTAATTCTTCTTCAAATTCTCTATAACAATCATCTAAATCTTGGCATAAATTAACTAAAGCTTCATTAAGAGCATTAGTAGGAGTAATTTCACCATTAGTTTGAATTCTAATTTCTATTTTATTTTCAAGAGGATGTGGTTTTCTATAAGCAGCAAATCTAACTTTTGGATTTCTTAATAACATCATTTTAACTATATTTCCTAAAGTATGGTCTTCTAATAATATTATAAATGTTGCAGTATTTTCTGTTTTTTCTTCTTTTGTATATTCTACTTTTGATTTTCCTTCTGGAATTTTAAATAATTCATATGCTTCTGGAGCGTTCATTTATTTAAATTAATTATAATTATTATTTTTTTTATATATTTTTTTGTTATTTATTTTTTAAAAATAATTTTGTTTATTTTTCATATAATTAATTCAAATCTCTATTCATTTTGTTTATTCATAATATTTTAAGAATAAATGTCAAATTCTAATAAAAAATGAAATATTTGTATCATTATTGTTACAATTTATATCTAACATTGATTGAATAACAGAGATATATATTTTTTTTAAATATCAAATCATTTGTTTCTGTAAATTTTTTTAAATTACTTTAACAAATTTTAATTCTTTATTTTTTTTAAACTACGATCATTAAATTATTGTCATTTTAAATTGTCCTGAATTTATAAAATAATTGAAATTTTTTGTAATAGCTTTTTAATTTTATTCACGGTTTTTTTATAATATTTTAATAAACTTATCAGCAAATATTAATATAGTTTTTAATTATTTTACATTTAGAAAAAATTCATAATATAATTAAAAAATTATCATTTACTCCAATTAAAAATTTATCTTTTATTTTTAATTTAATTTAAAAATTAAAAATATTTAAAATTTTGAAAAAAATAAAAAATGGAATCATCTACAGAAGAAATAATTCCTGGAATATTTATTCATAAAAGCATATTAACATCATCATCAATTCCAAGTTCAATAGGGACATATATTTTTAAAATGGAAGTAAAATTAATGAAAGTAGTAACAGTAGATATTATATATGAAAATTCAAAAAATATAGAAATTCAAAATTCAGAAAAAGTAATAATAAATCCATATGAAAATAAAGAAATAGCAAAAATAACACTTTTTAAAAATTGGGCTTTTACTCCTAAATATAATATTGAAGTAAATTCTCTTCCAAAAGAAAATGTAAAAACTTATATAAAAAATGATGTAATTGAAATAAATAATTCATTAAAAAAATGTTATGAAAAATTAAACAATATTCAATTAGAATTAATGTCACCAATTGAGATACAAAATTTATTTGAAGAAAAGAAAATAGAAAAATTTATAGATTATGAATTTCCACCAAATAATTCTTCAATGAAATCAAAAAAATATATAAACTCAATAGAAGAAGCAATTCATTGGAAAAGACCAGAAAATTTTATATTATTAAATAATGAAAAAAATATTGAATCAAAAATAATAATAGAAAATCCAGAACCAAATGATATTATTCAAGAATCTTTAGATGATAATAATTTTATAAGTTCTATAAGTTGTATAGCAGAAAAATCAAATTTAATAAAAAGATTATTTATATCTGAAAATATATCTAAACACGGTATTTACTTAATAAAATTATGTATAAAAGGAAAATGGAAAACAATTATTATAGATGATTTTTTTCCTTGCTTTCCAAATGGAAATCCAATTGTAAGTCATTCACCTTCAAATGAAATTTGGGTTCTTTTATTAGAAAAAGCTCTTGCTAAAATTTATGGTTCTTATTATGATTTACATAATATTAAAATTGCTGATTTTTTTATTTTATTAACTGGATGTCCTTCTTTTTTATTTTTAAAAGATGAATTTTATGATATATATAATAAAATATATGACTATGTTATTAATAAAAATTATCTTGTTATGGGTATTAAAAGAATTGATGATAATGAAATTGAAGATAATGATTATAATTCTATGTTTATTCCTAATATTGGTTATACTATTTTAAATATCAAAGATAAAGGAGATAAAAAATTTTTTTTGTTAAGAAAAATTTTATATTCTTCTGAACAGCAAGTTTTAATTGATGATCATCAAAATAATTTATTTGATAATTATCCTGATTTAAAAGAAATTTCAATTCCTGGAACAATAATCTTAGATTTTGAAGATTTTATAAAAGAATTTTCTTATATTAATATATGTTATGCAAGAAATTGGGAAGAAATTAGAATGAAAGGTAAGTTTATTTTAACAAACAGTAATAATAATAATATAATATCTAATAATTTTTATTATTTTGAAATTGAAAAAGATTCTAATATAATTATATCTCTTTTTCAAGATGAAGATTCAAATAAAGATATTGATTCAAGGAAACCTATTATGGATATTTCATTATCAGTCTTTAAATATGATAATAACACTAGTGAAATTTTTCATATTCAAACTATTGATTTTTCTTTAACTCCTTCAATTCAAATTGAATTAAATTTACCTTCTGGAAGTTATATTATTTTTCCTAGAACAAGTGGTTGTTTTATTGGAAAAAATAATAATAATAAAACAAATTTACAAGACATTGATGGAAGTTTATCTGATATTTTTATTAATGTTATAAAAGATATTTTTGAAAAATATGATATTAATCAAAATAATATATTAAGTTATAAAGAATTTAATTCTTTAATGGTAGATATGACAAATAATAAAATAGGGGAAATTGAATTTAATAATTTAATCAGAAAATATGATTTTAATCGTTCTGGTTTAACTGAAAAAAATTTAATAAAATATTTTGAAATTTCTTTTTTAAATGGAGAAAAAAAAATAAGAGAATGGTTAAAAAATTTAGGTTATAATAATGATTTATATTGTAATAAATCAAGAAATTTTATGGTTACTATTCATTCTAATAATTCTATAATAGCAAAAATTCAAGATTCTTTGATCACCGGAATTAATGATAAATTAAATAAAATTTTATTAAAATATTTTGGAAAAGAAAAAGAAAATGTAAAAAAACAAGAAATTTCAATTTTATTGTTGAAAAGTAAATTAGATGATTCTATGATTACTTTAGGTTGTAGAAATAATACTAATAAAAGAAAAAAAGTTACCTTAACTTTTAAAGATTTAAAAGGAATTATTAGTTGTGGAAGAAAAGAAGGAACTAGAATTATTAATGGAAATGATTTAGAATATTTTATGCAATTTTATATTATTAATTGTGATGATTTAGATAATATTGATTTTAATATTCAAATTATTGATATTTAACTTTTTACTTTGAAATTTAAATTAAATGATTGATTAAATATAATGATTGTTTGTGAAAATCATGAATGTAAAAAAAAATCTAATATTTGAAAATAATTTTATAATATATTGTCACTTATTTAAAAGAAATTTATTTGATAACTTTTAAGATTTATAAATTTAATATATTACTATAATATATTACTAAGTAAATTGATAAACACAATTTAAAAAAAAAAAGTTTTATTCTATTTCTCAAATTGATTAAATCTTTAATTCAAAAGAATTTTTTATTGTTAATTATGTTTTAAAATAATTCAAAATAAACATAACATAAAAATAGTAAAACAATAAAGTTTCTAAAAAGAGAAGGAAAATAACAAATTTAATTTGATAAAGAACTTTTCCCTTTAGATATATTATTTTGATAAATTTAATTTTTACTTTTAATTTTTTAATAAATTTTATATGTTGTTTATTATTTAATTTTAGATGAAGAAACTTTAATTATTTAATCAATTAAATCATTAAGTATTTAAATTAAAAAAAGATAAAAAATAATATAAAATATAAAAAAACAAAATAATAATCTTATTTATAAAAAATTTCTAAAATCAAAAAAAAATGTCAGAAGACATAAAATGTAAAGTAATAGTAGTAGGAGATTCAGGAGTAGGAAAAACAACATTAATATCAAGATTAATAGATAGATTTGATGAAAATGCATCATCAACCTTTGGAGTATCATACGTTTCAAAAGATTTAGAAATAGAAGGAACATTAATTAAATTTGATATATGGGATACAGCAGGACAAGAAAAATATCATTCATTAAATAGATTATTTTATAATGAAACTAAAATATGTATAATTGTATATGATATAACAAATAATCAATCTTATCAAAATGTAAAAGATTATTGGTATAAAGAAATAACAAATGAAATAAGTGATAAAATAATTTTTGGTCTTGCAGGAAATAAAAGTGATTTATATTCTAAAGAAGAAGTTAAAGAAGAAGATGCTAGAAATTATGCAAGAGAAAAAAATATGTTTTATGGTCTTATTTCTTGTTATCAAAATACTGGAGTTGATGACTTTTTTAATAAACTTGGAAAAGAATATTTAAAACTAATTATGAAAGATAATTTTGACAATGAAAACATAAAAAAAAGTAAAATTGTTTTAAATAGTGTTATTAAAGATAATGGAAAGAAAAATGCACATCATAATTGTTGCTAAATATTTTTTTAATTTTTAATTGAATTAATGGTTTAATTTTTATTTAATGGTTTAATAAATGTAAATAATAAAAAACAATTTTTCTTAAAAAAAGATTCTTCTTTAAAAAACAAAAAAATAGCATCTTTAAATAATCCAATAACTTTGTTCCAATTGCAAGACAAATTTTTGATGCAGTAGATAAAAACAAAACATTATATTAATGTATTAAAGATTTTGATGATTGTTTAAAAGGCCCTCTTCCTAAAAAAGAAGAAGTTGAAAAAAAATAATTATTATTTCTATCATAAGGAACATTAAAATTACTAAGTAAATTATTATTATTAATAGGAAAATATTTTACTCTTTGATAATATTTATGATAAATTATTATCTAATTTTTTATCAATTCAATCTTTTTTTATTTTCCAAGGAATTTTTGAAATTCTAGTTTTATCATTTAATAAATTAAAATGATTTGGAGAATCTGAAAGATCTCTTACATCAATTGAGTTTTTTTTGCTATATGATACTACTGAAGCTCCAATATGAAATTTATTATTAATCTTTTTTTTATTTGAATTATTTAAATTATTTATAAATATATTTGAATATGAAAAATTTATTCGATTTTTTTTCTTTGTATTATTTTTTCTCTTTTTATTATTTTCTTCATATTTTTGTTTGAAATAATAATCTGATTTTTGAATTGGATTATTATGATTATGATTAATATTATTATTTTTAATTAATAAATCATATTTTCTCATTAATGAAGGATTAATATCATATAAACTTTTATTAAATATGTTTTGTGAACTTGATGATCCACTTCTATATAATTCTTTTTTATTATTATTTTTCATTGATTGATTTAATGATTTTGAACTTCGTGAATTATCAATAGATTTATTATGATTATTTTTATTTTTTCCCATATATAAAAAATTTCTTTCTCTTTCAATTTTGTTTTTAAAGAGGTCAAATTGCATTGATAAATTTAAATTTTCTTTTAAATTTTTTAAAAGTAATTTATTAGAAAATGAAATTGACATATGATTTAATTTTTCCTTTATTTCTTCTTTACTATAATTTGATTTTTTTGGTTTTTTTGAATATTCATTAATTAAATATTGAGAACTAGAATTATTTAGCTTAGAATTTGTTCTTAAAAAAATATTATTATTATTTAGATTTCTTGTTTGTTTATTTTTTTTATTTAAAACATTAGAATTTAAAACACAATGATTTTTATTATAATTACTATTATTAATATTGTGTGTATTGATATCTTTACAATCTTTTGTTTTACTTGAATTTTTAATTTTTAAAATTTGATTTAAATGTCTTTTTATTTTATTTTCTATTTTAATTGCAGTTTTTAAATCTAAATCAATTGAACTTGAAATATGTTGATTTTGCTTATTTTTCATTTTATTTCTTTCTCTTCTTGACATTTTTTCTTTTCTTAAACTTTCTGATGAATTTTTTTGATTAGGATTTAAAATATTTTGATTATTTCTTATTTGATTTTTATTATTATAATTAATATTTTTTATAGAACTTATTTTAGATTGAATTTTTTCTTCTAAAGTATGATTTAATGTTAAATTTTCTTTTAAATGATTATTATTGTTTTTTTGTCTGAAATCTCTACTATTTTGAATTAATTTGAAAGTTTCATTCTTTTTATTTTCTTCATTTTTATTATATTCTTTCTTAGATTTTATCTTAAGTGAATTTGAAGTTATAGGAATTTTAACAGATTCTCTTTGAGAAATATTATTGATTTTTTTATTAATTTTTTCCTTTCCTTTATCTTCTTTATCAATTTTTTCAAAAATATCTTTAAAACAATTTTCCCTAATTTTATTTTTTGTTTCTTTTCTTGTTTCATTCCTATTACTAAAACAACTAACATTATAATTATTATTATTACTACTAATATTAATATTACAATTATTAATAATATTACTGTGAAAATTATTATTACAAGCACTATTAGTTTTAACATTATTTCCATCTTCAAAATCTCTAATAATATTATTTTCATCAAGAGCAAATTTAATATATTCATCAGAGCATAAATCACTAACACTTTCTTCTCCTTGATCTCTTCCTTTCTTAACAAGTAAATAATATAAAGCACTTCCACTGTCAAATTTATTTCCAAGAACACTTTTTTTAACTGTTCCTTTATTAAAACCATAATTTTCACATTTTTTTAATATTTTCTCATCAATAGGGATTTTATTATAGCCAATAATAATACCAGGGAGCATATTATAATTTTTATCATTAAACCAAGGATGATCTCTAATTTCTTGAAGAGTATATCTAGTCATAGGATTAATATCTAACATATGCTTTAATAAATCTTTAACTAAAATAGGGAAAAAATCAGGAATATCAATTTTTCCTTGTAAAACATTTTTCTTATTTATTTCATCATTATTATCACAAAAAGGTAAAAATCCACTTATCATTCCAAATAATACAATTCCTGATGACCATACATCAGCTAACATTCCATGATATTCTTTTCCATCTAATACTTCAGGAGCTGCATATACTACTGTTCCACATGGTTGATTTAATAATTCATCATCTGAATATTTTGTACTTAAACCAAAATCTACTAATTTTAAATTTCTCTCTTTATCTAATAACATATTATCTATTTTAATATCACGATGTGCAATATTTTGACTATGTAAATATAATAATGTATTTATTAATTGTTGAAAAAATTTTAAAGCCTCTTTTTCGGATAATTTGCTTTTTTTTAATATATAATCCATTAAATCTTTTCCTTCACAATATTCAATTACTATAAATATAAATTGGGAAGTTTCTAATATTTCATATAATTGAGCTATATATTTATGTTTTACTATTTTTAATATTGATATTTCTTGATGAACTAATTCATAATCTTCTGGTGTTTGAGATAAAATAAATTTATCTAATATTTTTATTGCTACTGTTTGATTAGTTAATATATTTTTCCCTAATACTACTTTTCCAAAAGCTCCACTTCCGAGTTCTGAACCTAATTTGTAATTTCCAATTTTTTTTATTCCATTTATATCTATTTCCTCATTATTGATTTTTTTTATGTTTTTATAATCTGTTGAAGTGAAGGATGTTGAAAAATGAGGACTTTTTATATGAAAGGAATTTGAATTCATTTATTTAATTATTATTAAAATTTAATTTTAAATTTTTTTACAATTATTTATTTTTATTTGCTTTATTTTTTTATTTCAAAGGGAGATTAAGATTATTTTTATATTATTTTTTTTTCTTGAAGATAAAAAATGAGATTTAATGCCTAATTACTTTTAAAATTGTTTTTTTTTATTAATATTTTTTAAAAATCATATGTTTGACTTTGTTTATTATATTAAAATCTATTTTTTTATTTTTAATTTTTTGAATTAAATAGATTCATTAATAAAGATAAAACTAAAAAAAATAAAAACAATTATATTTTTTTATTATTTTATTTTTTGAATGATTAAAATTAAACATAATTATTGTATATTTTAAAGAAAAAAAATAAAGATTACCTTATTTTGATTTAATTCTCAAAAAAAATATTGTTAATAAAACAATAAAATGTTTTTGGATAAATATTAAAAATAAAGATATAAATATTTAATTTATATATAGCATATTATTTTTATAACATTTATTGTTTTTAAAACAAAAAAGAAAAAATTAAATTTTTAAACTAAATTTTTAATATCTGAATTTTCAATTGTCTTCATTCTATAAGAGCTATTTTTTGAATATCTAGGTTTACTAATAAAAAAAGGAGAAAAAGTTAATCCTCTTTCATTATCAATTTCTTTTTGTAATAAATTTTTATTATTTCTTCTTTTTTTATAATCATTATATAACTGATATATTCTTTCTTTTGATTTCATTTTCCTTAATTTTGGACTAATAGGATTTGTAGTTTTAAACATTGCATTTTGTTTAATTAATAACATATTATCATGTTGAACTTTATCTTGTTTATTTTGTCTTTTTTCTAAATCTTTATATAATCTTTTATAAGGATTTCTTTCTGAATTTTTTAAAAATTTTTTTTCATTAAAAGAATTCTTTGTATAAATTATAGGAGTAAATGGACATAATTCATTATTTAATTTTTCATTTTCTTTTAAATGATTTATTTTATTTTGTTTATATTTATTCATATATTGTTGTTGCCTATTAATTAAATCTATTGTACTTATATCTAAAGGCGTTAAATAAGTTATTTCATTACTATTTAGATTATTATAATTAGTATTATTATTGAAAAATTCACTTTTATTTTGTTTCATTTCTTCATTATTATAAGAAAATACTTTTTTTTGCCAATTTTCTAAATTCAAAAGCATAAATTTTTTTTCTTTATTTTTTAATAGTTTAAATAAAATATTTTTTATTAAACTATCCTTATTTTCTTTATATCTTGAAACAATTGTTTTTGCAATTGATGTTCTATCTTCTTTAATAAGTAGATTAAGATAATTTTCAAGAATTTCGGATAAAATTGAATAAATATTTTTTTGTTTTTTATTTTTATATAAAAACATATTCAAAGACTTATTGAATGATTCTTTAGTTCTTTCTGTTATTATTCCAATATAATTTAAAAAATTAATGAATTCATTATATTTAGCATTCATTAAAATTTAAAATAAAATTAAATAATTTTTTAATATATATAAAATTAATTCTTTTTTCTAACTCTAATAAAGAGATTTGATTAAATAAAGAAAAATTAATAAGTTTGAAAATTTTTCTAAAATAATATATCAAAATTAATAATAAAAAGGATAAATTTATTTTTAATAAACAATTATTATAAATTCTAATTATTTTTTCATAATATCAAATATAATAATAATAATTATCATTCATATTTCTGGCATTTTTTTAAAATAAAGTATAAATACTCTCCTTTTATTATAATTTCCATTGAATTATTTAATTCATTAGTGACTTTAGAACTTCCTTTAAATATGAATAAAAGTTTACATTGTGAACTTGAATATTTTCATTACTTCATCATTTAATAAATAGAATTTTGTTAAAAATTCATTTTGGGTGTATAATTTAAATTACAATAAATGAAAAAATAATTAGGATTCATTTATATAATTAAATTAAAATGTTTTAAACTAATTTAAATAAAATTTCACAAATTAATTTTGATTAAAAGTGTTCATAAAAAAATTGGGAAATTTTATAAACCCTACGCTTAAGGCATTTTAATGAAATACAACGTATCAATGATATAATTAATGCAATAAAAGCTGTATATATTAAAGAATTAACTAATCCTAAAAGATAATTTATAAAAAGTGCTTTTTGAGAATATTGATACAAAGCACAAAAAATAGTCAAATAATATAAAAAAAAAACCATAAATAAAAATTGTATAATAAAATAAAAAATTAATCTAATTTTAATTCTTTTGACTAAAACTTCGAAAGTTTTAATAATTTCAGCATTTACTTTAATTTCTTTTTGAATTAATTCAATAGCAAATGAATAATTTGATAATTTAGAAATATAATAAGTAAAAATATTTCCAATTACATTTGCAATAATTGATAAACTTTCACTTGTCCAAAAATCTAATTTATTATTATTATGATATTTTTGTGATATAATATCATCATTAAATAATAAAGCATTTAAAGAAAAATCGATCATTATAAAAAATAAAAAAGTAGATATAGAAACATATATAACATCAAATTCTCTTTTATAGTAAAAAACTTCTAAAAAAAAAATTTTTGATAAGAACATTTGATATAGAATTATAAAATAATTTCTTTTATCTTCTTCAATTGCAGTAAAATAATTCATATCATTATAATCTTTTTCTTCACTTTTTTTCATTGGATAAATAATATGATCTTTTAAATGGGAATCAAAAAATATATGTTTTTCTAAGTTTAAGTCTCTCTCTGAATTTGTTAGATTTAAATGATCTTTTTTATTATTCCTTTTTTGAGTTGGATTTGCTTTTAATGTTATCCCTTGATGAATAATTGTTTTGTGTTCTTTTGGTAAATTCATTAATTTTGAAATTTTATTATGCAATATTGCCATTGAAAAACTAAAATGAAGTGCTGCCAAAATTATTAAAACAATAAATATTACGAATACAAAGTAAAATCCAAAATTTTTTTTATAATTTTCAAAATGATTCAATAATTTATAACAAATTACTATCTTATAATTAAGATTTTCAGCAATTTTTTTAAAAAAATTAATTTTCTTTACCACTTCATCATTACTTGTATTAAAAGTAGAAGAATTATAAGAATTACAGTCACATTCAACTGTATTTGTGTCAAAATTTATTCCTTTATAAACACAATTTTCATCACAAAAATTTGCATCAACATAAAAATCTTTTCTATCTTGGAGAGAAATATCAGTTGATAAACCTAGATCATTATTACTACAAATATTAATAAAAAAATCATCATTAGGATTAAAAATATCAACTCCTAATTCATTGAATTCTTTTGCCTGCTCAAAATTTATATTAGATATATCTCCTAAAGGAACTGCTATTGAAATTGGAATTCCATCACAAACTTTTAAATCTAAATAACGACCATTACTATCATATACATTAAAATCAACATCTTTAGATGCTTTTCCTTCTATGTAAGTTTCTTTTTTTTTAATAATTAAACTTTCATTATTTGGAATATTATATTTTTCTCTTAAAATTCCTTCACATTCCTTTAAATTTATTGTACTTGTACCTTCATTAAATTCATCTGAAGGATATTTTTCTATTGTAATTGTTGTATCTCCATTAATGGTTTTTCCATTATTTAAAGGGTCATTTATATAATCTAAAATATTTACTTGAGAATCTTTTGGAATACATTTATTATATTCTTGATATGAATCATTATCACATATTCTACATTCTTTTCTTTTTTGTAAATCACATTGTTTGAAACATTCTAATGTTTCTTCATTAAAAAATGGTTTATCTTGAGGACAGGAAGTTTTATTTTCTAAACATATAACTTTATTATTTTCTATATAATATAAAGTATTTCTTTTACATTTTTGAATGCATGTATTTTCCTTGTCACAAGTTGTATCACATGAACTTGTTTTTATTTTAAAATCACACATTGTTAAATTATAATCATCATCATCTTCCCATTTTTTAATATTTGTAACATAAGAAACATATTTTGTTGAGTATGTTGGGTTGCTTTCATTTAATTTTATATTTATATAAGGTGTATTATTTATATTTCCAGTATTTTCATTATATAATCCTGACATTGAAAATGATACTTCAACATCTTTCTCATCTACTAAACATATTTTATTTACAATATTATTTTCATTTGATATATATTGTGTTATATTCCTTATTGCAATTGATTCTCCTTCTTTACTTATTATTTTTTCATAATTTGTACAATTAGTATGTCTATATGTTGTCATTTTAAAACAATTTATTGAATTTATTTCATCTTTTATAATAAACCCAATCATATCATTATCTAATAAATATCCTCTTATGTAATTTATATCTTTGATTTCAGATGTATAATAAAATTTTGTTTTTATTGAATACTTTTTTTCTTTGGATTCATAATAATATAAATAAAAATTTAATGTATCATAAAAAGAGATATAAAACCCTCTTTCACTTTTAAAACCAGAAATAGTATCTTTTATTATTTTAGAGAAAGAAATAGTTTCTAATTCTTCTAAATCTGTTTTATTAAAAGTATATATAATTACACTAATAACATCGGATGAATCATTATTATATCCATATAAAATATAATCAGACTCCATTTCAAAGCCTCCTATCAAAAAACTATTATTTAAGTCAAATGTTGGAAAATTATTTGATAAATCACTCATATTAATATAATTCAAATAATGTGATGTTTTATCTGGAAACAATAAAATATTATCACTCGTAAAATTTAATTCAATGAAATATGATGATAAATTTGTTGTAAAATTTTTAATTGTCGATGTATTATTATTATATAATCTGTTTGTTATTAAAGATAATTTTTCAAGGTTTTCGTGAGGAAATAAAATATAAATCTCATTAGAATCATAAGTTATTTCACATTTATATTGAATGGATATATTAAAAAATTCAGGATATTCAAGAGAATAATTTAAATATCCGTTTGAAATATTATAAATTGAAAGCAAATGTTTTTCTAAACATACAATACAAATTAATTCTTGATCTATGAAAATAATATTAGATGAATCTATTATTGAAATATTTTCAGATAAAGTGATTTGATTTATAATTTGAAAAGGTTCAAATTGATAAATATTTGATGAAGAAATACCTATAAAAGTATTAGACTTATATTGATTTGGAATAATTAACACTTTTTCATTTGTTTTAATAATGTCATTTAAAGGAAAAAAACTATTTGTAAATATAACATTAGAAAAAAAAGTTACAATTAGAAAAATAATTTGCATTTTTTATTTTATTATCGCTAAAAAATTCATAAATCTTTTTTTTATATTATATATTTTTATTATTTAATAAATAATTAAAAAAAAATAAATCATTAAAGCAAAAAAAATAAATATTTAAAATATAAAACATCTTAAAATGTCTGACTTTAAATTCAATGACGATATAAAAATGGAAATAGTTCGTAAGAAAAAATATATAATATAAAAATAAAATAGCTCGTTTTGATGAAATGAGAAAAGAATTAATAATTCAAAATGCAACAGTTTTCAATGACAAAAATATAAAAACAAATGAATGTATAGATATCTTAGTAGATTTAATATATCTTTTAAATCAAGGAAGAAAATTTTCATCTCAAGAAAAAGAAACTTTATTTTTTAATACATCAAAACTTCTTCATTCAGCAAATATATCATTAAGAAGATTAATATTTTTATTTGTAAAGCATTTAAATTTTTGGCAAAATTCATTTATTTTAACAGGTTCATTAATAAATGAAATTAATCAACAAGGAGGAGATTTAATTAAACCTTGTTGTTTTAGATTACTTGGTCAAATTATAGATAATAGTAGTGTTAATGCTGTTGAAAGATATTTAAAAGTTGCTATATCAAATAAAAGTACAGAAATCGCATCTAGTGCTTTAATTTGTACTTTATCTGCTATATCAAATAAAAGTACAGAAATCGCATCTAGTGCTTTAATTTGTACTTTA
>JAEEGK010006074.1_pt1 | contig 29074 bp, 26 predicted proteins | sample 8958771 | NCBI WGS metagenome assembly JAEEGK01 (sample SAMN16246547, study PRJNA631951) | gut metagenome | biome: gut microbiome; feature: rumen; material: SC-attached | host: Bos | place: Iran: Karaj | collected 2018-10 | reverse complement strand
CAATCCCCAATCCCCAATCCCCAAAAAAATGAAATAAAATTAATATTTTTTATTTTAAATCTATAAATTTTTAATTTAAAAATTCATAGAAAATAATTTTTTTTTATTAATTTATTTTAATTAAATATATTCTTTTTAATAAATTAAATAATTTTTATATTTAAATAGAATTTTCTATATTTAATAAAAATATGAAAGGAAAGAAAGTTTTTGCTAAAAATGCAAATATAATTTCACCACCAAATAAAAATAAAATTCAAAATATAACAAATTATAATAATAATACAAATATTCAAGAAGAAAATATTAGATTAAAAAATGAAATTTCAATAAAGAATAAGGAACTACAAGAATATAAAAAAAAATATGAATTTTTACAAAAACAATTAAATGCTTTAAAAAGGAATTCAGCAAATAAAAATAATTACAATAATAATAATTATAATAATTATTCAAATAGAAATAATAATAATTATAATATTAATATTAATAATAGAATAAATATAAACAATGATTTAAATGATTCATTTGGGTTTAATGATCCTTTTTTCAATAATTTTTTTTCTGAAATTGCAAATCCTTTTATGGGAAGAGCAAATAATAGAAGAATAAATGATAATGAAAGATTTGATATCCATGATGACTTATGGTAAAAATTAAAATCAAATTAATTTTATTTTAAATAATCCAATATTCAATATATATTTGTTAATTTTTTAATTATATTTATATTCTAAAAAATTATTATTTTTAATTGGTTATTTTTTCTTTAAAAATTAAATAAATAAAATAAATAAATCCTAAATTTATTTTTTACCTATAAAATTTATTAAAATAAAAAATCAATTTTTTAAAAAAATATAATTATATGTTTTAAAAAAATAAATGAATATCAAAAAATTAAAACCAATAAAATTATTATTAATAGGGGATTCATGTGTAGGAAAAACAAGTTTATTATTAAGATTTTGTGATAATTTTTTTCCTGAAAGTCACATGGCAACAATTGGTGTAGAATTTAAAGAAAAAATAATAACAATAAATGATAAAAATTACAAAATACATTTATGGGATACTGCAGGACAAGAAAGATATTCATCATTAACAAAAAATTTTTATAAACATGCACAAGGAATAATTTTTGTATATGATGTTAATAATATAGAATCATTTCAAAATTTAAAAAATTGGATAAAAAATCCAGATTATGAAAAAAGAAATTTAAAAATAATTATAGTTGGAAATAAAATAGATTTAAAAAAAGAAATTTCAACTGATGATTTAAAAAGATTAGCAAATCGTTATTCATGTAAATATTTTGAAGTAAGTGCAAAAAATAATATAAATGTTAATTCTATATTTGAATCTATAACTGAAGAAATTATTAATGATAATAAAGAATATGATGAAGACATTGATTCAATAACATTATCTAATGTTCAATTTTATGAAAAGGAAAAAAAAAAACAATGTTGTTAACCTAGTATTAAATGAATAAAATAATACTATGAAAAAATATAATTTAATAAATTTAAATAATATATTCATTTATTTAAAATAATAAAAAAAAGGGATAAAAAAAAAAAATGGAACAAAATAAAAATCCAATAAAACAACAGAAAAGAGAATTAGATAAAAGTAAAAGAAAATTAATTAGAGAAAAACAAAGACTAGAAAATCAAAAGAAAAAAATGTTAAAAGAAATAAAAGATTTAGCAATGAAAGGAAAACATAATGAAGCAAAAATATTAGCAAGAGATATAGTAAGAATATCAAATCAAATAAAAAAATTTGATGAATTTTCAGGTCAATTAAATACATTATCATTAAAAGTTGCATCATTATCATCAATAAATGAAATTGGAAAAGCATTAGAAAATTGTAGTAATGCAATGAATTTAGTTAGTAATAATTTAAATACTAATAATATATTAAATAATGCTAAAAATATGCAAAAAGAAAATGAAAAATTAGAAATGAAAAATGATTTAATTAATGATGTTTTAGAACAATTAAATGATAATGATGATGATGAAGAACAAGAAAAATTATATCAAGATATTTTAAGTCAATGTTCTAATGATGTTAATAATGATTTAAATAATAAAAATGATAATAATAAAATTTCCCATTTAACTGATAGTCAATTAAAAAGAGAAGAGGATAAACTTGAAGATATGTTAAGAGATTTAAACAAGTAAATAATTTTTTTTAGTATTTAAAATTAATTATTTATTTATAATTATTTTTAAAAATTATTTATAATCTTTTTTATAATAAAATAATTTGACAACTTATGAATTTTATATTTTATTAAAAACTAATAAATTTATCGTTATTATTTATAAATATTTTATAATTGATTGTATTTAAAATTATAAAGTATAAAATATTGGATGATGTAATAAATGTTTTAAATATTATTATTGAAATAATTCTTTTATTTTTTATTTAATAATTCAAAGAAATTTTTTTTTATTTTAGTTGATTTTTTTTTAATTGAAATTTTATCTTTTCTTTTGCGGCTTTTTTTTTGTTTTATTTTATAATTTATTTTATTATTGTTAATTGGGTTTTTTTTATAAAAAAACAAAATATAATCCATATTTGATAAATAATTTTTATGAATTTTATTATTGTCAAGAAAATCTTCATAAGTAATTAGAGTTTGAGTTTCACAATTTTTTCTTTTTATTTCAAGAAATTTAATTTCTTTATTTTCGGAGTTATCTAATTGATTATATATACCATTTAAAGTTTCCATGAATTACAAATTATTTATTTAATTTTTAAATTTATTTATTTAAATTATGAAAAATGAAAATTCAGTTTTTGAAAAATTAAAAAGTATTCATTTTCAATCTCAAAAAAGAATAAGTGAATTAAATGAAAAACTTAATAATTTAAGAAATGAATTAATTCAATTAGATGAGATTTTATTAAATAAAAGAGAAAATAATAGAAAAAAAAAAGAAGATGAATTAGATTATAAAGATTTACAAAATCAAGTTGCAGGATTTTTACAAAAACAAAGAAAGGTATTTATAAATATATAAATATAATTTAAAGGGTTTAATTGAACAAATAAATGAAACTTTTGATGAAATAAAAGATAATATTAGAAAACCATTTACTCAATTTAGTATAAATAATGAAAACACAAAAAATTCATTAAATAAAATAGAAAATGAAATAATGTCTAACATAAATTTAATAAAAGAACAAATTTTAAATACAAATAATGAAAGAAATAATGGAAATAAAATATTAATTGATGAAATGAATAAGGAATTTAATAACATACATAATGAAGTATAATATTTTTTTAATTAAATTATATCTCAGACAACCAACGATTATCAGAAGATAATCGAAATGAATATATAAATTCAATAGAACAAATGCTTATAAAATTTTCAAATCAATTTAAAAATCAACAAATACAAAAGTAAAATAAATTATATATTATAAAAATATAGAAATGAATTTGAAACAAAAATAGTACAATTATTAGAAGAATTATGTAAAAAAATAAATGAAATAAAAACACAAAAAGAAATTTTATAAAAATGAATAAATAAAAAAAAAATTGACAAAACAATAAATAAAAAAAATTAAATTTTTTTATGTAATAAATTTAAGAATTAATAATATAATTAAAATACCATCAATAATCATCATTGTAAAAATTGCTTTTTTTGCACAATTTTTTTTCATTTCATTATCAGCTTTAACTAAATTTTTATGTCCTTCTTTTATAGAAGAAGAAGCATTTTCAATATTAAAATCAATTCTATCTAAAATTGTACCTTGTTGCATTATCAAACCTTGTAATTCTTTAAAAATTTGTGCTAATTCATTAACTGATTTTAATAAAATATTTAATTCATTATCTCTTTTTCTTAAAATATCATTTCCTTCTTCTTGAATAAAAAAATTATCTTTTTTATTATTACTTGAATTTGTTGTTTGTGAATTTGAATTTTCATTTAAATCTTCTCCTATTATTTCTTTATATTTTTTCATATAAACTTCTTGATTTAATTTAAATTTTCTTGTAAATTCACCTAATTTTGAATATATACTTTGTTTCATATTTATTTTTATTTGTTCTTCAATATTTGATTTATCTGATTCAAATAAAAGTTCTTTTATGCTATCTTCACATTTTTTTATATTTGATGTCATCTCTGGAATTATAAAATTAATTTCTTTATCTAATTTTTTATTTTCATCATCATCGAATTTTATTACTAATCTTTTTTGTTGTGTTTCTTGTAAATGAGTAACTAAAAATATAATATTTTAATATTTTATTTTTTTTATTTTACATTTTATTTCTAAATCTTTTATTATTTCATTACATGTTTCAAATATTTCTAAATATTTTGTTGGATGCAAAGATGAACTTGGAGTTAAATCATTTAATAAATTTGGACTATTAATATATTTTATAATATATTTTTTTATTACTTTGAATTTAATTTTTCGTTTACATAACCTGAAGTTTCATTAATTTGGATTTTATTGTCTTTTATATTTTTTCTTATTTCATTAAATCTGTAATTTAAATCTCTAAATACTCCTAATTTTCTTTTCATAAAAAAAATTAATTAATATATAATTAAATTAATTGAAGTAATTTTTTATAAATATTATAATTAAATTAATTTTTATCCATATTTTGATAATAATTATTTAATTTTTTAGTATCTTCAAGAAGTTTAATTAATAATTCTTTTTCTTTAGTTGATTTTATTTCAGTATTTAATTTATTGTTTACTTCTTTTTGTAATTGAACTAACAAATTTTGGTGTTCATTACTTGTAAAATTTCTTTTATGTGTTGACATTTTATCATTAACTTGTTCAATTTTAAAATTATTTATTTCTTCATTTATTTCATTATTAAAAAATATATTATCATTCATAAAATCATTATCTATAAAACTATTTTTTTCAAAATATAAATTATTGTTATTTAATTTTGAATTTGGTTTAAATTTATTCTTCTGATTATTAATATCTCCTATTTTTCTTTTATATCTTTCTCTATTTGAAGTTTTAGATTTAACATTATTATTTCTATTTGAAATTAAGAATTTATCTAAAGATAAATTCTTAATACATAAATTAATAGGATGTTTTGTATTTTTTTCTATCTTTTTTTTTGAATTAGATTTTGATTTAGATTTAATACTTTTTTGAGAACTTAATGATATATTTAATGAACATAAATAATCTTTTATTTCATCTTTAATAATATGATTGTTATTATTATTAATATTATTAATATTATTATTATTATTATTATATATATTATTATTATATACATTATTATTATTTTCATCAATTTTATTATTGTTTTCATTATTAATATTAAATTTCTTTTTACTATTTTTCTTCAAATGATTTTTATAATTATATTTCATAATATTATTATTCATATTATTATTTGATAGATTATTATTTTTTGATTTTAAATTTATAGTTTGTGAATTATTTATATGTTGAATAAATAAATTTTCTGAAGTTACCAAAGGAGAATATTTCCTACGAGATATAGTATTTTTATTCTGAAAATAATTATTAATAATATCCAAATCTATTTTCTCAATGCCTAATTGATTAATATATCCAGAAAAATTTTCAATAAAACATAATAATCTATTTCTAGGTCCAATGGGAATTTGCATTTCTTTTAAATCTTCCTTATTAAGAAGTAACATATCATTAAAATCTATTTTATTAAATTTCATTTTTTTAACATAATTAATAGAATCAATTCCTAAAATTGTAAAAACTTTTTCCATTAAATCATATTCAGGCTTTCTTATTGAACTACTTACATTTGAAAAAAAAGTATCATTATTTGTAGTCGTTAAATAAGTTTTATAATTTGGACTTTTACTTTTACTTTTACTCTTACTTTTACTATTAATTTTATTTTTATAAGATTTAATTTTATATGAAGTAAAAGTGTCTCTTCCTTTATTATTATTAATTCCTTTTTTTAATTTATGATTTATTATAGATAATTGTTTATTTTTAATATTACTTTCTGATATTTCACCAAAGTCACCTGAATTATATTTAAAATGGCAGTTTTTATGAAAAGATTTTAAATCAAGATTAATTGATGATTTTTCATAAATTTTTTCTTTTGATTTTTTCTTTTGATAAAACTGAAAATTAGTCTTTTTAGTGTTTTTTGTCTTCATATTAAGTTATTTTTTTTATTTGAAAAAAAATTTTTAAAAATTATAATAATTTATAAATTAATTTTAGATAAATATTTAAATGGAATTAAAAAAGTCTCTTCAATTATTAAAAAAAGATTTTTCATTTAAGCATTTTATTCCAATGACTAATAGAACACCTCGCAAAATAAATAAAATGAATGTAGAAAGAACAAGACATAATAGTACTGGGATAAAACCATATGAATATATAGAAAAAATAAATAAAAAACCAATATTTCCATATAAATTAACTCAAAAAAATTCAAATATATTTCTTTATCCAAAAATAATATCTCGGACAAATATAATAAATGAAAATCAAAAAAATTCTATAATAACAAGTTTAAGTATATTAAGTTTAAATAAAAATAATCAAAATAATAATGAACCAGTAATATCAAAAAAAAATCAAAGATATCATTCTAATCCAAAAGAATCAGAAATAAATGAAAGAATAAAATCGCAAAAATTTATAAAAGTAAGATATTCATCTAGAAAAAGACAAAAAAAGATTTTATCTCCTTTATCTTTTAGTAATAATATATCATTGATAAAAACACAAAATAATATATTTGATATTCAGACAGATATTCAAAATATAAAAACTCCAGAAGATATGCATATATATAATGTATATTTTATTCAAAAGACAAAAAATTTAAAATATAAATTCGATAATTTAAAAAATGATATTCAAATAGGAGAAGAAATAAATTAATTATTATTTTATAATGTAATAGAATATTTTTTATATTTTAATTAATATTTTCTATTTGATAATTATAAATATCAATGAAAATAAATTATTTATATGGAAAAAAAAAAAATTGATAAAATATTTAAAAAAAGTAGAAAATATATTTCAAAACTTGGAATTATAATAATTTTAGTAGCAGGGACTTCAAATTTTTTATCTTGTAGTATGTCTTTACTAAATAAAACACCAGAATTCATATGTGTAAATAAGACAAATTCTTCACATAAAATAGAAAAATGTGAACCAAAATATTTTTGTAATTTAACAAATGAAATAAATTATACAATAAATAAAAAAGATTCAATAGATAATTTTGCATTAAAATTTAATTTATATTGTAAAAGAGAATCACATATAAGACAATTTCAATCTGCATATTATTTAGGTGCAATGATTGGTTCTTTTATTTTTGCACCAATTGCAGATTCAATAGGAAGAAAAAAAACTTTTAATTTTTTAGTTTTATTAAATTTATTTTCTATGATTAATTTAATAATAACTTTTCATGAATATCATTTATTAATTATATTTTTTATTTCTGGAACTTTAAATTATACTAAATACTTATGTAATGTTATTGTTTCTGAATTTTCAGGTGGAAAAAATGTTGGTTTTGCTATAAGTTTAGCTAATTCAATGTTTCCTATTTTAGGTATGTTATCTGGAGTTTATTTTATTTTTATAAACAAATTACTTTATATTTTATTATTTGTTACAATTTTAGTTATTTTAATTTTCCTATTATCTATGATTTATATGGTTGAAAGTCCTAAATGGTTAATTACTCAAAAAAAATATAAAGAAGTACAAGAAGCTTTATCATTTATTGCTAAAATAAATGATGCTGAATATGAATTAGAATCATTAATTTCAAATGAAAATGAAGATGAAATTGAAAGAAAAACTGAAAATTTGGTAATAAATGAAGTAAAAGATTCAAATTTAGAAATAGAGAAAAATGAAAATGAAAAAGAAAAAGCAAAAAATGCATTTTATAAATATATTGAAGTTTTATTAATGAAATCTCAACAAAAAAAACTATTAATAATGTGTTTTTTAGCATTTACTTTTTCAATATCATATTATGGAGTTTTATTAGGAATAAATAAAATAACAGAACAAACATTTTATTATGGATTTTTTATGAATTTTATTGGTGAAGTAATATCACTTTTATCAAGTGGAATAATTTCTGATTGTTTAGGAAGAAAAATAGTAATGATAATATCATCATTTTTAGCAGGAACACTTTTTATTCTTTATTATATTTTAAGAATAATTTTTAAAGATAAAATAATAAATTATTCTGGAATTTTTGTTGGAATTATTTCATTTTGTATTTCTGCTGGATATAATATTCAAGGTATTTTATCAAATGAAATTTTTCCAACTAATATTAAAAGTACTTGTAATGGGTTAATTAATATTATTGGAAAATTAGCTTCTGTTCTTGTTCCTGTTGTTCTTTATTTTAATTTTTGAAAGTTTTTTAATTACTGGAGGAATGTTTGCATTTATTATTGATGATAAAGAAAAAGTTGATGAAGAAAATTTATCTTAAATTATTTAATTAATGTTTATTTAATTCAAAAAAAAAGTATATATTTTTTTTTTTTATTGATAATTATATAAAAATAAATTAATTTTTTATTTTTTAATAAAAATGATTCTCCCAGACCCTTATTTTATAAATGTATTTAACGAAAAAGAACTGTATGAAGAATCATTTTTTGATTTAAATTTAATTGAAGAAGAATTTCCTTTTGATAATATTATTGAAAAAGATAATGAATGTTTTAATAATAAAGAAAATAAATTATATAACAGTAGAATAAAATATATAGAGAATGATTCAAATACAGAAAATAATATATTTAATTTTTTTAAAAAGAAAGAATTTGAATTAAATAAAAGTATGAATAATTCTTCTGAAAAAAAATTAAAAAAAATATTTTTAATAAAAAAAACAAAAAAAAAACCAAAAGAAGAGAGAAATATAAAAAGAAAAAAAAAGAAAAAAATATATAAATGTTTATGTGGAAAACAATTTTTAACAAGAGAAAATCAAATACTTCATTTTAAAAATACTCATTTAAATCATAAATCATATGAATGTTCATATTGTCACAGGAAATTTACACATAGAAATGGAAAAACTTATCATGAAAGAATATTTCATACTTTTATTTTTCCTTATAAATGTTATATAGGTGAATGTAAAAAAGAATTTGCATCTAAATCTGCATTAAACTATCATGTCAAATATAAACATTAATATAGTATTTTTTTGTATAATTCAATATAAGTTTCTATTGTTATAATATAGATTTATAAAATCTTAAGTTATTATATAATTATAAAAAATATTAAATATAAAATTTTTATTTTATATTTATTTTATTATTTTTTTTAAAATATATGAATTGTACTTTTACTTGCAAATATTGTAAAAAATTAAAAGAAATTGAATTTAAAGGTTTTTCAATTATTGACAATGAAAATAAACAAGGACAGAATGATGCTTTAAAAAAAATAATTGAAAATGAAACATGTTCAAATTGTTATAAAGAATTAATAAAACAAAAAAAAGAGGAATTAGAAAGAATACAAAAGAAAACAAATGATATAGATGATATAATAAAAATAATAGATAAACATTTAGAAGATACAATTTTTTCTTCTCAATTGCAATCTAATATAGAAGATTTTCAAGTTGAAAATAATAAATCAATGGAAACTTTTATGTCTTTAAAAAAAACTCAAAAAGAATTAGAAGAAGAAATAGAAAATCAATTAATAGAATTAAAAAAATTAAAAACCAGTGAAGAAAAAATTTGGTCTAATTTTGAAAGATTAGAAAATGAAATGACTTTACTTTCTAAAAATTTAAATTGTGAAAAAGTGAATTTATCAATTAATGAAAATATTCAAATTAATTTATTAAAAACAAATATATTTAAATTATTATTTGATTTAGAAGTTACTGAAAATTATGGTGCAATAAATGGAATAAAAATGTATTATTCAGATAATAACTTTAAATTTTCTGAAATTTATTGTGGTTGGGGACATATAATATTCCTGACTACTATTTTAAATTATAGAGCAAATAAAATATTAAATATGAATGATGAACATAATTTTAAAATATATTATGCTCTTGATCATTCATATATAATTGATTTTAATGATAAAACTAGAGGTCAATATCTTTTTTATTCAGAAGTTCCTACTGAAAACAATAAAAAGAAAATTGACAAATTAAATCAATCTATGAAAATTTATTTGAGAATTTTAAAAGTTTTAATTAAAAAATATCAGAGATTTGATCTTTCAATTCAAACCTTAAATACTGATTTTGAAATTGGAGAAAATTCAATCAATAAATTTTCTATTTTATGTGATTTATCTGAAAAAACAGATAAAAATTGGAATTTATGTATAAGAAATATAATTATTATACTTCAAATTTTAATTAAAAGTATTTTAAATTGGGAAAATAAACAATTAACTTTGTTATTAGAAAAAACAAAATTATTTCAAATTAATAAATAATTTAATAATTAATAAAAATTATTTTATTTTCTAATTATTTGTTAATTTTTAGTTAAATAAAATGTCAGAACAATATTTCACTTCATTCTTTTATAATTCAAATAATATTTCAAATAAACAAAATTATTTTTTAATAAATCAATTTATAAACAAAATAAAAAATAATAGTAAATTATATCCAAATGCAATAAATTCTATAGAAAATCCAGAACAAATTAATATTTTTATTCCTCAAGAAAAAATAAAAAAGAATAAAATATCAAATCAAAAAAAAAGATTATCTAATAAAGAAAATATAAATAATTTTGAAACACCAAAAAATATAAATCCTTATTCATCAAAAAATGATTTGATTTATTCCAAAGTTAAAAAATTAAAAGAAGATTATTACGATATAAATAAATACTATTTTAATCCTTTTCCTCAAATAGAATTAAAAGACCCTTTTAAAGATATTCTTTTAGAATCTTGTGAATTAATTGTTAGAAATCAACCTAATTTTGTTTTGGAATATTCAAATGACATATTGAGATTTCTAAAACATTTTCAAAACTTAAATGAACCAAAATTAAGTGAAAATCTTCTTAAAAATCAAAATAATATTTCAAAATCAAAAAGAGCTTTATTAATTAATAATCTTATATATATTCATGAAAAATTTGAATTAATAGATGAAACACTTTATTTAACAGTAAATTTAATTGATAGATATTTATCAGATTCAAATATAAAAATTAAAAATGATATTGAATTTTTATTACTTGGTATAACTTGTTTATTTATTGCTGGAAAATATGAAGAAGTAGAACCACCTGAAATAACTGATTATATTTATATTACAAAACATATTTTTTCAAAAGAACAAATCATTTCTATGGAATATAAAATTTTATCATCTTTTAATTTCAATATTATTCATATTTCTCCTTTAATTTTTTTAGATAGATTAACTTTTGTTTCTGAAATGAAAAATAATCAAATGATTTTCTTATCAAAATATATATTAGAATTATCTTTGTTTGACCCTATTTTTTATAAATATAATTCTTTGATAAAAGCTTGTAGTGCTGTTTATTTAACAAGAAAATTTTTTAAATTCAGTGAATGTTGGAATGATATTTTAAAAATTCATTCGGGATATGATAAAAAATCTTTTAAAAAATGTGCTAAAGATTTATGTTTTATGATAAATAATATTAATAAAACAAATTTAAAAGCAATAATACATAAATACTCTACAAATGAAAAATGTAAAGTGTCATTAATTTAAATAACAATTACATTTATTATAAATATAAAATTATATAATCAAAAACTATAAAAACAATTATAATTTTTCTAAAAAACAATTAAATAAATTTATTTAGATTTTTGTTTAAGCCTATCTAATTCTTGTGCTCTTTCAATAAAAGTAGGATGAGAATGATTAACAGCAGAATATAAAGGATCAGGATCCATATCAGATAAATTTTTTTCAAATAATTTTTTAAGACCACTTTTTAATAAATCTCCATAACCTAATTGAAAAGCAAAAGCATCTGCTTCATATTCACAAATTCTAGTTAAAAAATTTTGTAAAATTTCAACAAAATAAGAAATAGGATCATATAAACTCATATATAAAGTTAATCCAATAAATATAGAAATATTTTTAAAACCAAAACTAACAAATACTTTTTCATTACCAATAAAATATCCAAAAATATAAAATAAAATAAAAATATGAAAAGAAGAAAAACAAAGTAATTTAATATTATGTGATTTTTTCCAATGCCCTAATTCATGTCCTAAAACAGCTTCAATTTCTTCAGGAAGTAAATTTTTAATTAATGTATCAAATAAAACAATTCTTTTATTTTTTCCAATACCATATAAATATGCATTTGAATGTGCAGATCTTGTTGATTGATCAACAACATATATTTTTTTTAAAGGATATTCAACTTTTTCTGCCATTTTTTCTATTTTTTCTCTAATTTCTCCTTTCTCTAATTCTGAAAATTTATTAAATAACGGTGCAATTATATTTGGATAAGCCCACATAAAAATAAATACTAAACATAAACAAGTTATTTCTGCATAAACATAAAAATATTTTCCTCCTTTTATTATAGCAAATATTATTACATCTATTCCTAACGGTAAAAATAATATTTGAAGAATTAATGTTTTTATTATATCTGTTATGTAAGTTTTCATTGTTGTTTTATTAAAACCAAATTTTTCTTCTAAAATAAAGGTTTTATAATATGAAAAAGGAATATCTAATATTGTAGATCTTATAAATTCAAATCCAGTAAATATATAACATAATATATATTCATTATTTGAATTAAATTTTAATTTTAATGCTGTTCTTCTAGATAATTCCCATAAAAATGCATAATAATTAAAAACTAATAATGTAGTTTCTATGAAAATTGAAAAGAAACTTTCAACAAAATGAAATTCCATTTTTGCTTTGGAATAAACATTACTTTCTTTATATTTTTTTTCGTCTATTTCTAAATCTTTTAATTCTTTTGGAAGAGGTTTTTCAATACTAATTCTTCTATATTGTCTAAATTCTATATATTTTTTAATTGAAAATTTTATTAAAGATAAAAAGATAGTAACTGCTTTAAATGGAAATCCTATACTAAAATCTTTTATTTCTTCAATAGTCATAAAAAAAATAAATAAAATATTAATATTTCATAATTTATATATCATATAATATTAATAATATAATAATAAAACTTTTATTTAATCATATTTATAAATGAAAAAACCAAAAGAAGAAATTTTTCATTTATTATCAGTAATTTTACAAGAAACTATTGCTAAATGAATTCCCAAAAAAAGAGTTCCACCAAAAAAAGATATAGGGATGATATATGGTGAAACTTCAATTCTTTTTTCTAAAATCATAGGAATTAATATACCATTTAACATGAAAGCAAAAATAGAAGGAAAAACGGTAAAAAATAATATTATTATTTTTGCTTTAAAATAGGAATAAACTGAAATTAAATGAATAATTGTATATGCTAATATTGGTCCATATAATATATATATTGGAATAAATAATATTTTCCAAGAACATCCTTTTATTGGGTCATCTATTTTTTCTCCTATTTGAGTAAAATAAAGAATAAATAAAAGTCCAAAAAAAAATTTACAAAAAAAATACGAAAAATTCATATAATTTTCTGAAAAAATTGAACTAAAATTTTGAATATTTTGTTTTATTAAATAAACTCCTTCATTTCTTGGATATTTTTTTTCATAATAGTTAACATTATTTCTTTTTGTTTGAAATCTTTTTTTAGTTTTTAATATTATTATTTTTAATAGACTTTTCATAAACATTATTCCATAAAAAAATAATGATGAAATTAAAAAAACAAATCTATTGCTTAATTTCTTAAAGAATATAACTTTTAAAACAAGAGGAATAAAAAATAGTATAATTCCTATTAATAAATCTTTAAAAAAAGTATGTTCATAATATTGAGATTTCATTCTTAATTTTTTAGATAAATTTTTAATATTAGATTCAATTGCATATTTCATTTTCTTTTTATTTATATATGAATCAATAATATTTTGAATTTCCTTTTTTGCGTTTTGTTCTCTTTTTATATATAAAAAAAGAATAACAATTGTAACAATCCACTCAATAAAAGAAGGAAAAATAATAAATAAAGAAGATGTTTTATTATCTGTTTTAACATCTTTTTTATATTTCATAGATATAAAAAGTGAGGTCATATCTAATCCAAGAATAAGAAAAGAAAATAAATAAAAAATTATTAATCCTTTATTTCTGTTTTGAAAATTTGAAAATATTAAATCAGTTTTTTTTGATATTTCTTCATTTACATCAAAGTTTGTTTTATCAAAATGATTTTCCTTATTAAAAATAATATCTGATAACCTATAATTAATATAAAATATACTTACGGTATTCTTGAATCAATTATAATTTCTAATAATAATTGATTTCTTTGCTCTAATTTTGAATTAATGTCTTTTGAACAAAGTAATAAATTACATATATCATCTTTATTTAAATAATTCATCAATGATTTTGATAATTTTTCATTATTTATTATTTGTTTTAAATATTCTTTAATTTTATGTTCCATTTATTTATAAAAGTTATTTTCAGATAATAATATTATTTAATTAAATTTTTATTATTTTTTTAATTATTTTAAAAGTTTTAAGACTTTTTTTTTGTTTATAACAATTAAATTTTTATATTTAAATAAAACTTTGAAATTATTTTTTATTTGATTATGATATTGTTCAATAAAATATATTATTTCATCTAAATTTCCTTTTTTACAATAATACTCAAAAACTTCTTCATATGCACTTATTTTAATTAATAGATTAATTCCAAATTTTTCAAAATTATTATTTTTAGAAATTAAATAAAAGATATAACCTGAATTATAATATATATAACTATTATCAAAGCTATATAAAACTTCATAAACATTATCAAGTTTTTTTATAAATGTTATAATTAATTCATCAAATGAACTTAAAACATTTTTAATTTTATTTTTTTTATATAACCATAAATTCTTTAAATAAGCCATATAATTAATTATATGATTAAGTAAATCTTCAGATAAATTTTCATTTTGTAAAAATAATTTAAAAAATTGATTTTCAATTGCTTCACTAGTAATTATCATTTTTTTCTTATCATCTAATAAATAAGCATTTTTTTTATCATTCACTATTCTTAAATATTTAAATATTTTAATTATATCTATACTTTTATAATTATCATTTATCATTCTATAAAGTAAATGAAAAATAGCAGTTTGATTATTTATTCTATTAAATAAAGGTTCAGCAATATCAATAATATTTAATTTATTTCCTTTTTTTATTAGTTCATAACTATTTTCACAAAATTTTCCACAATCAAATTCTATATTATATAAAATTCTTTGATTTCCTTTTTTTTCTTCTAAATAATTACCGCTTATAATTAAATATTTATGATAAGGAAAATCAGTTATCGTTCCTTTATTAATTAATCTTTGTTTTGGAATTTCATAAATATAAGAAACTTTTTCCATAAAAGAATGAATAATTAATAAATTATCTATAAATTGTAAGGTTGACACTTTTAATGGAGGAATATCAATCACACTTTCGTTAATAAAATTATCAGGTAATGAATAAAATTGAGCAATATATATTTTATTATATTCATATGATAAACAAATAAAAAATAATTGATTGTAAATCATTTGCAAAAAAAATTGACTGTTAACATATTTTTCTATTGAATTAAATACTTCATATGTTCTTTTAATATTTAGAGAATTTTCACTTATACTTAATTTTGAATTAATGGATTTTTTACAAAAAGGAAAAGTTCTAGAACAAATCTTATCATAATTTTTAGGTTCAGATAAATCTATAAAATCAAATAAATCATCACTTCTACGACAACATAAATATTTATATTGATAACTATATGAAAAATCATTAATAAGATAATTTGAAAAATTATGAGTTAAAAGATGTTTAATTTTTCCTGATCTAATTAAGGTATTATAAACTAATTTATTGGGAAATATCATGATATAATCTTTTTTTAGGTCATTCTTATTGTTACCTATAAAAAATATTCCCATAACATAATCATATGAATTATGATCTATTGTTATTATTGGATTTTTAGTATTCAATAAGTTTATAAATAATATTTTATTTTTTCCTTGAGTTTTTTCAAAAAATATACACATTAATTCAAAATTTGAATCAATTGAAATAAAAAGTATTAATTCTGAAGGTAAACGTAAATTAAGTGATTTTATTAATTTATTATGTTCATTATATATTTCTGTTGTGTTGGATGTTATTTTTATTAGATTTTTTGAATATTTTTCATAATAAAATATTTCTTCTTTATTATTGTCAGAATTTAAACACTTAAAATTTAAAGCACTTAAATTTTCCATTAAATTTTTTTTTGAATTAATAAAAAAAAATGAATTTTAAAAATATTTTTTGATATATAAAATATAAATTAATTTAAAAAATATATTTTTTATTTAAGATACATAAAATAAATAATCAGCAAATTAAACATAAGCAACTTGTTTTCCTTCAACAATATATTGATTAAACCTTCTTCTTCCAAAATAAGGTTGTTTTTTATTATCTTTAATAGCATTAGTTAAAGTAGAACTATTATTATTAGTAATTTTATCAAGGGGTTCATTTCTATTATTATAAGAACCAAAGGTTTTTCTTACATTATTACTTCCCATATAATCCCCAACAGCTTTACTTTTATTTTTAATTTTATTAGTAAAAGAATTATTCATTTCCTTTGTTTGTTCTTTATTTAAAATTTCCATAGGATTAACATAATAATTATCTTTAATTTTCCTTTGAAATGCATTACTTTTTCTTTCTGATCTAGGTTCATCTAAATAATTATTACTTTGTTGTAATTGAGTAAAACTTGCAAAAGTTCTTCTTTTTTGCATTCTAAATGTTTTATTATTTTCTACATAATTATCATTAAACATCACATTATCTTTGACTTTAAAATGCTTTTTTGCTTGATTTTTCATTTCTTCAGATTTTCCTTCGAAAAAATTTGAAATATTTTTCTTTGATTTTGGTAGTTTATTAATATCTTTATATGGATATAATAATTTTGTATCTGCATATACATTATTTTTTTCATTTGTTCTTAATCCATTTTGAAAAGTTGAATGAGCATTTGATTCTGTTAAAATATGTTCTATTTCTTGTTTTTCACTCATTTTATTAAATTTATCACTATTTTCTTTTTTTAAATATTATTTTTTGAATTAATTAATTAATTTTTTTAGGTTTTTCAAAAAAAAAGAATATTTTGATTAGATATTGTTTCATCGAACTAGAAATATTAATTTATTTGATGAAGATTTATTAAATGAATATTTATATTTAAATCGAGAATTTAAATCTTTAATAATACTTTTCAAGATAAATAAACAATTATTTGAATTAAAAAGAAAATTTAAAGATAATAAAAAATTGAATTAAATCAATTGAATTAAATCATTAAATTGGGATTAATGAGAATCAAATAAATTAGTTAGATTTTATAAAATTAAAGGAAATTACCTTCTAAATTTATAAAAGATTATTAATAGTTTAGAAGATGAATTAATTCAATTCAATAAATCAATATAATATTATTAAATATGAAAATGAAAAAATTCAGATAAGAGTGGTAGAAATAAAAAAAGAAATGAATAATTTAAAAATTTATATAATATATGTATAATACTATAAAACAGTAAAAAAAAATAGTTTTAGTTTAGTTTATTTATCTGGAAAACTGACTCATATTTAATATTAAAATAAAAACCTAAGCATTTCATTATAGACTTTTTTAATCTTTGTTTTTTCATATTTATAATACATATCTTTAATAAATCTTTTAATTAATCATATTATTTTATTATCTTTTTTCTTTTCTTCTTTTTTATTCAAACAATTTAATAAAAAAATCAATGTTTTCAAAAATAATTCCTTTTTTTAATTTTTATATTTAATTTGACTCATTAATTTAAAACTATAAAAAAAAGCCGAATATCGGATTTGAACCAATGGCCTTTTGCTTACAAGGCAAACGCTCTACCGCTGAGCTAATCCGGCTGCTCTGGGAATTTAGTAAAATTAACATAAATTTAACATTGAATTATTGATGTTTAAATAAAAAGGAATTTAATCTTTGTTTCCGAAATAGATTAATCTAAATATTTCATATTCAAATAATAAAATATAATAAATTAATAAAAATTCATCATATTTTTTTCCTTTTTATTTATGTTTTCATCTATATTCATCATAATATTATTATTTTTTTAAAAAAATAAAATGAATTCAAAAGATTATGAAAAAAAAGAAGAAAAATATATTATTGATAAAATTGCAAATAATATTGAAGTAATTTCTAATAAAAATATCAATAATTCAATTTATAAAGTTTATCGAGATATATATTATTCAATTAAATCTGAATATTTCACAATGGATTCTTTATTACCTGTTCTTGAACAACATAATGAAGAAGGAATTATTGATTATCTAATAAATTTAATGACTTCTAAATTTTTGGATGAGTCTTTTTTTTATATTTCACAATTAATTGTCTTAACTTTTTATAAATTATATAAAGATAGTTTAGAAAAATATATTATTGATAGATGTTTAAACGAAATCAAATTTTCAATAAAAATTACTTTATTATTAAAATCATTTAAAACTACACCAGAAATTGAAAAATTATTGTATATTATTGATTCAATGTTAATTACTAAAAATTGGCCATTAAGAGATAGTAAAAATAATATGATTTTCACTTATAAATTAGGTTCAGATTATATTATTTCAAATCCAAATTTTATTAATACTGAAGTATATTTTTATTATAAATGTTTAGGATTTTATGATAATTTAAGAAATTTGTGTCTTTTATTATTTCAATACCCAATAAAAGAAGAAGAAAAGAGTTTAAATAGAAAAAATGTTTTAAATGAATTTATAAAATTAATAAATGAAGAATTAAATAATATGAGAAAGGAAAACTATTTGAAAATGCTTAAAACGAATAAAAATTTGGAAATATCAAATAAAAATTCATCTGGAAAAAAAAATAATAGTAAAGAAGAATCAATTAAAAAATCCATAAACATAAATGAAGAAAACCAAATATATAAAAATTCATTTATTTTAAATGAAGATTCTACACTATCGAAAAATTGTATATATCTCAAAGGATATTTATTACCATTTAATAGAACTTTATCAAATTTAGATCCTCATAGTTTAATAATATTAAATATAATTCCAGAACATTCATTTTGTTTTAATACTAAAGAAAGAGTTCCAATAAAATTATGTTGTGAATGTATTGAAATAAGTGAATGTGAGAATTTTTATAATTTATATGATGATAATGAATTTTTTAATGTTATTGATAATGAATCAATTGTAAGCACTAATGATTTTCTTTCTCAACAATCTGTTTTAGAAAGGAAAAAAATATTTGATAAATGGAAAGAATTAGAAAAATTTTTACAAGATAAAGAAATTATTACTAATGAAGAAGTTAAAAAAGAAGATACTAATGATTTAATTGAAGATAAAGTAAAAGAATTTGTTGTTGTTGATTATAATTTAGATGCTATAAATCCATTTGGTGAACCTGTTGAAAAAATAAATGAGAAAATAAAAGAAAAATCAAAATTTAAAAATTTTAAAACTTATAAAATTAAAAATTTTATAGCAAAAGCAAACGACGATTTAAAACAAGAAATGTTTGCATTGCAAATGATAAAAAAATTTCAAGAAATATTATCTCAAATTGGTATTTTTGTAAAATCATATGAAATAATAACAACATCAGAAAATTCAGGTTTAATGGATTTTTTATCAAATACAAATTCAATTGATGGAATATTAAAATCAATTCCTTCTAAATGGAAATTAAATCAATTTTTTAGAAATTATTTTAAGAAAAATTTAAAAGAAGCTCAAAAAAATTTTGCTGAAAGTTTAGCTGGTTTTTGTATTGTTTCTTATTTTTTACAAATTAAAGATAGACATAATGGGAATATTATGTTAGATAATAAAGGACATATTTTTCATATTGATTTCGGTTTTATTTTAGGTTCTTCACCTAAGAATTTAGGATTTGAAAAACCTCATTTTAAATTAGTTAAAGATTATGTTGATATATTAGATGGTTTAAATAGTGAAATATTTGAATATTTTAAAAATAAATTTGTTGAAGGAATTATTGAATGTAAAAAACATCATCAAATATTAAGTTCTATTATTAGAATTATGTATTATGCTGGGATTAAGTGTTTTGAAGGAAAACAAATAGATAATATTTTGAAAGATTTTCAACAGAAATTTTTGTTTAAATATTCTGAAAAAGAAATTAAAGATCATGTTAATAAAATGATTAATGATTGTTATAATAATTTCTTTACTAACAAATATGACTATTTCCAATATTTTACAAATAATATTTCATATTAAATTTTCAACAAGTAATATTTTCATCTTTGAATCAAAAATATTTTTAAAATATATATAGGAAAAAAAACAGAATAAATATTATAAACCTTAAATAATATATATTCAGTAAAAAATTTATCAAAATAAAAAGAAAAAAATAATTAAAAGAAATTTATTATATATCTCCTTTCATATATTAATTCCAAAAATTATAAAAATAATACCTTTATTTAGATTTAGGTTTTTCTTTTTTACCTCTAAACAAAGCATTAAGTCCAATATCAGCAACATGAACGACTTTGAATCTAACACCAGGTAAATCTCCTACAGCATGTCCTTTTCTTCCTAAACCTGCAATAAGAACTCTATCATTTTCATCTATAAATTCTAAGTTACCATCTCCAGGTATAAAAGCAACAATACTTTTATTATTTTTTTTAAGTTGAACTTTAACACATTTTCTACAAGCTGAATTAGGTTGTTTTGCTTCAACAGAAACTCTTTTTAAAACAATTCCTGATGCATGAGATGCTCCTTCAAATGGAGTTTTCCATCTTGATATTCCATGTGCTTTGTTATATGTTTTATCATTCCATTTTTGTTCTCTTCTGTGATCTCTTAATTTTCCTCCTGCTAATATTCCCTTTGCCATATATCTTTTAAATAAAATTTAATTATTTTTAATTATTTTGTTTTTAATATATATTTATTTTATTCTTTTTTTTTAATTTATTTTTTATATGAATAATGTTTCTTGTTATGTTGGGAATGATTTGATTGAAAATAAAATTAGTTTAAAAAAAAGGAATTTTTTTAAAAAAATTGTTAAAAGTCATTCAAATGAGAATAATTGTAAATCTAGATTTAATATATTTAATTTAAATAAAATTAATACTAAATCAATAATTAAAAATTGTTATAATAATAATAAATCAAATTCAAGTTCTTTTAAAATCATTCAAGATAATGGAACACAATTAGTTAAAAACTTACAAATAGATTTACCTATTCAATTGCTATCTTCTAATATAGATTTAAATAAAAGAAGTAGACAAAAAATAGATGAAGATAATAAAGTTTATAAACATAGAACAGGACAAGATTTGAAATTCCCTATTATTACAAATCAAATAGAATATGAATATGAAAAACATCAAAAATTAAAAGAAGAATTTAATATTAGTTATAAAAATTTAGGTTTTGAAGCACAATTAAAATCAAAAATACAAGAAATTAAAATAGAATTATCAAAAATAAAAGAAGAAAAAACAAATTATTATAATAAAATTCAAGAATTGGTAAATAAAATTGAAAATAATAAAACAAAAGTATATATCATAGATAATAGAAATAAAATTTATAAAGATAAAAAAGCATTTAGAAAAAGTGAATTATTTTTTTTTTTTAAAAAAGAATATGAATCAGAGATGAAAATAAAACAAAAAAAGCAAAAATTAATAGAAGAAATAAATTTATTTGAACAAAATATAGATGATTTTAAATTAAAAATTAAAGATATAGAAAATAAATTAATAGATTTAAGAAAGGAAAAAAATGAATTAATTGATAAATTAGTAAATCATTATAAAAATATATTATATGAAGGAACTGAAACAAGAAATGAAGGTTTATCTTGGATAATAAGGGAAATTTGGAATTTAAAAAGAGATGTTCCTCTTGATTTTTTTCCTACTTTTTTAGATTTTAAATCTATTCAATTTTTATTTGAATTAGCTAAAAAAGTTATAGAACTTATCAATACCAAAAATGAATTAGAAAATTATAAGAAAGATTTATATTTAAAATATAATGATAAAAATAAAAAAAGAATATTTGCTACTTCATTATCTACTAATAATATTCAAAATCCTTTGACTGATATAAATACAAATTTAATAAATCATTTAAAAAAAAATAGAGTTAAATCTCTAAATAAAAATTCGGAGAAGTTAAATGTAAATTTCAATAAATTAAATTATATAAAAGACAAGATTAACGATTTAAATAATGAAATTAAAGAATTTAAAAAAAAGGAGGTTAACAGGATTATTCATGAATTTATTGAAAATGATTATGAAAAAAGATATAATGTTATTATTGATGTTGTTTTATCTGCATTATTAGGAGATAATAATAAAGAAAATGAAATAAATAGATATTTAAAAGCTAAGAAAGAATATAAAAATAAAATAATTAATTTAAGATTTTTCGATTCTTTTAATCATAAATGATAATAAAAAAATTAATCTTATGTTTATTAGTTTTTATATAATTTATATAATTAAAGGTAGTATTATATAAAAAACTATGAATTATATAATTAGCATAAATAACATGTTTTCTTTTTATTTATTTTATTGACTTCCTCTTTATAATCTTCATCCATATAACTTTTCTTCCTTTTAATATTAGATAATATTGCATCATTATTATAGAATTTTTCTTCATAAATTGATTGATTTGATATATCAGATAGAGATGTACCTTCTTTTTCTTTAAAATCATCTAATAAAATTTTAGTAATTTCTTTAAATAATTTTAAGATATTTTCTCCATTTATAGATGAAATTTCAATATTAAAATCAAATTTATATTCATTTACAAAAGACGATATTTTTTCTGATGTAATTTCTCTATTTTTATCCAAATCAATTTTATTTCCAATTAATATATATTTAATGTTATTTCTATTATTTATCTGTTTTATATTTTCTATAATTTCCTTTAATTTATTTAAACTTAAAGGATTACATATATCATATAAAAAAAAAATAATTTGAGAAAAAGAAAAAAAATTATTTCTTATATCAATTTCTTGATTATTCCAAATTTTAAATCCAATAATTTTATCAAAAATTTTAAACCTAATTTCACATCTATTCATATTATTAGTAATAGAACAATCACTCATAATAGAAATGCTTGAATTTAAAGAATTAGGAGGTATCAATTCAATTTTTGATAAAAAATAATTATTAACATAATTTACAAAAGTCTTTTTCCCAACTCCTAAAAATCATTTTTATTTTTTACCTTTTTCTCCCAAAAGAACCAAATTAAAAATAATATCAATTTCATCGTTTAAATTGTCTAATAAAATAATTTGATTTTTATTATCTTCATTCATTTCAAGAATAAATAATATAAAAAATCAATAATTTTAATATTGATAATTTAAAAATGGACAGCCAAAAAAATTCGGAAAATGAAGTTTTAGAAAGAGAAGAAAAAAAAGAAGACAATATTAATCAAGAAGAAAATTATGATATTGAAAGAGCAAAAGATGAAAATGAAAAAAATAATAATGAAAATAATCTTCCAGAAGGAAATGAAAATAGGAATTTAGAAGATGAAACTGAAAAAAAAGAGTTAAATGAAGAAAATAATGAAAATAATAATTTTGAAAATAATGAGGGAGAAAATGTTGTTAAGGAGGAAAACAATGGAGTTGAAATAAATAATTTTAAAGTAGTTAATGATAATAATGAAGAAAATAAAAGAGAAGAAGTTAATAATGAAGATGAAGAAGGTAATAATAAAGAAGAAGATAATAATAAAAGGAATTATAATAATGAATTAGAAGAAAATAATAAGGAACAAGGAAATTATGAAGATAATAAAAATGAAATCATTGAAAGAGTCCAAGATATAGAAGAAGGAAAAGAAGATGAAAAAAGAAATAATGAACTTATAGAAGATAATTCAGATAATGTCAATGAAAAAGAAGAAGTAAAAATAGAAGAACCTAAAGTAGAAGAAGTAAAAGTAGAGGAACCTAAAGTAGAAGAAGTAAAAGTAGAAGAACCTAAAGAAGATGAACCTAAAGAAGAAGAAGTAAAAGTAGAGGAACCTAAAGTAGAAGAAGTAAAAGAAGAAGAACCTAAAGAAGTAGAACTTAAAGAAGAAGAACCTAAAGAAGAAGAACTTAAAGAAGAAGAACTTAAAGAAGTAAAAGAAGAAGAACCTAAAGAAGAACAAGTAAAAGAAGAAGAACTTAAAGAAGAAGAACCTAAAGAAGAACCTAAAGAAGAAGAAGTAAAAGAAGAAGAACCTAAAGAAGAAGAAGTAAAAGAAGAAGAACCTAAAGAAGAAGAACCTAAAGAAGATGAACCTAAAGAAGATGAACATAAAGAAGATGAATTTAAAGAAGATGAACATAAAGAAGAAGAAGTTAAAGAAGAACTTAAAGAAGAAGAGAAAAAAATAGAAGAAGAAGAGAATATTTTAGGTGAAGAAGAGGAAGAAAAAAAAGATAAAAAACAAAAAAAAAATGGGAAAAAGAAATTAAAACCAATAAAGCAATCAATTGGAAATAGAAGAAGATTAGTTAAAAAGCAAGAATTATTTGATTCATATAATTCTCAAAATTTATCAACAATAGATTCAGATGTTTTAAAAGTTGAATTATATTATTGTCAAAATGATATAAATAAAAAAAAAGAAGAATTAAATGATTTAAATGAAAAATATAATAAGTTAATGAAAGATAATAATACTTTTAGAAGATTAATTGAATTAATTTTAGGTTTAGAAGATGCAGAAGAAGAAAAAAGGAAAAAAAAAGAAGAAGAAGAAAAAAAGAAAAATGAAGAAAAAGAAAATGAAGAAGGAGAAGAAAAAGAAGGAGAAGATAATGAAAATGAAGAAGAAAAAGAAAATGAAGAAGAAGATGAAAAAAAAGTTAAAAAGAAGAAAAAAATAAAAAAGAAATTGAAATTGAAAAAAAAATCAGACAAAAAAAAAGATGAAAATAATGATAATAAAAAAGAAGAAAACAATGAAAATATGAAAATAGAAGATCAAAATGATGAGAAAAATAAAAAAAAAAATAAAGAAGAAGAAGAAAAAAATTCAGATGAGAAAAAAAAGAAGAATATGAAAAAGAAAAAAGAAAATAAAGAAAAAAATAAAAAAAAAGAAGATTCTCAAAGAATAAAAGTATTAAAAAAGCAATTAGTAGATTATAAAAAATCAGTAAAAAAAATGAATATAGAATTAGATGAACAAAAAAATGAATTAAATCCAACTCAATTTTTAAAATTATCAAATATATTAGATGAAAGAGAAAAAAAATTAAAAGATTTAACTGAAAAAGCAGAAGAAATGCAAAAACAATTATATGAAGATAATAAAGAAATAAATGATTTAAATAATAAAATTGAAATGTGTAGAAATTTTGAAATGAAATTAAATGAAGAAATGGAAAAAACAAAAAGAAATTTTGAATTTAAGGAAAAATCAAATGAAAATTTAGATAAAAAAAAAGGAAAATTAGATGAAATATTAAAAAAAAAAGAAGATACAATAAAAAAATATAAAGATGAAATAAAAAACAAAGAAGATAATATAAATGAATTAAAAGAAAAATTAAAAGATGAAGATAAATATATAAAAGAAAGAGATGAAATGGAAAAAAAATTTAATGAGTTAAAGAAAAATGAAGAACAATTAAAAACTAATGAAAGAAAAATAAAAAATGAAATTGAAGATTTAACTCAAAAAAATGAAGATTATAAAAAAAAAAATGAAGATTATGAAAAAGAAAAACCAAAATTAGAAGCAAAAGCAAAAAAACCAAAAGAAAATGAGGAAAAAATAAAACAATTAGAAAAAGAATTAGAAGATAATATATTAAAAGCTAAAAAAGATGATTTTGAAAATAAAGAAAATCAAAAAAAATTAGAAGAGGATACTAAAATAAATGAAGAAGAAAAAGCTCAATTTATTAAAAATATTGAAGAAAATCTTACTATTAATGAAGATTTAAAAAAACAAATTGAAGAATTAACACAACAATTTAATATAATAAATGAAGAAAATGAAAAAAATAAATCTGAATTAGATACAATGAATAATGAATTACAAAAAAAAAAAGAAGAAGAAGATGCTTTAAAAGAAAAAGAAAAACAAGAAAAAGAAGAAGAAGAAAAAAAACAAAATGAATTTAAAAATGAAGAAAATCAAAAAGATGCTGAAAAAGAAGAAAATTTTATTTTAGAAAAAGATAAATTAGAAAAAGAAATTGAAGAATTAACTTCAATTTATTTAAAATTAACAGAAGAAAATTCTTCTTTAAAAACACAACAAGAAGAAAATCAAAAAAAATTAAAAGAATATTTTGATATGGAACAAAAGATTAAAAAAGGAAAAGAAGAACTTGGAATTGATAATGAAGAAAATAAAGAGGAAAATAAAGAAGAAGTATATGATGATATTGAAAAAGTTGAAAATGAAAATAAAGAAGAAAATAATATTGAAGAACAAAATATTAATGAAAATAAAAATGAAGGAAATGATGAAATTGAAAGAGATGAAGATAGAAATAATATTGATAAAGAAGTTAATCCAGAAGAAAATAATGATGATGAAGGAAATAAAGAAAATAATAATATTGATGAAGAAAATAATGATAATGAAAAAGATAAAGAAGGTAATAAAGGTGAAGAAGGAAATAATGGTGAAGAAGGAAATAATGTTGAAGAAGGAAATAAAGGTGAAGAAGGAAATAATGTTGAAGAAGGTAATAAAGGTGAAGAAGGAAATAATGATGAAGAAGGAAATAAAGTTGAAGAAGAAAATAAAGTTGAAGAAGTAAATAATATTGAAGAAGGAAATAAAGGTGAAGAAGGAAATAATGCTGAAGAAGTAAATAATATTGAAGAAGGAAATAATGTTGAAGAAGGAAATTATGCTGAAGAAGCAAATAATGTTGAAGAAGGAAATAAAGTTGAAGAAGGAAATAATGGAGAAGAAGGTAATAAAGTTGAAGAAGGAAATAAAGTTGAAGAAGGAAATAATGGAGAAGAAGGTAATATAGAAGAAATGTATATGGAACCAAGTGAAAATGATGAAAATAAAGGAGTGTTAAATCCTGAAAACCCTGAACAATAAATATAAAAATTAATAATATTTAATTTATTTTTTAATTTTATTTTTATGAACTAAGTTTTATATAAAATAAAGTATAAACTTCATTTGAATTATATTGAGGATTTGCTTTAACTACTTTAGAATCAGTAAAATAATACCATTCATTATTTACTCTAATATAACTATAATAATGACCTGTATTTAAATTACCAATATGATTTGTTACTGCATATAATTGATATCTTGTAGAATTTGCATTATAAATTTCTGCATCAATTATATCTCTTAAATCAAGTTTTTCTTCATAACGAACATAAGCTTCATTCTTTGTATTTAAATATTGATTTATTCTTTGTAATGATAATATTAAAATTTGAGGTAATTCAGCTATTCTTATTTTTTGTTCTAATTGGGTTTTTCTTGAGCATTGTCTACAATTTTCTTGTGATTGTATTTTTTCTGTTTTGAAGTTTTCTTGAATTAAAGAATTTAAATTAAAATTTGAATTAAAAGTTTTAGGAAATTGAATTGGAAAATCTAAGAATTGACTAAAAGTATAATCTTTACAACCACAAACACAAGTAAATTGATAAGAATAATAACCAATAAATAAATCAGTGATAATACTACTTTCTTTAGCTAAACAATCATTTTTATAATCAATAAACATTTGTTTTTTATTAGATATTTTTAATTCTTTTTTATAAGAGGAAGGAGTTGAAATTCTATTAAGTTCTCTATTAAAATCTTGTAATAAAAATCTACAAAATTCTTGAGTATCATGTTCTAAATTTCCAAAAAATTCTTGATGAATAGAAGTGAAAGAATCTTTAAAATTTGAGGGAGAAAATGAAGTAATTTGATTATTTGAAATATTTGATAATAATTCATAAAACATATTTGATATTGGAGTTGGTTTTGTTGATTTTTCAAAAAATTCAGGTGCACTATCTATGAATTTATATATAAATTGAGGTAAATGAATTAATATTTGTAAACATGAATTCATATAACATGTATTACCTAAATTTTCTAAACCAACTTTTGAAGATAAAATTTTATCTGGAGTGAAAATCATCTTAAAGTTAGAATTATAATCTCGATTTTTATTTTGTGGTTTGTTTTGGAAACTTTGAATTGGATAAGATGGATTTTTTTGAAGGTTTTGATATGATTGAGAATTGTTATTGTAATTTGTATTGATAATGTTTTGAGGGTGATTATATTTTTGAGGGTTCAAGTTATTTTGTTGGAAATTTCTATTATTGTTTTGATTTTTGTTCTTTTGATTTTTTTCTCTCTCAATTTGTTCTTTATAATATTTACCATATTCACTGTTTGATGTTTTATAACTCATATTTATTTTTAATTAAGATTTATAAAAAATTTCAATATTTATTATATCTAAAATTCTTTAATTTTTATTAAATAAAAAAATATACAATGAAAATATTTAGGAAATAATAACAAAGTTAATAATCATAATATGAATTATTTCTTATTATTGAAAATACATTAAAAAAAATTATCATAATAAATAATTTAGGAAAATATTATTTTTTTCATTTTATATTAATTGTTTACTTTTGGGGATTGGGGATTGG
>JAEEGK010006073.1_pt1 | contig 29075 bp, 12 predicted proteins | sample 8958771 | NCBI WGS metagenome assembly JAEEGK01 (sample SAMN16246547, study PRJNA631951) | gut metagenome | biome: gut microbiome; feature: rumen; material: SC-attached | host: Bos | place: Iran: Karaj | collected 2018-10 | reverse complement strand
CATATACTCGACGATATTCTTATACGTCAAAGCTGTAGTTGGACCGATAACAAGAAAATCTTTACCAGAACGCATCATGACATCAATAAATTCGCCAAACTGCGAAAAGGGAGGGTTCGTAATTACCATATCATAGTTAGAATAGTCAATATCCTGAAACTTCACACCTTCGCCAGTCTGTGGATTATAACCGCTTACGGAAATAGAACGAATTCCGTATGACTCAGCATGAGCGACAAGAAACTTTACAAATTGGCACTTGATGGCATCAAAGTCTTTCTCAAACTTATCTTTCGATGCCGCCAAATCCAAATGCTTAATACTACCATTAGAGAATAGGTCAGAAAAAGTCACACCTTCTTCCTTATAGACAAGTTCCTCATTGTAACTCTCGTCCCAATCACAAGGACATATAATACGCTTACCACGCATTTTCTCTTTGTAATTTGGCAATTCAGCAGCAATGTCCTCGTACAAAGTATAATATTCAGCATCCTTCTCTTTGTATGCCTTCTGCATTGATTCCTTATGCTTCATAATTGATAGTTTTTAACTTTGCGCTCCACTATCAATCACAGCATAGCACAAAAAGAGCGCGATGCTCCTTTTGCGCATAGCAAGAGGCGGCGTCGGAAGGAGCCTCTGTCCAGTTTGCAGGATGCATCACGCCTTGTGCGTGTGCATCGCTATCATAAACTGGCACAGAAGAACCTCTCTTACGGTTCACCTGTCACATATTATTTCCGTGCTTATTATACCTATATAGAGTTTCCGACGCTCTTGGCTATGCGCGAAATAATAGCGAGTGCTATATCGTGTTCGGATTTCTCCCCGAACTGATGGCAAAATTACAAAATAAAATTTAAAACAATGTATTACGAGCAAAAAATTGCAAAAAAAATATTTTTCCCGCTCCAACTTTTTGATTATCAAAAATATTTTGTAATTTTGGACAAATTTAAAGTGGCACTTTAAATTTGTCCAATTATAATTTAATAATATGTATTACAGAGAGTTAGAAAACGAACTAATACGGCTGTCGCAGTATTTTAAGGTGCTTACGGTAACGGGACCGAGGCAGTCGGGGAAGACTACGCTCTGCAAAAAGACATTTGCGGAGTACAAATATATCAACTTGGAGGATGAAACCGTAGTCGCCGAGTTGGAAATCAACCGCAAAGATTATTTGGTGCAAAATCGTAAAGGTCTGATAATCGACGAAGTACAGAATATGCCGGATATTTTTTCGGTGGTTCAGGTAGTTGTGGACGAATATGAGGACGCACGTTTTGTACTTACAGGCAGCAACAATTTCCTTTTGTCGCAAAAAATAACGCAGTCGCTCGCAGGAAGGACGGCAGTGCTGTCGCTGTTGCCGTTGTCATTATCAGAACTCAACGAAGACGACCGTCGTCAAGGACTTTTTGAGATAATGCTCAAAGGTTTTTATCCCGCAGTTTGGGCAAAAAACATTCCGCCACAGGATGTTTACCGACAATATTATGCCACATACATACAGCGTGATATTCAGCAAGTTGTCAATATCAAAAATCTTTCAGAGTTCAGGAAGTTTGTTGTTTTGTGCGCCGCGCGCGTTGGCACGGAGTTGAATGCATCGAGCCTATCAAACGAACTTGGAGTTTCTGTTCCAACTATAACAGAGTGGTTCAATGTTTTAGAGGCGTCGTATATATTGTTTAAGTTGCAGCCGTTTTACAAAAACATCAACAAACGTTTGGTAAAAACGCCGAAGATTTACTTCTATGATGTTGGACTTGTGTGTTATTTGCTCGGCATCAACTCTGCGCATCAGATTGAAACACACCCACTTAGAGGAAGTATTTTTGAGAATATGGTTGTATGCGAGTTTCTCAAAAAACAATACAATCGCGGGTTGGACAACAATTTGTATTTCTTCCGCGACAAAAGTCAGAAGGAAGTCGATTTGGTGCAGGAAGTTGGCAACGAGTACCACGCATACGAGGTTAAAATTGCACCGTCCATCAATTCGGATTTTTACAAGAATCTCAAATACTTCCGCACCCTCTTCCCGACGGAAAATACTCGCAGCACCGTCATCTACACCGGCAACTCCGAAAGCCAATCACCCGAAAATGGGTATATTAATTATCTGAATATCAGCACTATATAGCAAAATTGGACAAATTTAAAGTGGCACTTTAAATTTGTCCAATTTTGCTTTAACGAATTACAATTCAGATAGTTGCAAGCATCACATTACTATCCGTAAAAACTTAAAAAAAAAGTAACATAAACCTTTATAAATATTTTGTATCTTTGCGCCCTGAAATACAACACTATACTACAATGCAAGACATCAGGAACATAGCGATAATAGCGCACGTTGACCACGGCAAGACGACCTTGGTTGACCGTATTCTGCATCAGTCCCATCTGTTCAGGGACAATCAGGAGACCGGGGATCTCATCCTCGACAACAATGACCTCGAACGCGAACGCGGTATAACGATTCTTTCTAAGAACGTTTCCGTAAGGTACAAGGGCGTAAAAATCAACATCATAGACACCCCCGGACACTCGGATTTCGGCGGCGAGGTGGAGCGCGTGCTCAATATGGCTGACGGCGTTATTTTGCTCGTGGATGCCTTTGAAGGCCCGATGCCGCAGACTCGTTTTGTCTTGCAGAAGGCAATCGAACTCAAATTGAAGCCTATCGTTGTAGTAAACAAAGTCGATAAGCCAAACTGTACTCCCGAACAGGTGTACGAGCAGGTGTTTGACCTGATGTTTAGCCTCGACGCCACCGAAGACCAACTCGACTTCCCCGTGGCTTACGGCAGCAGCAAGGTAGGTTGGATGGGTCCCGATTGGAAAAATCCCACTCAGGATGTTTCGTACCTTTTGGACTTGATTATCAAATACATCCCCGCGCCCAAAGTTGTAGAAGGCCCGTTGCAGATGCAGATTAGTTCTTTGGACTATTCGTCGTATCAGGGACGCATCGCCATCGGCAGGATTTACCGTGGCAGCGTCAAGGCGGGACAGACCGTTGCCGTGATGAAGGCAGACGGCACCATCGAAAAATCTACCATCAAGGAACTCTATACTTTTGAAGGTCTTGGCAAGGAAAAATGCAAGCAGGAACTCCAATGCGGCGAAATCTGCGCCATCCTCGGCCTCGACTCTTTCGACATCGGCGATACTGTTGCCGACCCCGAAAACCCCGAAGAACTCGCCCGCATCCACGTTGACGAGCCTACGATGAGTATGTTGTTCACCATCAACAATTCGCCATTCTTCGGCAAGGAAGGCAAGTTTGTAACGTCGCGCCACCTCCGCGAGCGTCTTATGAAGGAGACCGAGAAAAACCTCGCCCTCCGCGTAGAGGACACCGACTCGCCCGAAAAACTCCAAGTCTTTGGCCGTGGCATCCTGCACCTTGCAGTGCTCATCGAGACTATGCGCCGCGAGGGTTACGAATTGCAACTTGGTCAGCCTAAGGTAATTATCAAGGAAGTTGACGGTCAAAAATTGGAACCGATAGAGCAATTGACGGTGGAAGTTCCCGAGAATTTCTCGTCTAAGGTCATCGACCTCGTGCAGCGTCGCAAGGGCGATATGCTCAGTATGGAAACCAAGGACGACCGCGTATTTATGGAATTTGCGATACCGTCGCGTGGCATCATCGGACTTACAAACCCGATTCTCACATCCACCGAAGGCGAGGCTATCATTGCGCACAGGTTCAAGGACTTCGAGCCTTGGCGCGGCGAAATGTCGCAGGAGCGCAATGGTTCGCTCATCGCGCAGGAGACCGGCACCGCAATCCCCTACTCCATCAACAACTTGCAGAGCCGTGGCAAATTTTTCATCGATCCGGGCGACGAGGTATATACTGGCGAAATCATCGGCGAGACCACACGTCAAGATGACATCGTTGTCAACGTCTGCAAGACCAAAAAACTCACCAATATGCGTGCCGCCGGCTCCGACGACAAAATACTGATTGAGCCTGCTACCAAGATGTCGCTCGAAGAGTGTATGGAATACATCAAGGGTGATGAGTACGTAGAGGTGACTCCCAAATCAATCCGCCTCCGCAAGATAATCCTCGACGAGACGGAACGCAAGCGCGCCAATAGGGAGAGCAACTAATTTAACTTTCCCTTATTTGGTCTATCCGCGCCAAGAGATCCGCTATCTGACCGTTGAGAGCGGCGATTTCGCTCTGCTTGTTGACATCAAAACGGAAAAATGCCATCGTGCTTTTGAGTTTTTCTGCCTGGCGGAGCGATTCAGATGCGGCGGTAGAAAGTTGTTCGGCGGTTGCGGCGTTCTGCTGCGTGATGTCGTTGAGTTGCTGTATGGCGCGGTTTACCTGCGAGGCGTTTTGGGTCTGCTCCACGGTGGAGGTGGTTATTTCTTGTATCAACTGCGATGTACGGCTGATTTCAGGGACAAGCACCTCCAACTGATGGCTCGAATGTTCGGCCTGCTTGACGACATCGGCGGTCAGGGCGTCGATTTCACGCGCCGCCAACTGACTTTTTTCGGCGAGTTTGCGCACCTCAGACGCCACGACGGCAAAGCCCTTGCCCAATTCGCCCGCACGTGCAGCCTCTATCGCCGCGTTGACGGCAAGCAGGTCGGTCTTGCCCGCTATCTCATTGATGATGCCTATCTTTTCCGACATATTCTTCATCGCCGCCACAGTGGCTGTTACCGACTTGTTGGCTACCATCACGCTATCTACCACGCGCTTGGTGATGTCGGCAGTGGCGCGGGCATTGTCGGAATTGCGTTGAATACTATAACTAATATCCTCCATCGCCGACGAAACCTCCTCGCTCGCCGATGCCTGTTCGTTGGCACCGTGAGCCATACTCATCGACGAGCGCGAAAATTGCTGCCCAGAATTGTTGATGGCGGACGCCGTGTCCTTCACCTCGCCAACTATCTGTTTGAGGCGGTCGGTCATATTGGAAAATTCCTTGTACAAAGACGAAACCTCGTTGTGAAAATACAACTTGAAATCCATCTTGAAAACCATATCGCCACTGCTGAGTTTTTTGCAGACATTGAGCACCGACACCAGCGGATAGCCCACACGATAGCCTATGAACGTGCCAACAGCATACACTATAAGCAACAATATCAACGTAGTAACGAGCAGCGAACCCATCGACGACATCATATTGACCTTTGCCTCACCGCTGCCCGGCAGGAACACAACAGACCACTTATTGCCGGCGTCGTCGATGTCAAAAGACCTCGCCAATCGCACGGGCGCATCGGGGGCGTAAAAATGTTTTTGGTCGTTGACAAACAAATTCGAAATATCCATCTCCTTGCCAAAAACTTCCACCACACGCTTGCCAGCTGCGTCGGAATTTGAGGGGCAGGATATGATATTGAAATTCCTGTCGCATACCATCAAACGGACATTGCTGCTATCGAGATTGAACGGCTCCACGCTCCTCTGGATATAATTGGGATCTACATAACAAACAATGCTGCCGTAATACGCCTCATCGCGCACCATCGGCACATACACCGGCACGGCAAGACGCTTGATGCCGTTGATGGATTTCAATTCGGGCGGATAGCAGGTAACGCCCTTCTGACGGCGCACCTCATCGCATTGCAACTCCGAAAATTCAAAATTGCTATCCTTGACCGCCGTGCTGTCTGTAATGGCAAACATCATCGCAAAACGCCCGTACAACTTCTTGTATTCGGGGTCTTCCTGCAAATCTTTTTCCTTGCCGTCGAAGGCGAGCCACTCCCAATACATACCCACGGCATAGCAATTGTCGAAGCCCTCGACGCTACTTTGCAGCATCGCAATGAAGGCGTCGCGGTCGGCGCGCACCGGCGAATGTTCGTCCCTGACCGACACAAACGCGCCGCCAAGCACTTCCGCCGATTTTACGATTTCGTTCATTCTACCCACGACTACATCCTTGATGACATCCGACGTGGACGACAACATCGACTTGGACACCACCCGGTAAGAATCGCGCCCAATATAGAACGAATTGACCAGCATCGCTATCATCACCACCAAGGCAACTCCTACCAATGCCCACCTTATCGTGCAGCCCACACGGCTCGAATACAATATCTTGCGCATTGTGCCAAATACGCCATCGCTTTTATTATTCGCCATAGTGCATAATATTTTTATAGGTGTTAACGACTAACACAATTTTCACATCTTAATCTCAAACTTGTCCATATTTCTCAGATGCGGATGACCGGCGCGGAATTTGCGAAGTCGCTCTATATCAAGTTCATAAAACGCCACGTCAGAACCTTTTGGCATCAGGAAATCTATCCTGCCGTCGGGCGAATACACCATCGACGCGCCGAGTCCGTTGCAATTGAGCACATACGAAACATTCTCCAATGCACGGGCGGCGAGCAATAGGCTGCGGTCTTGCTGACGGCTCGTGGGCCACTGCGAAATGCATATCAAGGCATCATAATCGCCGTCGTTGTTGCGACACCATACAGGGAAACGCAAATCGTAACATACTATCGCCCTGAACATTATGCCATTGAGCGGGAATGTGAGCAATGCATCGCCCGGTGTAACATTCATCAACTCAAAATCGCCAAACAAGTGCCTCTTGTCGCAATAATACTCGCTGCCGTCGGACGTTACCACATAAAAACGATTGTGAATGCAACCATCTGACGCAAGGTAAAAACTTCCCGCTATCGAAATTCCAAATTCCTGCGACATTTGGCGCAAGAAACCAATGTTTTGGTTGCCGTCGATGCGCTCGCCCGGACGGAGATTCCACCCAGTGTCAAATACTTCTGGCAACAGCCAAAAATCGCCCGGCAAGGCGTGACGGCAAGCCATTTCACGTATGTTTTCGATGGCAACTTCGCCATTCTCAGTGTTTTGCGACTGTACAAATACGATTCTCATTTTTTTATTATTTTTTGATTTTTGATTTGTTGAGGAGTGATTTGTTGATTTTCAACTTTCAACTTTCAACTTTCAACTTTCAACTATCATACAAATTGGATTCCATCAATGCCCTTACGACCTTGATTTCTCCGTATGTGCATCCGCCGCTCACGCCTTCCAAGACGCTCTTGTCGGTGGAGTTGGGATTTTCGAGGATATACATCTTGATGCGCTCGATGACGTCCTTCTTCATCAGCCGGAAGGGGTCCACCTCGCCTTTTGCAACATAATCCGCCAAATGCCCCATTATAGTTGCGGCTGTCAACTTGCGCTCCGAGGCTATCTGGGCGACAGTCTTGCCATTATTATAAAGATAATACGACTTTTCGGCTGTACTAAGACTCTCATATTCAGCTTCTTTCATCTCAGCATTGGCATCAAAGAGCGGACTATTCATATTGCCGACGTGGGGCAGCAATATTTTCATTATCTCCGCAATGTACGGCTTGCCTTTGCCTTTCATACCAGTAATCGACATCAAATCCTTGACCGTGGTGGGCTTCTTGTTGGAGATTTCCAAGAGGGTCTTTGTGGCGACAACGTCGGTAGATTTTACATTGAGGTTGTCAGCCTTGTCCTTGCGCCATTGCACGAGTTCGTTGTAGAGTTCGGGATTGTTGGAGATGTACTTGGACGTTACAGACGACGCATTGGGCTGTACACGCGAAAGTGTAGATTTGCCGCCGCCAATTTCCTTGGACAGCTCCAACGAAATTTCAGCCTTGCGGGTCAAGTATTTCTTGATGCTGAATCCGTCTTTGAGGCCGAGAAGGATGTTTTTTTTGAGGTCAAAATTGTTGGTGAGCGACTGGTAAGTGTCCAAAAGTTTTGCTTTCTTGGTCTTGTCGTCGCTATCGAAGGCGAAAGTCTTGATAGGCTCTTCGAGCAATGTCTGCATCTTTTCCACGTAATACGCGCAGCCTTTTTGGATGCGTTGGAGGAGCGTGGTCTCGTGCTCCACGTCGGCAGTCTCGCGGTAATTGTAACGGATGGTATTCATAAATTTTTCCGATACAGCCATCAATTGCATCATCACAATCGACTCCAACCCATTGAAAGCCTCCTTGTTGCCAATCACTGACGACGAATACAGCAACAGAAGCCGCTGCATAGTCTGGATGTCGTTGTACAAGGCATTGAAATCAAACATCTCTGCTACAATATCAAAAAAATACTCCCTCTTGTCGGCGCAGAGCACGGATTGATTGGGCATATTCTGCTCCACCATCTCCGCAAAACTCCTCACCTGTGGGTCGCTGATGACGTCGGCAGCCGACAATGGACGCAGTAGCACAAGCCCCTCCAACGTCCTGCAACGCGACAACGCCACATACACCTGACCGTGCGCAAAACTATTGGAGGCGTCTATCATCAGGCGGTCGAAGGTCAGACCTTGGCTTTTGTGGATGGTAACAGCCCACGCTATGCGGAGCGGAATCTGCGTAAAAGTGCCGATGACCGACTCCTTGATTTCCTTGGTTTCGGGGTTGATGTCGTACTTGGTATTTTCCCACACCATCGCGCCCACGTGGATGTCGCCGTCCTCGCCGTTGCAACGCACATAAACTCCGTCGTCGTCAAAACCCGTCACGCGTCCAATCTTGCCATTATAAAAAAGATGGTCAAACGAAGTGTCATTTTTGAGAAACATCACCACGGCATCTTTTTTCAAGATAAGATTTTTTTCGACAGGGTACGACGATTCTGGGAACTCGCCCTTAATCTGCGCGGAATATTCCTTCTGCTCCGTCTCCAAGGCGAGCATATGGGTATGGTTGATGGAGTCAGCCTGACGGTTGGTGGTGACGAGCGTAACGATGTCCTCACCATTAGGCGGCTGATAATTAGGCTGATAGCGCGAATTGAGGGCGTTGATGGTATTGGTGTCCACACGCCCCTCGCGGATATTATTGAGCAGGGAGACAAAGGCGAGGTCGGTCTGCCTGAACACGTGGTCGAGTTCAATGCAGACATACGAGGTCTTCCTCCAAGCAATGCTGCCGAAGAAGTAATACGAATCATAATACGGACGCAGAATCTCCTCGTCTTCGGGACGGATAACGGGCGAAAGTTGCTGCATATCGCCAATTAGCAACAGTTGCACTCCGCCAAAAGGCTTGTTGCTGCGCCTGTATCGCCGCAAAACCTGGTCAACCGAATCCAACAAATCGGCTCTCACCATCGAAATCTCGTCGATGACAAGGAGTTCGAGGGTCTTGATGACGCTGATTTTGCGGTTGTTGAGCCCCTGTTTGTGGTCGAGTGGCGAATCGGGCGTCCTCGGGCCAAACGGCAGCTGAAAAAACGAGTGCAAAGTGACACCGCCCGCATTGACCGCCGCCACGCCCGTCGGCGAGGTGACAACCATACGTTTTGGGCAGGTCTTGCGCAATTTTTTGAGGAAAGTGGTCTTTCCCGTGCCAGCCTTGCCCGTCAAAAAAACATTGCGACCAGTGTAATACACGTAGTCGAATGCGAGTTGAAGCCTTTCGTTCTCCTGAAAATCTGCCTCCTTCATTTTATATTGTTTTTATCTTTTAACAACGAATTAAACAAACAAAACAAATTTCGTTTCCCCAATGTAGAGACGATGTGCACATCGTCTCTACGACGAATAAAACGAATACACACGTGGTTCATTAGTTTAATTCGTTGTTGAAAAAAAATTAATCCAGCAACCTTCCTGCCACGTCGGCGAGGCGGCTGCGCTCGCCGTGTACGAGGTTGATGTGTACGAAGAAATCCTGCCCCTTCATCTTGTTTGCCAAATACGACAGGCCGTTGGAGCGGATGTCGAGGAAGGGGCTGTCTATCTGTTCCACGTCGCCGGTGAACACAATCTTCGCGCCCTCGCCCGCCCTCGTGATGATGGTCTTGATTTCGTGCGGCGTGAGGTTTTGCGATTCGTCAACGATGAAGAAGACATTGTTCAAGCTGCGTCCTCGAATGTACGCCAACGGCGCAACAAGAAGTTTCTCCTTGTTGACCATATCGTCGAGCTGCTGGGAGTTTTTGCTGTTGACGCCGAGAGTCTGCTTGATGACATTGAGATTGTCAAACAGCGGCTGCATATAGGGACTCACCTTCTGTTTCTCGTTGCCGGGGAGGTAGCCGAGGTCTTTGTTGCCAAGCGGCACAATGGGACGGCTGAGGAATATCTGCATAAATTGTTTGCTCTGTTCCAACGCCGCCGCAAGCGCGAGGAGAGTCTTGCCCGTACCCGCCTTGCCGGTGATGGCGATGAGCGTTATCTCCGGCCTCATCAATGCGTCGAGCACAAAACTCTGCTCCACGTTCCTCGGCGTGATGCCCGATGCGCGGTGCTTCAACACCTTATAAATAGTGCGGTCGGTGCTGTTGTAATAGCACATAACGTTGGTCTTTTCGTCGCCGATGAGAAAATAGTCGTTGGGATTGAACTCCGTATTCAGTCCGCTTTCGTCCAACAAGACGTGGCTCTCGCGGTAGAGTTTGGAAACCACATCGTCGTTGGTATTTGGCAGCATACGGATGCCTTGGAAAAGTTTTTCGGTGTTTTCCACCTTGCCGGTCTTGTAATCCTGCGCCTCCATACCGAGCGAACGCGATTTCATACGGAGGTTGATGTCCTGGGACACGAGGAAAACGCGCTTTTCGGGGTGGTGCTCCTTAATCCAAAGAGCCACGGCGAGGATTTTGTGGTCGGGAATCGGTTCGGAAAACGACAGCCTCATCGCCTCGCTGAACGGCTTGCCCGTCATAATGAACAATTTGCCGCGACCGTCGCCGAGGGGGATGCCCTGTTCGAGGTCCACATTGTCTTCGGTAAGGCGGTCGAGGATGCGCATAAACTCACGCGCCTGGATGTTGATGGTGTCGTTGCCCTTCTTAAACTTGTCGAGCTCCTCCAAGACGACAATAGGCACCACAATGTCGTTCTCCTCAAAATTGTAGATGCTCCTGAAATCGTGCAAAATCACGTTGGTATCGAGCACAAAAGTCTTCTTAGTTTCCTTCTCTACCATAATATATAAGGTGTTAAGTTTTGGAAATCCGTTGTCTGTTAACACGTCAAATGTAACAAAAAATCCAATTAACGCCAAAAAGGGCGGCAATTTTTTTGAAAAATATAATAATTGCAACTTAAATCATATAATAATTACAAATAAACTTTAATTGCATTATCATTATATTGTAATTAATTATAAAAAATACCTTGACTGTAATTTTTATTTTAATTAACAAAAAAAACTTTCATAAAAATTTGTATAAATCGAAAACTTATTAGCATATTTGTATTATAATGATAAAGCAAACAATCGCATGAATTACAACGAAATAAACCTCACAGAATATCTACACAAGTTTTTCGGATTCGACCGCTTCAAAGGCGAACAAGAAGCCGTCGTGAAAAACGTGTTGGCAGGGCACGACACCTTTGTATTGATGCCCACGGGCGGCGGCAAATCACTTTGCTACCAGCTGCCCTCTCTCATCATGGAAGGTACGGCGATTATCATCTCGCCGCTCATCGCCCTGATGAAAAACCAAGTGGACGCCATGCGCAACATCAGCACCGACGAGTGCATCGCGCATTTCCTCAATAGTTCGCTCTCCAAGCAACAAATCATGCAGGTGAAGGACGACATCCTCGCCGGCAAGACAAAACTCTTGTATGTTGCCCCCGAAAGCCTCAACAAGGAGGAAAACATGGAGTTTCTCAAACAGACCAAAATATCGTTCTACGCCATCGACGAGGCTCACTGTATTTCGGAGTGGGGACACGACTTCCGCCCCGAATACCGCCGCATACGTCCCATAATAGAGGAGATTGGACGCAGCCCGATAATTGCGCTCACAGCGACCGCCACGCCCAAGGTACAACACGACATCCAGAAAAACCTCGGCATTACCGACGCCGACATTTTCAAGTCGTCGTTCTACCGCCCCAACCTCTACTACGAAGTACGCCCGAAGCTCGACGTCGACAAGCAGATTGTCAAGTTTATCAAGCAAAACAAGGGCAAGAGCGGCATCATCTACTGCCTGAGCCGCAAGAAAGTGGAGGAGCTCGCCGATTTTCTCAACGTCAATGACATCAAGGCTCTCCCCTACCATGCCGGCATGGACAGCCAGACCCGCAGCGACAATCAGGACAAATTCTTGATGGAGGAGGTGGATGTCATTGTGGCTACCATTGCATTCGGCATGGGCATCGACAAGCCCGATGTGCGCTTTGTAATCCATTACGATATGCCCAAGAGCCTCGAAGGGTATTACCAAGAGACCGGACGCGCAGGCAGGGACGGCGGCGAAGGTCTTTGCATCGCCTTCTATAGCAAAGACGACATGAAGAAACTCGAAAAATTCATGCAAAACAAGTCGGTGTCGGAACAGGAAATTGGCAAACAATTGCTTGCTGAAACCATCGCCTACGCCGAAACGTCGATGTGTAGGAGCAAGATGCTGCTCAATTACTTTGGCGAAAACCTCGAAGAACCATGTGGCAACTGCGACAACTGCCGCCACCCGCAGCAGAAGTTCCAAGGCAAAAATGCGATTGTCAAGGCGTTGAAGGTAATTGAAATCATCCAAGAAAAATTCAAGACCGAACACGTTGCCAAGGTGCTCGCCGGCGAGGCAGATTCGCAGGTGAAGACCTACAAGCATCACAAGCTCGACATCTTTGGCTGCGGCGAGGACGACGGCGACGAGAATTTCTGGAACGCAGTGCTGCGCCAGGCTCTTGTGCATGGGTTCCTCTCCAAAGACATCGAGAATTACGGCACGCTCAAGATCACCAAGGAGGGCAAGGACTACATGAAAAAGCCCTACGAAATCGAGCTTACCAAAAATCACGATTACGACAGCGACGAGGACGATGACGAACAGGCTGTGCCGCACTCGATGAACGGCGGAGCGTCAGACCCCGAACTCTTCAAGATGCTCAAAGACTTGCGCAAAAAAGTCTCCAAGCAGCGCAATGTGCCGCCATTCGTAATCTTCCAAGACCCGTCGCTCGAAGACATGGCCGTGCAATACCCGATTACCATCGACGAACTTAAACAAATAGTTGGCGTAGGTCAGGGCAAGGCGCAGAAGTTTGGCAAGGAGTTCGTGGAACTCATCAAGCGTTACGTCCAGGAGAAGGAAATCGAGCGTCCGCAAGACATGATTGTAAAATCGGTGGTGAGCCGCTCGGGCAACAAGGTGTATATCATCCAAAGCATCGACCGCAAAATCGACCTCGAAGACATCTGCGAAGCCAAGCAGATAGAGATGGACGAACTATTGTCGGAGATAGAATCGATCATCAATTCCGGCACGAAACTCAACCTCGACTACTTCATCGACCGCGTAATCGACGAAGAGCGTCAACAGGACGCCTACGACTACTTCGACCACGCCGAGACCGAATCCATCGACGACGCCATGAACGAACTCGGCGAAGACGACTGGACCGAGGAAGAACTCCGCCTGATGCGTATCAAATACATATCAGAAAAGGGTCATTAGGAATTTGAAATTTCGCATTGTAATATTGTAGAGACGTTGCGCGCAACGTCTCTACATTGCGTTTATATCACCAACCCCAAAAAATGAAACACATCATCATATCCGCCGCCGCAATATTATTAGGAATCAACACATTGACGGCGCAATACAAAGAAATCACATTAGAAGAATACCTCTACGGGTATTATTATCCGCGCACGGTGCGCGGCATCGTGTCGATGAAGGACGGCGAGAGTTACACCGTGATGTCCGGCAACTGCATCATCAAATATTCGTACAAGACCGGCGAAGTGCTCGACACGGTGGCAAACTTCTCCAATACCGACATGCCAACCTACATCGAAGGCTACACAATGAGCGACGACGAGAGCAAAATCCTCTTTTACAGCAATGAGACGAGCCTATATAGACACTCGTTTTTTGCCAATTACAAGGTCTATGACATCACAAGCAAGCGCACCATTCCCTTGCTCGCCTCTACTCAACAGCGTATGGCGACCCTCTCGCCCGACGGCAGTAAGGTGGCGTACATTGTTGGCAACAATATCTACGTCATCGACCTCAATAGCAATGTCAACACCCCCATTCAGATAACCACCAATGGAGCAATCAACCGAATCCTCAACGGTGTGCCAGACTGGGTGTATGAGGAGGAATTTGGCATCGACAGGGCTTACGAATTTTCACCAGATGGCAAATATCTGGCTTACGTGAAATTCGACGAAAGCGAAGTCCGTAGTTACACCCTACAATATTACAACACCGAATTTGGCACCGATTACAATTCCGAAGCCAATTACCCCTACAACTACGAATACAAATATCCCAAAGTTGGCGAGGGAAATTCCACGGTTTCGGTGCATATTTACGACTTCTCAACGGGCAAAACTACTACCGCCGACCTCGGCTCTGAGACCGACATCTACGTTCCAAAACTCCAATGGACTGCGCAAGACGGCGTTTTGGCAATTTCACGACTCAACCGCCTCCAAAACCGCCTCGACCTCTTGGCATACGACGTGAAGACCGGCACTACCAAAACATTCTTCACGATGCAGGAGCCGCAATACATCGAGGAAGACGTCGTGAAAAGCGTCCACTACTTGAAAGACGGCAAAGGATTTCTCATCCAGGGCGAGCAGGACGGCTACCGCAACATCTACCGCTACGGCATGGATGGCAAACTTATCAATGCAGTCACCACCGGCGACAAGGAAGTGATAGATTTTTACGGCTGCGACCCGGCTGAAAAGAAGATTTATTTCTCAGCTGTTGGCGACAACACCACGCAGATTGCCATCTACTCTGCCGACATCACCGGCAAAAACCGCCGCAAACTCTCGCAACAGGACGGCACCAACGAGGCAAAGTTTTCCAAGAGTTTCAAGTATTTCCTCAATTTCTTCAGCAGCGCACAGACCCCGCGCATCATCACCGTCTGCGACAACACCGGCAAGACCATCCGCCCCGTACTCGACAACAACCAACTCAGCAACCGACTCAAATCTTACGGCGGTATCAACAAGAGGTTTTTTGAATGGAAGAATCCGCACGGCGACCGTCTGAACGCATACATGATAGTGCCGCCCGACTTCGACTCCACCAAAAAATATCCCGTTCTCGTAGTCGGCTACAACGGCCCTAATTCCAACTACGTCAACGACGACTTTGAATTCAATTGGCACAACCTCCTTGCGCAAAAAGGCGTCATCGTGGCAAGCACCGACACACGCGGCACGGGTCGCAAGGGCGAACAATTCAGGAAATGCACCTACGGACAGCTCGGCAACCTTGAGACACAGGATTTGGCGGATTTCAACAAATACCTCGCGTCGCAGCCCTACATAGACGGCTCGCGCATCGGCATCTGGGGATGGAGTTACGGCGGATTTATGTCGTTGAGCCTGCTGACCCGCGCCCCCGGATTGTACAAATTAGGTATTGCCATCGCGCCAGTTACTAATTGGGAGTATTACGACAACATCTACACAGAGCGTTACATGGGTCTGCCGCAACAAAACGTCAAGGGCTACAAGGACAATGCGCCCCTCAAATACGCCGAGCAACTCGAAGGCAAACTCTTCATGGCTTTTGGCAGCGCGGACGACAATGTTCACCCCCAAAACGCAATGGTATTCGCCGAAGCACTCGTGCAAGCCAACAAGGATTTTGAGATGATGCAATTCACCAACAAAAACCACGGCATCTACGGCGGCAATACGACGAGGTATTTGTATGGGAAGTTTATAAGGTTTGTATTGGAGAATTTGTAGCAATGGTAAGCGGGCGAGACGCCCGCACTCCACACGAAAAAAAATAGCCGAAGGTTTGAGAGAGCCTTCGGCTATTTTTTAGAATTGGTATGTTGGTAATTTTTGCAAATCAATTGATATCAACAACCCACTGAACTACTTTGTGGGATCGCACGGAGCGGGGATGTTGGCGTTGTCCTGAAGAACGAACTTAGTTTCAGCTGCAAAAGCCGGAATCATAAGGACACCTTCTTGGATGAATGCTTGTGCAGCGTCCCTTTTTAAAGCAACACCAACATTTGCAGTGCCGTTTTCGAAAGTGGAGCCCTCTGTCAATTGATACATGAGCGGCATTTTGAATCCAGCCATCACTTCATATTCGAAAGTAAAGCTTCTCGTTACACTGCCATCAGCCTTGACTTGATTTTGGGAAACAACAACTTTCTCATCACCGAACAAGAATACAGACTCGGTGCGAATTTCTTCCTCATCCTTTGTCGTTACCGAATACCATGCCACCACATTGGCCTTGTCGTAGCCTGTGGGGAAGAATGCGGGGAGCGATTCGGGGATTACAGGCTCGCCAGGAGTTACCACAACTGTATCCGTCCGCATCAACAAGCCTTCCTCCGTAGAACCGGGACCGTATGCGGTGAGATCTACGTAGTATGTGCCGGGATTCTCAAATGTGTAGGGCTGAGTCTCGCCGACCTTGTTAGTAATCTCACACAAAGGCTCTGCATCGCGCTGATTGTTTTCTACACGATAGATAGCCCACTTCACAGACTCGCTGTACAATACGTCCTCTGTAAACGTGAGCGTAAAAGGTGCAACACCTTCATACTTGGTAGGAAGCATTATTGATGTGGGCGGTGCAGGCAGAATCTTAATGGTCTGCGTAGCCACATCGCTCTTGTCCTTTGACTTGACGGTCAAAGTAATAATGTATTCTCCGTAGGTTTCGTAAATGTGAACGAGTGTAGACTGATACTCGTTGTTGTTTGCCCAAACACTGCCTGTGCCATCGCCGAAATTCCATTCATAACGAATGTCATCGCCCGGTATAGAGTCGGCATAGCAATTAACATTCATACTGGGCTGCATCTGCGCTGTGGGGCTAACACCAAATGCAGCCTTGACTTCGACAACCTCAGGATTATCGTTGCCGTTTTCATTGCCGCCATTGCCACCGTTGTCGCCGCCGTTCTCAATTTTCTTCCATACGGCATAGAGGGTAACATTCTTGCCAATGATGTCATTTGCGTCGAATGAAGTGCCGTCGGGAGAGGAAGCCCAGCCCATGAAGGCGTAGCCATCGCGGGTGAAGCCGCTGCCATCAGCGAGAGTTACTTTGTCGCCAGCCTTGTAAGTGGTGTTGGCAATTGTGCCAGTGCCGCCATTAGGGTCGTACTTGATGGTGTACTCTGCCACCTGCGAAGTGGTGTCGTCGTCGCCATCGTCACCACAGGACGTGAACACTACGCCTGTCAGCATCAAGGCCAACATTAATGCAAAAATTTTTCTCATAATTGATATTAGTTATTAATGTGAAACATAATTTTTCATTTTCGTTGCAAATTTATAAATTTTTCACATTGGTTTGTATTAACAAAATATTAAGAAAACGGCTAAACCATACGCCACTGCTGCCGTCTAATTTTTATAAACTATTATCAAAATTATAATTAAATATACAAAAAAATGAGAACCCGAATTATAATCATATTGACTCTGATGTTAATGTGTCCGTATATCACTACGGCGCAGCAGGGCAAAAAGGTCATTTATGGGCAGACGTTCACCCTCAACGACCTGCCCGTGAGCGGCATCACCATCACCGCAAAAAAGGCGAAATCCACCGCTGTGAGCGATTCGCTCGGCAACTTCGTGATTGTCTGCAACGAAAAAGACAATTTGGCATTCAGGGCAAAGGTGTTTCACAACAAGACCGTGAAGATAAACGCCAAAACGCCCGACACCCTCAGCGTTAGCCTCCACTTTGTAAACTCAGAAAAAAACGTGGACATCGCAATCGGATACGGATACATCAAAGAAAAACACAGGACTCAGGCAGTGGAATATTCCAAGAGCAACATCGACTTTTGTAGCTACTCGAATATCTACGACGTACTGCGCAACCACTTCCCCACCCTCCAAGTACAGCGCGACGGCTGCGTGATAATCCGCGGTCCGTCGTCCGTCAACACTCCAATCTGCGCACTCTACGTGGTGGACGGCATGAAAATGGACAACATCGACTTCATTACACCCTGCCAAGTAAAGGAAATTTCGGTGCTTAAAGACGCAAGCTCCGCCGCAATCTACGGATGCGAAAGCGCAAACGGCGTAATTATCATCAACATGAAAAAAGGCGGCGACAGCAGATAGGAGAAGCTCTCACGGAGGCACGGAGGGGGAAATAATAAGAACACAGAGGGCACTGAGGAAAAACAGCAAACACAGAGGGTAAAAAAACAAGAGGACACAGAGCAAAAACTCCGTGTCCTCCGTGTCTCCGTGAGAGAAAATTATCTCTCTATAAGCGAAAAAATCTCCTACTTGTCGTCCTTTTGGAAGGTCTTGTAGCAGAGGCCTGCTGCACCTGCGCCTACCAAGGGAGCAACGATGAAGAGCCAGAGCTGCGTGAGAGCGAGGCCGTTTTCAGAGAAAATTGCCTGGCTGATTGAACGTGCGGGGTTGACGCTTGTATTGGTCAACGGAATGCTTATCAAGTGGATAAGCACGAGGGTGAGACCAATTGCGAGACCAGCGTTGATGCCTGCGCCACGCTTTTCGGTGGAGCCAAGGATTACCATCAAGAAGAGGAATGTGAGTACAGCCTCAGTTACGAATGCACCCAAAAGGCTGCAATCCTTGTAACCTGCGGCGTTGCCGTAAAACTCCTTGCCGAAACCGTTGGCGGCAAATGTTTCCCTTGCCATGCCTGCCTCGTTGGCGATAAGGGCGAGAATGCCACCTGCAATCACCGCACCAACTATCTGTGCAGCCACATACGATCCAAACTCCTTGCCCGACATTCTGCCGTTGACAAAGCAGCCAAACGAAACCGCCGGATTGAGGTGCGCGCCGCTGATGTGTCCGATGCCATACGCCATTGCTACTACCGTAAGACCGAAGGCGATAGCCACGCCGAGGAATCCAACTGAGCCGCCAGCGAAGATGGCTGTACCACAGCCGCCAAGCACCAATGTGAATGTGCCGATGCCCTCGGCAACCATTTTTTGTGTTAATGTACTCATAATCTTTAACTGTTTTTTTGTTTGTGATATTTGATGTTTTTCTAAGCCGAAAAATATACAACTTTTGAATAACCACCAAATTTTTTTCAAACTTTTTTCGCAAAATCATGTATGGGGGACGCGAATATTTCACGTCCCTACATACCTACTTGCGTTTGATTTCTACACGACGGTTGATTTCGCGGTTTTTCTCAGACGTATTGGGCACAAGAGGCTCCGAGAACCACTTCGACTGGCACTCGATGCGGTCGGGCGATACGCCACGGTCGATGAGTTCCTGCGCAAACGCCTGGGCACGCTTGAGACCCACTGCCTTGTTCTGCTCCATCGTACCGATGTCGCAGGTGTGTCCTATACAGATGATGTTGATGGACGGGAAGTTGATCATCAAGTACGCAAGTCGGTCGATGCTCTTCTTCTGACTATGCGTGAGCTGCAGACGCGAATCGTTGAACTTGCAGTGGTTGTGGTTGAGCGAAACGACGATGCTGTCGAGTTCCACGCGCACCACCTCGTTGAACACCGCATCCATGTGAGTGGTATCCACGGCAATGGAGATGCTATCAGCCTTTGCCTTGGCGATGCTGTCGGCTTTTGCCTTGGCAATGCTGTCGGCCGCAACCTTGGCTATGCTATCAGCCGCAACCTTGGCTATGCTGTCGCGGATGCGCTGCTGTACAACCTCGGGATCCTCAATATCGCGACGTCTGCGGTCGTTTTCAACAATATCGAAGATGGAATCCTCCACCTCGCGACGCTTCCTCTTGTCCAAGAGGTCAAACTCCAAGTGGGGGTTGCGAGCAAACTCGATTTCGTCGAAATTGCGGCTTCTGCGGGCGCGTTCAAGCTCTTCGGGCGAGATAGAGTAAGTACCGATATGGTAACGAATGCCCAACATGCCTCCCATATTGAGACACCTGACACCATACGCCTCCTTGGATGCCAGCACGCCGTTGTATTGAGTATTAGAGTAGGCGTCTTTGCTCATGCAGTCGGGGTCGTAGAGATACTTGTCGCCGGAGATTGTGGGGCTAAGACCATACGCGCCGAGGCCGGTGAGGGTGATGTCGATACGACGGTTGAGCGAGTAGATGAAGCCCATCTCGCCAAATACCGACAACGACGGCAACAGGTCGTAACGCCCCGAATACGGACGGTAGATACTATCGACATGGTGACCTTCGACACCTCTGCCAAGCTCGAGGTGGTATTGGTCGTAATAGAGCCTTGTCTCAAGCACGCCAGTGGTCTTGTAACTATTCCTGACGGGGATATTGAACATGACTCCCGCGCCAAAGTTCATCTTCAAGCGTTTCATAAGCTGTATGCCGTGGAGGTAGATGCCCGCCGGCACAGAGAATACGTGCGCGTCCACCTTCTCCTCCCAGTTGTAAAATTCGGTGCGGTGGTCTATATCGCGACCCTCCTCATCCACTGCATCCGGGATGTGCTGGATGCTATTGACCATCGACTGCGTGCCCATCTGCTGATAATGCAGTCCCGTGCCAAGAGCCCAATAGCGGAAGATGTACCAGCGGTAGCTAAACCGCGCCTGGAATCCGTACCGCAGGTCGGTGGTATTGTCGTCGCCCGACATGCCGTGCAGCAGCGACATCGCGCCGTAGCCGGCTTCGAGCGACACGTAGTGTCCCCTCTGCGCCTTGTAAAACGAGGTATCCACCACCTGCGCCCTCGCGCCCATCGCTGTGGCAAGGACGATTAATAGAATTGTCAGAACTCTCAATTTCATTTTCATATATCGTTTTTTTCACTATTTAACAATCAGCTTGAAGGAAACCCTGTCGCCATTCTTGCCGCTGCGGATGACGTAGCCGGTGTAAGTGCCGGAGGGCAGCGACACAGTATTGATGCGACTGCAATTGTCGATGGTGGCAACGATTGCACCCTGTCCATTGACAATCTTGATGACGCATCCCTCGTATTCGGCTTCGTCGTAATTGAGGAGCTCCAATGTAATCTCCTCGTTGGCGCGAGCAGGGTTCGGGTAGGCGTTGACACTGCGCTTGAGCGACTTGCTGAGGTCGATGCCTTCTTCGTCCATGTCCAACGAACAAACCTTGAGAACCGTGCCATCTGTCCGCGTTACGTATGCGCTGTATACGCCAGAGAGCTTTTCGCCATTTTTCTCCTGGTAATACTGCTGATCTGCGCCTTGTATCATAACACCGTTCTTGAACCACTGGTATGCTGAGAAGAGGTCGTCGTGATTGTTGATGGCAATCATGTCGTCGAAGAGTTTGATGATATACTCGCTGCCCGACAGGTTCATAAATACAGACAACGGCTTGACTTCGCTCACGGTGTTGGGGTTGCCCTCGGAGTAGGCAAATGATATGTTCAAATGACCGTCTACCAATGGCATCTTATCCTGAATAGCAATCCTGATTTTACCGATTTCCGTGGCAAGGCTTTCTATTGGCTGATAGCCGTCATGGATGCCCTCGATTTTATAATGCGTGGGATATCTATCCATTTCGCCGAATTTCAATATAATCTCTGCCGTTTCGTCAGGACAATAGCCGTCTTCCTTCTCGTCTTTCTCATTGAATTCTACCTCAAAGCCCTTAACTACGATGTCAAACACCATATCATCGGTGCTGTACGGCTCGTCGTTGAGCTTCGTGAAGATTTTGGCGGTGTGTTTGCCTACCGAAAGATTGTCGAGAACACTGCTCTTGAGGCAGTTGTTGTCAGCATCCCAGATGTCAGAACCCTTCTGTCCGTCAATTTCGATGTGGTCGATTACAGCACCGTCGAGGTCGAGGTCTACCATAGCCACTTGCTTGCCCGAAAGCTGGGTGTAAGTGGACTCGGTCGCACCAATTTTGGCCTCCTTGCGGACTTTTGCATTAATCTCAAACTCGATGAAATTATTGTCCTTGTCGGAAACCTTGATCTTTATGACAACATCGCCCTTGTTGTCGAAGGTGAACTGTTGTCCTTCGCAATCTTGGGATTCGCCGTCATTGATGGTGTAGACAATCTTGGGCTGCTCGGCTGAATTGTCAGTAGCGGCAATCTTAACCGTGCCTTTTTCGATACACTCCACATTATCCTTAATGACAGGGTTGCCATCTTCGTCGAGAGAATATATAGTGATATCGTTGATGGTAACGGTCTGGACAACGGGTGCCGTTATATCTTCGAATAAGAACTGAGCTGTGTATGTAACATTAGCAGTTGCAGGAGACCAAGCAGGAGACCAACCGTTAAATACGTATGATCCCTTCTCATTGTCGGAGCTACGAGTAGGATCTTCTTCCGTGTATATGAAAGGCTCAGTACCGTATTCAGTACCATACTCTACATTTTTAATCATCTGCAATACTGTGCCATCGTAGTTTTTGAAGACAATGGTGAAGGTCTTGATTGTCCAATCTGCCACGATAGAAATATTCTCGGCGGGCATTGTTTCCGGTACAGATGTCTTCCATCCGGCGAAAGCGTATTTCGTACTGGTGGGCTTGATTTTGGACGCATCCACGGGCTCATTGTATTTGCTGGTGATTGTGCCAACCACATTTCCACCCTCCTTATCATAGAAGGTGATGGTGTACAGGTTGTCAGTCATAGTGCCAGTAATTGCAATTGCCTCGTCGGGCATCGTCATATCGGCGGATATATCATTGCCATTGTACTTCCAGCCACTGAACGACTTGCCTGTCGGTGCTTGAACTTCGGGGAGAAGCTGCTGGATGGGAGTGCCATACTCAACGTTCTTCTCCGTAGCAGAATACAAATCAGTGCCGATGTAGAAGGTAATGGGATAGCTGTTGATGGTCAACGTACCAACAAGTGTAATGTCGGAAGCAGGCATCGTCATATTGCTGATAGAGCTGCCATTGTAAGACCAGCCGCTAAACGTGTAGCCTTCCTTAACAATCTCCCTGAGAGCTATCTTCTTGTCATACTCAACAGGCTGCTTCTCGCCATACTCTACGTCATTAATCACGTAGGTGACATAGTAGGTATTCGGCTTCCACTGCGCCGTGAAAGTAACATCGTGGTCGGGCATTACAGAGGGCAGATTGGTAACTATCTGACCGCCATCTGACGGCTTCCAGCCGTCGAACGTATGACCTTCCCACTCGGGTACGGTGGTGGGCAACTTGTCGCTAATATCCACGTCTGCCTCGGCGATAATGGTTGCAGGTGCTGAAACATTACCGCTCTTTGCCTCTCCCATATCGAAGGCAATGTACTTTTCGTGCAGCTCACGCCTAACAGCCTTGTAAGTGGTCTCTTCGGCGGGCATATTGTCTGGCAACGAAGGCTCCCATTTCACGAATGTACGGCCATTCTTGTCAGCAGGGGTGGCAATCTCCGGGAACGGTGTATTGTATTCAGCGATGTAGTCGTTGTAGAGCTGAGTGCCGTCCTCATCCACAAAGCGTACCGTTATCCTCTTGATGTTCCACCGAGCCACAAGCTCGATATTAGCGGCGGGCATCGTCATATCGGCTTTCAATGCGCTGTTGTTGTATGTCCAGCCAACAAAATCGTATCCGTCGCGAGTAGGCGTCTTAGCTTCAGGAACGACGATGCGGTCACCAAAGTGAACATCCGTTATCGTGTTGGTAATAGAAGATTCGAGCTTGCCTTCATTGAGATTGAGGGTGATGGTGTAACCGATTTTCTCCCATACTGCTTTGTATGTCTTGTTGCTCGGTTCAGTAGTGGGACTGATGGTAACATTGGTAGTAGCCGCCGATTCGTCTGTGAGCGTCCAACCCTTGAATTTGCTGCCCTCCTTGTTAGGCGTGGGCAAGAGGAAGTTGGCAGTTTCTACGGTGTAAGCAATCTTATTGTCTTCGATTGCTGGATCGAGCGTGCCATCATCGAGAGCGAGGGTGATGGTGTAGGTGACAATATTCCACTTGGCGTACAAATCCAAATCACTCTCAACTACATCACTTTCAAAGTTCCACTTGGTATTGGCGGCAAAGTCTACGCCGTCGGTGTACCAGTCGTCATTGAGGAAGGTGTAGCCGGTGGCGTTCATATTGCCGTCGGTGGGTGCGGTGATTTTGGAGCCTTCCACAATGCCAGTCTTCTGTGTAGGTGCAGTGCCATGTGCAGTGTGGAACGTTACCGTATATACCGCCTGGATGGTGAATGTCTGCGAGCCGGATACAGTGTAATTGCCGTCAGCATTGTCGGTAACAATTACCGTTGCAGTGCCAGGATTGATGTTGTCCTTGTACTCTACAGTATATTCGTTAGAGGTAATGAGAGTTTCACCGTCATATACCTTTATCGACGGAGTCTTTGCGGTATTGTCGAACGGAATCTTGTCGTATTCAAGCTTAATTGTCGGGCTGTCAACCACCTTGGGATTGATGGTGAATGTGCCAGGTACAAATGCAACTTTGTAATTGCCCTGTTCAACATTGCCGCTCGGAGTGATGGCGTATGTGCCAGCATTTTCGCCAGTGGCGCGGGCTACGTTGTAGCTAATGGCGTCGTCGCCAATATTGCCAGCAACGTCCACTACAAACATCTCAGGCTCTGCACCGCCAAATGTCTTGGAGGCATCTTTTGCCGTGACGGTGACTGCTGCCTTGTTGATAGTGACAGTTACATCATAGCCGTCGAAATCGGAGTGGTTTTTGTCGCCGACATAAAGAACTTCGACCACATACGTTCCAGCATCCGTGCGCTCGGGGATTTTTTCGCTCCATGCATCGTCGCCATCGGTGCTAAGCTTGTACTTGATAGTATAGCCATCGGGCAATTCTTCCTTAGGAGCGGAGACAAGAGGCTGGGCTGTACCGTCATATACAGGTTGACCGTTTACAGTAGGCTTTTGACCGTCGGCAAGATTCTCCTTGGTGAAGTCGCCCTTTTCAGTAATCCTAAACTTAGTGATGAGGTTTTCTGTGGGCAACTTGTAGTTTGCACTTGCCGCGCCAGTGAGACCAGTGGCGGTAGCGATGTAGTCTTTGCCGACATTGGTCTGAGCACCCGTTACGGTAATCTCGCATACGTCGCCATCAAAGAGGTTGCTTGCAGTGGCGGTAGGCTTGTGAGCATTGCCGTCGTAGGTGAAGCTGGTATTAGACCATGTAATGGACACCTCTTTCGGAACGATTTTGAAGTTGACAGTCTTAGTGGGGATAGTGTAGTTGCCATCCTTGTTTTTAATAGTGACGGTAGCTTCTTCGCCCACATTTTTGCTGTTAGAGAACTCAAAATCGTATTCGGATGCCGGAATCTCTACGCCATTGTACTTCAAGGTAAATGTCGGAGTCTGAGCTGTGCCGTTGTAGATGTATTCTGCTTCATCGTTGTCAAATACAACTTCGAGTTTGCTCTCATCCAATTCATTAGCCTCTACTGTAAGAGTACCAGGGTTGAAGGTGATGGTGTAATTCTTGGCAGTGTAGCCAGACGGAGTAAGCGTGTATGAGCCAACTGCGGTGGTGTTGGTATAACCCTCGTCGTTGACGGACAACGTGCCTCCCAATGCGGTTGCCTTGGTGTCGTCACCTGACAGACCTGCAACCGTTGCAGTATATTCCGGCTTGGGGTCGCCGTAAGATACCGTGATATTATCGGCAGTAACGGTAAGGGCGGCAGGGGTGATTGCTACGTCAATTGCTCCACCATAGAAGCCCTCGTGATTATTGTCGCCACTGTAATAGTAATATACGGTGTAGGTGTTGACATCCTTGCCAGTGGGGATGTCAGTTGCGAAACCTTCATCAGAGGTCGGGGTTGCTGCAGAGGTAGCGTCGCCAAGTTTGTACTTGATAGTGTAACCATCGGGCAATGTACTTGTGGGCGCAGCTACGAGTGCCTGTGCCGTGCCTTTGTAATCCAGACCGTTATCGCCAGATTTGTTAGCCGTCGGCTTCTGCGAGTCGGTGAGGTTGGCGATGGTAAGGGTTGCCGGGGTGATGGTAAGGGTTGCACCAATGTAGGTAATGGTGTAGTTATCAACGGCGGCAAGCGAGCCTTGATTGATTGCGTAATTGCCAACCGCATCGCCAGCCTCGCGGCTAAGATTGCCACTCAATACCGCCGTGGCAGTTTCTGTGCCTTTCAAACCGCTAACTGTGTAGGTGAGCGCAGGGTCGTTTTCGCCATAGACTTTGGTCTTTGCGTCGGCGGCAATTGTCAACGATGCTTTGCCAATGTTTACTGTGATGTCGCCGCCGTCGAAAGTTGTATGGTTGTCATCGCCGACGTAACGTACATTCACGGTGTATTCGCCAGCATTGGCGGCAGTCGGGATTTCCGTGCCGTATTCTGTCGCCGTGCTCAGCTTGTACTGGATGGTATAACCTTCGGGCAATTCCTTAGGAGCAATTACAAGAGCCTGGGGCGCACTGTTGTAAACCAAATCATTATCGCCAGATTTGTTTGCCGTCGGCTTCTGCGAGTCAGTGAGGTCGTTGGCGGTGAGGGTTGCCGGAGCGATGGTGAAGGTCACGGTTTTCGTAACCTCCAATTCGGTATCGGTTGCAGGATATGTAACCGTCAGCGTGTAATTGCCAGCAGGTGTGGTGTTGCTGATAGCAACTTCATTGTTTTTGGCATCTGTATATTTGAGAGTAACGGCATCGATGGAGATTTCTTCACCGTCCTTTTTGATTACCGGGATGACGGGCGTAGCACCGTATGACCAGGCACTGATGGCAACATCCAAGGTAACGTTCCTCTTGATGGCTACTTCAATCGGATTGTTGTCGGTGGGTACGTAATCGTTGTAATTATCATCCACCACCTTATAATATACATGGTAAACAGCCGATGCCGTGCCGGTGGGAACATTGTCCTGCCAGTTAGTACCATCGAGCGAATATACAAATTTGCCGATGGTGGTAGTGCCAGCCTGGACAAGAGGCTGTGCTTCGCCGTTGTACTCCAATTGTGTGTCAGACTTCTTAGGCAATGCCGTTACCGCCGATTGGTCGATGTTGGCATGCTTAATGTCAAACTTGGTGCTTACCGTGCCAGTGAATGTGTAGTTGCCATTTTTTACAGAATTGATGGTAACAGTGGCTTCGCCGGCATTGGTGTTGTTGGTATATTCTACGGTGTAGTCGGTGCCTTCTGTCAATTGCTTGTCTCCAATAGCAACCGTTACCGACGGCGTTTGCTTGCTGCCGTTGTAGGTGGGCGATTCGGTATTGACGAAGGTGATTGTCGGGTTCGCTACAGACAGAGGCTGCAATTCGATTTTCCGCGAATCTACCGCCGTGGTGGTGTAATTGTCAGCGGAAATCTTGAAATACACTGTCTTGTTGTCCTTGACGTCGGTAACGGTGATGGACGTTGCTGTAAAATCGCCGGTTTCCGATGTGCGATAAAGGACTTTCGCACCTTGAGCAGGTTCGGATACAGTGACTGTGATTGCGTGCGGCTGTCCGTCGTATGTGCCGGTGTAGTCTGCGGCGGTGTATTCAATAGAGGCGGCGGTGATTTCGAACGTTTTGTTCAATTTTGATTGGTCGGTCGGGAGTTTGTAATTGCTGTTGCTCAGGGCTGCTACCGTGGCTGTGTATTCGCCGACAGCAGTACCCGAACCATTCACCGTCAAGGTGCACTGGTCGTTGTTAACAAGTCCTGTTGCCGTGGCGGCGAGGGTGTGAGAATCGCCGTCGTAGGGGAATTCTGTAGTCTCGCTCCATTCAATGCCAATTACTTTTGGCTCAACGGTAAGCGTACCAGACTGATATCTGATTGCATAATTATCAGATTCGAGACCCTTGGGCGTGATAGAGTAGTTATTACCCACAGAGCCATACTGAATGTAATTGTAGTCGTAAGCCAACTCGCCATCAAGGTCGGCATTGGTCTCATTGTTTACAAAGCCAACGTATGTAACGCCGTCGTTGGCAGGAGCATCGCCGTAGGTGATTGTCTTGGCGTTGGCTTTAACGGTGAGCGGAGCTTGGGAGATGGTGAAGTAGTCGGTAAAGTTATTACCAGCATAGCAACCCTTGCCCGTTACGGTATATGAAGCTTCTCCTGCATTAACGTGGTTAGCGTAAGAGATTACGTAATCGTTGGTCTCGCCTTCGGTGAGGCCAGGAACAGTAATCGCCGGAGTCTTTGCCGTGCCGTCGTAAGTGATGGTGGCGTTAGGTTCTACAAGGGCAATACCATCGGGAAGGGGCTTGTTATTGACGGTAATCGTAAACTCGTCCGAAATTGCCCAAGTATAATTGGGACTCTCAGGCGTGAATTTGGCTTTGTAGTCGCCAGTGGAAGTAACGGTGCTGAGAGCAGTGCTGCCGTCAGCAGACATGAGATTCCAAGTACCATTGAGCGTATTTCCCGAATTTTCGTAGTATGCCAAGAATCCCGCAGGCTTAGCCCATACGCCACTGCCGCAAGTGTATTCTGTGTCGAATACATAGAGGGTCGGGGTGGCAGGCTCAATCTCAAACGTTTTGCTGCCACTGACCTTGTAGTTGCCGCCTTCATTGTCTGTGATGATGACTTGGGCTTTGACTGTATTGGTGGTAACATCGGTGTTGTTTTCGTAAGAAACCGTGTATTCACTCGCAGGAATGGTATAGGTAGTTGGCTCATCTCCAACAGAGGTAAACGTTACAGAATTAACCTCGGGTTTGATAGCACTGCCAGTATATGTCCATTTTTCTTTATCAAGGGTAATGGTAGGACTAGTTACCTCTCTCGGTTCGATAGTGAAACCGTCAGTGCCTTCGGCGGCTACTTCATCACCATCCATAAGGACTACTTTGAGTGTGTAATCACCGGCATCCACAGTTTTGAGTGCATCTAAGCTACTAAGTGAAGTGAAATCGCCTGTTGCACCTGTCTGTTTATATGAATAGACCAAAGAGTTCTTTTCTACATCTGTAAGTGCTGCGCCATCTTCCCAGGTTACTGATGGTGTGGTGTAAGTGCCGTATGTGAAGCCTCCCATTGTAACTGTAAGGTCGCACTTATACTTGACTGTATATGCAGCAAATGTAACATTATCAGTATTCGTACCACCATCGGCACAAGAATGAACAGATAACTCAAACGTAGCCTCACTTATATTATTTTGCGGTGTACACGTCCATTTCTTTCCGTTGACATCCTTTTCTGTGTCAAAATTATAGC
>JAEEGK010006072.1_pt1 | contig 29080 bp, 13 predicted proteins | sample 8958771 | NCBI WGS metagenome assembly JAEEGK01 (sample SAMN16246547, study PRJNA631951) | gut metagenome | biome: gut microbiome; feature: rumen; material: SC-attached | host: Bos | place: Iran: Karaj | collected 2018-10 | reverse complement strand
TCCCAGAGTGGGTCCTTCTCGTTCTGGACGGGGATCAGGCCGCTGACCAGGTCGCTCAGATCTTCATACATGGCGTCATAGATCTTCTGCCGTTCCACGGAGACGTCGTCCTTGCAGTGACCGGCGTCCAGATAGGCTCTCCCCTTCCACTCGATCCAGGGCTCGTCCTCCTTGCCCTCGCCGTCCATCCGCTTCAGCTCGGGATAGTCGGACATGGCGTCCACGTGGGCCACGATCCCGGAGCCCAGCTCCAGATACTCCTGATAGGCGTCCCAGATGGGTTCCAGCGGGTTCCAGCGGCTGGAGGAATAGGTGTCGCGGAGGTCCAGGACCATGACGTTGTAGCCCCGGCTTTTCAAAAACCCGGAATGCAGGTCAAAGAGCTCGCCCTTGGGGTCGGTCATAATCATCGAGCTGCCGCAGTTGGTGGCGCCGATGAGCTGGATCATGGGGTTGATGAAGGTCGTGGTCTTGCCGGAACCGGTTGCGCCGATGACCAGCGCGTGGACGCCGGGCTTGAAATTACCGACAAGATGCCCCTTTTTGTCCAGCACCGCCCGCACGGGTACGCCGTCCTTTTTTGCGTCGGCAAGCGTCTCATAGGTGAAGGGCGGAAAGTACTTGTCCCGTTCCTCGTCGGTCAGAAAGCGGCTGTTTTCCAGAGAGCCCTCGATCCGGTCCTTCTCGCCGCCCTTGCCCTTCAGAAAGCGGGCGCCCTTGTTGGAGCTTGAAAACCCGCCGTTGAGGGCATAGATGACGCCTAAAAACACCGTAATCGTAACGCCGATGATCCAGGTCGCAGGCTCCGCCAGAAGCTGCCAGCGGAAGCGCCAGCCCGAACCCTCCACGCTTGCGCTCAGGTTTTCCAGAAGAAAGCGGATCAGGGTCCCCAGAAACAGCGCGGAGAAAACGAGGATGACGACAACCAGGAGCATCGTTTTTTTGTCGGCCTCTTGAATTCGATCCATGAGTTCTTTCCAGGATTTTTTCAGCATTGGTATCGTCTCCTATCTTCCGGCAGGCAACCGGGGCCGGCGCGTCTGCGCAGCCGGATCGGAAGCGCCTGCGCCCGCTGTGTTCGCGTTCATGCGTTGTTTTCGGGAGCAGGAGCGAGGAAGGCGCCGCTCCCTGCTGTCTCCCATGCTGCCAAAGCAGATGCCGTCAGACATCGGCTTCGCCTTCCCGTTTCCGGAGCAGCTCCGATGCTGCGACCGGCGCTGCTTCCTTGGGGTCCCCCGTATTGGCGGACCCCGGTCCTGTGGGCGGGAGCGTCGTGTGTTCTCTGCTCAGCTCCTTGCCGCAGCGCTGGCAGTATACCACCGTGTCATAACCGCCTGCTTCCGTTGCCGTCGGCTCCACCCGGTTCTCCGTCACGGGGCTGCCGGGTGCATGGCCCAGGGCTTCGATGCTGCGTTCCTCCGTCCGTCCGCACCGGGAGCAGGTCCAGATCCCACGGCCCGCCTGGGTGCAGCCGGGTTGGGCCGCGTAGCCTGTGAACTCGAGTCCGCAGTTCTCCGTGATCTGATAGCCGCAGACCGTGCAGGTGGCGGAATGGGTGCCGTCGTGGTTATCGGTCCAGGCGCCGAAGCTGCAGGAGGCAGTCTCGCGCGTGCCGCAGGAGGAGCAGGTCTTGCTGTGCGTCCCGTCGTTGTTGGTCACGTAGGAGCCGTAGGTGTGAAGACCGGTCGCAGGTTTCGTGAGCTCCGAGAGCGGGATCTCGACGGTCCCAGCCATATCCTGAAATGCCTTGCCGCAGACGGTACAAGTATAGTACGGAACGTTTCCGGCGGTGGAGCAGGTCGGCGCGACAGCGGGTACGTATTGCATGGTGTGCGTATGGTTCTCATCCGCAGCGGCGTCCCTTGCTCTGGCCTCTTCCAGCAGTTGCTCCACCGGATTCGGCTCCGGCGGCACGGACAGATTGACGAACACCGAGGCGGCGTTGTTCTCCCGGGAGGTCATCGTGATCCGGAAGGTGATGACGGCGTCTGTGTAGTTGTGCGGCGGGATCAGGGTGATCCATTCGGTATCGTACCGCCCGGAGAGGGCGTCGTAGGTTTCATAGACTGCCCAGGAGCCGTCATCGGGAACGATGGATCTCCAGACAGCGGCCTCCTCCAGATGGCCCGCTTCCTCGGCGCTGGCCGCATTGGCTTCCAGCAGCTCCTTCGTATAGCCGCGGGTATCCACAAGATCCGCCCGGGCCAAAGCGCCTGTCGCCGGATCGATCCGGTTCAGATCGACGTCGATGCCGCTTGTAGAGCCCTGGATCCTGGGTACGATCCGGACGCCTTCGCCCGGATTGAGGGCGAGATCCAGAGAACCGCCCGTGGGGATCGTGTAGTCGCCGGCCACGTTGCCCTTGTCGTCGGGGTCCGTCACCAGAGATACCGTACCGGCCAGCAGGATATCCGCCAGACTGATCCGGAGCGGCTCGCCCTCGATGATGAGCTGATCGATATACCGGGATACGGTGAGGCCGGACAGATCGATCATGGCCGACAGCCGTTCCAGCTTCCACGTTGCGCTGACGGCTGCCCCGCTCTCGCTGACGGGCTCCAGCTCGATCCAGCGCAGCTCTGTCATATCCGGGATCATCAGGCGCAGGTGGTCGGTATCGCCGGCCTGGAAGCCGCGGGCGTTATCCAGATACGGCCGGACGTCGGGATAGTTGGCGATCATCAGATTGCCGGTCTGGTCCAGATAGCCGACGGTCATACGGATCGCACCGTTGGTGCCGCTGTTGATCGTGGCGTCGCTCAGAGCTGTGGTCAGATCCAGATCCAGCAGACTGACCAGTCCGGTGAGGTCGAAGCGAGCGGGCGTTCTGGTGGGCGTCGCCCTTCCCCGGATGCTCCACTTGTTTCCAATCTCCCCGAGCGGATTCTGCTCAAGGATCTCGACGTTCTCAAAGGCCACGTTCATGCGTCCCATGCAGACCAGGTTGACGCCGGTGACCTCCAGCAGATTGTCTACGCAGAAGTCCAGCTCAAGAACCTCGCCCGGACGGATCGAGCTGTAGCCCTGATCGGTCAGGTAGATATACTTGGTGCGAAGCTCCCGGCCGTTCGGCCCGTCTGTGGTAAAGTAGAGTGCTGCAGCCAGGTCCTTTTCTTCAGCCGTCAAAAGCTGCTCTTCCGTATCCTGACTGACCTGCAGGAACATTCGCTGGATCTTCTGTCCTGCCGGATTTTGTACTGCATACAGGGTGACGCCGTTGTCAGCGTTGCCGCCGCCCATGAGATAATAGGTATCGATCAGCACGCCGTCGCGGACCCGCTGAAGCACGCCATAGCTGATGGGCGCCATGACGGGCCGGACCGAGTTGGTACGGACCTCGACGCCTGCCAGGGACTCAAAGTAGTTGGCGCTCAGACCCATCGCGTAGAACACGGGCCGTCCGGTGGAATCCTCGGTGTAGGCCATCTGACCCGTGCCGATCCGCAGCGGGCTCTGCGTGACGGTATCCGTGTACAGCACCTCGGAGGAGAGGCTGTAGCTCATCGGATCGGTCGAGGCGCTGTCCGTAGAGGGATAGAGGAAGAGATTCAGAGAGTCGTTCTTGGAGCTGGGTTCGCGTGTGACCGTGGAGGTCCAGTTCTCCTCTCCAAGCGGGAAATCATTTTCGTTGAAACCGATGTTGATGGTGGCAATCGAGGTTCCGACGATCTGGTTGTCCGGATCGTTTGGCTTCGGAGGATGATAGATTTGGATATCCTTGGTCAGGCTTTGCGGCCGGTTCCAGGTACAGCGCAGGGACAGTCCCTGACCCTCGGGATACTTGAAGTCGTATTCGCCGTTTGCGTTGATGTAGCGGGAGCCGGGACCCTGCACCAGATAGACCGACACGTTGTCAATGGTCCAGTGGGTCACAACGCTGCTTCGGATCTGGAGCTGCATCTTCACGATCTGAGAGATGTCGTCCACGTCCACGTAGAACTTGTCCTGCGTGCCGGGGCGGAACTGATATTCCGGGTTGCTGACACAGTAGTCCACGTCCTCGGCAACGCCGTCCACGGTTCGGCTGTACTTGTTTTCCAGGCCGGAATAGTCGTTCATCAACTGGATCACGTCAACGGGATTCACGTGGATGCTGGCGCCGTTGTGGTCATAGTAGTCGTAGCTCATGGTCATACCGGTCTCCAGGATGGGATCGGTGACGGTGAACATCTCTCCGTAGGCATTGGTCTTGGCGACGGTGGCGTAGCTGCCGGTTGAAATCGCGATCAGCAGCTTTGCGCTGTAGCTGGTCTTCGTGATCTCAAAGGTATGCGCGATCTCGGAGATGGTGCGGCCCTCCGTGCCGCGGGTGGAGCCTGCTGCACCGGGATCGCGGTAGTCGATGCCGACCCAGCCCAGGCCGTCCTTGGAATCGCTGTCCGCCGTCCAGGTGGGGCTGATCTTGCCGGTGCTCTGCTTCTTCACCTTGATATACTGGATTTTCAGCTTGTCATAGATATCGCTGTTGGAATCCTGATCGTCCGGGATAATGCGGATCGCAGTCAGCTCGCCGTAATCCTGTGTGGTCGGGATATCGAACTGAGCCTCAGCGCCGGTGCGGAAGGCGTCCGCCTGAAGCTGCTGGTTGGCCAGCACGCAGCCGCTCTTGCCATTCTCAAAGATCAACTGGAAGTAGAAGAGATTGGCGGAACCGCAGTCGTCGTTGGCTGCGTTCACCTTGTCGCCCGCCACCTTGACCGTCACGCGGTACAGGCAGCGCTGCTTGTTGAAGCCGAGGTCGCGGCAGGTGTCTTCATAGGTCATGTAATTCCGATAGTCCGACCAGTCAAAGGGCTCCTCGGAGGAAACCTCGCTGCTGCTGCCGTCAAATTCGTGATACATGCCGTCGTCCTGGATCAGATTGCCGGGCGTCCAGCCGGAGTTCGGGTCCTGCGGATCGGGCGCGGTCGTCGGATCCTCATAGACCGTGCCGCACTCGAAGCAGGGCTCCATCGCGGAGATATCCCGGGAGATGACCACGTGGGATCTCAGCTTCTGGCCGCCGGTCCAATCCTCCTCGATCTCCTGCCAGCGGAAGCTCCTGGCGCTGTAGGACCGGATGAGCCGGACCTGAATCCCCTTGAACTGCCACTCGTCCGGCCCGTCCACCTTGACGGATACGGTCCGGAATTGCTTGACCTCTGAAATGGGGATCATGACCTGAACCGTCCCGCCCGTGCGCAGGCCGTAGTTATAGGCAAAATCGGAGACGTTGCCGGGCCAGGTCCCGTAGAACTGATCGACGTAATCCCGCAGCCGCAGCTCGCCGGTGGTGGTTTCCTTGTCCCGCATATTGAGATAGCGGAACTGGAGATAAATATCCCGGATCGTGCCGGCGTTGGAAACGTTGTCGGAGGTGATGGTGATCAGGTAGTATTCCCGGTTGTCCTTCGGATGGAGCTTCATGTTCTCCCGGTAATCCACCATGGGCAGAACCGACACGCTGCCGGCGTCCAGGTCCACGCCTTCCACGCTGCCGGCAACGATGGAAGCGCCTGGCTCCCCTGCCCCGGGCGTAAAGGCATAGCGCAAAACCGCGCTGTCATGGGTGATCTTCACCGTCACGTCCCGATAAGCGGCAACGCATAGGTAGCTGACAAATTCCTTGTCTGCGACGGAGACCCGTCCGGGCCGGATGGACTGATCCGCGCCGGAAGCGGTCCTGATCCTCGGTTTTTCCCGGGCCTTGGCTTCGCCGATGGAGAGCTCCACCCCGGCGGTGATTCCGTTTGGATCCTCCACGGAGGTGAGCTCCTTGAAGTCCGGAACCATCAGGGAGAGGGCGATGGAGTCTCCCTGCTGCGCGTAGCCTACAATGGCTACGTCTCCGTCATTTCCTCCGACGGAGAGCTTTTCCATGGTCCAGCCCAGGGCGTTGACGATCACGGGCACGCTGACCTCACGGATACAGCCGTAAATATCGCGGTAGTAGAAGCGCAGGGACGCTCCCTCGCAGAATTTCAGATCGCTGATCTTACTGTAAGCGCCTGCATCATAGGAGCCGGCCATGCTCTCAAAGCCCGCCCCGCCGATGTCCGCCAGGTCGATCTGGAAGACGACGCGGTTCTTGACCTGCGTGGTATGGGCAGTCCCGACAAAGTTTTCCTTGCCGAAGGAGGCGGCGGTACTCTGGTTTACCAGGGTCACGCCTGCCGCGCCGGCGGAAGAACCGGGGCCGGTAATGTTAAAGACGCCGGCGCTGCTGTCCCAATGGAAGATACCGCCGCCGGAGGCCATGACCACGTCGGCAATGACCTCGCCCGCATAGTCGATGTATCCGTCGTCGGAATACCAGCCGTACATCTCCAGACCGTAGAGGGTATCCACGCGGCTGATGCGCATTCCCTGGCACGCCCAACTGCTGGGCGCGACCTTGTGATTGCCCGCGCTGTCAACCGTCTCCTCCAGACGGCCGAAGATCTGGATTCGCTCAATGGTCGTCACGGGCTCAGGCGTGGTGAAGACAAACTGATCCGTATGGATGCTGCCCAGGCCCTTCCGATCCCGCAGGGGGTCGGTGGTATAGCCGAAGATCTGCTCCACCTTCTGTCGGCGGCTGTCCCGGTTGGCCACGTCGGAGGCTGCGTCCATGCTCTTGCGCATGGCGTCCTTGCCCGGGAAGATCACCTCAGAACGGGTCTTCGCGGACGAGCCGCTGCCGGTGGTATAGTAGATCACGAAATACTTGACGTTGTCCGCCGTGCCGCCGCCCCGGACGGAGCCGGTGCTGACCTCAAGCAGATAGGTATTCCGCGCGCCGGAGCCGGCTGATGCAGGCTGCTCATCCGAGGCGCTGACGGTCCGCTCCACAGAGGGCTGCGCCTGCACGGGATTTGGATTCGGATCGTTCCCCTCCGATGCGTAGGACAGGGGAAGCAGACTCAGCCCCAGAGCCAGACACAGAACCAGGGCCAGCAGGCGCCTTCCCAGGGTCAGGCAGGCAAGCAGGACGCGCCTGCGCCGCCGCCCTCTTTCAAGTTCAGGATTCATACTGTCACGCTCCCTTTAGGCGTTCTGCGCCATGCTGTTCAGGCGTTCGCGTCTTCTGCGTTCTTTTTGGGCCTCCGCAAGACCCTCCAGGGCTTCCAGACTGATGGGCTCAACGGTTCTGCCGTCAAAGCGCATCTTTTCAAATACCGTCATGGTTTTCAGCTCGTTCGAGAAGCTGAAGAAGGAGGAAAGGATATCGTCGTCGTCCTCGTCGTCCTCATCCTCGTCTTCCTCATCCTCGTCTTCCTCGCCGTCGAGCGGCGCGTCTTCGGCGCCGAGCGCCTCATCCTCGTCCGTATCGTCCTGGAAGCTCAGGCTGTCTTCCTCTGCAGTCTCGTCGTCTTCGTCCGGGAAGAAGTCATCGTCGGTCGAGAAGAAGTCGTCCTCAGATTCCTCGTCGTCGTCGCCGAGCAGCAGATCAAAGAGCGCGCCGGAATCGACCTCCTCGCTGAAGTCGTCCTGCTCGATCTCCTCGGGCTCCGGCGAAGGAGCCGGGGCGGCGGCAGCCGCGCGGGCTTGCTCCGCACCGACGCGCAGCGCCGCATTCTCCTCGCGCAGTCTGCGAAGCTCGTCGGATTGGGCCAGCACGCGGGCCTCCAGCGCCTCCAGCGCCTCGCTTCGTTCTTCCGCAGGTTCCTGCTTCGGCTGACGGGCCGCCTCTGCGCCGCCTCGGTCGCTGCCCAGGTTGTCGATGGCCTCGGACATCTTGTTGACCGCAGTTGCAAAGAGTCCCAGCATTTCGGACATGGGCGCCTGCTCCGCCGGACGCAGCGCGGGATTCAGGCTTTCGTTCATCGCATCGCGTCTGCTGCGGAGTCTGGCCTCCAGCTCCTCGTCGTTCCAATCCGGAAGCTCGGGGAATTCATCGTCCGCTCCCGTATCGGTTCGCCCGGTCTCGCCCGCAGGCTCCGGCGCTTCATACTCGTCCGCGCTGAACTCACGGAAGCTGACGGAGCCGCCGGTCGCCGCGCCGACGGCAACCAGGGATTCTTCCGCGCGGCCTCGGCCCGCAACAGCCTCGTTGTGGGCTACGCGGCTGCCGCCGACGAAGTCCTCCCAGTTCTCCGGGCCGCCCTCGCCGGTGAAATAGGCGCTCTGGTAGTCCCGCTCCTCAAACATTTCGGTGATGCTCGCATCGGTCGCCACCTGGAAGGTCGAGCGGCTGGAGGGGCTGAGAATGGTAAAGGCCTGCCCTCTGGGGGCCTGGATGATCTGCTCCTGCTCCATCTCGTTGATGCCGCCGGCCTTCTCGTACAGCGTGACCAGATCCTGCATATCGTTGGGCGCAAGGGAGAAAATAAAGCTGTACTGGCAGGCGTTGATGATGGCGGTGGATTTGCGGGCCAGCTCCTCGGAGCCGACGAAGTCCTTGATGTTCTGGGTGATGACAATTTGCATACCGTTGTATTTTCGGATGCGCTTTGCAAGCTGGAACATGAAATCCAGGGCGATGGGGAATTTGGTGTCAATGAACACGTGGGCTTCGTCGATGACCACGACGATCTTGCGGTCGGCGCGGTATTTCAGATTGTAGTCGCGGTTCTTGATGATCTCGTTGTCCAGATACTTCAGAACCAGAAGCATCTGTGCGTTGGCGATGGTGTTATTGCGGTTCGCCAGCATGGACTGGAAGTTGAAAACGGTGAAGTTTTCGTCGGTCGTGACCGTGCTGGGGCCGTTCCAGATATTGGCGTTGCGTCCTCCGGTGGAGAACTTGGCGATGTAATTCATCAGGGTCCGCAGCAGATCCCTGGTAAAGGGATTGTCGCTGGACTGGAACTCCCGCAGCACCTCGTCATAGAGGTCGTCGAAGATCGGGTAATCGGAGGGGCGGAGTCTGGATAGGTCCGTCTCGGGGGTGATGTTGCGGTTGAGGTAGACCCGGTCCACGAGGGTATTCAGATACTCCATTGCGTCCTTCCCGCAATCCGGCATGATTTGCCGGAAGAACTCCTCCAAAAACTGCAGATGGGTCGCGTAACTGCCGCCGGGGCCCTCTGCGCCGGCTTCGTCGTCCTCCAGAGCGGTGATGATCTGGAAGGGATTCAGCCTTCCGTACTGGGCGTTGCCCACGTTGATGATCTGACCGTGCAGATTGGCGGCCAGCTCCGTATATTCGTTTTCGGGGTCCAGGATGAAGATTTTTGCATCCTCGGCGGCCAGATTCGCCAGCAGGCTCTTTGCGGCATAGGACTTGCCGGAGCCGGATTTGCCGACGATGACCATGTTGGAGTTGACCCGCTCGCTGTCGCGCCGGAAGAAGTTGATGAAGACCGGCAGACCGTCGCTCTCGCCCAGGCGAATGCCGCCCTCGTCGGAAATATGGGAGAACACCCAGGGGAAGCAAGCCGCCACGGTGTTGCTGGAGATCCCGCGGGATTCCTTGACCATGGGATCGAGGGCGGTGATCTGGGAGCCGATGAATGCCTGCACCTGATCGAATTCCATGTTGTTGAGACGGAAGCCGTTCTCCTGCCAGGTCCGGCGAACGTTCCGCTTCATGTCGTTGATGGTCGGCAGGATGCTCTTCGGCGGCTGGGGGATATGCAGATTGTTGCGGGTCGCGGTGATATCGTAGGCGGTCACGTAGATGCTGCACTCCAGCAGGGTCTCGCTGTCGCTCTGGAGGGTCGCAAGCAGCTCCTGGAGCGTCGTGATGTGATTCTCGATCTCCATGCGCTTGGAGTCCACGCCCGTCGCGCTCCACTGCCCGCGCAGCTCCACCAGAGAATGGTCGATGGAGCGGATGGCCTTGGTCCGATCCATCGGACGGCACTTGAGCACGACCTTGGTCCCGGGGTAGCTCATCACCGTGGCAAGCCACGCGTCGTCCACCACGGAGGGGTAATTCACCACCCGGAAGTTGTGGGTGACGATATGGTTCACCTCTACCCGGCGAACCTTGATGTCCACCGTCTCCGGCATGGCCCACTTCACGTAATCCTGGGGCTTGATGCTTTCAATGTCCCGTTCGTCGAAGTCGATCTGGTTGGAATACTTCAGAAAGACCGCCAGCTCCTTGTCGTTCAGCCGATGGACCGGCATCTCTCCGTTGGTCAGAAGCTGCTCCGCTTCGCGGATCCGCAGCTCAAGCTGCCGCTTGTCGCTCTCAAAGAGGACCAGATAATAGAAGCAGCTCGTGACCTGGTTTTCACCGCACAGACTTTGAAGCTCCTTGATCCGGTCGTATTCGATCTCCACGCGGGCCTGAAGCTCCTTCTCGGTGAGGAACCCGTTCTCATAGGTTTTCCGCAGGGCTTCCAGCTTCTCATACTCCCGCTGGAGGTAGCTGTCATAGATGATCGGGCGCTCGAGCTTGACGATGTTGGCGCTGTAGTCGGCGTGGAGGGAGCGCAGCACCCGACCCAGGCAGCGCTCAATGGCGTTGGCCCGGCGATGCTCGCTGAAAAAGCGGAACTCAACGGGGTCGATCTCCAGAACTGCCCCGTAATATGCCCGATTCTTGTACTCGATCAGGCTGTCCTGAATGCCGGTGAAGGCAATGATCTCATCCATGTCCCGGCGTTTGGCCTCCGCCTCCCTGGCTTCGGCCTGACGCTTCATCGCCTCGCGGCTCTCCTCCGCTCTGCGGTTCTGGATCTCCTCACGCTCGGCATCCGTCAGAGCCTTGGTCTTGAGGCGGAGATCCTCCTCCTTGCGAAGCCGGGCCTGCTCGCGTTTATTGGTCGAAGGCTTTCGCCGGACGCTGCCGTTCCGGCGCTCCGTCGCTTCCTCCTTCTGACGGCGGGACAGGATCTCCTCGCGGACCTCATCCGGCGTATCCGGATTGCGAAGGATCCGATCCTCCCTTGCCCGCTGATTCCTGCGCTTCCGTTCGCTCTCCTTCCGCTTCTTTCGGTCACGGGGAGAATCCCCGGTCAAGGATTCGGAAAACAGCACGTCCATCGCCGCAACCATCATATTTCCCTTTCCCCGAGCCACAAGCTGGGGGTCCTTCTGGAGCCGCTCAAACCGGCGGCGATAGCCGAAGAAGGTCAGAATATGCAGGAAATAGATATAGTTCGGCTGCTCGTCAAGCCGGATCAGCAGCAGGGCTGTCAGGAAAACAATGCCGATGCAGAACCACAGCTTTCCCGGCAGGTTGGAGAGCAGAACAAAGACAAGCATCGTCAGAGCGATGACGCCGATCAGGATGTCCCGGAGGGTCACGCCCCGAAACAGCTCAATATGGACCTTGGTCTTGCCCGGTATCAGTCTTTGCATAGATTCACATCCTTGTACGTTGCGGAGGCTCTGTCACGCTGCCCGGAACCGGGCGGCGTGCGGATCATCCCTGTCACTGGTGATGCAGGTTCTGGGGAATGTTCGGCGGACGCTGGGCGACGGTGTTGGCGCGTCTGCGCTGGGGCTGGTCCGGGTCGCCCGGTCCGGGATTCTGGTTGTTCTGATTATTCTGGATATTCTGGTTGTTCTGGATATTCTGGTTATTCTGGTTGTTCGGACCGTTGGCCGGGGGCTGCTGCTGTACCGGCGCCGGAGCCGGATTTCTGTCGGGGCCGGGCTTCGGTCCCGGACCCGGATTCGCACTCGGAGCCGGTCCGGGCTGAGCCGGGGCCGGGGCGGGAGGCGGCGTCGCGCCGCCGGAGCCTGTGCCTCGGCCGCCTCCGCCGCCTCCGCCGCCGCCCTTGCCGAGACCGGCGGCCTGATTGGCCGCTTCCTGTTTTTTCGATTCGCTGGCCTGGATGTCATATTTGGCGCTGCCGGAATTCGACCAGGCGTTGGCCGCCTTCTGCCAGGGCGCCTTGCGGCGGTTGGTCAGGGGCTTGGCAACAAAGGACGCTGCGCCCGCGGCTTTGCCGCCCACCGCCTTGGCGGCGTTCATGACCTTGCCGGCGGAGGAGGACATATCGCCCGCCTGCACCGCCTGCCAGCCGGCGCTGTCGGCCAGGATGCCGGTGAGGATGGAGGACGACTTCTTTGCCGCCTCGAAGCCGCCGTAGATCAGAAGCAGCTTTGCAATGGCGTTGAGGATCGGAGCGCCCTCAAAGAGCACAAGCTGCGGGCTGACGATCAGGGGCAGGAACACCAACAGCAGCCGCATCGCGATCACCGTGCCGAAGACCGACAGGGACTGGACCAGGAAGGCCGTCATCCACTGCTTGGTCTTCCCGCCGTTGTCGAGCGGCTGGGCCGCAATGACCGGCGGCGCGATCAAATAGAGGAAGAGCATATTGAAGATACGGGCAATGCAGTTGAGTATGATCACGATCAGATCATAGATGATCGCGATGGAGGCCACCCAGACGACGATGTAGTCCGTGGCGAAGCCGATGTTAAAATCGTCGTCCACGTCGTCCAGATTATAGATGCTCTTGTCTTCGCCGTAGAAATAGCGGCCTCGCAGGGCGTCGTCAAAGTTGGGGGTCTTGTTATAGGCCGGGTTTTTGGCGGCGCGGAAGGTGCCCATCAGGAAGACCATGCGGTCCAGGTGGGCCTCGTTGTCCTCAAAGGTGCTGCGGGTGATGCTGGGCAGCGCCTTTGGTCTGGCGTTGTTCCGCAGATAGTTCATGGCGTTTTTGATGGATCGGGAGACGCCGTCGTTGTACATGTCCACCTTCACCTCCCTGCTGAGATCGCAGGAGGTGGCGATCTGCGCCAGAACGGACTGCCAGGTTTCCTCGGTCTTTCCGTTCTTATCCTTCTTATTGTAGGAATACTCAAAAACGCCCTGCTGCTGCAGAAAATACAGATCCGGGCGGATATCGTTGAAGCAGAGGTTCAGATTGTAGCGGTTTTCCGTGGAATCGACGGCGGAATAGTTGCCGATGGTGCTCAGAACACGGGCCATCGCCGCGTATTCCTCGCCGGTGAAGGTGCGCTCCACCGGAAGATGCAGATTGTACGGGTCCTGAAAAAGATAACTGACCTGCTGCATCAGGATGCCGGTCCCGTTCAGCACGACGCTCATGATGGCAGTCATGCCGAGGATCACAACGATGCTTCGGATCCCGCTCCAGATGATCTGTCCCAGGGACTGCTGCACCTTGCCGGATGCGTCAAAGGTCTTTCGGATGACGGCGGCAATGGCAAAGCCGAAGGTGAGAACGATGCCGATCAAGGCCATGCCCCAATAGATGTTGCTGACAGCCTTGTTGGAGAAGAAAATATTGATCAAATAGTTAGCGGTGCCGTTGTATTTTACCTTGACCAGGCCGGCAAATACCTCGAACATCTGATAGAGGAGCTCGATCACCCAGCACAGGATCCGCTCGAGGTGGTAAAAGAGCCGGAAGATCGTGGCGTTGAGGATGCTCTCCAGAATGGAGCTTAAGGTATCGCCCATCCAACCGGATATCGTATCCCAAAGATCTCCTAACAAGTGTTCTCCCCCCTTTCTTATCCGATTTCAAGCCGCTTGCGCTTCATGAAAACGTAGATCAGAACCGCCAGCACCGAGGCAATGAGTACCGCGAAAAACGCAAGACTGCTGGCGTTGAAATAGAGCATGACGGTATAACCGTATTCGCTTCTGTTGCCCGCGGCGTCAAAGACGGTGATGATATAGCTGCCGCTCTGGGTAAACTCTCCTGTGCCGTCGCTTGCAACCGAGACGGAAATGGGGGCCCCGTCCAGCGTCGCCTGGACCGTATCGCCGGGCTGGGCGCCCGAAAAGCCCAGGGCGCTGTGGACCCGGTTGCTGCCGTCAATGTCACCGTGAAACTCCAGCTCCGGCGGCGTGCGGTCCACGACGAGCTCCAGCGAGTAGATCTTGCCGGTGGACAGGCACTCATACTCGACGCGGTAGGTCCCTTCGGCCTGCATGGGGACCGAGGAGCGGTCAAACTCCGTCTGTTCTCCGTTCAGGGTCGCGTTGAGGACCGCCATCCCGGACGGCATATTATACGCATAGACGCCGGAAACGGCGGGACCCGCCAGCGTGAAGGTGAACAGGCGGGGCGTCTGGTTTCCCGTCTGGGCCATGACCACGTACTCTCCGGGCTCGGAGATCGCCATCGCGTCCCCCTCCCAGAGCTCGCCGTCCTGATAGATCAGCAGCGTAGCGCCATCGACCATGACGGGCTCGGTGACGATCATCCCGTCGGCCACGGAGGAGCGAACCACGGTGTCGCCGCTGCCCACAAGGTAGACGAATACGCCCTGCCCGGCGTCATAGTACATCCGATCTGTGAGCCAGACGTCATTTCCGTTTGCCGATCCCGGCAAAGCGCCGCTGCCGTACGGCTCCGCGTCATCCTCGGGATCGGAAGCGGGCCGGATCACGGTCCCGTCGCCGACAGACGGCTCTACGACGCTGCCGCCCGGCGCCGGTTCATATACGGCATTTTCCATGCTTTGATCCGCGTCGGTCTCCGCCTGCCCCGACGGGGCTGCGGAGAGCTCCGTCGCCGCTGCAGCGGCCGTCGTCGCAGCCAGCAGCAGGGCAGCCAGGAGGATCGCTGTCAGGATTCGTTTCATGTTTCTTCCCCCTTCGGGCGTGATTGGGATTCTGCCGCCGCTGCGCGCAGCCATCCCGCTGCGGGCCTCACGGCGCGGCTTCTGTCTCCGGCTCGGTCCCGGATTCCGGCTCGGTCTGAGCCGCTTCCCCGGGATCCCCGTCCGCCGGGCCGGTCGCGCTCGCCTCGCCAACCGCGGGCTGGGGCTCCTCGCCCTCCGATCCCGTTTCCTCCGGCGTGCCGCTTGGCAGCACCACGGTCTTTTCCCCGTATTGGGCCGAGTGCTCCGTCACCAGCAGAGCGCCCTCCGGGGCATAGGTGAGGCGGAGGCGAAGCTCTGCGGCGGCGGCTTCGCTGGAGAAAACCAGCTCGCTCTCGCCGGGGGCCAGTCCTGCCCTGAGCTGGAGCAGAACCTCGCCGCTCTGATAGATCACGCCTTCCTCGGTGACGCTGTCCTGGCCGGAAAGGATCTCACAGCTCCAGTCGGTCTCCACGGGGCTGATCTTCACAGCCACCGTCAGGCGCTTGCCGTCTCTTGCATAGATCCGATAGGGATTGGCGGAGCCCGCGCCGCCCGTCAGCTCGGTCTGGCGCCGGAGGCCGGAATAGTTGAGAATCGTGCCCTTCAGCTTGCCGTCCTCCCGGACGAACTCCGTCAGAAGGGTCAGCTGATAGAGGCTGTCCGCCTCCCGGAGCTGCTCCGGTACCTTCTCCCCGTCCGACGGCTCGGCGGGGGCCTCCTCCGACTGCAGCCGCAGGGACAGCTCCAGCAGATTCCGGCCCTCTTCCCGGGCGGTCAGCGTAAAGCGTGTGGTATTGTTGTTCTCTTTTTCCTCCCGCACGGCGTCGAGGGCGCTCAGCGTTTCGCCGTTCGTCAGGACCCAGCGATAAGCCGGGGCGTTTTCATGGGGAAGCTCCAGCAGGATGCTCCCGTCGGCGTTCAACTGCCAGGTAAAGGGATAGAGACTGTCCTCCCCCAGCTTGTGGATCTCCGTCTTGTTTTTCCCGCGCAGGATCAGAGCGACCGCCACGGCAATCAGAAGCACCGCCGCAAGCGCCAGGGCCGGGAACAGCCACTTTCGCCGCTGCGTTTTCTTTTCCTGTCGTTCGCTGTCAAACAGCAGTTCGTCCGCCATCGTATTCACATTCCTTCCTTGCCGTTTGCTCTTTCGTTTTCGTCAGCCTTCGTAGATCGCATTGTCCGCGATGCTCACGTAACAGGCGCCTTCTACCTGACCCCGCTCGGCAAAGGTCCTGCCGCTGTAGTCAAGGGGCGTTTCGTAGGTGGTATTGCCGGAGTTGAGGACGCCGTTGCCCGAGCCGTAGAGGACGAAGCCTCCGTCCCGGTTCTCAATGATGTGGTCCTGCGTGATCACAAAGTTTTCGGAAGCCACGCAGCCGTAATTCACCACGTGGGAGCCGTTGAGAAGCTGGATGCCGTTCACGCCGCCGCCGATGAGCTTGGAGCCCTCGCCCACGATGATCAGGCCGTTGGAGATAATGCCGCCGCTCTGATGATCGACTTCGTCGTTCAGCTTGTTCAGGCAGGCTCCGTCCTGAACGTAGAGGGTGCCGCCCTCCTCCACCTTGATGGTGCCGTTGTTCATGACCCAGCCGTCGATGGTGAGGGTGCCGCCGTCCTTGACGGTGATGACGGCGCCGTTGGTGATGGCGATGGGGCCGTCCAGGTTTGTCACCTGGCCGCTCTCCACGGTGAAGTCGGTGGACAGGCAGCTCATGATCACGGGTATGGCATGGAAGCAGCGGAAGCTGAACTCATTCTGGTTCGCGCCGGCCAGGCTGTATCTGCTGCCGTTGAAGGTGTCCAGCACGTCGTTGCCGTTAAAGTTGCCTCTGGTCTCGAAGTTGCCGCCCCAGTGGCCCAAGGCCACCTTGGGATGCCGGGGGGTCAGATCCTTCGTCTCATTATAGTCGCTCAGCCTGTTGCAGAGATAGTAGGGATCGCCGTGGATCCAGCTTCCCAGCGTCCAGAAGCACTGATACTTTTTTCCGTTGGCGGTGCGCTCGGCCCCAAACCAGCAGTAGTAGTCCACAAAGGGATACGTATTATAATCGTGGTCCACGCCGCCGTCCTTGAAGTGAGTGTAGTTGTTGTCTAAAACGCTTGTAAACCAGTTGCCCGGCTTTCCGCCCTCCCGGGCGGTGAGCTCATTGAGCGCATAAATCGTCCAGTAATATCCGTTGGACATGTGATGGATGTCACTGAGCCAATTGTCTTCTATCCAATGCCTACAGTAGTCCCTGCGGACGCCCACCAGATAATTTTCTCCCTGCCGCAGGCCGCCGTCCGTATAATAACTTCCGACATAGTCCTTGGAGTACCAGGCCCAGGTATAGGGCAGGTCCACCTCGATGGCATATCGGACGTTCTGGTACATGCGGTCAAATTCGCTATTTGGGGAAACCATGCCCTCCGTGTTGCCCGGCCAGGTGACAATCAGATTGGGAATGCCGCTGGGGACTGAAAGCGTCATGTAGGAGCCGGTCTGATTCAACATGGAATAATCTATGCCGTCCAGGTCGGAAAGCAGCGAGCCGGGATAGCCGGAGTTCTGCAGAAAATACCCGTGGGGATACTGCCCGTCCGCCTTGAAGCTGCCGTTCACGTATCCGCTGTCGTCGTCGTTGCTGCTCCAGCCGTGCAGGATGGAGTCGTCGCCGCTGCCGGAGATATGGTCTGACATTTCGTCGGCAACGTCCTGGTTGATCTTCAGATAATACCTGTCATCCCAGGTCATCAGGACGGGAAATTTCTTGCCGAAGGTCTGGCTCCAGGAATAGCCCGGGATACCCTCGACCCATTTATAGACCGTCATTTTGGTAATGGTGGGGTCCCGAAATGCGGACCCGTCTATGATCAGATCCGATGCCTCCGTCGTCAGGGCCGGCCAAAGGCTGCCCAGGCCCAACAGCACCGTCAGCGCCGCAGCCGCTGCCCGGCCGAAAGAATGCTTGCGCTTCATATCGTAATCTCCTTACGCGATTGTTCGCAGTTCTGTGGAATCGTACGGGATGGACAGAGTTTCCGACCCCGGCGCGCGCGGCCCCGTGCGTCCGGGTCGAAAGCCCTTGCGCTTCCTTCCCCCGCCGCCGCGAACCGGCGCAAGCCGGTCCGCGGCGGCAAAGGAGGGGGTGCGGCCGGTCACTTCACCGGGATATTGCCGCCGTTCCTGTTGACCCATTCCACCATGGGGTCCTTGAGCAGGGTGAGCGCCAGGATCAGAACGAAGATCAGCACGAAGCCGATGATGGCGTTCTTCAGCGCGCCCTTGGCCTTCTCCCGGTCCTGGGGCTCCTCCGCCTTGGCGTACTTGACGCCCAGAACCACGCAGTACAGCGAACCGACCGCAAACACGATGGCGAGCATCGGCGTCAGAATGCTGTTGAGCAGCTCAACAATGGGTGCAATAACCTTATCAAACATGTTTTTCCTCCTTGTGAGATAATGTTTCATAATCCGGCAGCGGAAACGCTTCAGCTTCCGATGATCGCGATACGACCGCCAGCTTACTGTCATCACTATAGCACACAATGCGTACAAAACCATTACAAAAACCGGAAATTTTTCCGAAGCAGAATACAATTCGTTTTTTGTAATGTTTGCGTGCGCCCGCTGTGCGATACTGAATGCATCCGACACGCCGCAGACGGCTTCCCGCCGCCGTGAAAGGAGAATACGACCATTTCTATCTGCTGGACGAGGATCATCTTTGCCTGACCAAGCAGGTGATGGACGAGCTGCATTAAGCGCATACCGACGGGCAGAACGTCCTGACGATGAAAAAGAGGTTGTAAGGCGTTCAAAACGGGACGCCCCGCATGCGCGGGGCGTCCCCATTTTTTTCGTCCATACGGCTCTCATTGGTTCATAAAGCGAAAATACAGCGTCCCGGCCGTCAGCTCGGCCCAGGAATACTGCGTCATGTATTCTCCGCGGAAGGCGTTGATCGCTTCCGGGTCGTTGTCCAGCAGCCGGTAGTAGTCACAGTCCAACAGCTCCCGGCGAACGGCGAGCTGCCGCCGCTCGCGGATCAGGACCTTCTCCATTCCGATGGCGCGCAGGGTGGCCCGCAGGTCGCTCAGCAGCAGGCGGATGCGGCCCTTGGCGGCGGTCAGATCCTCCTCATCCTCCCAGAGCGCGGCGGCGATCTCCTCCGCGGTACAGGCCGCTCCGACGTTGTTCACGAGAATGGCAAAGAGCTCCTTTGACTGCTTTCTGGAAAACAGGACGGGCTCTCCCCGGAAAAACACCTCGAAACGGCCGAAGCAGCGGACCTGCAGACGGTCGGGCGGCGTCTGCGGCGGCTCAGGCAGCGCGTCAAGCTCCTCCCGCACCCGTTCCGGCGTCAGGGGCTTCATCACGTAGCCGTGGGCACGGAGCCGGAAGGCCTCCACTGCGTAATGCGAGTAGCCGGTGACAAAAACGATCCGGGTATCGGGGCAGAGGCTCTTGACCCGTACCGCCAGCTCCAGGCCGGAGATGCCGGGCATTTCAATGTCGGTAAACACGACGTCCGGCTTCAGCCCCTCCGTCTCGATGGCCGACAAAAGATCCGCCCCCAGGGAAAAGCTCCGGATCTCCGCGTCCGGCGCAGCGGCGCGAACTGCGTTTTCCCCCTCCCGAAGCAGGATGGGTTCGTCGTCAAGCAGTACGATCTTCATTGCGGAAGCACCCCCCTTCGCGTTAACAGACTTTCGTTCAGGCATTCTTTGGCAGGATCATCGTCACGGTGGTCCCCTTGCCGATCACGGAGTCCACCCGGAGCTCGCCCCCGCTGATCCGCTGCAGGCGTTCGCGCACGTTTTTCAGACCCACGTGCGAGCGCTCGCTGTCGCCGGGGATCGAATCCGGAACGAAGCCCGGTCCGTCGTCCGTCACGCTCAGCTCCACGCGGTCCGGGAAGTCCCGGGAACGGATGATCACGGCGCCGCTTCCCGTCTCATTCTTCCGCACGCCGTAGCGGATCGCGTTCTCCACGATCGGCTGCAGGGTCAGGGTCGGCAGGAAGAAGCTCTCGCATTCCAGGTCGAATTCCACCCGCAGATCCTCCCCGAAGCGCAGGCGCTGCAGCTCCAGATAGCTCTCTACGTGCTTCCGCTCCTCCCGGAACAGGATCGGACGGTCCTCCGTCAGAGCGTCCATATTGTGCCGCAGATAATCGGAAAGCTTATCCAGACCCTTCCGGGTCAACTCCGGATCGGAATAACTGAGGGAGCGGATGGTGCTGAGCGCATTGAACAGGAAATGCGGCTGGATCTGCGCCAGCAGAATGTCGATTTTCAGCGAGGCGTTCTCCTGGGCGTGCCGATAGAACTGCTCCTTGCGGTCCGAGACGATCATCAGGAACAGGCAGAAAAGGGCGATCATGCTCGCCAGCACGCCGAAGCTGATGCCCGGTATCAGGATCTGCAGCAGAATGCTGACGGCCGGGATCGAGAGAAAGGCCCAAAACGCCAGGTATTCTCTCCGACGGAGGCGTTCCCGATAAAAAAGCAGGACGCCAACGTCAAGCAGGATGCCGGCGGCAGTCGGAACGTAACAGAGCAGATACCCGGGTCCGCGCTTGTAGACGTTCCCGGCCTCAACGGTGTAGAACAGGCCCGTAAAATGGGAAAACGTCAGCAGAAGCACGTGAAGAATCAGAATCCCCAGAAGCATGTACCGCAGAGAGCTGCGGTACAATTTTGCAACGATCAGCAAATACCGGGAGGCAATGTAGACAAGCAGAAAGGAGCTCAGGAACTCCAGATAGCAGGCAGCAAGCAGCAGCGTACGAACAGAATGACCCGAAACGCCGCTCAGCATCTGCCGGCAGGCCGTGGCGGCGCCGAAGAGAAGCAAATCCGCCGAGGCCAGAATAAAAAAGCGGTCCAGATGCCGGTCCACCCGCGCGCCGCGCAGCACGTAAAACAGGCCGAAGACGGAAAGCAGCAGTCCTGCCAGATTCACCGCGTTATTGAAGGAAATCACAAAGCCGTTCACAGCAATCGCCTCCCGGGAGCAGACCAGACACGGCCGCACGCCTCCGCCGCTTTCCCCGACGGCCGATCCCGGGGATCCGAACGGCTTTCCGCACTGTAGCATGCATCCGAAAAGTCCTTCCGGCAAGAAGCTGTCTGCAAGAATAATCTACCACAAAAACCGACTTTTTTCAAGCATCGGTTTTCTCCTCCCGACCGTATGTATTCAGCCGGTTTTCTGCGGTCTTGCAGGCAGTCGGAAGCGACAGACGGGCTCTGAACACGTTCTGCCGCGCACGCCGCACAAAAGCGTTCCAATGAAAAAATGTTTGTCCCATCTCCATTTTTCAGGGATTTTGTAACGGTTTTGTATGCTCTGTCTGTTATACTGTTCACAAAGCACAGAAGGATTCCGCTTTTTTCCACGAAACAGTCTTTCCCCAAAAACACCGCAGAAAGGAACCTGATCATGCCGACGGAATATAAAGTTTACCCGCAGATGCTGAAGACCATCGAATCCATCCAGAAGTCGATGAAGCGCAGCACCTTTCAATCGCTCAGCGACGACGACAAACGCAACCTCTACGCCAGCGTCTTCGGCGCGCGCTTTGCCGCAAACGCCGAGCGCAACAAAAAGAGCACGCTCAAGGGAACCGTATCCGTCCAGGAATTCGAGCAGAAGCGGAACGCCCTGATCCAGTGCCCCACCTTTCAGACCTTTATCAACCGCACCGTCGAAAACGATCCCGACGGGATGAAGCGCCTGCTCACCCAGGGTCACGGCGGAGCCGCAGAGGACGCCTTCAAGTCCTTCGTCATGGAATACGACAGGCTCCCCTCGGACGTCCCGGAGCGCTATATGCCCACGGCGGAGAAACGCATCGAGCAGCAGCAGAAAAAGCTCGAGGGCATCGATCCGAAATCCGACCAGGCGCTCCGGATCTACGCGGAGATCTTCCGTTGCCGCCGCGCCGTGGGCGCGGTGCGGAAAAAGGGCAGCACGCTGGAGGTCCCGATCAACGGGCAGAAGTACGCCGACACGGAGGATCTGGCCGCAAACGAGGTTTTCAGCGGCTTTGTCAAGCAGTACGGCGGCGCGTTACGGACCGAAGCCCTGGCCGGTCACGGCGGGGCCGCGGAGGATCTGTTCCGGGATCATCTGTTGAAGCAGGATCACATCCCCGCCGGCGCGCCGGCCGATTACATGCCCACTGCAATAGACCGTCTCGACACGCTGAAGGCCCGGATCAAATCGGGCGGCACCAAAGAGGAGCAGCGGCTGCGTCTGACTGAGATCATGGCCACCCGCGAGGCGGTGAACGCGGTTCGGGGCGACGCAAAAAGCCTGTCTCCGCAAATCGGGCCGGAGGAGCTGGAGGCCGCTTACCAGAAATGGAGCAAATGCGAAACCTTCCAGAGTTTCCTGCAGCAGAAGCCTGCCGAGGCCTACGAGGCCAGTGTGGCCGGTCACGGCGGCAAGCTCAAGGACGTCTTCATGGACTACGTCCTTCATCTGGATCACATTCCCGACGACGTGCCTCAGGACTGCATGCCGAACGCCGACAAGCGTCTGGAGGCGCTCAAGGAGAAGTATCAGGCCGCAGACTATACCGGAAAGACCGAGGAGGAAAAGCTCGCCCTGGCGGCGGAGCTCATGGCGACCCGTGAGGTCGTGCAGGCCGTTCGCGGCAAAAAGGAAAGTCTGGAGAAGCCCGTCGATCCCGCCAAGCTAAACGAGGCGGTCAACAAATGGAAGGCTTGCGCAGCCTTCCGGGACTTTGTGAAGGACAAGCCCGCCCAGGTCCGGGAGGGAGCCACAAGCGGCCACGGCGGTCTGATGGGCGATCGGTTCAAGGAGTTCGTTTTAAGCCGGGACAGCCTGGAGGGAGACATCCCCATTGATTTTATGCCCACAGCCGCCGCCCGGATCGACGTTCTGAAAAAGAAGCTCCAGGACAATCCGAATCCGACGCCGGAGCAGAAGCAGCAGCTCTGCGCCGAGCTGATGGCGACCCGCAGCGCTGTTTCGGCCGTTCGCGGAAAGGCGAAGTCCCTGAACGTGCCTGTGGACGCCGCCACGCTGAGCCAGGAACGGGAAAAGCTCACCAAGAGCACCGCTTTCCAGGCGTTTCTGAAGGACAGCACCCGCTCCGCCGCTGTCCGCGCCGCCGCCTTAGCGGGTCATGGCGGTGCTTTGGAGGACGAATTCAAGGACTACGTTCTGAAGCTGGACGCCATTCCGCAGGACGTTCCCGACCGCTACATGCCCACCGCCTACGACCGAATTGAGGCTCTGCAAGAACAGATGCGGAAGCCTGACTTCCCCCAGCGGGAGAATGCGGCAGATCTCTACGTCGAGCTCATGATCGCCCGGGAGGCCGTCAACGCCCAGCGAGGCAAATCGGACACGCTCAAGGTAAGGCTGGAGCAGGCGCGAATCCGGGAGGCTTCGCAAGCCTGGAAAAACTGCACGGCATTCCGGCAATTCGTGAACGATCCCGACAGCGGCGCCAGAGCGGCTGCGACGGCAGGCCACGGCGGCGCCCTGGGCGAAGCCTTCCGGGACTACGTCAAAAAAATGGAAAGCATCCCGGAGGACGTCCCGGAGCAGATGCTTCCCACCGCGCTGGAACGGAACGAGGCGCTGAAGGACAAGCTCAAGACGATGGACCCGCTCGTTTCGGAGCCCGATGAATACGCGTCGCTGTACGCCCAGATGCTGGCCTCCCGCGCCAGCGTCGGCGCAATCCGGGGGAAGAAGGAAAGCCTGGAAAAGCGGATCGACCCCAAGGAGGTCAATCGCAGAGCCAAGGAGCTGACCGAATGCAGCGCCTTCCGCGCTTTCCTGGACCGGAATCCCGAGAAGGCCAGGCAGCTTGCGGGAGAAGGCCACGGCGGCAAGCTGGAGGAGAGCTTCAAGTACTACGTCCAGACCATGATCCGCCTGCCGACGGACGTGCCGCAGGCGTACATGCCCACGGCTGCCGCCCGGATTGAGGGGCTTCAGGATCAGATCAAGGGAGACGACTTCAAAAACGCAGCGCTGGATACAAAGGTGACGCTGTTCGCGGAGCTGCTCGGGGCGCGCCGTTCCGTGGACGCCGTGCGCGGGAACGCCGACAGTCTGAATCTAACCGTACCGGCAGAGGAAGCAAAGGCGCACGCCGACAAGCTGATGAAATGCACCGCCTTCCGGGAGTTTATCGAGAAAAACCCGGACGCCGCCAAAAAGGCCGCCGCGTCCGGTCACGGCGGCGCCCTGGAGGACGCCTTCAAGGACTACGTCAAGAATCTGGACCGGATCCCGTCGGACGTGCCGAAGGCGTACATGCCAACCGCCCTGGAGCGGACCGAGATCCTCCAAAAGAAAATCAAATCCAGCGCCTTCCAAAGCAAGAATATGTACGAGCAAAACCTGATCTATAAGGAGCTTGTCGCGACCCGCGCCGCGGTTGAAGCCATCCGCGGCAGCAAAAAGAGTCTGGACGTTCCCATAGACGCGGAAAAGCTGGGCGAGGCGCGCAATCAGCTCTACGCCCAGGGCGGCGCGGACAGCTTCTTTGACGAAGCAAGCCGGACCATTCTCAAGGACGCCGCCGCGGCGGGGCACGGCGGCGCGCTGGAGGATAAGCTCAAGGCGGATTTGCTGCTTCAGGCCGCCGTGGAGGGCGTGGTTCCCGAAGCTCCCGCCCGTTATCAGCCCACAAGCGCGCAGCTCCGGGAAAGGATCCAGCAGGAGCTGGCCTCCGAGCTGAAGGTGCCCAACAATTCCGCCTTCGATACGGAGAAGGAAATCACCATGAAAAAGGTAGCGGGCATGATGTATCTGACCAAGCTGGAGCGGAAGGCTCAGGCCGAGGGAAGCCCCGTCCCCACCCTGACGCACAAGGAGATGCAGAAGAACGTGGATACGCTGATGAAATCAGCGGCCTTCCGGAAAATGTTCGAGGGGCCGAATGCCGCCCGGAACGTAGCGGCTCAGGTTCGGGACGGCCGGATGACAAGCGTTTTTGAAAATCTGGACCGGAACAAAGCGCTCCTGGATCAGCAGCGCCAGAACCAGCTTCAGCAGAACCAGCTTCAGCACAACCAGAACCAGCTTCAGCAGAACCAGAACCAGCTTCAGCAGAACGCGCAGAATCAGCCGCAGCAGCCAATTGAGCAGCAGCAGCAGCCGCGGCGGCGCAGCAATTCCATGTACGTTCCCAGACATGCGGAAGGGCATGGTCTGGGCTTCGGAGATTGAGAAAGAGCCGGGCATTCAGAGAACGGAAGCAAGGGGGCGGCGGTATGAAGCAAAAAGCGACCCGGTCGGAATCCGGAAAAACCCGAAGCGATTCCCTGGTGGACGCGCTCCAGGCACTGGCGGCGGAGATGTCCAGGGCAAGCACAGAGCTTGAGGCCGAGGAGGGCCTGAAGCAGCTTCATCAGATTCAAGCGGAATATCTGGACAGAGCAAGCCCTGCCGGTGCGCCTGCGGAAGCCCGCCGGAATGCGGAGGCGCTGATTCTCTGGCTGGAGGCCAGGCTGGAGCAGCTTCGCCAGCAGCTTGCGCGAAAGCGTCGGGCCCAGGAGGGAGCGCTCATGGAACGGATCGCCAGGCAGCGCGAAGCCGATTCCCCCGACCTGCTTCCTTCTCAGATGATTGACGCGATCATGCGAGCTGCCGACAAGCCCGACACGCAGACGACCCCACCCGCCGCTTCCGACGGCAAGACGGATCTGTCGGAGCGCAGCCCCGGCGACCCGCCCGAGCCACACGGGAGGAAAGAAAAGAAGCCGGCAGAAGAAACGCGGACGCCGGCTTCCGCGACGCCGATCGCTCCGGCGGCGTCTCCCTCCATGCCCCTGAGTCCGGAGCGTCCATCTGACGGCGCTTCTCCGGCCGTCGGCGGCAAAGCCGCCCCGCCAAAGCCCGCCGGAAAGCCTGCGGAGAAGTCCGAGTGGACCAAGCACGAGCGTCTTGCCGCCCATCTGGCGGCTTCGGTTCAGGATGACCCCAGGTTCTTTGAAAAGCTGCGGGCGGCGGCAAAGCGAAGCGGGACGAGGCCGCGGGCAGTCCCGGGTCAGCGTGCATCGGAGACGAACTACCGTACGGTTCGCGCTCTGAATCAGCGACTGGTAAATCTGGAGCTCCACGCCAAAGCCATCGCCAGGGCGGCAGAGCGCCGGGAGCCTGTGGCTTCCCTGATGAAAACCGCAGCCCGGGAGCTCAAGGGCTTTCTGCAGGATTACAGGAGCGCAAGAGAGGATGCTTCCGAACGGTCCGGAGAATATGAGCGCCTGTTTGGAGGCTACGCGGAACAGCTTTCCGCCATGAAGCCGGTGAAAGGCCGCGCAATTTTGGATTTGTGCCGGACGGAACGGCAGCCGAAGCCCATCGAAGCGGCGGAGGACGCGCCGAAGCGCGAACCCGAGGTCCCGCAGTTGGTCCTCAAGCGCGAGGACGATTGAGACCCGTCTCAGCCGGGTCCATGAACAAGAATTTTTATGAATTGGAGATGAACGCATCATGCCAAAGAAAAGTGAACTTCTGACTGCTTACGAGCAGTTCTACGAGCAAATGAAGCAAAACGAGCTTTTGCCTGTCCTCCAGCCCTTTTTTGAGGCTGTAAAGGCGGCGGATGACGCCATGTCGGAGCTCCACAGGCGGGACCGCTACGGGCGTATTCCCCTTCTGAGCGCCGCCAAACGGGATCAGCTCCTTCAGCTGCACGAAGCCCTGGGCCGGGAGGCGGAGAAGCTGATTGCAGGAAACGCCCTCTCCGAGGAGAAAAAGGACGCGGTAAAGAAGCTCGCCGCGCTGGGCGCTTCCAACTACCGCCATCTGCGCAGTTACGATCCCGCCGAGCCCCGCTCCCTGCCGGAGCTTTTGGAGGACGTGCGGACCCTGACCCTGGATACCCGCGGCGCTGAACTGAAGGCCAAGCTGGGCAGCGCCCAGAATTCCCGCCAGCCCTTGACCTTTCTGGATGACAAGGGCAGGGAAATCACAGGCGTCTTCACGCCCCGGAAGGATTCCGATATCTGGGATCGCTGGGATCGGGCCTTTCGGGAAGGGGCGGCGAAAGCCAAGAATCTCTCCCGGGAGGGGCGGGACATCCTGACCAATTTGATGACCCGGCTTGGAAGTCCGGAGGGCGCGAAGCTCCTGGGCCTTCCGGAGGACGCCGATCGCGGCACGCGGCTGGCAGCCTTTTACCGCCGCGTGTTCCAGAACTATAAGCGCACCGCCGCGGAGGAGCTGTACGATACCATCGCAGGGCTCTATACAACGCCGGAGAAGCCGATGACGGGAGCGGACGCGAAGAAAGCGCTGGGCCACGGCATCAACTTCATTGCAAAGGCCATGGACGACGACGGCACAGCCATTATCAACAACAACCTCATCGCCAAAATCCACGACGGCGCCCGGATCGACAACCGAAACGCCGCCATGAGCGCCGTGGCGGAGCTGCTGAACGTACCCAAACTGGTAGCAAAGTCCGTCCCCATGAAGATCATCGACCGGGACGGCAGGGAGATCGAAGGGACCTTTATGCAGGAGGCCGAGGGCGTGGACGTCTCCAACATCCGGGACGAGGACGGCGGCTACGGCAGCGCTGCCCTGAAGGACCACGACGGCAGGGGAATCAAGAGCATTGCCGACCTGCAGGTCCTGGACTTCATCTGCGGCAACACCGACCGCCACGCGGAGAACGTTACTTATCAGTTTGACAAACAGACCGGCAAGTTCATCGGCGTCCAGGGCTATGACAATGACACGGCCTTCGGCACCTTGATCCCCAAGAAGGGGGACTTTGTGGCCCATCTCACCCTGCCGGAGAATATGCTGGCGGTGTCCCAGTCCATGTATGAGCGGCTGAAGCAGATCACACCCGAGATGCTGAAGTTTACCCTGCGGGGCTACGGTCTTTCCGAGCAGGAGCTGGAGGCCGCCGCCCAGCGGATGCAGATCGTCAAGGACACCGTGGAAAAGGATCTGGACTACTATCAGAAGCGGGATCAGGACATCCGCGAGGGCAGGCCCGTAGAGAAGCCGGACAGGGACATCGTCGGCTCGCACTGCCGTTTGGTGCCGGACGGGGATTTCAAAAAGCTAAATTGGTCTTATCTTGGCCGGACCGTCTCTCAGAACTGGTACCGGCACGGAAAGCCGGTCAAGGAGCAGATGGAGGGAAATTTCTTCACCCGTGCCTTCCAAACCGTTAAGAGCATCTACCGGGTGTACCGCCAGCAGCAGGAGGGATACAAGTCCCTCAAAAGCGCGGTCGCGCTGGGCTCCGATAACCGGGCCAACCCCAAGGGCGCAGAAGCCGAGCTGGAAAAAGCCCGTCAGCTTGAGCTTGCATTGGCCCAGCGGACGAAGCGCTTTCACAGCTCCGGCAAATACGAAGATATGCAGGAGGCCGTCAAAAACTACCGGGTGTTCCTGGAAAACCTCCGGCAGCGGCTCGAGGATTCCGGAAAGGATATCAAACTCATGGATTCGATGCTGCTTCCCAGGGAGGAAGCCCTGCCCCGGATTATGGACTCCGTGATCACCCTGGAGGACCTCAACGAAATGCAGCGTCTCAGCAAAGAGATGAAGCGCACCGCCCAGACCTATTTGAACGGAAAGGATCTGAACCGGGAATACGAGCCTTACACGCAGAATCGGATCGAAGCGGCGAAGGTGGTGAAGGACTTCGGAGAGAAGGGCTCCGCCTTCTCCGAGGAGGAGATTCAGACCGTGGATCGGAACCAGCACCGGGCCCAGGAGGCCATCAACCGCCGCTTTGGCGACGTGCTGGAGGCTGAGAATTATGAAGAACCCAAAAAAGAGGAGCCGCAGCTCCCGAATCCCATGAACTGAACTGCACGACGCAGAAAGGAGACCCAATATGGCACCCCCCAAAAAACCGAACTTTCCCACTCTGGCGGAGCGTCAGAGCATCATGGCGGAGCTTTTGCAGGCCGAGCAAAACGGAACCGCCCCGACCAACAACGAGCACTACCGAAGCTACGTGGAAAAGCTGAAGCAGCTCAACGATCTGATGGATCGGTATTCCGAAATCGACGAGGCGGACGGCTTGCCGCCGACACTAACCACCGCAGGACAGGAGGAGCTGCTGACTGCCATGCGGGAGACCGCCCTGCTGGGCGAGGCCTTCCTGGCCGACGCGGCGAACAAGCAGGCAAAGCTCAACGCCGGAGTCCCCGGTATGGTGGGCCGTGTGCAGGGTATGCTGGCCAAGGATTTCGCCCTGCTGCGGGATTACGATCCCGCCCTGACCCCGCTTTCCTTCCCGGAGCTTCAGGAGAACGCCCGGACCCTGACCGTGGACTTCCGGGGCCAAAAAATCGGGATCATGACCAACAAGCTCTCTGGGCGGATTCCCATGACCGTGGTGGACGCCCAGGGCAACGCCGCATGGGTGTGTTCACCAAGGCCATCCACATGAACATCAAGCAGCGCTTTGATGCGTTCATGCAAAAGGCCATGGAAAGCTACGATGCGCCGGAGTTCCGCAACGCCATTGCGCCGTACAAGCGAGCGCTGATCAACGACGGCGCCTTTCCCGGCCTGAGCCCGGAGCAGATCACAGACGACATGGTGGTCGATAAGCTGAAGGAGCCGATGCGAAACGCTTTGCCCACGTTCCGGGCGTATCTGCGGGCCAACAACAAGAGCATCTATGGGCAGGATCCGA
>JAEEGK010006070.1_pt1 | contig 29082 bp, 23 predicted proteins | sample 8958771 | NCBI WGS metagenome assembly JAEEGK01 (sample SAMN16246547, study PRJNA631951) | gut metagenome | biome: gut microbiome; feature: rumen; material: SC-attached | host: Bos | place: Iran: Karaj | collected 2018-10 | reverse complement strand
GGAACTTCAACGCGTCGACGACACCACCCAATGCCAAAAAATTCTTTGTCAAGATGGTCAATGACGGTACCGTCGGCCGACTGGATGTCTCGACGATTATCCGCAACGACGATGACGACGATACGGCTCCTATCCTGGGCATCTACGACCACACGTTCGCGCAGGAGCTGAAACCCTACATCGACCGTCTGGAGGCAGCCAGCGGCTTGATTGAGTGTCAGCAGGCCAAGCGCCTGTCGCTCGACATCAGGCAGGAGAACAAGGATGCCGCCAAGCTCTACGAGAGCGAAGCCTACCGCGTGTTTTCCTATCGTGCCAACGTCATCGCCTGGCTGAAGGGAATGGTGCTCTATGTGGCTCACGGCTACAAATGGAGCAAGGAAATAGCAGATTTCGTGCGCTGGAGTCAGCAATATAACCTCTGGTGCAAAATGCTCTATTTTGGTCAGCAACTGGAGCGCGAGCTTCGTGAGGAGGTGGAGATCCAGCGCCAGTCGGGACCACAGAACCTGCTGGAACTGTTGCCTGATGAGTTCACCAAAGAGCAGTACCATCAGATGCGTCAGCAGCAAGGGAAGAGCGGCGACGGCGAGTCCACGCTACGCAGTTGGCAAAGTCGCGGGCACATTGTCTATGACGAGGTGAGCGGCAGGTTCTGCAAGACGGAGGAGTACAAAGTGAAAGTCAAAAATGTAATAATGTAAAAATAAGAAATGGAAATTCAGAACACTCTGGACTGCTTCGTGCTGCTCTGGCGCATGCTGGAGCGCACGAGGCGCCTCCTTCAAGGTCATTGCAAGCGCTTCTGCATCCGAAATGTGCTGAAGGCGTGGTTCGACTGTGAGGCCAACGACAACTTTATCTGGGAGGTCTGTTTGCGCTGCGAGCAAGCGGGATGGGATGAACTCCCCGTTCCCTCGCTCTATCCCCTCAAGCACCGCGAACTATTGCGGGCTATCGTCGCCGTCAAACTTGGTATCGGTATGCGAAAAGTGGGACTCAGGGAACTGGATCAGGCTTATAGCATCGCCTTTCCGAAGAGTACGGCCATCAATAAGAACAAGAAAAAAAGAACATCAAAAGTATTGGAAAATGAATAAGGTTGAAATGAACAAGAGTATGAAACTGTCTGAACACTTTACGCTGGGGGAGTTGACGAAGACGAGGCATCAGACTGCGGATGGGAATATTCCGTCGAGGGTGGTGATTGAGAATCTGATCCGCGTTTGCGGGTGGTTGGAGGGACTTAGGGGGAGGTGGAATGAGCCGATTGTAATTAATTCGGGGTATAGGTCGCCGGAGGTGAATAGGCTGGCGGGGGGAGTGCCGTCGAGTAATCATGTGACGGGGTGCGCAGTGGATATCCGGTGCGCGGGGAAGGAGCAGATGATACGGTATGCGTCCATCTTGTTGGATATCGCGGATGAGTCTAAGCGGGAATTTGACGAATTGCTCTTAGAGCAGCACGGAAGCGTCTGCTGGCTGCACTTCGCGGTGCGCCCAAAGGACAATCGGAGGCGCATCGCGTTTCTGAAGGCTTAAAAAGAGGCCGAGGGCATGATTGCTCCCGGCCTCTTCTTTGTCATTCTCTGCAGGATTTCGAGGCTTAAGAGTCCATCTGGTCGAAACGCATACCTTTAGAGAAGTCCATCTCATTGCTTGATTCGACAACCTCGGCGCCTTTCTCCAGATAGCGCATATAGGCTTCCTCGATCTGACCAATCTTGGCTTCGTACAGCTCCTGAGTCTTGTCGTGGAACTCGCCGATCGTGTGCTCGAGCACTTCCTTGATCTCATCGATATCCTCGGGCGTCAGCTTGCCTGTCAATTCCGGCAAACTGGCTGTATGCAGGGCGCACTCCTTGTCGATATCCACATTACACTCGTCGCGGAACACCTTGGCCATATTGTTGAGCAGGTCGTAGCGCTCCTTGTCCACGTCGGGCATCGTATAGAGCAGATGCTTGTCTCTCTTGTCGTCGCTACTCTCAATCTGGAGGATCTCCAACTTGAATTCGGGGTGTACGTCGAAGATGCCCTCGATGATGCCCTGCTGATAGTCGTTCAGCTTCGGATAGACATCGAGTTGGTATTCATTCGGCGTGGCGATCTGTGCCACGTCCTCGATATTTAGCTCTTTGCCGACTGCACTCACCGTCACGGGCAGCAGCGAACCCAGTTCCGCCTTCACACAAAGGTTGATATACCGGTAGTTCATCAGTGCCACATAGGCATTGAGTTTCTCCTTCAATTCAGCAATAGCTGATGATACGTAAACATTCATATCTTTGAACTTTGAACTTTAAACTTTGAACTTTGAACTTTAAACTCTAAGCTTTAAACTTTAAACTCTAAACTTCATCCCATACCGTCAGTGATGTTAGGCGACTTGAACGAAGTGCTTGCCTGAATCTTGTCGATGGTGCCCTTCTGTGCCTTCACCTCGCCCTTCACTTCCGTATCGCAACCGATCTCGGCCTTGCTGGCTTCGAGCGTAGCCTTGCCATCGGCAAGTTTCGCCACAGCCTTACCATCGCCCTGATTGGTCTCAAGCGTCTTGTCGGCAGCGATGCTGATCTCCTCGGACATCGCCTCCACCTTCTTACTCTTGATATCCTTCGACTTGGCGCCGACGGTCATCGTCTCGCTGACAATAAACATCGTGCTGCCTGCGGCGAGTGCCTTGTCATCGTGGCTATCCTTGTCGGTATCCATCGACTTCACGGCAACCTCCTTGGCGTTGATGCTCACGCTACCCGTAGCCTTGCCTTCGGTGTCGGTAGCAGCGAGATCGAGCTTCTCCGCACGGATGACGATCGAGCCACCTGCGGTGAGCGCCTTCTCCTTGGTCTCGCCATTCTCCAGGTCGTTGTCAGAGCTGGCCACCGTGAGGGTCTTCGAGCGGACGATGATGTCGCCTTCAGCCGTGTAGCTGGCCTTCGTGAGCTTACCTTCGTCGTCGACCTCCACATTGGCTGAGCCTTCGGTGCTCACCTCGATGGTCTTGGCGCGTAGTCTGATCTTGCTGTCGGCGGTCATCTGTTTCTCTTTCAGCTTCTTGTCGGCCACCTCGTAGTCGGTACTCTCGATGGTGATGTTCTTCGACTTCAGCTTGAAGTCACCCTCTGCGGCGTAGGTGGCAGTGGTCAGCTCGCCCTTGTCGTCGAAAGCGGCATCGGCGGTTCCGGCGGTGGTCACCTCGACGTTCTTCGCCTGGATGCGCACCTCGCCCTTCTCCTTCAGTTTGCCATCGCTCTCGACAGAGGCAATGCCCACCTTGTTGGCCTTCATAGAGATGCCCGAGCCGTCGTTGTCGCGCAGGTTGCCTTCGCCATCGACAGAGGCCAGGCTGATGCGCTCGCCCAGGATACTGACGGCGCAGCCCGTGCTCTCCTTCTTGAACCCGTCGCCCTTCTTGATCTTCGACTTTTCATCCTTGAAACACTTCAGCAGCCGGTTGGTCTCTGAGAGCATGGCGAGGATAGCGGAGTAGCTGCGGGTCTCTTCGGCCAGCGACTCGGTGATCAGCTCCACGTCGGCGTTGGTCTCTTCCAGCGAGTCGTATTTCGCCCGGACAATCTTGTCGTCAAGCGTCAACAACTCTCTTTTTGTCATCAGACCCTCAATCTCCTTCAGCAGGTCGCCAAACGATGTCTTGTGGTCGGCAGCCTGTTCCTTCAGCGCGCTCTTACGGGCCTCGAGCAACTTGATGCGATCATCGAGCATCTTCTCCTTCGCTTCAGCGGTCTGCGTGGCACTGATTTCGAGCAGTCTGTCGGTATGGATGCGCACGCCGCATCCTTCCGGAGAGGGGAGGGCAGAGAATGCCTCTTTGGCATCATCACTCTGGATGACGATGGTGCGGGCCTGGCTGACCACTTCGGACAAAGTGCCCACTACGTGTTCATGCCCGTCGGTGCCCGGGTCTTCGGCTATCTGCCGGATGCTGGGGGCACGCATCTCGACCTGGCCGCCATTGCCTGAGGCCAGTACATCGACGTCGGTACCCCTGAGCACGATCTTCGAGGCGGTGCCATTATAGAGCACGCCGTCGGCATCGACATTGCCCAGGATAATCTCCGGAGCAGAGATGATGATGCGGCTTGCATCGCGCACGAAGTAGCAGCCACTCTTCTCCTGCTGCATCTCGTTGCGCATCTGCTGCATGTCGGCCTTGCACTTCCTGATTTCATTCAGGTCTTTCTCGACGCTGCTCTCAAAGGCAGACATCTTTTTCTTCCATTCTTTGAATATATAGTCCATACGCGTGTGTACCTTATTAATTATTTAATAGTAAGCAACAGCTTCACCAGCTGGTCGCGGTTACCTAAGTTGGATTGACTCTCGGACTTCACTCCCTCGCCCTCGAAGTGCAGGGTGGCGCCGTCGTTGTCGGAGAAGAGAATCTGCCCGCCCTTGCCGGCTGCCCAGATATTTTTCTCCTTCAAGGCTCCGAATGGATTCCCAAAGCGTTTTTTCATAGGCTCCCACAGACCGTCGAGGATGTACATCAGGGCCTTGTTGCCAAGTGTCCCTCCGTGATCGAAGTGGGTCATGAAGTTCTTCCAGTTGTAATCGCTCTTGACCTTCTCGTCTGTGACGTCCGACTCTTTGAAACCAAGATAGAGGAACTTTCCGTCCTTGTTTGCCTGGCATTCCTTCATGTTGATCAGATACATGGCAGTCGTCTTGCGCTTGATGAGCGTCTTCGTCACTTCCTTCGAGAATGGGTCATCGATCGCGCCAAGCAAATGACGGACGGGGTTATCTGCATCTATGTATTTTTCTTTCCACTCCTTGACATAGGGATCTATGACTTTTTTGAAGGCGTCTTTAGCTGCTTTCTCAAACGGATTGTCATCATCATAGTCCTCAAACAGGTCAATGAGTCCCGATTCGTGTTTGTAAAGTCCATGGACGGCTTGTCCAAAAGAAGTTGACAATGATTTGAATCTTCTCTCTTTATCGTCACCACGATAGGTTAATCCTAAGTAGACGACATCCTCATCCTTCATCTTGCCTTTGCAATCTATATCATCGATGATGGACGGTTTCCACTCGTCAGAAGTGGCTTCCAAAATAATCTTCAGGACATTCGGATCATCTGCATCCTTCAGGAAGACCTCGGAAAAATAGTAATAGTCCTTATACTGGGGGATAGCTACATGTCTCAAGTTCGTGTATGAACTGAAGAACTCCTCAATCCGCTCATTTAGCTTGGGTATGCAATTGATCAGCTTGATAAAGAAGTCCTCCACGGAATTAAACTTGTCAGACGAGTTGAAGCGGTCGGCCTTAATCTTAGCCAAACCATTGCCAGCCTCCAGCTTCAGATAACGTTTCGACTTGATGAGCAAGGTACCGTCGACGGGCTTGACAGCCAACTCTAACATGTGGCGCAGCAGCGACATGTCGGCAAAAGCAGCCGGACCCAGCATGTCGTTGACGGGGCTTGGAACTGCCGTCAATAGCGTATGACCCAGCCAAAGCGTACCATAGCGTATGCCACGTCCGAGGTTCGCAAAGAAGGTGCCGACACCCCTCAAGCCCTTCAACTCATGCCAGACGGGTGTACCACAACTGAAGTCAGGGCTGCCGATACCTTCAGGCTGGATATTGTTGCCCGAGGTAATCGACACTTTATTGCCTGCCTCGATGCTCACATTCTTACCCACAATCCTTACATCGCCATTGGGCGCACTGATGGTGATACCGGAAAAGGCGCTCAGATTCACGTTGCCCAGAGGCGACTTGATGTTGATTTCACGGTTGTGAGAACACATCTCGATCTCATAGATGCCATAGCGGTCACCGATATGGATACCGCCCGCCAGATCCTTGGAGTTGGGTAGTCCGGGAAGGGGCAGGAACGGTCCCCAGAACTGCAAGCCCGGGTTCAGGCCATAGATAAACTTATTGCCATCTGGCAGATCGCTGAAAGTGATATGATGGCCGTTGGGCGACATCATCGACATGGTCACCTGCTTATTGGATGTGAACTGTAGATCAGGTGCGCCCTTGCGATCGAGTGCTTCAGCGGGATCCAGATTGTTCTTGGAGAAGAGGCTGCCCACGACGTAGGGACGCTCCACATTATCGTTGTCGTAGTTCACCAGCACCTCGTCGCCAATCTGCGGCTTGAAGTAAGTACCGCCACCAGTGGTAGCCATCGGTGTGGCAACGCGGATCCAGGGTGTGGAAACATCCTTGATACCACTCTCAATCTTTGCTTCGATGACCTCTTTATTATTCGTCAACCCATCAACTAAACTGCATTCATGACTGTAATTCTTGCAAATAGTAGGATATTGGACACTGAGGCTTGTGCGATGATCCTCTACATCCTTGACCACAGCATTGTTTTCTATTGTATAGTCTTTGTTGTCTTTATTCTTCTTTTCATCTTCAGCCGCAGCCTCTATTTTCGCAATGAGTTCCTTCTTGAAGTCGATATTAGCCTCTTTGGCTTTGATATCACTCTCAAGTTCTTCTCCCTTTTTCTTTATGAAATCCTCAGTGGCGACCATACCGTAGTAAGAACCCTTTTCCAGTACCTCCTTAATGGATTTCTGTTTTTTTATCTCTTTCTCGATTTTTTGGATATCTTTATTGATCTCAGCTATCATCGACTCACGTTCTGCTGGCGAAGCCTTGAGATATTCAGTCAACGTTTTGCTGATGATGTTGTACTTAATGAGATCACCCAGCATTCTGTCCTTTGTCGTCTTCAATTCTTCCTTGCGCTTCGTCGCTTCTGCCAGTTTAAGCTCTATTTCTTTTTTCTGATTTTCCAACTGAGTCTGAGCTTCGCCTAACGACTGCCAGGGATAGGCCACGCGCACACGGCCCTGATACTTCGGGTCGTTATTGTCGGTGACGAACGCTGCCTGCGGACCAGCCTTGCGGATAACGGGCACAGGATGTACTGGCGGGTAATATGTCTCGTCGTTCCCAATAGGCTTAGTCGGTATAGCGTAGATCTTCTGCTGGCGATTACCGGTATAGCGGTCATCGGCCGTCTTGTCGTATTTATCGTAGTTGACGTCCCATTTCGCATCGGCGTTCATCTGGATCTGGATAACGATGAAGTTGCCTTCCAGCCCGTCAACCCTGATCTTCTGACCCAACATCACCGGGACGAAATTCGTACCCATATTGATGCAGATGATCTGCCGTTGCAGATCCGACTCGTTTGTGTGGATATCAGTATAGTATTTGACAGTAGTCCAGCCAGCGGGGTCGAGCGTTGCGAACTGCACGACCTTTCCGTCCTTTGCCTGCTCCAGCTTCTTGCTATACGGAGTGATATTGTCCTTCTGGAAGGCTTTGTTGGTCGTGCTCACCTGAAAGGCTGCCTTCCCAGCGATGAGGCCTTCGTTCACGGCCGCCATGACAACCGAAGGGACGATGGCACTACCCATCGTGACCGTCTTCAGGCTATTCATGACTTTATTGATCGGCATGTCATAAAGGGCTTCACGGGACACCTTCGTGAACTTGTCTTCAACGAGCGGGAACATGTATTCATCGTTTGCCAGCTCGGCATTACTTGAGATCTTATCAGGGAAAATGTCCTCCGGGAATCCGGTATCCTCCTTCTCGATAACCGTATAGTTCAGATCACTCACCACGGTACTATCCTTGATGCTGTCGCGCGAGTAATTTTCTATTGTTAAGGGGTCGGCGCTAATATTCTGGATAACCACCGACTCGTAATCCTTGATGTTATCATAAGGCGTCAGAACATTAATCCTGGGCAGGCCCAATGTCAGACGGCCGTCCTCGAAGAAGAGGAACTCGCCACAACGGTTGGCGGTGCGCACGAGGAAGTCGTAGAACGACTCGTTGTACTGCACCAGATAGGGCTGGATGAACTCCGACGGGATGGTGGCTTTACCACCTAGCCACTCATCGTATTTGAGATGAATCAGGGTGGAGATGTCGCTCTCAACCAGGGGCGTCTGGCCATCGGCCTTCAGACCGAACTTAAGGCTCTCCGGCTTGATGATACCCGATCCGAGCTTACGGGCCACGTAGGCTTTGCTGTACTTGTTGAGCGTCATCAGTTTGTCCATACTGAAGATGTTCAGTTTCACGTACATCTTCGCGCCTTTTGTGTCACGCTTCAACTGGGGATTCACTTCAAACACATAGCAGTTCCTGGCTATGATGTGGCTCTTCTCTTCGTAGGTGACCTTCAGTTCCACCTGTCTTTGCAACAGCAGGCCTGAGACAGACTTGAATGAAGGGACTTTGGTCACCTCCTGGTTAGAGTCGTCGGTCGTCACTTGCAGAAAGTCCATCTCCGCCTCGATCTCGACGGGCTGGTAGATCTTCTTGTTCACTTTCACGCCTCGAAGCAGCAGGGAGAATTTCTTACCGTTCTCCGTGAGCTCGACGGCATTACCATTATTTTGCAATATCAGTGTCGGCAGCTTTGGGGCTTTCTTATTAATACTATCCTTGAAGGTCAAGCAATAGTGAAGCGCCGATAACTTTGCCTCTGTTTGCGGTTGTTCATTTGCCATATTCTGAGGTTTTTAGTCGGATGGTACAAAATCACTTGATAAACGTAAAGAATTCCGTAAAACCAGTAGAATCAAAGACATCCATCAACAGTTTGTTGGCACCTTTGATGATGATGTTGCACCCCTGAGGTTGGGTGGTTCTCACCAGCATAAAGAACACTCGCAGACCGTTGGAGGTTATGTACTCGAGATTGGTACAGTCGAGCGTAATCTCCGTGTCGGTGAGATCATACAAAGTCTCAATCTGGGTTCCTACTTCATCTGCCACATACGAGTCAAGGCGACCTTCTAAGGTCACAACCACCTTGCCTTCAGATTTTTCAATTGTTGTCTTCATTGTAGTAAAATTTTAAATATTGTTAGAGATTAAATGTATTCAAAGACATCGATGAAGCCCGTCAGGATGAATTACTGATTTTGATGGCGAGCAGGGTAAGGTCGTCTGCCTGTGGGGCATCTTTGACGAAATCACCCGCATCGTCGACCAGCTGATGGATACAGGCTTTGACGTCGGCAGGCCCTTGGGCTACGACCTTCTGTAGCGAGGCTATGATACGCTCTTTCCCGAAGATTTCCTTTTCCTCATTGATGGCCTCTTTCAGACCGTCGGTACATAGCAGGAGTACATCGCCTGGCGACAGTTGCATCTTGCCAGCCTTGAAGGACTTCCCTCCGATCAGCCCCAGTGGCAGGTTATGGTCCACAGGGACCATGGTGGCCTCAGAGTTGATGAGCACGGGCGGTTCGTGGCCGGCATTACAGTACTTCAGTTCATGGGTCTTCAGGTTGAGGACGCCCAGGAAGAAGGTGCAGAACATCGACGACTTGTTTTCGGCTGACATAAATTCGTTCATGCCCTCCACGATATTCTTCGGGTTGGTATAGCGTTCTGAGACGATGCGGAATATATAGTGGACCACAACCATCACCAATGCAGCGGGTATGCCTTTGCCGCTCACGTCGCCGATACAGAAGTAGAGCTTATCGTCGCGGATGAAGTAGTCGTAGAGGTCGCCTCCGACGCTCTTGGCGGGTTTCAGGTAGCCATAGAGGTCGATGTCGCTGCGTTCGGAGAAGATGGCGTTCTTTTTGGGAATCATGGACTTCTGGATATTCCATGCTACTTCGAGCTCATGGTTGACGGCGGCTTCCCTGGCTGTGTTCTGCTTAATGTCCTCGATATACTTCTCGAGCGACTGCCGCATGGCGGCAAAGGAGTCACGCAAATCGCTGATCTCGTCCTGTTGGTCGAAGACGGGTAGGGGGGTATCGAAATAGCCCTTGGCCACCTCATTCGCCGAATGGGCTAAAGTGCCCAGGGGACTTACGACCTGACGTATGTTGGAGCGGCATCGGTAATAGATGACCGTCAGTCCGATGAGCGTGAAGAACAACATCAGTCCGATCAAGATGAGAACGGGGTAGATATAGGCACTTTGGGGAACGACAATGGCCATCGCCCAGTCGGCGGCTTCCAGCGGTGCGTAATAGACACTTGCCCTCACACCATCTATAGTCAGCGTGGCCTTTCCTCGCTTCCTCTTCGTGATATCAAGCACGACATTCAGGTCTTTCTCGTTTTTTTGATCGATGCAGGAGAGCACGTTTTCCTTCATGATGCGCTGGCTGTCAGGATGGGCGATAAAAGTGCCGTCGCTACTGACGATAAAGGAGTAGAAGTGGGAATCTTTCCTGATGTCGAAAGGTAATACCCCATCATGATTGCTTTCGTGATTAATGTCCTGCAACTGTTTGACGAGCCATTCCAGTGACATATCGCCAGCGAGCACACCAGCCAGCGAGTCTCTTTGGTCATAGATGGGCATGACGAATGAGCAGAGATAGCCGTTCTGTCCGGCTTCATCAAAAAACGGATCGGTCCAATAGCCGTTCTTCGTCTCTTTGCCCTTGATGTACCATTCCTTGTTCAGATAGTCGTGATCGGCCGACCCGATATTCCTGGCATGATCGTAATCCCTATGCATATAGGCTTCAAACCATCTTTCATACTGCGGGTAGTAGCCGGGTTCGAAAGACATGGAATAGCCTTCGATATAGTTGTTCAGCTTGATTTCTTTCTCCAAGGCCTCCAATACCGTTTCGGGCGAGTCGAGACTGGTCCATACGTTATCAAACACATTCCTGACGCATATTTCTTCTGTGGCAAGGATTCGCCCCAGCTTTTCATTGACCAGACTCATGATGGCATAATATCGTCCCCTTTCCTCAGCCCTGACTGCATTAACGGTGAGGGTTAAGATGATGCAGGAGAGGATGACCAGCGTCACCAGTACGGTCAGCATGACTTTTTGCGTCAGTCTATTGGAAAAACTCGTATATTTCTTCTTCATATAGTCCAGTACCTTATTAATTTAACCATAGAACTTGATGGCGAGCATGGTGATGTCGTCGCCCTGCTCGGCATCGCCAATGTAGTTGCTGATACTCTGCTTCAGTCTCTCAATCAGCTCCTTCGGATCGGTTTGCCCATCTTGAATAGCACGGTTCACCTCGTTGAGAACCTGCTCATTGTCAGATTTCTCCTTATCAGCAGCCATCGTCTTGTACAGTCCGTCGGTATAGACCAGAATAGTGGTTTGCGGCTCGATGTGGATTTTCTGCATCACATATTTGGTATTGAAATCGACACCTACGGGGTTGACACCTTCGAATGAGAGTCTTGTGATCTCCTTGTTGATGATAAGGGGGGCCTCATTGCCGGCATTACAATAACGTAGCTCGCCTGTTTTCAGGTCGAGGATACCGATGAAGAGGGTGACGAACATCAGACTCTCGTTGTTCTCGTTCAGACTATTGTTAATTTTGAAGACAATGCGGTCGGGTCTGTTCTCGGTAGCGGCGTAGGCTCGGAACAGGCTCCTGGTCTCCATCATGAACAGGGCGGCTGGTATACCTTTGCAGCAAACGTCGCAGATACAGAAGAAGAGTTTCTCGTCGCGGATGAAGAAGTCGTAGAGGTCGCCTCCGATGCTCCTGGCGGGTTTCAGGTAGCCATAGAGGTCGATGTCGCTGCGTTTGGGGAAGGGTGGAAACTTGCTGGGGACCATGGATTTCTGAATCTTCCAGGCCACTTCCAGGTCATGGTTGAGAGCGGCTTCCCTGGCTGTGTTCTGCTTGATGTCCTCAATATATTTCTCGAGCGACTGCTGCATAGTGGCAAAGGAGTCTCGCAGCTCACAGACCTCATCCTGATAGTCGATAACAGGCAGGGGGGCATCGAAGTTACCCTTGGCTACCTCTTCGGTAGAACGGGCTAAGGCACTAAGGGGCTTTGCCACCCTGCGGACATTGGAACGGCATAGGTAATAGATAATGGCCAGACTGATGATCGAGACGACCAGTAATAGGCCGACTAACACCAGTGCGCGATAGAGAAAGACTTTTTGGGGAACGACAATGGCCATCGCCCAGTTCGTGGATTTCAGCGGTGCATAATAGACGGTTGCCAATACGCCATCAAGCACCAAGGTGGTTTGTCCCCGCTTTAATTGCATCATCTGCATATAGAGGTCCATGTCGTCCTCGTCGTGCTGATTGATGTAGGCGAGTACGTTCTTTTTCATGACACGCTCTTTGTCGGGATGGGCGAGATAGGTGCCGTCGCGATTGATGATGAAAGAGTGGAAACGAGTATCGTGCCTGGAGTCGAAAGGTATACGTCCTGAAACAATGCTGTTGTGGTCAATGTCCTGCAATTTGTTGACGAGCCAATCCAGCGACAGGTCTACACCACAGACGCCAGCCACCGAATCTCTTTTGTCATAGATGGGCATGGTCAACGAACAGACATTGGCAAACGCCCCGACATCATCGAAATAGGGATCGGACCAGATGCCGACCTCAGATTTCTTACTCTCGATATACCAATCTCTGGTGAGATAGTCGTGATCGGCCGAGCCGATGTTCCTGGGATGCTCATCATTCTTATTCATATAAGGCTCGAACCATTTCTCGTACTCTGGGAAGTAGCCGGGTTCGAAAGCCATGAAATAACCTTGGGAATAATTGTTCAGCTTGATCTCTTTCTCCAGGGCCCTCATGACCGACTCGGGGGAGTCAAGGCTGTAATAGACTTCATCAAACAGATTCCTGGCGCTAATCTCCTCAGAGGCAAGAATCCTTGTCAATTTCTCATTTACCAAATCCATAATTGCCTCATACCGCCCGTTGGCCTCACTTTTAATGGCTCTATAGGTGATAGTGAAGATGATGCTGACAATGATGAACATCGTCACCAGAACGTTCAGCATGACCTTTCTCGTCAGTCTGTTGGCAATACTAGGATTTTGCATATAATCCGTCGGTAGTTAGTTTTTATATTTATGTCTTTAACGATTGTTCTCGGAATTGGGTTGGTGTCAGCCCGTAGTGCGACTTGAAGTCGGTGCTGAAGGTGGTGGCGTGGATGAATCCCGAATTGGAGGCCACGTCGACAAGCGACATCTGGGGCTCGCTGATCATCAACTGACGGGCATAGTCGAGACGACACTTGCGGATAAAGTCGGAAACGGAACAGTGCGAGCTTCCTTTGGAGAAGGCGGCACTCACGCGGTTTTTGTTGATATGGAAATGGTTCACAACATCCGACCGTCCGAAATAAGGTGAGAGGAACAGCTTCTCACGGAGGATGCCTTCGCTCAGATACTGGAAAAGCTCTTCATCGTTCATTGAGGCCGGATTGGAAGGCTTACTTTTCTTGCTGCTCTGAGATAAAGGCGCCTGGGAGGATATCTCACTATGTGTGTTGGCTAATTGTTGATGAAGAACCGCCACCTCATTGACCACCGTCGTGTACTTACGTCTATAATGGATAGTCATGGCTGTGCTGACAGCCAATGCCACCACAAGGGGTAAGACGACTAGGAATATGAGGTTCATTTTCTTTTATTATTATCTGCTACAAAGATACGTTTTCTTATTGATATTTTTATTGTGAAGTACAATTGCTAAAGACATTCGGTACAAATCATAAAGGATTTGATAATTCTGAAACTCGGAAAGCGCAAAATTAGAAAACTTGTGTTTAGTCTTTGTCGACAATCACCGTTGGCGTTTCGTGATGACGGCCTACAACGAGAATCGTCTTCTGGGTCTTATAGCGGTAGAGACCTGAAAGTGTTGATACGACCATTTCGTAGCTGCGGCCGATCTCGAGCTGGTCGAGGGGCAGCAGATAATCGTAGTTGGCTGATTCCTTGGGCTTGAATTCATAGAAGACACTATCGGGGATCAGTACCGTCTGCGGGTCGTCAATGTTCAGCGTCGTGGAGAAGGTCCCTTCTGGTGAACCGAGACCTGTGAAGACGAAGTGGACCTTATTGCCGCAATAGGTGCGCAGCAGTTCAAAGCTGGCACTGAGACGGTCGACGTCGAACACCATGATACAGTGCAGTCCTGACCAGAGCTGTTCTGTTATCTGCGTTCCTATATGGTGGCTCTCCATGACCTCACGGATGGCGTTGGCTCGTTCAGGATCGGGGGTGACATAACTGTTGCCCAGTTCGATGTCTTCAGCCAGGCTGGGCCAGTTCTTCTCGATATAGCGCAACAGTTGGATCATGTTGTCGTAGTGGTCACAGAGGGCCAGTGATATCTTTTCCTGTCTCAGGGCGTAGAGTGCCTGGCGATAGAGAATAACCGTGTCTTGAGACGATTTGTTGACATCCAAAGGTATGACGTAGACCTGATCGTAGTCGAAATCGCGTCTTGTCAGCAGGCGTCCGACCAGATTGCCGACGTTGACACCCGATGGCAGCTGCTCGATGTGGGTGTCGACGAGGTTGAGCGTCATGCCGTCTGTCAGAAAGCCTTGATTGCCGGCTAAATAGAATCCCAAAGAGAAGCTGTAGTCGTAACAAGCCTGTACGCCCCATCGTGACAGGGGAAGACTCTTATAGCTGTCGAAGGTTGAAATATGCTCTGTGAGGTAGGCTGTCAGCACGTTTTTATTACCATTGGCTATCCGGTTGACGTAGGGCTGATAGTTCTCGTAGGCTGTCAGAGGGACGTAACTACGGTATTCATCAAGACTGCGGATATGATCAAAACCGTGAATACGTCCGTACTCCGTATTGGCATTCTCACGTACCAGGCGCATGACGAACTCTTCCTGACATTGCATGGGGTCGAAGGTAATCTCCTCCAGCCTGTTCCATACCTTCTGGCCGTCAGCCCATCTTGCTTCGTTGACAATCTTGATCGTTTTCTCGTCCATGAATAATCGTGTTATAGTTCTTTCTCCTTGATCAGCTTAGGACTGGCCATATCGACTTCAAGGGGCTCTATGTTGCCTTTCATCTTGTAAGTCAGTACGGCGCTCTCGGTGGTCACGTCGAGTGAACATGGTGCTCCTTCGATCAGTGGGATACAACTGTTACTGCCCACAGGGAATCCGCAGCAGATGGGTATCTCGTATCCGTATAGATGTGCAATAAGCATTTGCTCGACGCTGCCATATTGGAGGTCGTACCTGATGGAGTTAAACGTGCCGAAGATAATGCCTTTCACCTTGTCAAAGCCTGGTTGCAGGGTGAGTGTGTAGAACAATCGGTCGATGGCGTGCAGCGACTCTTCCACCTCTTCTATAAATAATATCATGTCATGCTTGGGCGGGAGGTGGAAGCGGGTTCCTGTGACGGCGCAATAACTGGAGAGGTTGCCACCGACGAGGATGCCTTCAGCATGCCCGCTACGATTGTAAGGATTACCCGGAATCTTGTATTGCGGCAGGGTGCCGAAAAGGATATTACGGGTGATGCTGGTGGCAGGCTCCTGGCAGCTGGCTATCTGGAAGGCCATCGGCCCATGGATGCTCATCAGGCCAGCTGCGGCAATGGCATAGAGCAGAATGGTGATATCGCCATGACCGATCAGCCATTTCGGGTGTTGCAGAAAGCATTCCTTCGGGATGCGGCTCAGCAGGTGGATGGAACCGTAGCCGCCTCGCGAACAGATAACAGCCTTAATATGATCGTCTTCGAGTGCCCAAAGCATGTCGGCAGCTCGTTCGTCGGCTGTCCCTGCGTAGGCGTTTACATTTAAGTTGTTGGTGTGAGGGCCTATGACAGGCTGCAGTCCCCAGCTCTTGATGGTTTCTGCTGCCATCTGTAAGGCCTCCTGGGGCACCCAGTAGGCAGGGGATACAAGGGCAACCTTGTCTCCTGCCTTTAAGTAGGGTGCTTGAACAATCTTCTTACCTTGATACATTATGAAGCAAACTCATTATATAAAAACAATTATTGTAAATTTTGAGAGTCGGGCGTCTGATATCTCATCCACGAGGTGACGGTTTGACCATTAAATAACTTGAAGGCAGCAGCGAAGGTGCTGTAGCTCCTGAACCCGCACTTGAGGGCCAACTGCTGGGCTGTAAACGTGCGATGTGCTTCCACATTCTCGCGGTAGAGCCGTTCGAAATGAGCGATGCGCAGTCGGTTGACGTAGGCGTTGTATGTAATGCCTTGCTGGGCGAAGTATTGGCTGAGATAGGTACGGTTGGTACCTATGGTCTCGCCGAGTTGTGACAATGAAAGGTCGTGCTGCAGATAGAGCTGTGTAGCCTCGCATCGCGTCTGTAGCATCGCGCCGATGTGCGTGTAGATATTTGTGGGGATAGCGGCATTGTTTGTCTCCTCTTCCTCCTCCTTGACTTCCAGTTCCTGCAGTGTTTCCACGCGCCAGAGCAGGAAGACGATGATGATCAGCGTGTTCACCTGCGACTGATACTCTCTTGACATATCGCCAGGGTTCGTCGCATAGATCTGATAGATGATGAAAAGGACGACCGCAAACAGCAGACTCTGCCACACTTCCTTGTGGTCGAGGTCCGCATAGTTTTCGTTTAGCCAACGGTTGTACTTGACTAACGCGAATGCAAAATAGATGATGAAGAAGATGATGATACCTATCTGGCAGGTGTGCATCAGATCGAGGCCTAATTCGTTATGAGCGGCTATTCCAACAGCAGCGCCCCCAATGATTATCACTTGAGTCGCAGCCCAGGGCCATATCTTGCGCTGACGATCCTGCAACATGCGCAGCAGTAATGCCATCACAAGTGGTACCAGCGTGATGTGGTCGAGCATGATGCAGACGATATTGCGAACCAGTCTGTCGTCAGCCAGCCAATATGTGCCGAGTACAAACCACCACACATGGCTCATTGCTGCCGTGACGAAGAAGGCCGCCGTCCATTGGCGCAGTGCCTTCGGGGGATTCACGGATGGCGCGATGGCGTTGCAGCGCCTCAGTCCAAGATAGATGCCTGCCATCAGGGCCAGCGTGGCAATGCCGCTATAGAACATCAAAAAGAAGATATCCTGGAGGCTCTGAGGTGCGTACATTTGATTTAGGAATAATAATAAATTTAAAAATCTTCTTCTGGGTTGTCGGGAGCGATGAGACCTGCGCGGTATTCGGCAGGGGTGATGCCATAACAACGCTTAAACTGTTCGCGCAGATTGGGGGCAGTGAAGCCCACCTCACGGGCTACGTTGGTAATGGACATTTCGGGATGGTTGGTCAACAAGTCGTAAGCCACCTCCATGCGGATGGAGTTGATATACTGGGGAAAGGACATGCCGTCGGCAAAAGTGTTAAGCTGGTCGTTCAGACGATGGCGGCCAATGCCGAAACGATTCAGAATGTCCTCTCGCATCAGGTTGACTTGGGCATAGAGACGTTCCTTGCGAATGATGGTGTCGATGGTTTTGAATAGTTCCTTATCCATTGCGGTTTCTGATTATCGTTTGCAAAATTAAACAAAAACCGACTAATTCGGAAAAATTTCATGCACGCATTTGGTAGGTGTCCCAAATGCGTGCATCAGAAACGGTAGTTTTGTATTTTTTGAAAGTTTTTGTATATTTTGAGAGTGCCTGATGATATAAAAGAAATCTGTTTTTTTACTGATTCTGACGGTAATCAACAGGTGTCATACCATATTTGCGCTTGAACTGCTCGCGCAGGTTGGCGGGGGTAAATCCCACTTCTGTAGCGATAGCGGATACGGTCATCGTGGTTTCATGGCGTAGCAGACGGAGTGCTTCTTCCAGGCGAATATTGTTGACATATTGCGGGAAGGAAAGCCCGTCGGCGTGTTCTGCCAGCAGGTTGTTCAAAGTGTGACGACTGATGCCGAATCGGTCGCAGATGTCCTGGCGCTGCAGATTGACATTCTTATAAAGTCGCTCGCTACGAATGGCGGTATCGATGTCATGGAACAAATCCGCGCTTTCGTTTTTGTCCTCACTTTGATCCTCAGGTTCTTCTTCCTCGTCGGGCTCTTCCTCGGGCTCAGGAGGCGTGCCGTTGATCATGCGTACCAGTGCGCGGTTTTTCTCGCTGACGATGCGTTTCTGACGGAAGAAATAGATGGCGAAAACGATGGCCAGCAGGGCGATGATGGCCACTGCAAGGCTGACGATATGGGAGCGCTCGGCCTGGGCCTCCTTCTCCTGTATCTCCAGTTGCTGTTCCTGGGCGTGATAACGGGCGGCGTAGTCGTGAGCCTCACTGGCATGGAGGCTGTCACTGACGATATTGGAAAGATTGGCGTAGCGCGTCTGGAAGTCGAGGGCTTCAGCGATGTGGCCTTTGGTACGGGCGGCTATCGCTCGGGAGCGTAGAATGGTGGCATAGTCTTTGTTGAGCGTGTCGCCAGCCATGCGGCGCTCTATCTCGTCGTAGGTCCTCAGGGCTTCGTCATACATGCCCAAGGCCACCTGCGTAGGAGCAATCATACGTCGGCCCATGAAGGTCTTGCCATACCCGCTGTTATCAAAAAGCGCCAGATACTCTTTTGCTTTTTGAGGTGAATCGCTATGTGCGTACGCCTGCGCCAAGAACCCCCAAGCCTGTGAACGGCTGAAGTCGAGATAGCGGTCGCGGTCGCTGGGATTGTCGCTCCACGACAGGCGGTAGCTGTCCTCAGCATAGTCCTTGGCGTGCTGCTCGTAGTGGTCGAGGCGCGCGAGGATGCGCTGTGCCAGCGGGATGACGTCGGTATAGTGTTTCAGTTCGTTGAGGGCATTGATTTTACGCTTGACGGCGACGATGAAGGCATCCATGCGGTCGATGCTGCCTGGAGCATCGAGGTGACTGATGGCGTCGTCGAGTTTTGCCAACCCTTCATCAATCTGCCCCAGTTGCGTCATCACGAATCCTATATCAGCCTCCGTGCGCCAGCGCTCATTGTCTTCGCCTTGCTGCTGACAGAGTACCGCCTTCTTTGTGGCCCATTGCAGATAGGCTTCGAGGTCGTACTTGATACGGCTGGTGTTAATGAGCATGTCGTAGATGTTCATCTGCTCCGTAGCGTTATTGCGCACGGAGTCGTGGCTGAGCAGCGACTTGCAGATGAGGATGGCAGAGTCCTGCTGTTGCTCCACGAGCGACTTGCTGTAAATCTTGGCACGTATGAACTGGCTGCGGTAGTCGCTGATGTTGCCCAAGAGCAATGCCGAGTCGAGCAGGGTGAGTGCCCGCTTGGGATTAGTGGCGTATGTCACCAGCACGGAGTCCTGCTGATAGGGCGTATCACCCAGATGGGGAATTTGTCTGACGCTGTTGCCTCCTCCACAGCCTGTCAGCGACCATGCGATGATTATAATAATAAGGTGTAAGCAATATCTCATAATCCTTTGAGTTGTTTTCTGCTGCAAAGGTAATCAATTTTACGAAGATTCCTCCATAAACGCATGCACTCTTTTGGGAAGTATTAACAGATTTAACACTTAGAGGTGTTTGTCGAAGAATTGGGGGTTAAAGTCTATTAACCGCTGTTTTGTGTCTATTTTGTTTGGAGGTAACTGAAAAAAGCCCTACCTTTGCAGCGGAATTCATGGACAAAATAGGTAAATTCATAGATAATGAAGAAAGGATTGTTCTTAATAGTCGGGATGCTGCTGACGGTGTCGTCGGCGTTTGCGCAGAGGCAGTGGACTATGCGGCAATGTATCGACTACGCGCTGGAGAATAATATTACGCTCCAGAAACAGAAGCTGACGAAGGAGAGTGCTACTGAGGACCTGAAGGGTGCCAAGGGGGCGCTGCTGCCTACGCTGAGCGCCTCGACGAACCAGAGCCTGGGCTATCAGCCATGGAAGGATTCGGGTATGTCGTATGTAACTAACGGAACGGTGAATACGAAGGTGGACAAGACGTCGTATAACGGCTCTTACTCTTTGAGCGGTCAATGGACCGTGTGGAACGGAAACAAAAACTATAACACCATAAAACTTGACCGGCTCGCGGAGGAGGTGGCTGATCTCCAAGTACAGGAGGCTGCCAACTCCATCCAAGAGCGTATCGCACAGATCTACACCCAGATACTCTATCTCGACGAGAACGTCAGTGTGAATGAGCAGATGCTGGAAACGAGCATGAAGAACGAAGAGCGTGGCAAGGAGATGGTCGCCGTAGGCAAGATGTCGAAGGCTGACCTCGCCCAGCTCTCAGCCCAGCGGGCTAATGACGAGTATGCCATCGTGGAGGCTAAGAGCCAGCTGATGAATTATAAGTTGCAGTTGAAGCAGTTGCTCGAGATCACGGACGAGGAGCGTTTCGACGTGGTCATCCCTGAACTCAGTGAGGAGCTCATCCTCGCTCCTATCCCTGAGATGCAGACGGTGTATGAGCGCGCTCTGCTGAGTCGCCCGGAGATTGAGCGTTCGCAGTTGGCTATCAAGAAAAGCGGCGTGAGCGTGGCCCTCGCCAAGGCTGGATGGATGCCGAGCGTGAATCTGACGGGTGGTGTGACTACCTCGACGAACTCGCTGAGCAGCAATGGCTGGGGCTCGCAGATGAAGAGCAATATGACCTCGTCGCTGGGTCTTGGTGTGACGATGCCCATCTATGACGGACGCTCGACGAAGACTTCCGTGAACAAGGCGAAGATACAGCAGTTGCAGGCTCAGCTCGACTTGCAGGATCAGCAGAAGACGCTCTACTCGGACATTCAGCAGTACTGGCTGAATGCCTGGACCAATCAGGAGAAGTATCAGGCGGCGAAGAGTAGCGTGGCGAGTGCCCAGGAGAGTTATGACCTGTTGTCGGAGCAGTTCCGGTTAGGGTTGAAGAACATCGTGGAGCTGATGACGGGTAAGGACAATCTGCTCTCGGCTCAGCAGAGCCAGCTGCAGTCGAAGTACCTGGCTATCTACAATCAGCAGATGTTGGAGTTCTATCAGAATGGGGAGATTAAGTGAGGAGTGAAAAGTAATAATAATATGAAAAAGATCGGAAAGAAAGGCTGGATTGCCATTGGAGTGGTCGCTGTGCTGCTGATGGCATGGTTGTTCCTGAGAGGTGGAAAGAAAGAAGGGAAAGTGTCGTTTGAAACGGCTAAAGTGGAGAATACGAACATCCACACGAGCATTACGGCTACGGGAACGATTGAGCCTGTGACCTCGGTGACCGTGGGTACACAGGTGTCGGGTATCGTGAGCCATCTCTACGTGGACTACAACTCGATCGTGAAGAAGGGCCAGGTCATTGCTGAGCTCGACCGTACAAACCTGATCAGTGAGCTGAATACGTCGAAGGCGAACCTCGCGAGTGCCGAGAGTACGGCTGCTTACGAGCGTGCTAATTATAATAGGTATAAGACGCTCTACGACAAGGGGCTGGTAAGTGCCGACGAATATGAGAGTGCGCTGTTGTCTTACCAGAAGGCTCAGCAGCAGGTGAACACCTCGCGTGAGAGTGTGCAGAAAGCACAGACCAACTTGGGCTATGCCACGATCACCTCGCCCATTGACGGTGTGATACTCTCGAAAGCCGTTGAGGAGGGTCAGACGGTGGCTGCCTCGTTTAACACGCCTGAGCTCTTCGTCATCGCACAGGACCTGACGAACATGCGTGTGATTGCCGATATCGACGAGGCTGACATCGGTGGCGTGAAAGAGGGACAGCGCGTGAGCTTCACGGTAGATGCCTTCCCCGATGATCATTTCGAGGGCACTGTGACTCAGGTGCGACAGCAGGCAAAGACGGAGAGTAATGTGGTGACCTACGAGGTGGTGATCTCAGCACCTAACAATGACCTGAAGCTGAAGCCGGGTCTGACGGCCAACGTGACCATCTATACCTTCGAGAAGAACGGTGTGCTGGCTGTACCCGCCAAGGCGCTGCGCTTCCATCCTAACGAGGCGTTGCTGCAGAAGGGTGAAACCATCGATGACTGCGAGGGCGACCATAAGCTCTGGACGAAGGAGGGGAATGTGTTCAAGGCCCACAAGGTAGAGATCGGTACCACGAACGGCGTGATGACGGAGATTACGAGTGGTATTGCCGCTGGGACTGAGGTGCTGGCTGATTTCGACATCTCAGGAGGCAGCCAGGCCGGGCAGGCTCAGCAGGGTGGGAATCCCTTCATGCCACGTCCGAGAAACAACAATAACAACAAGAGTAACAACAAGAGCGGAGGCAACGCCGCTCCTCCAAGACCGTAAGAATGGATGACAATAGAAAAGTAGTCATTGAACTGCAGAACGTAAAGCGCTACTTCCAGGTGGGCGAGGAGACGGTGAAGGCCCTGAGGGGTGTCTCGTTCAAGATCTATGAGGGCGAGTTTGTCACCATCCAGGGTACATCAGGTTCGGGCAAGTCGACGCTGCTGAACCAATTGGGCTGTCTCGACACACCTACGAGTGGCGAATATTTCCTCGACGGCATCAGTGTGCGCACGATGTCGAAGACCAAGCGCGCCCGTCTGCGCAATAGGAAGATTGGCTTCGTGTTCCAGAGCTATAACCTCTTGCCGAAGACCACTGCCCTGGAGAACGTGGAGCTGCCGTTGATGTACAATTCGGAGATATCGGCCGCTGAGCGTCGGGAAAGAGCCATCAAGGCTCTGCAGGCCGTGGGACTGGGCGACCGCATGTATCACAAGTCGAACCAGATGTCGGGAGGTCAGATGCAACGTGTAGCCATCGCCCGCGCACTGGTGAACGACCCTGCCGTACTGCTCGCCGACGAGGCAACGGGTAACCTCGATACGCGTACATCGTTCGAGATGCTCGTGCTCTTTCAGGAACTCTACAAGCAGGGCAACACGATCATCTTCGTGACCCACAATCCGGAGATTGCCGAATACAGCAGCCGTAACATCAACCTGCGCGACGGTAAGATCCGTGAGGACACGATCAATACGAATATCAAGTCGGCAGCAGAGGCTCTCGCCAAGTTGCCAGCACCAGTGGATGATTAATTGAGCAAGAAATGAACATTCTAAATCTTTTCAAAGTGAGCCTGAAGGCTGTGGCGAACAACAAGATGCGCTCGTTCCTCTCGATGCTGGGTATCATCATCGGGGTGGCAGCAGTGATCATCATGATGTCGATAGGCCAGGGCTCGAAGGAGAGCATCCGTGCCGAACTCTCCACGATGGGTACCAACCTGCTGACCATCCGCCCGGGTGCAGATATGCGTGGTGGTGTGCGTCAGGATCCGTCGGCGATGCAGACTTTGAAGATGGCCGACTACGAGCGTATCGTCCGTGAAAAGCGTTTCGTGACGAAAGTATCGCCTGAGGTGACGGCCAGCGGACAGGCCATCTACGGCAATAACAATACGAATGCCTCGATGTATGGCGAGAGTATCGACTACCTCGACATCAAGCAGTGGCCTGTGGAGGAGGGTGAATGCTTCACGGAGGAGGATATCAAGAAGGCGGCCAAGGTGGTCGTCGTGGGAACAACCATCGTGAAGGAACTCTTCGGCGAGAACGTCGATCCCATCGGCAAGACCATCCGCTTCAAGAGCATCCCTATGCGTATTGTCGGCGTATTGAAGTCGAAGGGATACAACTCGTGGGGTATGGACCAGGACAACGTGATGATAGCGCCTTACACCACCGTGATGAAGCGTATCGCAGCACAGACCTACTTCTCGAGCATCGTGTGCTCGGCAGTGACGGAGGAACTCTCTGATGCCGCCATCGAAGAACTGACACAGATGTTGCGCGACAACCATAAGCTGAAGGACGATGCCGCCGATGACTTCACCATCCGTTCACAGGCGGAGATGATGGAGACGATGTCGTCGACGATGGACACCGTGACGATCATCCTCGTGGTGGCTGCTGCCTTCTCATTGCTTGTGGCCGGTATCGGTATCATGAACATCATGCTGGTGAGCGTGACGGAGCGCACGAAGGAGATCGGCCTCCGTATGGCCGTAGGTGCCACGGGACCTGTTATCTCGCTGCAGTTCCTCATCGAGTCGGTATTGATATCCGTGACAGGCGGACTGCTGGGTGTGATGGTCGGAGTGGGGGCGAGTGCGTTCGTCTCGTCCTTCGGTATGCCTTCGAGCATCCCTGCATGGAGTATCTACGTGTCGTTCCTCGTTTGCGTGTTCATTGGTGTTCTCTTCGGCTATATCCCTGCACAGAAGGCTGCCAACATGGATCCGATTGAAGCCATCAGGCACGAGTAAACCAAACTAAATATATTATGCTAGACAAAAGACTGAAGACATTCATGCATATTGTGTTCTGGGCGTTCATGTTCCTGTCGCCCATGCAATATATGCGAGGCACGGGTATGTCGATGATCCAGTACCTGATGAACTGTATGTCATCGCTGCTGCTGATGATCGTGTTCTATGCCAACTACAAATGGTTGACGCCAAGGTACTTCGTTCCAGGTAAGCATCGATACTATACGGTGATCAACTTCGTTATGGTCGTCACATTTGCCCTTTTCCTACATTATTGGATGGACTACACGCGTGACCTGTTCCAACCGGTCGTGATGATATACCGTGTGCCTGACACACTCGACGACTTCCTGTTCTTCGTGCGCGACTGTATCAATTTCTGTATCTTCATTACTGCTGCCACCTGTCTCAAACTGGCGCAGCAATGGCTCTGGGCTGACAAAGCCCTTAAGGCTGCCGAGGCTGCAAAGGTGTCAGCCGAACTGGGTAACCTTCGTTCACAGATCAATCCCCACTTTCTGCTGAACACGCTCAACAATATCTATGCGCTGACGGCCATCGACACCGACCGTGCACAGGATGCCATCGAGCAGCTCTCGAAACTGCTGCGCCACATGCTCTATGACAACCAGGAATCGGAAGTGCCCCTACAGGATGAGATCCAGTTCCTCGACAACTATATTAATCTGATGAAGATCCGTCTGCCGAAGTCGGTCGATGTCAGATTCCTGCGCGATGTGCAGAATCCTGAGGTCCGTGTATCCCCCTTGTTGTTTATCTCACTGGTCGAGAATGCCTTCAAGCATGGCATCAGTCCTACGGAACCCAGTTTCGTACATATCACCTTGACGCAGAAAGGGAAAGATCTCTGCGTCACTATCGAGAACTCAAACTATCCGAAGTCGGAAGAGGACCGTAGCGGTCATGGCATCGGTTTGCAGCAGGTACAGCGTCGCCTGGATCTGGCCTACTACAACCGCTACGAGTGGACTCAGAACGTATCTGACGACGGAACTGTCTATTCATCAATTATCAAAATCAAATTATGACTATCACTTGTGCTATTATCGATGATGAGCCTCTGGCTGCCGATCTGCTGGCAGGCTACGCCAAACGTACACCGTACCTGAAACTGAAAGGGACCTACAACAGCGCCGTCGTGGCGATGAAGGACCTGCGCGAGAATCCTGTGCAGCTGCTCTTCCTCGACATCCAGATGCCTGACTTCTCGGGCATTGAGTTCGCCAAGATCGTGCCGAAGGATACTCGTATCATCTTCACTACCGCCTTCTCACAGTATGCCGTTGAAGGATTCAAGGTGAATGCGCTCGACTATCTTCTGAAGCCCATCTCTTATCGCGACTTCCTGGCGGCCACCGACAAGGCGCTCGACTACTTCAACGTGCTGATGCGACGTAATGTGTGCATTCGTGATCGCTTCATGTTCGTCAAGAGCGAATACAAGCTGCTACGTGTGCGTCTCGATGACATCCTCTATATCGAGGGTCTGAAGGATTATGTGCGCATCTGCCTGAAGGATGGCGAGAAACTCGTGTCGCTCATGTCGATGAAGAAGCTCGACGAGTATCTGCCCAAGCCGGAGTTCCTGCGTACGCACCGTTCCTATATCGTCCACATGCCTGAGGTAGAGGCCATCGACCGCTTCAGGATCGTCTTCGGCGATGTGTTCCTCCCCATCTCCGACAACTATAAAGACGAGTTGCAGTTCTACTTCGACCAGCATACGCTAGCATAAAAAACGTTAAAAGCGGTGTGTCATGCACCGCTTTCACGTCTTTTTTTATAACTTTGCATGCGTTAAGCAGATTATTACTCATTTTTAAACGTTAATGATATGGTAAACTACAAAGATTTAGGTCTCGTAAATACTCGCGAGATGTTCAAGAAGGCTGTAGCTGGTGGCTACGCTATTCCCGCTTTCAACTTCAACACAATGGAGCAGATGCAGGCCATCGTTCAGGCTGCTGTTGAGACAAAGTCACCTGTCATCATGCAGGTTTCCAAGGGTGCTCGTAACTATGCTAACGCTACTATCCTTCGCTACATGGCAGAGGGTGCTGTAGCTTATGCAAAGGAGCTGGGTTGCCCCAATCCCCAGATTGTGCTTCACCTCGACCATGGTGACAGCTTCGAACTCTGTAAGGATTGTATCGACATGGGCTTCTCTTCAGTGATGTACGACGGTTCTTCACTGCCTTACGAGGAGAATATCAAGATCTCTCGTCAGGTTGTAGAGTATGCTCACAAGTATGATGTTACTGTAGAGTGTGAGCTCGGCGTTCTCGCTGGTGTTGAGGATGAGGTTGCCTCTGAGGTTAGCCATTACACCAAGCCTGAGGAGGTTATCGACTTCGCTACCCGCACAGGTTGTGACTCACTGGCTATCTCTATCGGTACTTCTCACGGTGCTTACAAGTTTAAGCCCGAGCAGTGCACACGCGATCCGAAGACTGGTAAGCTCGTTCCTCCTCCATTGGCATTCGACGTGCTGCATGAGATCGAGCAGAAGCTTCCTGGATTCCCCATTGTTCTCCATGGATCATCTTCAGTTCCTCAGGACGAGGTTGATACCATCAACAAGTATGGTGGCAACCTGCCCGACGCAGTAGGTATCCCCGAGGAGCAGCTCCGCCTGGCTTCTAAGAGCGCTGTCTGCAAGATCAACATCGACTCAGACTCTCGTCTGGCTATGACAGCTGCCATCCGCCAGTATCTGGCAGAGCATCCTGATCACTTCGATCCTCGTCAGTATCTGAAGCCCGCTCGTGAGAACATGAAGAAGATGTACATCCACAAGATTGTGAACGTACTGGGTTCAGACGGAAAACTCTAAATCTTGCATATAGCCTGGGCAGCGGTGTAGGCCGTGGTCCAGGCTGCTTGAAAGTTGAAACCTCCGGTGACGCCGTCAATGTCGAGCAGTTCACCGGCGAAATAGAGAGCGGGCACATGCCTGCTCTCTAATGTTGTGGGGTTCACGGACTCCAGACTGATGCCACCACAGGTGACGAACTCCTCTTTGAAGGGAGCCCTGCCCTGGATGTCGTAGAGATCGCCACCGCTGAGTGTGTTGGCCAGACGGTTCATCTCCTTTTTGTTCAGCGATCCCCAGCGTCCTTCGGCGCGCTGCCCGAGGCATCGTTTCGCCAGATAGGACCAGAGTCTGGTAGTCAGACCGTAGGGGGCAATCGTCAGCAGCTGTTTCTGTGGGAATTTCTGTGTCATCTCCGTCAGTGCCTCCAGTGCTTCGTTGTCGTGCAGCCCCGTCCAGTTGACGGCCAATGGTGCCTTGTAATTCAGTTCTGCCAGATGGCGGGCGGCGTAGCTCGATAATCTGAGGATGGCGGGCCCGCTCATGCCCCAGTGGGTCACCAACAAAGCCCCTTCAGCCCTGAGTTTCGTACCGGGAATCATGACCTGTGCCTCTTCCACCACCGTCCCCATGAGGGCGTGCAGAGCCTCGTCGCCCGTCTCGAAGGTGAACAGCGAGGGCACTGGCTTTATCGTCTCATGTCCGAGTGCCTTCAGCCAGGCGAGACTCTCCTCAGTCGCACCACCCGTCGTCACGGCTATGCAGTTGTAGTCTTTCAGGTCGTCCATACTCCTTACGGCCGTCTCTGTCTGTATCCTGACACCCAGTCTTCTGGCCTCTGCGAGGAAGCAGTTGATGATGGTGGCTGAGTCTTGCGAGGCAGGGAACACACAATGATCCTCCTGTGTGGTCAGTCTCACGCCGTGATGCTCAAACCAGTTGTAGGCATCCCTTTGCGAGAAACCTTTCATCAGCCTTTTCATCAGTCGGTGTCCACGTGGATAAACCTCTTTCAGGTCTTTCACTCTCTCAAATGTGTTGGTACAGTTACAGCGTCCGCCACCACTCACGGCCACCTTCCTCAATACGCGTTTGCCGCGCTCGAGGATGGTCACCTCTGCCTCTGGTCGCTGCGCCTTCACCGTGAGCGCCAGGAAGAAGCCTGCGGCACCACCGCCTATGACTGCTACCTTCATTGTCCGCCGAGTCTTTCGAAATAGGTTGCCACCTCGTCCCAGGTCTTGAAGCTGTCGCTGCCGAAGTCGATGTGTGTCGCCATCCCTTTCCAGTCGGTCTCCTTACCCACGAAGTAGTCGCCGTAGAGCAGTTCGCGCTGGTTGGTAAACACAGTGTGTCCCCATGCGGGTACATTGATATATTGTTCTAACCACTTCACGGTGTCGGCAAAGTACTGCGCCTCCTGGGGAGCCTCTGCCACGAAGAAGAGCTGGTAGGTCTCCAACAGCCTTCGGATGGTCTTCTGTGACGAACTCAGCGGTTTGTCCCAACTGTCTTTCAGCGTGTCCATCCCGATGTAGACGATAGGTCTTTCACGGCCTTCCTGTCTGTCGTCAATCCAACGCACCACAGGCATCACCGCGTGCATGAAACTCTGATCGTTCATGCGGTGCTCCCCGTGGAAGCAGATGGCCTGCCTGTAGTGTTCGTGGAAGAGGTCGAAGGTGTTCACGGTGGTGTCCTCGTCGCCAAAAAGACCGAAGACACGTTGCTGCTCTTCATCACTGACGCCGTTGAAGCAGAGTTGGGTGACCTCTTTATAGGCCTTTACCAACGTCTTGGTCACCATGAAGTCCTGCTGGCCGTCAACCCTTGGGTTCGAGAAGTGTTGCGCCCCGATCATGCCGTGCTCCTTCATCGTCTCACCCATCTCCAGGGCTGGGTTGACGAGGATGCGGTCGTAGCCGTAGAGCATCTCGGCATACATCCCTCCCATCGAGGTGCCGATGATGAGGTCTGGATGCTCACGTTCGCACGTCTCTTTCAACAGCGTCAGGGCCTCCTGTGGCTCTATGGGCAGGTCGGGGGCAATGACCTCTGCCTTTGGCAACACCTCACGGATGCGTGTCACCGTGCCACTCTGGCCCGACGATCCGAAGCCGTGTACATAGAGTATTTTCTTCCCCTTCATCAGGTCGGGGAACTGCTTGATATACTGATTTGTCTGTTCCATGCCGCAAAGATACATAATAATCTTCATAATTGCAAAATAAAAGCTAAATGATTTGGTAGTTACATAAA
>JAEEGK010006069.1_pt1 | contig 29084 bp, 16 predicted proteins | sample 8958771 | NCBI WGS metagenome assembly JAEEGK01 (sample SAMN16246547, study PRJNA631951) | gut metagenome | biome: gut microbiome; feature: rumen; material: SC-attached | host: Bos | place: Iran: Karaj | collected 2018-10 | reverse complement strand
CACTTCATTTAGATAATTTTATGAGAAAAACTCAAATTGATTCACTTTTAAAGAAATGTAAATCAAAATTATTTAAAAGTATACATGAATCGATTAATTTATGTTTAAAAAAAATATAAATCAAGTAACAAAACAAATGCAAATTCCAAAGTAAAAGGAGAAAAATAATTTTTTAATTTTTAGACTTAGATTAAAGCAAAGAACAATTTCTCAAAAAATAACTGAAGAAACAAATTATCGTTCTCAACGTCTTCTTTCAAGTGAAGGACTAAGTTATATATTTAAATCATATAGAGATAAAGTTTTATCAAAAAAATTAGAACCAAAAAATTATATTTATGATTTAAATAAAACTATGATTTTAAATTTAAATTTAATTAATTCAATTTTTCCTTCAATTAATTTAAAAGAAGAAGATAAAAATAAATTAATTGAAAAAATTAAAAATATACAAAATTTATTTGAGCAAAAAAAAACATTAATTACAAATAAAAAAAATATTAATGGAGAAATTTTAATTAATAGACAAATATTAGAAGAAAATAAAAGAATAAAAACTGAAAATTTATCTTCTTATAAAGAACAATATGATGAACTTTTATCAAATGTAATTAGAAAAGAATTAAGATTAAAAAAGTATCATAAAAAATTTTTAGAAGTTGAACAATATGCAAGAAGAGAATTTGGAAAATATGGTATTAAAAATTTTTATAAAAAAATAAATGTAATTGCTTATGTTATTCAAAATGAAAATTTAATTTTAAGAAAAAATTCTTTAATATCTGATATAAAAATGCTATTTTCTAATTTAAATACTGAAGTTAAAGAAAATTATCATTTAAAAAGTAATGGAAATATACAATTAACAAATGCTAATTTAAATCAAAGAAAGAGTATAAATAAATTAAATAATCAATATGATTCAATAATAAAATTATATTCAAATAAAATTTTATTATTACAAAATTCAATATATAAATTAAAAAAAATAAAGGAAAGATTAAAAAGTAATAAAAGAAATTTAGATAATAATAATAAAGAAGACGAAAATTCTGAAATTGAAATAATTGGAGATAAAACAATAAATGTTTCAATTTTATCAAATGTAAAACCTGATTTAAAAAATTATTTAACAACAAATGTAAGTATTATGAGTAAAGCAAGTAATCTTGCTTGGGATTTATCTTGTATTGAAAAAGATATAGAATAAAAAAATCTTAAAATGACAACTTTTTTTTGATTTTAAAGTAATGGTATAAAAAATATTATTATTTCAATTTATAAATAAAAAACTTTTTATCTTTAAATATAAGTTATTGACAAAAAATAAAATAACTCAAAAATCTGTTAAACAATTTTTTATATTTTTTTTTGAAAATTAAAAAGAAAAATAAATATATAATTTTATATAATAATATTCTTTTCCATATATTTTTAAATCATTGTAATTATTGAAATTTTGATTAATCAAAATTTAATCTTCAAAATGAATTATATATCCATAAATATTTTTATAAATTCATATAAATAATGAATATTATTTTTTTTAGGTTCTAAAAATAATTAAACCCAATTTTTTTTGAAAATCTGTTTTTTTCTATTTCTTTTATTCAATTTTATAATTATTCATATATCACTATTGATTCAATAATATAATTATGATGATAAAAAAGGTATGATATATTTAAAAAATGTGAAAAAAAATGATTGAATAAATAACAAAAATAAAAGAAGTAATAGTTTTTTTATTATATAGATTTATTTTTATTCTCATTTTTTCCAATATAATTCATTAATAATTTTTTTCACAAAAAATTAAATTTTAAGCTTATACTATACATAGATAATAACATATAAAATAATATTCAAAATTAAAAGAAAATTTAATTTTAAAATAAAAAAATTTTTCACTTTTTATAAATTTTAATATTAAATCATTTTTTTTAATACAAGGGTATTATTTCCATAAGAAAAAATTAATTAAAAAATTTATGTTTTAACAATTCTTCAACTTTGGGTCTAGTACCTTCAGTTGTTCTAAAGCATTTATTTAAAAAATCAAGAACTACTCTATTTTTTCTATCATAAAAAATATCTTTTAAATCATCTTTAGCTTCTTCAAGAGGAGTAATATATTGAGCAAGTGCGCATCTTGTATTAAAAGGATTTAATTCATAATAAGGTTTATATCCACAAAATAATTCAAATAAAATACAACCAATACTCCAAATATCATCTTCATAAGTTGGTTTTTTATTAAATGCTACTATTGGAGATGAGTAATATGGATTATTTTGAATTGAATTTTTATTAGTTTTAATTGCATAATTTATTATTTTTATATTTGAAATATCATTTTCTGATATTAATATATTTTTTAAATTCAATTCTAAATGATATATATCATTCTCATGTAAATAATTTAAACCATTTAATATTGATTTCATTATTATTTTTATATGTTTTATATTTAATCCTTTTGATTTACTATTTTGACTATTGAAAATTTTGAAATATTTTTCTAACGACATTGAGTTTTCAAAATTTTCCATTAAAATTATTCCTGTACTTCCATTTTGTACTATTTCAACATCAAAATATGTTAAAATATTTGGATGAGATATACTTTGTATTTTATCTATTGTTTCTTCTAAAGTTTTAAAAAAAGTTTCATCTTGATTTGAATAATCAAAACTTTTTAATATTAAATTTGTTTGTAATTGTTCAATATAACCTAAATAAATTTTTGAATGTTCACCATTTAATAAAAATTTTTTTACTAATATTCCTTCTACTACATTTGTTCCTTCTTTTAATGAATATTTTGATTCATTATTTTCTTGAATTATTGATGTGTTTTTTTGGGTTTGATTATTTGCTTTTTTGAAAAATTTCATTGAATCTGCTAAAAAATTTTTACTAAATAAATTTGCAGATTTATTTACATTTATTGTTTCTAAATCTATGTCCATTTTTTTTTATAATATATTAATTAAATTTTTCATTATTAAAAATTAAAAATTAATTAATTCAATTTATTTATTTATAATTTTTATTTTTTTTATGATTTTTTTTTTATTTATTTATTATAATACATTATGAAAAATTCGATTTATCTTTTTATTTTTATATAATTTAAAAATAATATTCAATTAAAAAAAATGGAAAAAATTTCAAAGATTAAAAAAAGAAAAAATAAAAATATAAATTTCCCATTAAATCTATCACAAAATGAAACAGAAAATTCAAATAATAGTCAAAGTCAAAGTGAAACATCAAGAACATTTTCAACAATTGAAATAGAAAAAAAAAGAAAAAAGAGGAAGAAAATTCATAAAAATTTTCTTCTTTTAAAAAATGCACTTCATTTAGATAATTTTATGAGAAAAACTCAAATTGATTCACTTTTAAAGAAATGTAAATCAAAATTATTTAAAAGTATACATGAATCGATTAATTTATGTTTAAAAAAAAAATTACCTAGATTACCTCAATCATTTATTACAAATATTAAAATAGATTTTAATAAATATTATCTTAATCAAAATATTCTCTCAATTTATATTAAAAACAAAATGTTTGAAAATTTTGATGAATTAATTAATAAAGATTATATTTTAGAAGGGAAAGAAAATATTTTAAAAACTTTTTTAAATATTAAATTGCAAGAAGTTTTTGAATATTATTTAAATAGTAAAAAATATTTAGATGATTATTTAAGAATTTTAAAAAGAGAAGGGGAAAATTTTGCTACTTTATTTGATTTTATATCACATATTTTTTTGAACTATTATCTAAAAGGAAAAGGTAATAAACCAAAGATAAAGAATAATAAAATCAAAACATTTAAAAGTTTAAGTATTTCAAAAAGGAAAAAATTACCATTTTCGAATAGAAAAATACATCGTTTTAAAAATCAAATTTTTCAAATTGAAAAAACTTGAAAATAAATAATTAAAAGTATTATTATAGTAATAATAACAATTTTATAATATTATATTCTAATGATTAATATATATATTTGTATATTCAATTATTTAGCATTTTTTTACTCTCACCATGACTCTGTATTAAATATATTATTTAATTTTTTCATTTTAATATTAAATAAAATTTATATGAGTATAAATAATATATTTTATTATTATTATCTTTAAAATTCTAAAGAACAAAAGATTATATTATTTTATATTTTTTAAAATAATTATAAAACAAAAATTAAAAATATTGATTTTTATAGAAAATTATTATTTTCCTAAATTAAACTAGTCTTAGTAACTTTATGTGTTTTTCTTAATGTTTTTTTATTTTCTTTTTTTGGTAAATAATTTAAAACATCTTTCCAATCTTCATTTTCATAACTTGCATTCCATGTTCTATTTAATCTTTCTTCAAAAGGATAAAGTTCTTTATTAATGATATTAATTTCTTTATTTAATCTTGGATTATCAATGTTTAAACCTTCTAAAGTTTTAGTAATATTTTTTATCTGTTCAGTTAATCCATTACATTCTTTTGTTAATTGAAAATATCTTTCTTGTAAATTTCTTATTCTACTTTCTGCTTCTTTATGTAAATTTCCCATTGTTGAAATTTCTTCTAAAACATCTTTTATTTTTTCTAATTCAAAACTTTCATCTTTTGATTTTAAATTTAGATTTTCTTTTAATAAATCATTATATTCCTTTAATAAATTATTTTTTTGTTCTTCTAATTCATCACATTCTTTTTTTATTCTATCATTTTGAGATACAAAATTATCAAATTGTTCTAAAGATAATAATTGTTCATTTCCTTTTTTTAAATTATCTTTAATAATATTTTCTAATTCAATATATAATCTTTCCATATTTTGAATTGTAAATTCTTTATTTTCAAGTTCATTTTTTAATTGTTCTATTTTTTGTAAATATGTCTCTGTTCCTTTTTCTTCTTGTTTTTGTAATTCTAAAGTATTTTTTTCTATTTCTTTATCATTTTCTGTTAATTTTTCTAATTCTTTATTTAACATTATGCAATCATTTGTTAAAGAATTATCTATTTCTTGTAATTTTTCTTTTATTTGATTATAGTCTAAATCTCCAGTCACAACTCCTTTTAATATCATTTTTGTTGAACTAACTAAATTTTCTGTATCATCTATGTATTTCATTGTTTCATTTTCTTCATCTTTTAAAAATTCTTGAAGTATTTTTTTACGATTTAAATAATAATTTTCATTATATGCTCTTGAAGAAGTAATCATTTTTTATTTTGTTTGCAATTTTAAAAAAAATATTATACAATTAATAAAATAAATTAAATATTAATGTCTATTTTAAAAATGAATTATTTTACTTTTAAAAATTAAAAATTATTCAATGTCAATATAATATAATAAAATAATTAAAGCCTAAAAATTAATATATATAACAATTATATTTTTTATTCATTTATATCAGATATTATTTCAGACATTAATTGATTAATATGAGTAATATCATGTTGTGTATGATAAATATCAATTTGAGAATAATTTTTCATTGATTTATAATCTTTTGCACTATTAGAATTACTAATAATTTTTGGTAAAACTCCTTCACTAATTAATAATTTATCATCATCATTATCATTTGTATTATAAATTTCTCCTTTTGAATTTATATTATTATTATTAATATTATTATTTATATAATTATTATTTTTTTTATTATTATTTAAATTTTCATTACTTATATTATTATCAATTAAATATATTGGAGTTTTTGTTCTATTACTATAATAATATTGATTTTTTATTTTATTTTCTTTTTTTTTATTATTTGAATTTAAAAAATTTAAATTATATTCTGAAGTTTTAAATTCTTCTTTTTCTTTTTCTTTTAAATTTTTTAATTCATTATAATTATGAGAAAGACTTCTATAATTATTTTCCAATATTTTATTTTTAGCCTCAAGCCCAATTGCAACTGATTTATTTGTTTGTAATTGTTTCTTTAATTGTTGAATTTCTTTATTTAAATTATTAACAATTTGATTTTGTTTTCTTTGATTTTTATCTTTATCAACTTTATCTTTTAAAGAATTAACAATTCTAATTAATTCAATAGAATATTTATTATTTGTTTCAATTTGATCATTTTTCATTTTTAATAAAAGATTTAATTGATCACATTTTTCATTTAATTGTTCTGTTTTTTTAATTTGTTTAATTAATTGACTTTGAGTTTCACTTTTTTCTTTTTTTAAATTAATTTGAAACAAATTATATTTATTTACAATATTTTGTAAATTATCATTTTGTTCTTTTAAAGATGTAATTCTTCCATCTCTTTTAGAAATTTCTAAATCAAATCTTATTTTTAATTCTTCCATAATATTTTTTAATTGACTTATTTTTTTTTCTAAATTTTCTTTTTCTACTTTTAATTTATTATAAACTTCTTTATTTATTAAATTTTGACTTTTTACATTAAAAAAAGACAATTGAATTATATTATCAATTATATATTGATCTTTTTTTTCATTTTCTTTTTCATTTTCATAATTTGAAGATTTATTTTCACTTTCTTCTAAATTTTTTTTTCCTTCTTCAATATTTTTTTTTGTATTTTCTTTAATTTCTTCATCATCAGATTCTTCAATTTCTTCAATTGTATTATCGTTTTTTTTTTTTAATAATTCTTTTACTAAACTAAATTCATTTTTTACACTTTGTCTTCTCATTTCATTAAATTTTTCTTTTTTTTCTTTATTTTCTTCATTTTCTTCAGTTTTTTCAATATTATCAAATTGAGTTTTTAATTTATCAAAATTTAAATGAGATGGCATATTAAAAGAAACACTGTTCCTTTTTTTAACATTTAAATTTTCTAGGCCTTTAAAAAGTAATTGATTTGATACTTTTAATGATGAACGTTTTGGTCTTTGAATTGGAATTATTGGTTCTTGATTTTCATTTTGTGTTTCTTCCATTTTTTTTATTTTGGTTATTTTTTTATTTACTTTTATTATAATATTTTTTGGTTATTTATTATATTGATTTTTTTTGTATTTTTTTTTCTATTTTTGCAAATTTTTTTAATTAAATTTATTAGCTATTTATTAATATAAAAAAATGAATTAATTCGTTATAAAAATTTAATTTAATTATAAAATTTTATTGATTCATTAATGTATAAATTTCAATTATTCTCAATTGATTTTTAATATTATTTTTTATTTTATCTAAATAATCATAAATAATTCTTATTAACTTATAAAAAAAGGAAATATTCCCTTTATAATTTAAATATTCTTCTTTTAATCCATTTTTTAATACTCTTAATTCAATTAATGAATAATTTTGAATATTATATTTATAGGCAATTATATTATAAATTTTTTCAATTGGATAAATTTTATTAAAATATTCAATATTTTTAAATACTTTTTCTATTATTAATATAATTTGTTCTGTTTTTTCATTTATTTTTTTTTGATAATATAAATTATGAAAACAACTTTTTTTATAAATTATATGAATTATTTCTTTTACATCAGTTATGAAAAAACATAATATATTAAATTTTTCTTTTAAATTGAATTTCTTTTTTTCTTTTAAATTTAATCGATAAAAATCATAATTTTCGTTTTTTATTTCATTCTTTAAATCATATAATTCTGTATTATTTTCTTCATCATTATCTATTAATATGTTATTTAATTCAATTTCAATTTTATTTAATCTTTCTTTTAATAATGAATTGTTAAAATTATTTTTTATTAAATTATGAGTTTTTTGCTGAAGAGGAATTTTAATTAAAAATTTTTTTTTTGAATTATTATTATCATTTAATAAAGAGTCATTTAGAGTTTTTTTTTTAAGAAAATCCTTTGGTCCAAAAGTAAAAGTATCTTCATCATCTTCTATTAAAATTCCTTTATTTAAATTATTTCTTTCTATATAATTCATTTATAATAAATTTAATCTTTCTATTGAAATATTATAAAAAAAGAGGATTAAAATTTTAAAAAATAAAATTTAATATAATAAATTAAAAAAATAATTTTTTATTAAACATCGTTGGGGTGTAATTAAAATGGATTCAAAACTACATTTTAAAAACTTCAATTTATTTTATCCTTAGAATAAAAAAACAAAAGAAAAAAAAATATAATACATCCATAAAAAAATTATAAAAACAATAAATGAAAAGAATAATCAAAAAATTAAATCTAAATACCATTATAATAGCATTAAAACTTTAAAAAAGGATATCTTTTTTTATAAATTTTTACTTTTTTTAAGTTATTTTAGTTCTTTAGATGAGAAAATGATTAACGCATTAATATTTGAAGCCTTTTTTATTTTCTTTAATTATTTCATATCTTTTTAATTACCAATAAAATAGAAATATTTTATTAATTTTCTACATAAAGTTTTAAAAGTATTAATTATATAAATATTCATTTCATCATTTATGACTTTTTTCTTTTAATATTTTTTTCAATATCATTAAAATTTATATATAATATATCTTTTAATTTTTTTTTATTTTTTCCTTTTTATAATAAATTTATTCTGATTTTATTTTAATATTAGTATTTTTTCACTTAAATATCTTTAAAAAATAAAATATTTTCATATTTAAATTCAATTAAAAATATTTTAACTCTATCTCAAATTTATTTATACACTTTATTTTAAAGTTATTTAAATTCTATACCAAATATTATAAATATGCAACTCCAAAATAAATAATTTAACTTCAATTTCTTTTAATTTAAATAAAATTATAAAAAAAATCAAATATAATATATATATAATCTTATTAATATTAATTTATTTTATCTTTAAAATCAATATTTTTTTAAAAGAATTTACATAAATTATTACAATTTTCCGTGTAATAACTTGAACTAAGTGAAATTCATAATAAAATTTATATTCAAAAATTCTTTATTGTTTCAACAAATATAAGAATAATAATTTAGTAAATCTATAATATTATTAATATAATAAATTCTGATCATTTATTTTTTTCTATGTTTGTTCTTAAATTTGATATATTTTTATCAATTATTGAATTTATATAATATTCAATTTCCTATTCATTGAATACTATATATATTCTTTTACATTATTGTGATATTTATTCATTTTATTATTTTTTGCAGAAAAGATATAATAAATTTTAGTGTTTACCTTTCTATATTCTTTTTTTTGAATTATAGTAATAATTTAATATATTTTGTTTAGATTCTTTGAATAATTGATTAAACTAATCATAATATATTTATGTATTTAATTATGTAATAAAAATATTTTAAAAATATAATATTAATTTTAATTAATAATTATTATTTATTTTGTTTATAATAGTTTTTCTTTTTATTTTAAAAATTTACTAAAAAAGAAAATATACATTTTGATTTAATAAAAAGATAATAACTGATCTTTTGCAATTAATTTAATAATATTTAAAAAAAAAAATTTAATAAAAATAATAATAATAAAATCTAATATTCAATTGTTTAAAAAAAAATAAAATAAAATAAAATAAAATAAAATAAAAAACTTAACTAAAAGCACGAGGAATAGATTGTTTATAAGAATTAAACATATTTAAATAATCTGCCCCAATACCATTTCTTTTTCTAAAACAAGTAGAAGTTTTATTCATTATTTTTTCATAATTTTCACTTTTATTAGTTGCACTAACTCTACATAAATCAATAAATTCTGACATTGATTTAACTCTATTATTACATTTAAAAACATTTTCAATTTCTTTTTTTGTTTTTGAAGTTGATTTACTATTAGGAACAATTATATTAAAATCTACTGAAGTATATCCTACATGATTTAATTTTTTTGGTTTTTTTGGAGCCCAATTTGAATTACTTTTATTTGTCATATATACTTGTTCTAATATGTCTCCTTCTGTGTTATTTCTTTGTTTAAATAAACTTTTTTCTCCTGATTTTTTTTTAAATATTTCATCTTCTTTTAAATTGAATATATCACTTACTTTATGTTTAAATAATTCTTCTTGTCTTTTTGTTAATTTTGGATATTGTGTCATATAAAATTTATTTTTTTCAGATAAATTTTCTTTTTTCTTTTTTTCTTTATTATCATTTTGATTATCTTTATTATTATCTTTATTATTTTCATTATTATTATCATCATTATCATTATTTTCTGTTTTAATATTATCAGTAATATCAAATTTTATTTGGGAACAATTAGATTTTTTTTTAATTTCATCATAATTTAACATTTTCTTTAATTTTTTTCCATAATTAGAACTCAGAATATTTGGTTGATTAATTAACTTAGAATTTTTAATTAAAAAATCTCTAAAAACATAACCTTTAGGTTTATATTTATCTTGAGAAGAAGAATTAATAACATCATTTATATTAAATTTTCCTTTACATTCTCTATTAATAAAATCAATTAATCTATTATTAAACATATCTTCTGTTGTTATTTTATTTGAATATCCTTGAGGAATACTTGTAATATCATATTTATATGGTTTTGGTATTTTTCTTATATAATAAATTGGTGGTTTTTCTGCTAATCTATTTTCTGTTCTTTCAAAAAATTTTGTAAATGAATAATTATTCATTGTTGTTGTTGGAGTAAAATTTGATATTGTTAAATATGGAGTTGTTTCTTTTGTTGTAAATGTATTATTATATATTGTTTGACTTAATTTATCTTCTGGCGTTTGAATTTTAAACATATTTTTTTAAAAAGTATTTTTATTATTTTGTATTTTTTTTTATTTTATTTATTTTTTTTGTTTTTTTTTAATGAAAAAAAATTTTTTTATATTACTTTATATTTCATTATTGATTAATAATGAAATATATTATTTTTTTAGGAATAAATTCCTTTTATTAAGTAAGAATAAATTAAAAATTTATTTCCAAACGAAAACAAAAAAGGAAAAAAAAAACCCAAAAAAAACTACTCTTACCTAATTAAATTATAATTAATATGAAATACAAAACAATCAATAATATAAAATAAACACTTATTAATTATTATCAATACATAAAAATTAAATAATTATTATAATAATTTATCATTATTTTATTACTAATAAAAAATTTTATTACTAATAAAAAGTAAAAAATGATTATTATCATTAAAAACAAAAATTTATTATTACTTATTTATTTTTCTTAATATTATTATTCCCAGAGGAATTATTCCACCTTTGCTCTTGTTTAATAATTAAATCACAGATCATTTGCATTGCAGAAGCATTTTGTTGCGAAGTTCCTTTTAAATTACAAATTCTCCCAGTTCCATTAATAGTATTTAATTTAGAATCATCATTATATTCTTTACTAAAATTAATCAAAGCTCCAGTTTTACTCATAATATTTCTCACATTTTCTCCATTTTTTCCAATTAAAAATGAAACAAGTCTATCAGGAACTATAAAATCAATTGAAATTTTCATTACACCATTTTCTTCATATGACCAATTTGATATATTTTCATTATAATTTCTTTCTCTTTGATAATTTCTATCTCTTCTATTATTATATGAATATGATCTTCCATTTCCAGAATAACTTCTTGAACGACTTCTACTTCTTCTTGAATGAGAATGTTCTTTTGAATTTGATCTTCTTCGATTTGAATAATTATAATGATAATTTTTACTTTTTGATTTACTTCTTCTTTCTCTATCTCTTTCTCTATCACGATCACGATCTCTTTCTCTTTCTCTATCACGATCTCTTCTTTTATTATTATCTGAATTATTATTATTATTATTTTGACTATCAATTTCATCATCATCATCATCTCTATCTTTTTTCATATTTTGAAATCTATCTTTTAAAGTATAAATATGATCATCTTCATTTTCTTTTGGTCCAGCTGTAGTAAAAATTGAATTTATAAATTGATTTGCTATATTTTTATGTAAACTTTTACCACTTTTTAATATTGGTCCTCCACTTTTAAAACATTCCATTTGTTCAATTATTATACAAACTGCATCTTGAACTGAAGAAAATCCACCTGCAATACAAACTGGAATATCATGACATGAACTTTTTTTTTCATCGTGTTTATTACTCATTATTTTTATTGAAGCTCCTTTTGAAAAATTTGCTATTTCTTGTATCATACAACCACCAGCTCCAATTAATTTAGTTACAAATACTTTATTAATTAACATTTTTAAAGTATAACTTTTTTTACCATCAAATACTGTTCTAATATCATCTTTTATTTTCCTTGTTATAGCAATAATTGCTTCTTGTACATTTTCAATTGTTCCTTGAAGTGAACAAATATAATCTTTATGATCTAATTGTTTATTTTTATGATCTTCATAAATTTTCATATTAACATTAAATTCTTTTTGTAAAAAATCATACATATTAGTATGTCTTTTACTAGTTAAAGTATCAATGACATTATAATTAACAACTAATTTAACATTTGTTTGACTTGTTCTAATATTTAAAGGTTTACATTCAAATTCAATTTTAGAAACTTCATTATATCTTTCTTCCATAATATTTTGTATACTCATTATAGCATCACTTACATTACTTGGTCTTCCACTAATTGAAACAGTACGATATGTCATTTTATATATTGGTTGATTTATTACTATTGTTGCTCTTGTATCTTTATTTATTGATAATATTTGTTTACCTTTTGTTCCAATTACCATTGAGACTAATCCATTTGGTATCATAATTACAATTTCTATTTTTGAAAATTTACTTGATGAATTTTTTTCATTTATATCTGTTGGTTGATCTAAATCATTACTTACTATAAATTCTAATAATTGTTGTGTTGCGTCTCTTTTTTTTTTTAAATTAGGACCTTTTATTTTTAATAAACAACCATTAAAATCTGGTATTACAAAAGTAGTATCAAATTCCATTGAAACTTCACCAATTTGATTTGAAATTTTTGAAAGTATATTTTCTTGGATTAATCGATCTTTTAATGGAATTGCTAAAAATATTAAAAAATCTAATGCTGGTTTTTCTTTAAATTGTTGTTCATTTGGACTTTTTGGTTTTTCTTCACTATGAGAATATGAATTTTTTGATCTTTCTTTTGAGTATGATTGATTTGAATGTGATGGTGAATGAGAATGACTTTGAGAATTTGGACTATTTGATTGACTGTAATTCTCATTTTGAGAATCAGATTTTGGATTTTTTTGATTTTGGTTTATATCATTTTGAGGCTTTTGAATTTGGTTTTCTTCTTTTTCCATTTTTTTTTTCTTTTTTTTTGAGTTTTTTTATTATTTTTTTTAGATATTTGTACATCATTAAATATTTTTTTTTTGTTCTTTATGTTTTTTCTAAAATTTTTTATTTATTATTTTTTTATCTTTTTTAATATTTTTTATTGTTTTTTTAGGGGATATTATTTTTTTTTTTTATTTTGGAGATTTAGATTTATGTTTTTTTATAATTATTTTATATTATATTTTTTAAAAAATAATTTTTATATTTTAAAAAAATATATTAATATAAATATATAATTTTATTTAAAGCGCTTTAAAATAAGATTAAAATAAAATTAGATGAGTAGTGAACAAAAGGAACAAGAAAATATAACAGAAAATAAAGAAGAAAGCAAAATTCAAAAACCAGAATCAACAAAAAAAACAACACCAAAAAAAGAAATAATTTCAGAAGAAAAAAATGTAGAAAAAGAAGATAAAAATGAAAATATTTCACCAAAAAAAACAAAAACTCCAAAAAAAGAAAAAACACCAAAAAAAGAAAAAACTTCTAATAAAAAAAGTGAAAAAAAAACAACAGAAAAAAAAGAAGAAAAAAAAGAAGAAAAAAAAGAAGAAGGAAATGAAAAAAAAGAAAAGAAAGAAAGAAAAAAAAGAGAAAGTAAAAAAAAAGAATTAAGTACTTATAATAAAAAAGATAGAAAAGTTAATGATGATGAATATAAAAATGCAGAAAATTATTTAAATAAAAAAACTGAAAGAAAAGGTGGAAAAAAAAATAAAAGTGCTGCAAAAGAAAATGTAAAAGAAGATGAAAAAAATGTTTAAGTTATTAATAATTAAAAAAAATATACAATTTATTGTTTGGTTACTTAATTTAAGTGTTTTGTTATATTAAAAATTTTTTTATGATATTAATAAAAAGATTGTTTTATTTTTTTTTAATCTTAAAATAAACTTTTTTAAATATCAATTATTATTTAATTAAAAAATAATAAAAATATATATTTTTATATATTAATTTATATATTTTCTATTTTATTTCTTTATTTTTTTGAAAGATATATTTGTTAATTTATTTATAAATTCTATTTGCTCATTTGAAAAATAATATTCATATAATATCTTAATATTCTCACTTTCAGTTGGAATAAAATTATTAAATAATTTTTTAGATATATTTTCTTTGGTTGGATTAAAATTTTCATCAAAAAAACAAAATAAACTCAAAATTATATTTCTTAATTCAATATGATTTTTAAAATAAAAGCAAAAATTAAAATCTTTATTATAAAATATTTGAATTTCATTATAAATTTTTTTTATTGTTTCTTCATTTTTATTTTCTTCATCATAATATAAATTATTAATTAAATTTTCAAAATCACTTAATTGATTTTTAATATAAAGAATATAATTAAAAGTATTATAATCTAAATTTGTTTTTTTTTTTGATAAATATAAATTTGGCATATTGAATAAAATAATTTCTTTTTCTTTAATAGTAGAATTTATATTATTATTTTTTTCATCATTTATTAATATATTATCAAAAATAATTTGATTAGATTTAAAATCACAATTATCAATTTTAATTTCATCAAATATATTGAAGAAATTTCCTTCTAATATTATTATTTCAATTTCATTTGTAGAAATAATATTTAATATATTATTTTTTGTTTTTAAATCTTCCTTTTCAAATTCATAAAAACTAAATTTTAATTTTGAAAAATTAATATTGGGAATTACAACATTAGAATCTCCAATAATTAAATAAATTTTATTTTCTGAAAATAAATTTGGAATATTATTAATATAAAAAGGTTCATTTTCTCCAAAACAATCTTTAATTGAAAGTGAATTAATAGGATTTATTTTATTTGATAAAATTTCTTTTATAAATGAAAAATTACATTTTTTAAAATTAATTGAATTACAATTGAGTTTTATTCCTTCAAATAAATTTCCATTTTCATAAAAATTATTGAATCTACATGAATTAATTTTTACTTCATTTAATATATTCAATATTTTAAAATTAATATTATTTTGACCATCAATTGTTATTGATAATATATTATTTTCAAATTTAAAAAATAAAATTGATGACTCTTCATTTAAAACTGATTTTTTATCACAGAATATTTTTATAATATTTCCTTCATTTATTGAAAATTCATCAATATTTATATATAATAATTTACAATTATTTAGAGTTAAAGATTTAATTTCACAAGTTTCTTTATTATCATTTATTATTAATGAAATTGAATTTCCATTAAATTCAAAATATGTTTTTAAAATTCCAATTTCATAATTACATTCATTTAAATTATTATTATTGTTTTCTAAAATTTCAATAAAAATATTATTTAATATTAAATTTTTAATATTTTTTCTTTTTATAAAATCAAAAAATAATCTTAATTCTTCATTTGAAGAAAATTTATAATTGTCTAATTTAAAAGTTTCTAATTCTATATTATTAAATAATTCAAAAATATTAAAATTTGGATAAATTAAATTTTTAATTGATAAAGTTGAAATCTGAAGATATGGTAAACTTTTTTTTTCTAAATTATCATATCTTACAAAATATCCTAAAAATTTTATTTTGGAAATAGGAATTGTCAAATTTGATAATAAATTATTTATTTTTTCAATATCAAATGATTTAATTAATGAAGTTGAAACAAATTCTAAACTTTTAATATTAAAATTATTTAAATCATTTGATGAAATATTATTTAAATTGTTTATTATAATTCTTAATTTTTCATTTTTTTCTATTGTTATTTTTCCAGTATCTTCAGAGTTTGAAGTAATTAAATATTTATATTTATTATCTAATACATTTAAAATTTCAATATATTCCATTACTAAAATATTTCTTTTTATAATTATTCATTTATCTATTTTTTATTTTTAATATTTAACAAAAAAAAAAATTTAAATAAAATAAAAATAAAAAAAAAAAATAAAAATTCAAAAAAAAAATAAAAATTTATTTAAAAAACGTCTTAAATAAAAAAACAAAATAAAAAAAAAAAATAAAAAAAAAAATAAATAAAATGAAAAATATCATTCTTCTTTTAATAACCTTAATAACAATTTCAACATCTTTAAAAACAAAAATGACAAAAAAAATCCAAAAATCAAAACTATCAAAAGCCCAATACGCAAATGAAATAACAGTAGAATCAGTATCATTCCAAGATAATTGTTACGCATTACAAAAAGATTATTCCTTCACATTAGAAATATCTCAAACATCACCAAATTACCCATTAATACTAAATAAAGTAATTTACATTGTTCAAGAATCAGATTCTTCAAATTCTCTTCCATGTACATGTGTCGGAACAAAAGGAACAAATACATTAAATTGTACATTAGATGAAGATTTACCTTCTTCAAATTATAACAATGAAGAATTTCGTGTTCAATCAATTCAAGATACTTCATTTTCTTGTACTGCATCAGGAAGTGAAGAAAGTGAAAATTGTTTAATTAAAGGTTTTAATATTGATACTAGTGTTACTTATCATAATTTATATGATGTTTTAAGTAGTGAACAAAATCATACTTATACAATTGATTATGGTACTAAAAAAGAAGGAGAAATTTATGTTAAATTTGATACTTTTGTTATGGGAGAAGGTCCTATTATTAATTTAGGTGATGATGAGATTAAAAAATGTGAAGAAATTGCTTATTCTGATAATGAAGATGAAGGAGAGTTTATTAAATGTACTGTTACTGAAAGTCAATTCCCTGTTGATAATTATGTTACTCATAATGTTGTTGTTAAAAATCAATGTGGTTATGAAGAATATCCTGGTATTACTGTTGTACTTTTAGATAGTAGTAATTTTGGAAATTGGATTAAGGTTGGATTTGGTTTGGCTCTTTTGTTTGTTTTGTTTTAGATATTGGTTTTTTTTTCTTATCATTTATTAAATATTTTTTATTGTTATTTTGGAATTTGTTTTTATTAATATTTTTGTTTTTTTTTTTATTTGTGATTTAATTTTATATTTTAATAATAAAAGTATATAATAAACAAATTATTTTATCTTAAACTCAAAATCAAAAAAAAATAAAAAATAAAATAAAATAAAAAAAAAATTAAAAAAATAAAGTAAAATAAACTAAAATAAAAAAATGTCAAATGAAACTGAAACTCAAATAAAAGTAGTAGTTCGTACACGTCCAACCCAACAATTTGCTCAAAGAAACTTATCAATAAATCAATTAGAAAACAAAATCTCAATAACAATACCAAAAAATGAAGCAAAAGGTTTAATAAACAATCAAAAAGAAAACTGGCAATTTCAATTTGACAAAATTCTCCATAATGTTCCTCAAGAAGAAGTATTTGAATATTGTGTACGTGATATAATTCAAAGTTCAACAAAAGGAATAAATGGAACAGTATTTGCATTTGGTCAAACTGGAAGTGGAAAAACTTTTACAATAAGTGGTTCTCCAACAAACTTTAATTATAGGGGAGTAATTCCAAGAGCAATTAGTCGTTTATTTCAGGAATTAGGATGTAAATCAGAATTTGAAAGTAAAGTTTCAATTTCTTATTTAGAAATTTATAATGAAATTGTATTTGATTTATTAAATGTTACTAATTCATTTGAACAAAGAAGTGATATTACTTTTCAAGAAGATGCTAAAGGGAATATTATTGTTAAAGGTTTAAGTAAACATGTTGTTAATAATGAAGAAGAAGCTTTTAATTTGTTATTTGAAGGTGAATCTAATAGAACTATATCAGAACATCAATTAAATAAAGAATCTACTAGATCACATTGTATTTTTACTATGAATATTGAAATGAAAAGTAAAGTTGAATCAAGTGAAAAAGTACTTTCTTCAAAATTAAATTTTGTTGATTTAGCAGGTAGTGAAAGAGTAAAAAATACTGGTTCTACTGGAATTGCTTTAAAGGAAGCAACTTATATTAATAAATCACTTACATTTTTAGAACAAGTTGTAGTTGCTTTAACAGATAAAACAAGAAGAAAAGATTATATTCCATATAGACAAAGTAAATTAACTCATATTTTAAAAGATTCAATTGGAGGTAATTGTAAAACTTGTATGATAGCAACAATTTGGCCTGAGGAACCTTTTATTTTAGAAACTTTATCAACATTAAATTTCGCAAAGAGAATGAAAAATGTTGTTAATGATGTTTCAGTTAATACAATTGTAGATACTAATGCATATTTAAAAAAATTACAAAGAGAAGTTAAAGATTTAAAACAAGAATTATTAATGCATAATACATTAACAAATAGAGGACAAATAAATTATGATCCATATACACCAGAAGAACAATATATTCAACAACAAATAGCTTTAAGATTTTTAAATGGTGAAGATGAAGATATTGATTTTGACTCAGTAAGACAAGCAAAAGAATTATTTAATCAATGTAGAATAATATTCCAAAAAGAATTTTCAACAGAGACATTATTAGAAGATAAAAATAAAAGAAATGAAGAGAGAAAAGATACAAAGAATTCAATACAAAAACAAAAATCAGTATCAGATGCTAAAAGTGGTGTAGGAGAATTTATAGAAAAACCATCATTTGGTATAGGAAGAGCACCAAAAGATGCAAGACCAATTTATTCTAATGAACAACCAACAAATTTAAATATTGGTTTACGTGAGAGTCAAACATTAAATAATGAAAATGCTTATGTTACTTATAATGATTTAGTTGATGAAGAAGATAAAAATATTAATATTGAAGAAAATAATAATTTAGGTAATGAAAATGCTGATGTTGTATTAAGGAAAGATGATGAAGAATTTGATGAAGAAATTCCTGAAGATCAAATTCCTGATAAAAATACTGCATTTACTATTTATAAAAGTGAAAATGAAACTGCTAAAAATATTGAAGAACAAATTATTCAAACTAATACTGATTTAAAATCTAAAAAAGATGAAGCTAAAAAATTAGGTGATGAAGGTTCTAAATTAAAAGAACAAATTGATAAAATTAAAGAAGCTTTAAATGAAAAACAACAAAATAAATTAAATTTAGCTGATGAAATGACTAATGTTATTGATGATGAAGAATGCAAATTAATTGATGAATTAAAAGATGTTAGAACACATTATAAAGAAACTGTTGATAAATTTAAAGCTGTTAAAGTTGAAATTAATGAAATGAAAAATAATTTAGATATGCTAAAAGTTAAGTATGTTGATTCATTTGAAAATTGGTTCTTAAGAAAATATAAAGTTAATATTCAAGAACATGAATTAAGATTAGCTAAAGCAAAATATGGAGTTAATATTAATGAAGAAGTTGTTAAAGAAAAAATTAGTGATCCTGATGAAGAAGCTTTTAATAATGCTAAAAGGAAAGTACAATCTATTCATAGAGCTAAAAGAATGGAAAAAGCTATTAAATAAGGATTTTTTATATTTTAAATGAAATATTTTTTTTTAGTTTTTTTTTATTTTTTTTGTGATATAATTTTTGAAGTTTATTTTAAATATGAATATTAAATATATTGATTTTTTTTTATTTAATAATATTATAAATAAATATATTTGAGGAATATATTATTTTAAATTTTATTTTAAAATAATTTATTAGATAAATTTACTAATGTTTTATAATTTGGAATTTCATTAATTTCTAGAAATTCTTTAACTAAAAAATATAAAACTAACAAAAAAAAAAATTTAAACATAAATTTAAAATGTCCTATAATCGAAATTATCATAAAAGTTACTCATCATACGACAATTATGGACAAGGAAATTACAGAAATAATTATTATAACAATTACAATAACACAAATTATAACTATAATAATAACTATCATAGAGACAATTACTACAATAATCCATATCAACAAAACAACACATATTATAATCAAAATTATTCAAGAGGAGGATATCGTGGATTTGCAACTGAAGATAATAGACAAAACTTTGATAATTATTATTTAAGTAAAAAAAAACATTTCGATAATTATAATCAAAATCAACCAAAATATAAAAAATATGAAAGTTACCAAAATACAAAAAAAGAAGAAATAAAAGAAGAAGATATAAAATCTGAAATAGATGAAAATGAAATAATATCATATAATAAGAAAATAAATGAAACAATTTCAATAGAAAAATTAAGAGAATATTGTGAATCAAAAGAAAATAAAGACAATATAAAATTAGTAGAAAAAAATTGTCCAATTAACACATATATTTCATTAATAGATTTATCAATTGCAATAAAAGGACCAGAAGAAGAAAAAGCATATTTAGATCATCCAGAATATACATCATTAATAAGAAGAGGAAATACAATATTAGAAAAATATGATATAAATAATTCATATGAATATTCAATTTTATTAAGAAAAGGTATGAAAAAATTTATAGACATTCCATTTAATTTCTTTCTTGAAAGAAGAAATAAAACAGAAGAAAAAAAATATAAATTAAATATGACAAGTGAATATTTCTCAACATTACAATATATTTTTTATCCTGTATTTGAAAATTTAGAAGAAGGATATTTAATAGAAATAATAAAATTAATGAAAGCAAATGGTGAAAATGCTCAAATTTCATATAGTAAAAAATTTAATTTTTGGGTAATTGCTTCAAAAAATGTATGTTTATGTGCAAAAAATAGAAATGATTTAGAATACTATAATCCAAGAACAAAAGATGGTAATCCAACAAGATATTCTTTTGCTTATGTAATTGGACAATGTTGGTTTGATATTCTTGATAATTTTTCAAAAGAAGAAATTGAAAATTTAAAAAATTATTTAGATAATAAAACTTTTGTTGGTGAATATGTAGGAAATCAATATCATCAACATTTAATTCGTTATATGAAACATACTATTTTATTTTTTGGTATTGTTAAAAATGATAGTAAAGAAAGTTCAATTCCTGTAATTGAAGCATTTAGAATATTTAAAAAATTTAAATTAGATGTTGTTCCTTATGAATATATTTGTACTTGTGAATCTTTTGATGAATTATGTGATAAATTAAAAGAATTATATATTAGAATTGCTGAAAGTTCTATTATTGATGAAGAAGAAGGAAGTGTTATTTATTTATCTAGAACTAGAGCAAGATATCAAAATTCTGATATTAAATTTAGAGATACTGATCAAGTTTTAAGTTTATGTAAATTAAAAACTTGGGAATATAGAGTTTATAGGAAATTAAGAGAAAAAATCAAAAATAATTTATTAGATAAAAATTTTAATCAAGAATCAAGAAGAAAAATTTCTCAATTTTTTGAAGAATTAAGATTAATGTTACAAGGATTTAATTTACCTATGCCTTTACAATTTTATTATAAAGTTGCTGAAACTGCTTTTGAATTTGCTAATTTTTATAAAGATAAATTTAAAAATGATAATAATCCATATGGTGAATTAGATTTACATGGAACTTATATTGATTTTATTGAAACTATACATTCTATTGTTGATGATACTGTTACTTTGAAAAGTAGAATTATTCAACAAAATAATATTTTGACTTATGATTATTTAATTAAAAATACTTTGAAAAAGAAAAAAATTATAGAAATTATTATTTATGCACCGCCTTGTTATTTAAGTGAAGAATTTTTAAAAAATTTAGCTAATAAATATAAAATTCAAATTATGAATACTTTTCTTGACCCTAATTCTTATGGTAATATTGAGAAAGATATTATTATTTATCATATTAATATGCATAATTTTAGAAATATAAATCAATTAGGTCAAAATCAATTTATTTTTGTTTTTGGTATGAATAGTACTGAAATAAATAAATCAAAGGAGAAATTTAAAGAAAATATGAAAAATCCACTTTTTATTTCATATAATACAAATAAGAGTTTACTTCCCTTTATTAAATGTGAAAATAATACAGAAAAATTAGATGAATTATTTGATTATTATAAAACTGAAAGTATAAGATTTACTCTTAATGTAAAAAAAAAATTTGATTCTCAATTAAAAATTTATGACCAATTTGAAGATGATAAAATATCAGAATATGAAAAAAAAATAGATGAAACAATAAATACAATAAAAGAAGAATTAAAAGAAATAAATGCAGAAGATATTAAAAATGAAACATTTTTAGTAGATAATGGAAATTTAATAGAATTTGAATCAAATACACAAGAAAAAAACAAATTAAAAGCATCAAAATATAAAAATAGTCCATTTATTAATTTATATGAAGAACATAAAAATCCATATGAACCATTAAAAGAAAAATTTTTAAATTATGAAAGACAAAAAATCCAAAATCAACAAATGAAAGTAGAATTATCAACAAAAATATCATCAAATATAAAAAGAATAATAATATTAATTCCAATGACAATACCAGGAAATGGAAAAACATATTTTATAAATGAATTAAAGCCAATGATAGAAAAATATGGAATATACTTTATATCAATATCATCAGATGATATAAGAAGAAAAGTAATGGATGATATGTTAAAAAAAGATAGAAGAATAACAGAAAATGAAGCATTTGAAAGAAGTGGTAAAACAGCAAATTATTTATTTGAAAAACAATTAGCAGAAAACTTTAAATATATTTATTATAATAATAAAATATCAGATGCTATGATTTATATTGATAAAAATCATCCACCAAATGCAATAAGTAGATCAACAGATCCAATTAGAAAGTTATTAAAAGAAATTTATAATTCAAGATTTGAATTAGATCTTCAATTTGTTGCTTTAATTCCAGATTGTATAAATTATTTTGAATTTTCTTCTGAATCTTCTGCTTATATTCCTTTTTCTTTATCATATTTTATTCAATGTTATTTAAGAGTTAAACATAGAAATGATCATCCTACTTTAAATGGTGATACTAAAAATTTAATTACTATTTTTGGTACTTTTATTAAAAATTTTATTAATGTTTCACTTAAAGAAAATAATATTATGATGTTTCAAAAATTAGATAAAGCTATTCAATTACCTTTTACTGATGAAATCGATGATTCACTTTTACCTGAAGAATTAGTTAAAGCTGCTAAAAATTTTTTTTATAATATTATGAATGATCGTTATTCTAAAGTAATTTCAAGTCCTGCATCTGAATATTTTGAAAAATGTATTAATACAATGTATCCTAGAGGAACTGAATTTTTTGGTACTAAAAATTTAGTTTCTTCAACTGCTGAACCTATTATTACTAATTTATTTAATATGAAAATGAAAAATGATCTTTATGGAAAAGTTACTAATTTTATTTATTTAGGTATTTTGTTTAAAGGAGAAGATAATTTTGTTAAAATAAGAACTAAAATAAGTAAAGGATTAAAAGCAATTAAAGATAATTTAAAAATTGAAAATAATGAAGAAATTGATAATTTAATTTATTTTATTAGAATTGTAAAAGGATTTAATTTACCTACTAATTGGAAATTTCCACATAAAGAACATATTAATTTATGGCATTGTACTTTATTATTTAAAGGGAGTAAAAATGTATTTGAAATAAAAAATGAAAAGTCATATACTCAATTTAAAGAAGGTGAAATAATAAAAGTAAAATTAATTGGAATAATTTATGTTCCAAATAAAACAATTGTAATGATAATTAAAATTCAAAATGGAATTGTTTCAAATAATAAATATCCTCATGTTACTGGATTTATTAATCAATATCCACCAAAAGCTTCTAATGATGTTTTAGAAAAAGTACTTTTAAATAAAGATGCTTTAGAACAATATAATAAGATTATTAATGAAAATAATGATATTAATATGGATAATGATTTTATTCAAAAATATAATTTGAAAATTAATAAAGAAGATGTTGATGCTTATTTAAATTTATTTGGGAAAGATATTGAAATTGAAGGAGTTATGCATGCTTTTGAATAAAAATTAAAAGTGCTTAATATTTAATTTTTTATTTTTAGTTTTAATTTTTATAAAAAAACAATTATTGTAATTTATTTTTTTCATATAAGGGGATGGGGAATTATTTAATATACTATTTCTATTAATAAAATAAATTATTTAATTAATCTAGATTTTTTAATTCTAATAATTAAAATGAATATAAAAATGCTTTTACAAAGATTAATTATGTTTTTTTGCATATTTTAACCCTATTTTTATATATTTCTATAATTTTTTGAGTTTTATTTATAATTAACCATTTTTTTCTTTAAATTAAGAAATTATTTTTTAAACAAATAATTAATTTATTAAATATATTTATTAAATCAGTTTTTGATAAAAGGATTATATTATTTTCTTTTCATCATAAAATTTTTTTGAAATAATAATGGGTGATATTATTCAAACATTTAATTTATTTAAAATTATCATTTAATTTTTTTATTTGAATTATTATTAATTACCTTATCATTGATATTTTTCCATTTTTTTATTTAATTCTTTCAAAAACTAATTAAGAAAAAAAAATAAAAAATTTAGCTTATATTAACTCTTCATCAAATAAAAGATATTTAAAAAACTCTCAAAAACCAAAAAAAAATATTTAAATATAAATTTAGCATAAAAAAAATTTATATTAAAAAAAAAAAAAATAAATTTATATATAAAAAAAATCTATAATATGATAGATATTATTAAAATATAAGATATATTCTCTAACTAGATTTAATAATTATTTATAATATTTATTATTAAATCTTTGTAAATCAATTTTAAAATTAATAAATTTTATTTTTAATATTAAAAAGTTTTAAAATAATATACTCCAAAAAAATGAAATGAATCAGATATAAAGTATCTTTCTTTTTTCAATACATTATTTATTTCATTAAAAATATCAGAATTTTTGAGAGAAAAAATATTTTTATGAATTTTTATGTCATTATATTTTTTATTTATACTTAACTATTTTTACTTTACTTTATTTATATATTCATTTTTTTCATTTATATATAATGACAACTAATAATATTTGTATAATTTGGATTGATAAAAATATATTTAACAATGAAAATCAAGAATATGTTAAAAGATTAAAAAAAAACTTTGAACATACTATTTTATTTACAAACGTAGATTCAGCAATTTATTATATGAAAGAAAAAATTAATTTTATAAGTCCATTTTTAATAACAAGTGGTTCCCTTTATCAAGAATTAATAGCAAAATTTACACAAAATATGAAAGATATTTCTGTAATTCCAAAATTTATTATTTTTACAAGAAATTATAAATTACTTTATAAAGATGTATTTTTTAATTCAGGAAATTTACATACGTCATTTTTTACAATAGAAAACTATATTAATAAAGAAATTGAATTAATGAATAAAAAAATATTACCATTTAATTTAAATCCTTATGATATAAATAATAATTATATTCATATAGAAAATGATGAAAAATTGACATTTGAGAGAATTGATTGTTTGGAAAAATTATATTATCCCGTATACTACAAAGCTTTAATAGATACAAGACCAAATATTGATAAAATAAATGAATTTACAAATAATTTATTGATTAAATATGAAAATAATAAACAAATTTTTGAACTTTTTTCACAATTTAAAAGTCTAAAAAATATTCCATTAGAATTATTATGTAAATTTTATGCAAGATTATATACTAGTGAGAGTAATTTCTATAAAGATATGAATCAAGATTTAATGAGAGGTTATAAAGAAAAGTTTATTGAATATATTAAAGTAATGTATGAAGGAAATAAATTAAATGTATTTCCAAATTTATATAAAGGAATATTATATAGAACTAGTATAATTAGTAAAAAAGAAATAAGAGATATTATTGAATATAAAAATAAAAGGTCAAAAGATCAAGATTTTCCTTTTGCAATTGTTTATTCAAGAGCATTTTTATCTTTTACTAAAAGTGAAGATATTTCACATTGTTTTAAAAATTCAATAAATAATTCTGATTTCTATTCGGTTAGTTATATTTTAAAACAAGAGTATAATTATGATAAAAGTTTATGTACTCATGCAGATATTGAAAAATTTTCTTTTTTTGAAAAAGAAAGAGAAGTTCTTTTTTTTCCACTCACTTGTTTTGAAATTAATAATATTGAAATAAAAAAAGAAAAAAATAATTGTATAATTTATCTTAATGATTTAGGAAGATATGAAGCTAAATTAGAAAAAGCTGTACATGGAAAAATAAATTCAATCATTCCTAATTCTAAGTTTGAAGAAGAATTAATAATAACAAAATTTATTTCAAAAAATGAAATTAAAAGCTTAAATGCTATTAGTTTGAATGAAAAAGTGAATAAATATAAAAAAAAATACCATGAAGAAGAATTTCAATCACAAAATAAAAAGTTCCTAAATAATTTGACATTAAATAATGAGCCAAGCCCAAACGAATGTTACAATCAGGAAATGGATGGGTATAAAAATAGTATAAATTATTTTAAGAATAATAATTACATCAAATATAAAAACAATTATTTAAATAATAATCCCTTTAAAAAGGAGAATTGTAATCACAATAAACAAATATCTCATCAATTTAATAATACAATTGAAAATAAATGTTTTACTTATAATGAAAATTTTCAAATAATTCCTATAATTAAAAAACCGAATAACATTAAATATAATACTATTCAGAACGATGAATTAAAACAAAATAATAAAATATTAAATAATAAATTTCAAATTGAAAAAGAAACATTTAATCATAATAATAAAAACAATAATAACATTTATAAAAAAATTAAAAAATCTTTATTAAAAGTTAATTCTATAAATTCTATAGAAATAAATGAAAATGCTCAAAATTCAAATAATAAATTTATTGAATATAAGAGTAAAAAGCTACAAAAAAACTTAAATGAAAATAATAATAAAAATGTAAATTTAACTACAAATAATTATTTTAACTCAGAAAAAGATATTGATGAAAAATTACAAAAAATCAAAAACAAAAAAATAAATTTAAAAAAAAAAATATTAGAAAAATCACATAATGAAATAAATAACAATAATATAATAAATAATAAACAAATTAACTTTACAAATAACAATATGAATCATTCAAAAAATAACGAGTTTAAAATATCTGAAAAAAATATAATTTCAAATGGTAATAAAGGAAATAAAAATTCAATTTTAAAGAATAATGAAAATAAAAATATTAACAAAATCATTCTTCATAATAGGAATTCAATCAATTTTATTGATGGAAAAAATACAAATTTCAAGATTAAAAAAAAAGAATTAATCAATAAAAATGAAAATCAGAGCAATAATGAAAATTTATTTATAGAACAAATAAATATAGATAAAGAAATTCAAAAGAAGCTTTCAGAAAATAATATTAATAATCAAGAAGTTAAATCAAATCTAAATAACAAAAATAATGATACTCAAAATGAAATATCAAAAAAAACAATATATCAAAACTTAGATCATATTATAAACCAATTCATATCACAATTAAATCAAATGAAACCTAAAGTTGAAAATTAGAAAATTTGTTTGAATATTAGTTTAACTAATTTGATTAATTAAATAATTATGCTTTTATAAAAAAAATAAATTTTAAATTCAAAATATATTTTATACGAAAAAAAATAATTAATTTTTTGATTAAAAATAATAATCTAATATTTTATTAAAAATTTTAAATTTTTATTTCATATTAAAAAAATATTTTCAAATCATTATATTTTAAAAATTATTTTTTTCATATTTTTCATATTAAAAATTTTTATATTTTGTTTTATATTAAAAATATAATATTTTCAAATCATTTGTTAAATATATTTTCCTCAACTTTTTTTATATAAACAATATATATTTATATATTTTTTAATTCAAATTAAAATATTAAATAAAATATTAAAAAAAAAATTTCAAATCAAATAATCAAAAGCATAATCATACAAATCTTCATTAGTAAAATCCAAATGTTCCCCATCAAGTGCAATAAATTTAATAGCCCCTTTTTCATATAATTTCCTAATTCCAATTAAATCTTTAACAAAAAATTCACTTTTACTTAAACTAATAAGATTATTATCATCATCTAAACTTTGAAACCAACTAGTTTCAGGTGGATAAATCATAGTATCATTATTAAATTTAATAAGAACTAAACTAGTTAAATTAGACATTCTATCATAATAATTTTGATTAAAATTTTTTTCATTATTTAATTCAACTAAAAAATTATTTTTATCTAAATAACTTTTTAAATGAAAATTATCTCTATAATAACCAGCTGGTCCAACACCATTTTGAACATAATTAAAATAAATAAAATAAGAAACAAAATTATTAACAAAATGACAAACTACTCCATTAATACATTTTGGTACTTTTGATGTTCCCATTAATGGACCACCAAATGAAACAAATTTTTTTACATATCCTTTCATATCACATTTTTCAATTATGTATCTTGCAATTAAACCACCTTGACTAAATGATAATATTGAAAATTCATTTTGAAAATTTTCATCTTTTTTTATTTCATTACATGCATTTTTTGCTTGATCTTTAATTGGTTTAAAAAAATCTTTTATTCCTCCTGCACTTTCTATACATTTTGCATAGTCTTCTACATTGTTTTGAGTTAGTTTTGTTATTATTTTCATACCATTTGATTTACAGTTGTCACCTATTCCATGAAATATTGCTACTGGAACAGGTTTAATTATATGGATTATAGTTATTATTAAAAGAGTTGTTTTCATTTTTTTTTTTTTATTTTTTTTTTATTTTTTTGAATTTTTATTTTTTGTTTTGGAAAGTTTTTTAATAAGGTTAAGAATAAAGGAATTTTTTTTTAATTTTAATGGAATGAAAATAAATTTTATTTAACTAATTTTAGAAATAAA
>JAEEGK010006065.1_pt1 | contig 29103 bp, 31 predicted proteins | sample 8958771 | NCBI WGS metagenome assembly JAEEGK01 (sample SAMN16246547, study PRJNA631951) | gut metagenome | biome: gut microbiome; feature: rumen; material: SC-attached | host: Bos | place: Iran: Karaj | collected 2018-10 | reverse complement strand
TGTAAAGAACAGTTTCGTTACCATTCCGTAATCTCGTATAATTCCGTGAATATTGTACTTTTCGGAATATACTTCTATTTCTTTTCTTAGTATTGACTCTGCCATTCAGTATTCCTCCTTAAAAATCCGGACTATCCCCTCTTAACTATTGCTCATTATCCACGTGGCACTAATCCTCAGGTGGTGTTATACTCACCGGCTCATTTTGAATCCTTGCCAAAACAACTTGCTGTTCCGGCGTCATATCATCAAGGCTCTTTATCTTACCCGACTGAAGTGCCATCCAAAGGGTATCCACTATCCCACAATCTCCGCAAGTTCGGGGTGATACTACACCAAACGTCCCCATTCGCGGCGGATAATCCCAGCCTTCATTAAATGCCTGTTTCGGTGTCATAATCTTAGTTTTTCCACATACTTCACAAACGTGTATCAATTTAAGCTCTTTTTCCATGGTCGCCTCCTATGAGATTCTTATCATCTGCTCGTAGATCAGAATCTCCTTGTCAAAAATGTTTCTGTTGTCGTGATAGTGTCCGAAGAACCACTTTTTGTAATTCACATAGTTCTTTATAAACTCAAGATGATCCGTCTCCCTGTCCGGCTTGTACATAGAACCGCCAAGGAATACCTGCGTACTGCTGGAGCAGCAATGTGTAACGATATAATCAACGGTATAGTCATGCGCCCGCAGATTATTCCGACCCTCTTGCATTTCCTCCATGGTATAATTTTATCCATACCCACCATCATTGTCACTAAACAAGCGATTTAACAATAAAAAATCCTGACATTTCTGTCAGGAGTGATTATCTAAAACTGGTTAACGTATTTCTTAAACTCTTCGAAATCTGCTTTTTTCATTACGGTGTCCGAGTAGCAATAATCTTTACCCCGGATAATAAACCAGATCTTCTTCATTTTAATCTTAAATGCTCTCCAAGGGTTCTTATCGTACTCAGTATCAAAGTTGCACTTCATAAAGCAGAGGAACACATAATAATCCAAATCCTTCGACTCATCATCAACGCATATGCTGAACGATTGCCCGCATTTACAGTCACACGTAACAATCAGTTCTTTCTTATCCTTTGACATAAGTACAGACATATGAAACCTCCGATTCTATAAAAATGGAGCATGTATAACCGAACTTCCATACCCCAGGCACAAATGCGCCAAGTTTTCTGCGGGCGAGAATCTGTATGCGTTTGCATTCGCTCCTTATTAAGGAACCATCAACAATAATCCATAACAAAATAACAACATAACCGGGGATCAACAACATTAAACCTATGTGCATACGCCCCTAACAATGCCCGTTATAAGATTTTCAAAATCAATCTCGCCGCACGGAAAGCCGCCTAAGCGGCATAACCTCAGATGTCTACATCAAACTCAACGGTCTGATTATACTTATCCAAAGCAATCTGCATAGCAGATACCTCGGCATCAATCTGCTCATATTCTCTCTTGATGAGATCAAGATCATAATTGATGTACTGGTATTCCGGGGCTGTCTTTCTTGAAGAATACAAGCCGGAATTGATTCTGCTCTTAGGCTGCTGCTTACGCATTCCATCGAGAGTGGACTTTCGTCTGTTAAGCTGAGCCATCTTAACAAGAATCATATCCGCCGTCATCTTGGCATCGCCAACCTGAATCTCATTAGTACAGTTTGTTACATTGATGGCATGCTTAATCTTGACAATCTTCTCATCAATTTCGGAGATGTTCTTTGCCACCTCTTCATAATCATATTCAGGAATTACCGGCTCCTCATCAAGAGCCGCCACATACAGACAGCCTTCTTTCTCCTTGGAGCGCCAGAACTCCTTATCCTCATTGAGCTTTCTAAGCATTTTGTTTGCATATGCTGAAGTCATCTTCATCATAATAGATCCTCCCATTTCAATCTGTTTCCTGCATCTGAAGAAAGCATATCATAGCATTCTTTCGTTGTCATTGACGGCAAAGTTCAACATCCTTACCCGCAGTATGTCTTCAGAACGCGTTCAAAGATCTTGAAATTACGATCATCGCGCGGTGAGCAATACACCGCGAACTCAATATTCTTAAAGGCATGCAGATAGTCCTTTATTACATTGCGATTTGCAAGAGCAACAACCTCAGGATTGTTCTGAAAAGCTCCGCAACCAAATGCTCCAAGTATAATCGCGTCACAGCCTTCTGACAGTGCCACTTCAAGTATCCGACGAAGTCTCTTTTCATGAAGGGCTAAAAGATCCTTATCCTTCATCATTGTCTGCTTGTTTCCATCTCCGCTGTTATAATGATTACTGGGCTGACTGCGAAGATTAGGCGCAGCGCAGGTAATCACATCCACGTCATACCAGTCCACCTCTGACATAAGTTTAGGCATTGACGTATCAGATTTAAACACCGTTACATTCGGCGTATAAATTATATCGTCATTATGAATCGGATTATGTGCGTTTCTGTGCGGCTGATAGAAGCCTTCCCACATAGCAGGCGAATTAAGACTGAAGAATAATCCAGAGCATCTGCATAGACACTCTTCCTGCGCACTCGCTCCGTTTACCACTCCACCGCCAGGATTGGACGCTGATGCAAAGTTGTGAACTGCCACATGCTGTCCCTTGTATCCTGCCGCAGCTTCATAGGTTCTCTTCTTTGAGACAACTACCTTGGCCGTATCTTCATAAAGATCCTTCTTCTGCTCTGCTAAAGGATCACTTTCCAATATCAGTTTCTGTGCTGCAGTCGCTTTCTTGACCGATTCCGAAAGCTTCGGATTTGTCTTGCATAGCTTCTCTGTATCCTTAAATACTGTTACATTTTCATCTCTTCCCATTGTTTTTCTCCTTATAGATCAAGCGTATCATACGCTATAGCAATAATCATTTATCCAGTAGTTGCATCTATGCCGCCATCATATCCCCCATAAAATGAACAGAAGAGGACTGTTCGTCCTCTTCGTGATCTTTGATTATATCGTAAAGATTGGCTTCGTAAAGCTCCATCAATGCGAACATGGTATCTGCCTGGGGATAGCTCTTGCCTTTCTCGTACTTATAAATGGCCTGAACTGATCCGAGACAAAGATACTCTCTTACGTCATCTACGGAGAGGTTTTTTGCGACACGAAGACGTTTTAAGTTCTGTCCGACGACCTTCATGTCATATTCCGGACGATAGATCATCACATTCCTCCTCCTGTACTCGATACGCGAGTACGCGCTACTTGGATTTATGGGGAACTATAATAGCATATCACCGCTTGGTTTTTTTGTCATTTAACCGCTAGTTTAAAATTCACAGATTACTAACTGCTTTTTGTTTTCTTCTTCCAATCCTTTAATTCACTCTGTAACTCTGTCAGTTCATTCTCTCTTCCGACGAACATAACCAGGCCTCTCTACTCTGAATATTTTTTCACTGAAATTTATTTCAGTTTCTTCGATCATTATATTCTCATGAGCCTTATAAGTCAAGTTTATAAATCGGCGATTTTATTTTTTTGCAGATTTCCGCATTTTTCTTCAATAAAGACAACTAGTCGCTTTCTTTTGTCGGCATCATCCTTCTGAAACCGAATAAAGTTCTTGTTTTCAAGCTTCAACTTTTATGTTCTATCGCTCATCTCGACAAACCTGAATTTGCGCATGTCATACAATACCACCATCGCTAATGACAAAATACTCTCCCATTAATTCTTCCTTACCATCTTCAGAATATAGATAACTTCCGTCAGGGATAGCAATAAAAGTATGACCCATGCTATCCGGATACGTAATATCTTCAAAAAGTCTTTTACCATCTAAGCAACTGTCTTTTGTATCTTGGTAATGAGGAAGCAGCTTGGTTTTTGTAAGACCCAATCCGGGAATGAAACGCACAAAATTAGGATCTAATGATTCGCCCTCCAGTTCCGGCTGTGCATAAACTTCTTCCGCGCTATTCATGCTTCCGGCGCTGATTCCGAAAATCACGCCATCAAAATCCTCCAAGAGTTCCTTTAACCTTATCTCACCAAAGAATTGATTTTGTGTTGGAACGTGGCCTCCTCCCAAGATAATAAAATTGCTACTCTTTATCAACTTCGCAGCATCGTTTTGATTTCGTCTATCTAAAACTGTATAAGACTCAAACTTCATTCCTGAAAGCTCTGCCGTGTATTTTATTCCAAATGAAAAACCATCTGTTTCATCATAATCATCCGGTGATGCAGTTATAAAAAGCCCCTTATTATACTTATGCATGGCCTTCTGCATTCGGCTGACAAATTCGTTTTCCGTGTTAAAAGGAAGTCCCCGTCCTGTGAAAGGGCTGCTTGTTAAAAATATAATTTTGCTCATATATGCATCTCCATAAACTGCGATTGGGAATGAACCATTCCATAGCGAGTTTTACTGAAAGTAATACCCTTATTCTTCAACAACCTCTACCTTACAGTAAGCATTATTAAAGTCTTCATTATCAAAATCATCCACAAATTCGGATTTTACTTCATAAGTATTCCCTGAGCCGTTATGAAGTGTATAAGTACCATCGAAAAATACACCCTGTCCGCTGTAGAAGATCATCTGGTTAATAATCTGTATATATTCATCGACACTCTCATCATCAGCGTAAAGACTCAAATCTGGACGTCCAAATTCAAGAATGCCTCTGGTATGGATCCAACAGCGTCCATCATCTTCAGAAAGAAGAATTTTGACATGGTTCTGAGCATTTACATCCTTTTCAAAGAAACGTTCCGTCCATTCTTCATCTGGATATAACGTAAAAGTAAGCATATCCAGGATACCGGCAGCTCCCTGTTCAAAGAAAGCCTTACCGATTCCAATTACATCCCTCATATAATCAAGCTTGTCATCTTCTGCAATCTCGCCCTGGATAACAACACAGTCTTCAGCTTCCTTGCACCGTGCAAGCAAATCCGAATTTTCCTCCTGAAGGATATCGCCAAGCGGTCCTTCAAAAAAGCCGTCGATATAATCGGCATGTTCACTGCGATTCAGACAATTGAACTCAAGACCTTCCGGCATTCCTTCCACGTGATGTCTGCTTCCGGAAACCTCCAGCTGATCCCCTCTTGCACCGAATACCACAAAAAACAGAAACGGCTTATAGTTGATATCTTTATAATGTTCTCTTGTGATCATAATATTCCTCTTAGACCTGTTCCGCGCTATCAGGCGAATATTCTTCATATACCTTTTTCTTATCGCTTTCCATATCTCTAAAGTCTACTCAAAGTCTACTGCTGAAATCATTCAAATTAGTTAGTCCCACTCAATATCATCCGCGTTAGCTTTGACAAAAGAAAGGATCTGTTCTTCATCATTAAGAAGCTCGTCTATAATCTCTGCAAGCTGCTCAGCCAGTGCCTTTGTCTCATTGTTGACTTCCTCTATATAAACACTGTACATATCAGCTTCGGGATCTGATTCGATCACATCCAGGATCTCGGGTGCATTTTGTCCGAGATAGAAGTTAAAGAACGCATCCCAGTTGTATCCGTTCATATAGGCGGCATCGCAGATCTCATTCATTTTGGATCCGATTGCCCGGATATCTTCATTACCGGCATCGAATGATACCGAGATATAGTCTTCACTGATTATGAGTTTTGCATATTCTGACATAGCGTACCTCCATCGTGATATATTTACATATCATCTTAAATTATACGATAAGTTAATCTATCACAGAAGAAAAACTCACTTTAGATCCGTCGGATCTTTAGTTGCAAAAAGGCGTTTCTCCATAAAGGAAAAACGCCTTAAAAGCCTGTATTCATGCGGTTTTAACCAATGAGCCAGTCGTACATGTTTTGGTACTGATTTGAGGAAACCTCCCATGAAAAGTTCGCCGCCATCGCTCTGTCCACCATCTTGTTCCACTCTCTTCTACGGTCGTAGTAAATCTTTTCAGCATATCGGATTGTGTAGAGCATCTCGTGGGCATTGTAGTTAACGAACGAGAAGCCGGTACCCGTGCCTTCGTACTCGTTGTAAGGAATGACGGTGTCTTTAAGTCCTCCGGTCTCCCTTACGATGGGAATGGTACCGTATCTGAGTGCGATGAGCTGTGATAGTCCGCAGGGCTCGAAAAGTGAAGGCATCAGGAATGCATCACTGGAGGCATAGATCCTGTCTGAAAGCTCATCCGAGTAGTAAATGTTAGCGGAAACTTTATCCGCATATTTCCAGTCGAAATGTCTGAACATGTTCTCGTACTGTTCCGCACCTGTTCCGAGAACAACGATCTGAACATCATCCCTGCATAGTTCATCCATCACATATGCAATGAGATCGAAACCCTTCTGGTCGGTAAGTCTTGAGACTATTCCGATCATCATCTTCTTTTCATCGACGGTAAGTCCGAGCTGTTCCTGAAGAGCTTTCTTATTCTTGGACTTTTCTCTGCGGAAATTTGACGCGTCGTAATTTTTTACCAGATAGGGATCTGTTGCGGGATCAAACTTGCTGTAGTCGATTCCGTTTACAATACCTCTGAGCGAATTGCTGCGCGCGTTTAAAAGACCGTCCAGACCCTCACCGTAGAACTTGGTCTTAATTTCCTCCGCATAAGTGTTGCTGACCGTAGTTACCGCATCCGCGAAAACAATACCGCCCTTCAAAAGGTTGGCATCCTTGTAAGACTCCAGCTTATCGGGAGTGAAGTAGTAATCGGGGAGACCCGTAATATTTTTAACTGTTTTAACATCCCACTTACCCTGGAATTTGAGGTTGTGGATCGTAATGACTGTCTTGATGCCGCGATAGAACTCTCCGCCCGCAAAACGCTCCTTGAGGTATACGGGAATAAGTCCGGTCTGCCAGTCGTGGCAATGAATGAGGTCAGGTCTGAAATCAAGTATGGGAAGTGATGACAGAACCGCCTTGCAGAAGTAGGTATATCTTTCGATCTCGTACCTGGGATCGTCGTTGTAAACCTTGGGGCCGCTGAAATAGTATTCGTTGTCGATAAAATAATACGTAATTCCGTCGACTTCTGCCTTGAAAAGGCCGACGTAAATATTCTGCCAGTTATAGTCCATGTAGAAGGAATCGATGTACTGGAGCTTATCCTTCATCTCCTGCTTCATACATGCATACTTGGGCAGAAATACCCTTACATCAAAGTATCTCTTATCGAGATATTTGGGAAGTGAACCTACAACGTCTGCAAGTCCGCCGGTTTTGACAAAGGGAACGCCTTCAGATGCGACAAACAGTATTTTTTTCATAGACATCTGCCTCTTAACCTATAGCCTGTTTGAGATCTTCTTTCATATCAAGAACAGCAAGTCTTGCTGCCTCGGCATATCCTTCTTCTCCGCACTGTGCATACTTTTCCTGTTTATAAGCCGCGATTATTCCGCGGGAAGAATTAACGATGGCACCCAGTCCGTCCTCGTTAAAGAAATGAACGAGGTCTGCTCCTTTACCGCCCTGTGCGCCATATCCGGGAACCAGGATAAAGTTCTTGGGCATAAGCTTTCTGAGGATCTTGCCCTGTTCGGGGTAAGTAGCACCAACAACAGCGCCGACTTCGGAATATCCGGTCTCGGGATCGATCACATCCGATCCCCACTCGGTAACCTTCTCTGCTACGAGTTCATAGAGAGCCTTGCCGTCAATGGTTCTGTCCTGGAACTCTCCGCTTGAAGGGTTTGAAGTTTTTACAAGTACGAAGATTCCTTTATTTTCAGCCTTACATACTTTTACGAAGGGCATGACTCCGTCGGATCCGAGGTAAGGGTTAACAGTTACGATATCTTCGTTAAATGCTGCGATCGAGTTTGCGCCGATCTGTGTCTTTCCGATATGTCCTACAGCGTACATCTCGGAAGTAGAACCAATGTCTCCTCTTTTGATATCACCGATGACGACAAGTCCTTTTTCGTGAGCGTAATCCACGGTCCACTTGAAGACTTCAAGTCCGGGAAGACCAAGCTGCTCGTACATTGCGATCTGGGGCTTTACAGCGGGAACGAGTCCTTCGATGGCATCAATGAGTCCTTTGTTATATTCTTTGAATGCAAGTGCCGCACCTTCCAAGGTCTCACCGGCCTGTGCGTATGCATTCTTTTTAATAAATTCGGGTACAAAGTTTAAATTGGGATCAAGGCCTACTACGATGGGTGCCTCGGTTTTCTTGATTCCTTTAATAAGTTCTCCGATCATTTCTGTCTCCTATCTTGTCTCTAAGAATGTAAGCTCTCTTGCCGCTTCCTGGTCGTCAGGATATTTTGCGAGGTATGCTCTGATGAGCTCGCGTGCGGTTTCGAAATCTGCTGTATATTCATAAGCGATGGCCTGATTGTATTCAAGGCTCTTGGCAAAGGTTCCGTCGTCTGCCTCGATTCCTGCCTTGAACGCTTCAAGCGCTGCTTCGTATTCTCCCATTTTAAGTCTGCAAAGTCCGAGCTGATCGTAAAGCTCCGAATTCGCGCCCTTCGAGCCGATGTAGCTCTCGTAGACATTTGCGGCGTAGTTGTACTCTCCCATTGCCTCATATGTCCTTCCGAGGAAAAGAGAACTGGTAACCGAGCTGTCCGCATTTCTTGCACTCTCAAGAAGTGCAGCGGCCTGTGTGTATTCACCGAGGTAGTAGTACATGCGGCCTTTTTCGGAATCGGTCATCTTGCCGCTGTCGCCCGCAATTGCGTTCTTGATATATTCGAGTCCCGCCTCTCGATATCCTATCGCTGAAAGCATTTCGTATATTCCGATGAGGGTATCGTAATCGTCGGGATTTCTGGAAATAACTACGTTGAAGTCGGAAACTGCGTTCTCGAAGTCGCCCTGTTTAAGTCTGGCTGAAGCTCTGAGAAGGTAGCTTTCGGTATCGTCGCAGTAATTGATTATTGCGTTGTATCTGTCTTCCGCGGAAGCAAAATCTCCGATGCAGTCATATGATGCCGCAAGGTAGTAGTTGATATCCACATCCATTGCATCGGGGTATCCGGTTCCCGACTGAAGTGCAACAACAAACTGCTGGGATGCGCTTACATAATCGGCCTGTCCGATATAAGCTATTCCCCTTGCTCTTGCGATCTGTCTCGCATCTTCGCCTGCTTCTTCTGCGTTTGCAAGGCAGTTTAATGCTCCGACATAATCGAGGTTATTTAAGCACTCGTATGCCGCTTTAAGGTTATCGGATCCTTTTCCGCATCCTGTCATAACCATGCAAATACACAAAGCAAGCGCTGCCTTAACGGCAGTGCCTGCTTTGATGTTTGTTTTCTTTTTACGGATGTTGTGAATTCTTAACATGAATTTATTTGTCAAGCTCTGATGTGCAGTGAGGGCATCTGGTAGCATCCTTGTTGATCTCGCTCTTGCAGAAGGGGCAGATCTTGGTGGTAGGAGCTGCTTCAGCCTCTTTCTTCTTGCCAACGGTCATAGCTTTGTTCATGGCCTTTACGATAATGAAAAGGACGAATGCCATTATCAGGAAGTTGATAACTGCGGTAAGGAATGCTCCAAGATTGATTTCCTGGCCTTTGATGAGGGGGATCACAAAGCCTTCAACCTCGGGATTACCGATGCATCCGATAAGGGGATTGATAACATTCTCGGTGAGCGCTGTTACGATATTACCGAATGCGGCACCGATGATAACACCGACTGCCAGGTCGATAACATTTCCGCGCATGATGAATTTCTTGAATTCACCTACAAAACCCTTTGTTTTTTCTGCTGCTTTTACGGTTGTTTTCTTTTCGTTTTCTGCCATGATAATAACTCCTTTCGGGACAACTTACAGGTTCTGAACGAACCGCAAATATTGTACCAAGTTTGCATGTCTCTATCAAGACAAACCACGGAAAACGCACGGAAAATGTAGGGTTACATAACCTTGGACAGTGGGGCTTTCAGAGGAGGCGGCAAGCGTTTCCGGGCGGAAAAATCGAACCGGCCGCCATGGGATTACCGAAATCGAGTGAGGGGGGCTGTAAATCCCATCAGATATTCCGCTTTTACAGTCCAATCCTAGCTTTTGGTCCCTCTATGCAACTGAGGGGACTGTAAACTTCCTCAGAATCTTCATTTCTACAGCCCTACTCCGAGTCATAGCCTAAAGAACATTTAAGTTTCTTGACCATTTTCCGAATTTCCCTTGTGTTTAGCGGATATTTTCCGGTTTCAAAAGTCCAGATAACCGAGTCGTAGGGATATAGCCCGTTTGCTTCATAATTCCTGAGTTTCAAAAAGGCATTATTTCTGTAGTCGATATCATCCATCATGCCCAAGTGTTCCCAATAAAGTTCTTTACGGGTTTTGATATTCAACAGGGTAAAATCCGGATGGACAGATCCAGTCTTAAGATGAAGCGGCTTTTCATACAGAAATGGGATACCTGCTTCATCCAATATATCAGCTATTATCATTTCGGATTTTGATCTGACCCTTAAGTTCTGCCTGGTGTAGTATTCCGGGTAGTCAGGATTGAAATCCATATGTGCATATTCCAGATTTTTCCATTTTGAAATAAAGCTTTCGTCGGAAATATATGGAGGGTTGATCAATTCCCTTTTTCCCGGAGACAGTCTGTTGGTTGCGGATTCGAAAACCGAGTCTGCACAATTGATGCTCAGCTGATCGATAGCAGACACAGCAGACTTTAATCCTTCCAGCAGCTTCTCGTAATATTCTATCTGAGCAAGTGTTATGGCGCGTTTTCTGTCTTTTACTTTTAAATATATACCATTTGCATCAGTTGAATCGGTTCGCATAAAGTATTGATATTTGTTTCTGTGCCTGAAAGAGTGCAGTTTTGCTCCTTCAGGGACTTTTTTCATGAGGATTTCCAATTCTTTTTCAACATTTTGAATGCTCTTCTCTAAGAAAACTTTTTCATTTTCAATATCTGATTTTCGTAGCATGTTATTCCCTTTCTATACTTTCGATGTGCACTTGTGTTGTTTTCATTAACTTGACTGATCAAACTGCGGAATCAAAGATTACCTTTTCCGGGTATAACGCTCTGACAGAGGTTAGAGAAAGGTACTAACTTTTATTTCTTTTTCGGTAAAGTCCAAGGTTACAGCTCCGGTTTCATAAAGTGTCAGGTAAGCGCATCCGGAAGTTTTAAGACGCTCTAAGGTTTCGGTATTCGGATGACCATAGCGGTTATTAAGGCCTGCGCTGTTTATGGCAAGGCGTGGCCCGGCAACCTCAAGAAATTCCTCGGTTGTGGTACCGGAAGAGCCATGATGAGCGGTTATGTATATATCCAGACGAGTTGAATGATCAAAAAACTCACTTACAGCTTCGGTCAGTGCTGTTTCGCCGGTACCCTGTACATCTCCGGGGATGAGAAGTGTGTGTGATTGTCCGGAGGCGGGTGTGAATTCTGCCAGGATCACCATGGATCCGCTGTTCGGATCTTCGGGAATATATCCGGTGGCAGGATGAAGACAGCAGAATACCGTGCTGCCGCTTTCCCATGAATCACCGGCTTTTATGCTCGTTACGGAAATCCCGCTCTCTTCACACGCTTTCAGCAAAGTGGCCGTATTTTCCGAAGTATCTGTCCGCATCTGAGGCGTGATATATACTCCTTTTATCTCAAGACCCCATTTTTCTTTGTTTTCGATAAGTTCCAGTATTCCGTTTATGTGGTCTTCGTCGGAATGCGACAGAAATATTCCGTCTATCTCGGATAATCCGCTGTATCTTAGATATGGCACGATCGTATACTCGCCGACTGATTTTTCCGATGTAGACCCTCCGTCAAAGATGTAGACCTCGCCCGCATCCGTTATGGTCACATTGCAGTTACCCTGCCCTACGTATAGCTGCGTGGAGGTATTACGTGCCGGAAAAGGAAGACTGATTATAAAAAGCATAAAAAGGCATACTAATGCGGTGGCAAAGGGGGCAGCCCGGTTAAATCCCGGACCGATGAAGAGACCAATGATTCGAGTTAAAAAAGAATCTGAGACCGTATTACGACTGCGTCGGCAGACTTTGGACACTTTGGTAACTTTGGGTACAATGGTAATAAGCAATATGAAAAGGTAATACAAGACTACCGCGGCTTTTCCGGGTCTGCCCGGATTCCATGTATGAAAAGGCAGGGTCTCAGCCAATGTGCAGAGACGCTCGAATATCTCCAAAAGAAAACAGCATACCGTAGCTGCTATCCCCAGCCCTGGTACAAGGCTCACCATGGCGGAGAAAACAAGTAAAGACATACAGGGAAGTATCAACAAATTCAGAAACACGCTGTATACGGAGACTTTGTAAAAGTAATAAAGCTGTATGGGCAGAGTAAACAGGATTATACCGAAACTTGAGATAAATGCGCTCTTTATGACTCTGTATGTTTTCTTAGCAATCTTTCTCAATCTTTTGCGTAAGCCGTCGGGTTCATAGAAGATTTCTTTTTCCGATGACCGGTTCATTAATCCGCTGAATGCAGGAAGAAATGTGTGAATTCCCAGGACAGCACCATAGGATAACAGGAATCCTGCCTGAAAGGCATATGCCGGGTGAATGATAAGCGTAACGGAAGCCATGAGCATAAGGGATGTCAGTGGATCCGCCGTTCTTTTGGCAGGATATGCCAGCATTCTTATGCCGAAGCTTCCGATAGCTCTTACCGCAGAAATGCTCATGCCGGTCATTATCCCGTAAAGCGCCAGAACGCACATTGCACACATGGCAGCAGGAACCTGTTTCATGCGGATCTTCCTGAGAAGTTCAAATAGTCCGATGCCTAGGATGGATATATGAAGTCCGGATATGCTCAGGATGTGCGCTATTCCGTTATTTTTGTACAATTCCTCCGTTTTTTCATCGATGCCTTCTTTATCGCCAAGCAAAAGATCGCACAGGATGGAGGCTTCTTTTTCAGGACATATGCTGTAGAGTCTCTTTTCCAGCAATTCTCTGAAACGTCTCATGTGTTCCCTTATCACGTATTGACCGCCACCACTTGAGATTACGGATGCATCCCACAAACGGGCGTCTATTCCCTTGGAAGCATAATAGGAAAGCGCATCAAAGCCTCCCGGATTCATGACAGGTGAAAACAGAGAAACTTTGCCCTGCACGGCCAGTTCTTCACCAAGCTTGATATCGTCCGGGATGTTGTCCATATAGGCCATGTATGTTCCTGAATCCTCAGATTTTATTACTATGTATTTGTCGGTTATATTTTGGACGCGTCCGGTTATGGCAAGAAAGCTTCCGTCTTCCGGAAGCCGGATACTTTTCTTAAAGGGCAAGATTCTACACCCAACCCCGATATATATCAGCATGACAATAACAGTACACGCCCACGCAAGCGGTCGTCTCATAAACCCTCCATAGGGCACTTTGTTTCTTTTGGTCTTTTGTTGAAATACGGCGATCTGCCGTAGTGATAGTGCGGTCGCTTGAGATTGCGACGGATTCGCATATCCCGAATCGGGATTATTACCAACTACGAGATTATCATTATCGGATGCATGAGTCAAATTATGACTGAGAGGCATATTCCTCAGTTGCTTATTGAGACCTAGTGCGACGATTGGGCTGTAAATTTTGATTTTCTGAGGGATTTTACAGCCACCTCAGTTGCTTAATGAGACCTAGCGCGACGATTGGGCTGTAAATTTTGATTTTCTGAGGGGGTTTACAGCCAACTCAGTTGCCTAATGAGGCCTAGCGCGATGATTGGGCTGTAAAATCTAAGTTTCTGAGGAGGTTTACAGCCACCTCAGTTGCTTAATGAGACCAAAAACGGGGATTGGACTGTAGAATTTAAGTTTCTGAGGGGATTTACAGCCGCCCTAGTCAAACCACATCGCCAATAATAGAAAAAGGGCTGTAAAAGTAACGAATACTCGTACTTTTACAGCCCGTAACATTCAAACATCTCCGAAAACCCCGCTGCAGGAATTATTTCCTGCAAAACCTGGGTTTGATCTTGGTGTCGTAGAGGTACGACAGAACCAGGGTGGATACTACCGCGACAGGGAAGCACACACCGTGGATGATGGTCCTTCTGAGTCTGGTAAGATGAGGGAATATGAATGTGTTGATATAGACGACAATGGGGAAATGGATCAGGAACGCGCTTCCGCTCCTGTCGCCCAAAAAGACTATGAACTTATTGGTCAAAAGCTTGGTAAGAATGCCTTTTTTCTTGGAGAAGACGAAGGTAAGCAACACCGCAACAAGAGTCGTGACAGGTGCATGGGTATAGAAAATATTGGTATCGCCCATGGTCCAGATGAATACAAGATCCGCACAGGCAAGGATAAGCGCTACCTCAAAGACATTGTAAAGTCCCTTGGAAAAGTCCACATTACGCTCTTCTTTTACCGTAAGCAAAAGTGCGAGGATTATTCCCGCAAGCATATCAAAGACGCGGTAAAGGGGGAAGCAATGGGTTAAATACACTATAAGATCATCGTTATGAATAAATCTGTAGGTTACAAAAACCATTGCAGTCTGCAAAAAGATCGTAAGAAGCAGCATGATCCTAAGTTTATCCGCATTCTTGATCCTGTAAAAGATGCGATATATAAAAGGGAATAATATGTACAGAACAAGTATGGTGGAAAGATACCATGCAACTCCGTTAAGCGAAGCCGCAATATCCGCACTGGGAACAAGGGACTGACTCAGGAATATATTGCATATGAGCTTAACGATCAGATCGATACACGAGAATACATCCTCCCTCACGATGGCAAGAGGAATGCAGATCACGGTAAGCACCAGGTGAAGAGGATACAGCTTCAAAACCCTCATAAATGCTTCCAAAGCGGAATCCTTGAAAGAATATTCCTCATACAGTCTGTTTTCTTTGATGGTAAGCAAAAATCCGGACAGCACGAAAAATACGGAAACCGAGATCGGTGTCCATCCGAAATAGTAGAAGTGACCCAGGAAGATTCCCGCAAATGCCAGGCCGCGAAGCGCCTGAAGTGCCTTCACATCTACATTTAAAGCATATTCATTTTGAACTTTCTTTTCTTCTTTTTTTGCCATTTCAGAACCTGCAAAACATATTCACCCTAATCCGCTTAGGACAATTCCTACCGGCCATACTAAGGAATGAGCATGTGTATTATTTTATGCGACATTTGAACGAGTTTAACGAAGTGATCATGAGCAGAAAATAATACACATGATCATGCCCGGCGGATGAGCCGGTAAGAAATAGCCGACTCTCACCAATGCAGCCTGTGCAGTTCTCCGAATTTATTGAGTCCCGCAAAGCCGCCCTGTCTGAGCGCTTCGAAAAGCACGATCGACACGGAATTGCAGAGATTGATGCTTCTTTCTTCTCCGTACATCGGTATCCTGATGCACTCGGGCTCATGCTCAACCAATATCTCTTCGGGGATTCCCCTGCTCTCGGGGCCGAACATGATAAAGTCATCGTTCCCATAATCAACATCCGTATATATCTTATGTGCTTTTGTCGTCGAAAGCCATACTTTCGGATGATTATTTTTTTCTAAAAAGTCTTCGAAATTTTCGTAGACACTTAAGTTAAGTTTAGGCCAGTAATCAAGGCCCGCTCTTTTGATCTCTTTTTGATCCAGACTGAATCCCAAAGGCTTGATCAGATGAAGCTTTGAGTTCGTTGCAACACAGGTCCTGCCTATGTTTCCCGTGTTATATGGAATTTCGGGTTCGTATAAAACAATGTTAAGCATTATTCACCAAGTGTACAGAGCTTTACCATGAGGGCTTCAGCCGCCATGCGCTCATTCATTCTTCCTGTTTTAAAATCTTCGTCCGCCGTCTCGCAAAGTGATACCGCCTTTTGCAGGTCACTGAGTGCTATGGGAGACGCCTGCTGCAGGTATATCTTCACCTGATATTCTCCGATGGGTCCCCTGGTTCTCTTTACCTGTCCGGACTCGGGATCGGTTTCTTTCTTATATGCGATGGTTTCGATTATATCCTGCTGATGATATCCGTTCTCTGACATGCTCTTAAGCTGAAGCATCCACAGAAACTGCTTTTCCAGCATTACGATTATCCTGGCGGGCTGTACTTTCAGTGCCAGCAGATCTTCGTATCTGTCCATGCAAATCTGCATATCCTTTTTCATGATAGCGTCTATCATTTCAAAGATGCGGTCTTCCACATTCTTAGAGCAGATGGCATCGATGTCTTCACGGGTTATGACCTCCCTTTCGTATGCATAGGAGATCAGCTTCTCAAGCTCACTCATGAGCTTTCCCATATCCGTTCCGATAACGTCGAGCATGTAGGATGCATCATCCTGGCTCATTCTTTTATCGGCCTTTTTCAGATATGCTCCGATGTTCTGCAGCAGATATCTGTCGGGCTGAGTTGTAAATTCAACCACAAGCCCCAGATCCGAAACCTGCTTATAGATCTTTAATCTCGCATCCGCCTCGTCTTCGACAAAAATAAACTTTGTGGTATCGGGGGCCTTGGCAAGGAATGAAGCCAGCTCATCCGGATTCTTTTTGAAAAAGCCCGAATATCTGACGACTATTACTCTGTTCTCCGCAAAAAAGGGCATGGTCTGCGCCTGGTCTATGACTTCGGATACGGAAACCGGTGATGTGTCATAGATATTGGTGTTCATGTCATCCCGTGCTCCCCCCATTGCGGCAAGGAGCTTTTTTTCGTAGAAATTGCGAAGATATCTTTCGCTTCCAAAGAGCAGATATGCTTTTCGGATATTCCCGGATGCCAGATCTTTTTTCAATTGTTCCAAGCTTTCCGCAGCTTCTCTGGGTTTCATCCTTATTCTCCGAGCATATCGGCCTGCACCTGAAGTGCTTCGTCGAGTGTTATTACCATATCGGTTTTTGCTTCATAAGACGATTCTAAGATCTCGGGAACCACACCGTCAACAAGGATCTGGACCTTATCGACATTGGGAAGATTACACAAAGAATCGGTGATGGCGTAGACGGATACATTCGTGGGAACATTGCCGTAAGGTATCAAAAAGTCGGTACTCAGGTTAACGTAGCAAACGCCGTCTTTTGTGCTGATGGAAAGAACCGAAACGGAAGGATTGACCGAAGGGTACAGGCCCTCGACTCCCGCACTGGGTCCGGTTATAAGCTCATCAACCACGAATCTTTCAAGAGGCATGGATGTGGAATAGAACTTGTTTCTGTAAACGCTTATGAGGCTGTTTCCGTCAGCCGAGGCAAAATAAAGCATCACGTCCGCTTCTTCGTATGTATTGATCTCATTTCCGTCGTTACTGATGAATGTTCCCGCATCCATGGCACCCACTTCGAATCCGCTGTGGTCCTTGAGGGGCTTACCGTCCACGGTAAAATAAACCGAATCGACATACTCCGAATTGCAAAGAGTCTTTACGATCGCAGCTCTTACAAGAACCTCCGTCGTAAAAACAAGACGTTTATATTCCAGACTCATATCAAGGGTCAGAACGCCTTCGTAAAGATTGATCTTCTGAATCTCAAATCCCATTGACAGAGGCGCTTTATAGCGGGCCTTGGGATCTTTTTGCGCAAGGGCCGTAAGGAGTGCATTGATCTCTTCATCCGCATCGCCGGCTTCTATGCTCACGTAATAAGCTTCCGTCCTGGTCTCTTCGTTGTTGATGTAATAGACGGGAGTGAGTCCTTCGGTATCCTGATCCGTGCCTCCGGAAGCGCATCCCGATAAAGCAAGTAAAAAGAATACCTGAAGCATGCATATTAACTTGGTAAATGTTTTATTTTGCATCAGCTATATAGCTTAAGGGAATGGTTACGATGAACTTACTTCCCTCTCCTTCTTTACTGGTAACTTCTATGATACCGTGGTGCTTTCTTACAACGTTTCTGCAGATCGCAAGTCCGAGGCCCGTTCCGCCGATCTCCCTTGAGTGGGATTTGTCCACGCGGTAGAACCTTTCGTAGATGTGGCTGATGGACTCTTCCGGGATTCCTATTCCGGAGTCTTCGATCGTCAGGACAAAGGACTGGTGGTCCGCATCAAGGGAAACTCTGACCCATCCGTCCTGCTTATTGTATTTTATAGCGTTTTCCACAAGGTTTGATATAAGCGAAGTGATCTTTACCTCATCAACTTCCGCAACGACCTTACGCTTGGTCTCGAAGATGACTTCAACGTTCTGTTTTCGGGCGATAGCCCTGAGTCTCTTAAGTACAAGCTCGGTGAGTTCATTGATATCCGTTGGTGCGATGTTCAGGCTCTGATCGGATTTGTCATCCATCTTAACGAGAGCAAGAAGGTCTGTGATGATGCGGTTTTCCCTGTCTATCTCGGATGCGATGTCCGTCATGAATTCTCTGTACTCTTCTACGGTCGCGCCCTGGCTTGCAAGAAGCGAATCCGACAAAACCTTAATGGATGCCATGGGAGTCTTGAGCTCATGTGAGACGTTTGCCACAAATTCGCCACGGCTTTCATCGAGAGTATTGATCCTGTGAAGGAGCTTATTGAACTCTTCGGAAATATGAGCAGTCTCGGTACATTCGTTAACTTCACCGATGTAGTTGTTGTATCCCGCTTTTACCGCCGCGATGCGGGAGGTCAGCTTTTCAATGGGATTAAGGAGCACCTTTGACAGGAGAACCGCGAGAGCCACTACAAAGACTATTATCGTAAGCTCCAGAAGAAGCGCATTGTTCCCGAGAACGTCCGCCATCTTGACTATGCTGTCATCCGAGATGGATGTGAGCATGACGCCTCTGATAACTCCTGCACCTCCGTCAGCGGTGGTATCAGCGATGGGGGTGGTAAGCTCGATGTATCCCAGATTACTGTCATAATATGAAGTAGAGATTCCCTGAAAACATTTGATAACTTCCTCGGAAATAATGGTCTTTCCCTCGGAGATTCCGTAGGTATCCTTAAGGACTTCAAAGTTATTTCCGATGATCATGATCCTTCCTTCGTAGATATTGGAAAGCATCTCGATCTCAGCATCCATAACGTCAAGAGAGGCGGTATAGTCATCCGCCCTTCCTGTGAGTGCCGATATGTATTTATATGTGACCAGGTGGTTTGCGGTTATGGTGAGCTGGTTTTGAACCGCGGCAACTCTGGTCTCCACCGCCCTCGATTCATAATTTGAAACGATGGTGATCCGGACCAGAATGCACGGAACTATCCCGAGTAAAAGGAACGCTGCAACCAGTCTTGACCGCAGCGACCTGAAGGGGATATATGACTTTAGATTGGACAGAAATTCCTTCATACCGAAAAATAATATCCCATGCCCCATCTTGTATGTACATACAGAGGATTGCCGGCATCCGTCTCTATTTTTTCACGAAGTCGTCTTACATGAACGTCAACTGTTCTCTCGTCTCCGGGGTAATCATCGCCCCAGACGGCCTTAAGCAGATCTTCTCTTTTATATACTTTGCCCGGATTTTCCATTAATATCCTGAGCATCTCAAATTCTTTGGATGTAAGGAGAATCTCTGCGCCGCCGCGGAAAGTCCTGCGTGCGGACAGATCGAGAGTGATGTCTCCCAGAGTCAGGTTATTGCCTGCGGGACGTGCCTGCTCATGGGACTTGCTCCTTCGCATAACTGCCTTGATACGCGCCTTTACTTCCAGGATATTGAAAGGCTTGGTCATGTAGTCATCCGCACCGTACTCAAGTCCCAGGATCTTATCCATATCCTCGCCTTTTGCGGTGAGCATGATAATGGGAGTTCTGGAAAATTCCCTGATTCTCTGGCACACTTCATATCCTCCCAGTTTGGGAAGCATAAGGTCCAAAAGTATAATGTCATATTCTTTGGAGGAAGCCATTTCGAGAGCTTCTTCACCGTCATATGCGCAGTCAACTTCCATTCCGTCCTGTTCGAGACTGAATTTGATGCCTTTTACTATGAGTTTTTCATCATCAACTACCAAAACTTTTACAGCCATATTGTTCCTCATACGGGTGATGGCAAAAAGGAAACGCTCCCTTAGTCATCCTAAACGCAAATAAGATCTTTAATGTTGTTATAAAGGTTTTCGCCTATCCCCGACACATTCATGATCTGACTTGTATCGGTAAAGGCTCCGTTTTCTTCGCGGTATTTGATCACGGATGCGGCTTTTGAAGCGCCTATTCCCGGAAGAGTGCAAAGTTGTTCTGCGTTTGCCAGGTTAATATTCACAAGGCCGTTTGACGTATTACCCGGATCAGGTACGCCTGCTGCCCCTTCCGGCATCTCTTCTCCGATTCTCGAAAAATAGACCATGTCTCCGTCCCGGAGGTAACATGCAAGATTGATCCTGCTCTCATCCGCTCCTTCCGAAAATCCGCCTGCTGCATCAAGCCCGTCGCATATCCTGCTTCCTTCCGGAAGTTCATAAACACCGGGATTTACGACACATCCGCAGATATAGACCTTTATGACAGCGGGAGAAGGTTCTTCTGCATCTGCTTCGGCGTTTTCAGCCTCAGCATTGTAGACTTCTTCCACCGCAGAGTCTTCATGCACTTCCCCTTCGGTTATATCCGACAAGGTCACGGCTTTATCGGAACATCCCGTCATGGTAAGCGCGGTGCATATAAATACTGCAAAGAAATAAATATGTATTTTTTTCATTGTTTTCCTCCTTAGAACGAATGCCCGAAGGCATCCTCGGCCAAGGGGAAAACGGTATATGCATGCTCTTTACAGAGACTGATTCAAAACGTATTTCATATCTTCTTCGAGACTCGTCAGCTCTTCGGTGACATCCGCACCTTCCCAGATACGCGCAAACATGGTCTCAAGCTGCATCCAGAAATTCTCCGTTTCCATCATCTTGGGAAGGGATACGCTGCCGTTATATTCAAGAGCGTAGATCTGGTCTGCACCTCCGTTCATTCCGAACTGTCTCGAGCAGCTTGCAAGACCGGTAAGATCTGTGAAAACACCTGCCTCATCCCTTGTAAGGTAAAGTGCGAACTTCTGCGCCAGATCCTTCTGATCGGAAAATCCGTTAACCGAAGCAAGAGTTGTTATTGAAAGAGATGCACTGGGGATCTCGGAAGTGATATTGGGCATCTCCGAAAATCCGTATTCATATTCGAAACTTCCGTCCGCGGTCGCATCTGCAAGGGTCTGTACCAGATCGTATCCGCCTATGGTAAATACGGTCTTTCCGTCAATAAAGCTTTTGATCACACTGTCATAGGTGATCTCGGAGCTTTCGATGGAGAAATAGTCATGAAGCGCCTGATACTTGGTAAGACATGTTACGGCCTCTTCATTATTGACGGAAATCTGAGCCTGGTCGTCACCGAGCGGTCCGCCGACATTCATGGCACTTCCTACGATCCAGTAGTTATACATAATGGATGATACATCCCAGCTCATAATACCCTCGACTCCGTCGGGAACGCTGTAGGAGTTGGATATGGTCATCAGGTCTTCAAGAGTGTAGGGAACCATTCTGGTGATGTAAAACTTGGTGAGTTCCTCAAGCTGAGCCTGATCCACTTCCTCGGATGAAACCTCTTCGGTCTCTGCCGCGGACTCTTCATCCTCGGCATCTCCGCCTTCCATGTCGATAGGGTGGCCGGTCAGTTCCGCCAAAGCCATCTGCTTGGCCCACTGCTCAAGGTAAGTCCTGTTATATGCTATTACGCAGGTATCAAAGCTTAAGGGATATCCAAGCTTCTTTCCGTCATAAGTTACCGCATTTACCGCAGCTTCGGAGAAATTCAGAGGTCCGATCTGCATCTCGGGGTCCTGTATCTCGCAGGCAACGCCGGAAAGATACGCTTTTTCCAGATTCTCGCTTCCGTAGATGACTACATCGGGGTAGTTCTCATTTGCTACGGATGCGCTGTAACACTCGTCAAGGAAATTTTCATCGGGTTTTAAAACAGGGATAACGGTTATGTTTTCCTGCTCGCCGAACTCTACTGCCGCTTTTGTAATATACGGAGTTAATCTTTCGTCCGTATACCAAACGCTCAGACTGCCGCTTCTGTTTAGCCAGGAGGGAGTCTGAGTATCCTCGGACGGTTTTCTGAAATCACGGGTGGAGCCGTATACCGCAAAGCCTAAGACCGCTACGGCGGCAAGAGCCCCGATCCATCTTAACGTCTTATTCATTTAAAAAAATGCCTTTCAAGCTTCTTCTATAGCCTGTTTTAAGATTACTATCATCTCATCGATATCGCTCTTTGTGATGATAAGGGCGGGAACGAATCTGATGATGTTTGTTCCTGCATTGATCAGGATAAGTCCCTTCTCAAGCGCTTTGTTAATGGTATCTCCAACGGGCTTATCAAAAACAAGTCCCTGAAGAAGTCCTCTTCCTCTGTGCTCGGTGATGCAGTCATACTGAGCCATGACTTCATCAAGCTTCTCCCAGAGATAGTCTCCGGCTTCTTTGGCCTTGGCGGGAATATTCTCCCTTTCCATGATCTCGAGAACCTTGGCAGCCGCTGCACAGCAAAGCGGATTTCCGCCGTAGGTGGTTCCGTGATCGCCGGCAACCAGTGATGCCTGTCCTACTTTTTCTGTCATACAGAAAGCCCCGATGGGTACGCCGCATCCGAGAGCCTTTGCACAGGTCATTACATCGGGCTTTACGCCGTACTTCATGTATGCGAAAGGATATCCGGTCCTTCCCATTCCGCACTGGATCTCGTCGCAGATCATAAGGATGTCTTTTTCATCGCAGATCTGACGGATGCCCTTAAGGAACTCTTCGCTTGCGGGTGTAAGTCCGCCCTCGCCCTGAACGGTTTCAAGGAGGATAGCGATGGTCTTGTCGTTAACCTGCTTCCTAACGCTTTCCAGGTCGTTGTAATCGGCAAAGCGGATATTTCCGATGCCGGGCTCGAATGCATCACGGTAGTGGGGATTTCCGGTCACGGAAAGAGCACCCATTGTACGTCCGTGAAAAGAATGATTCATGGCAATTATCTGGTGATCTGTTTTGCCGTCGCGTAAGAAACCGTACTTTCTTGCTGTCTTGATGGCACCTTCAATAGCCTCAGCACCTGAGTTGGTGAAGAAGACTCTGTCCATACCCGAATATTTCTTGAGAGCACGTGCAGCCTCGATTGCGGGCACGTTGTAGTAATAGTTGGAGGTGTGGATCACCTTGTCGATCTGTGCTTTAAGGGTATCGTTATACTCTTTGTTGCCGTAGCCCAGGGCAAATACGGAGATACCTGCAACGAAGTCCAGGTACTCTTTTCCGTTCATATCGTAGAGATGAACGCCCTCTCCACGGTCAAGCACTATCTGATAACGGTTATATGTGTGGAGCAGGTCTTTCTCGGCCTGTTCGATGTATTCCTGCATGTTCATATCAGTCATCCGATCCTTCTTTTGCAATAATGTCGTCGTCTGCTACGATTGCGGTTCCGAAACCGTTCTTGGTAAAGATCTCGAGAAGCATTGAGTGAGGTACTCTTCCGTCGAGGATATGTACTCTGTTAACGCCGCTCTTGATCGCATTGGTGCAGTTTGTGAGCTTGGGAAGCATTCCTCCGCCGATGACACCGGAATCGATAAGGCTGTCTGCCTCGGATACGGAAAGTCTTCCGATGAATGAGCTCTTGTCGTTGAAATCTCTGTAAAGGCCTTCCACGTCTGTTAAGAATACGAGCTTATCGGCACCAAGTGCTGATGCAATGGCACAGGCTGCATCGTCAGCGTTGATGTTATAAGTATTGAACTCGTCATCAACACCGATGGGGGATACTATGGGCAGGAAATCATCATCGAGAAGATCGTAAAGGATCTTGGGATTAACCTGCTTAACATCGCCTACAAATCCGATATCCTGACCGCCTGAGAGCTTTTTCTTAACTCTGAGGAGTCCGCCGTCTTTTCCGCTGATTCCGGCAGCGGATACGCCCAGCTCCTGAACCATGGTGACAAGCTTTTTATTAACTCTTCCGAGAACCATTTCCGCGATCTCCATGGTCTCGTCGTCGGTTACTCTGAGTCCGTTTACAAACTGAGGCTCTTTGCCTACCTTGGCAACCCACTTGCTGATGTCCTTGCCGCCGCCATGGACGACAATGGGCTTGAAGCCTACAAGCTTGAGAAGCGTAACGTCTTTGATGACATTTCTCTGAAGTTCGGGTGATGCCATTGCGCTTCCGCCGTATTTTACGACAATGATCTTGCGGTTAAACTTCTGGATATATGCGAGAGCCTCTACGAGAGTCTCGGCTTTTTTCATTGCAAGATCCATATCTTTATTTTCGGACATTTTTTCGGTCTCCTTTTTTAGCAAAGTCCTGTTTTTTCATCGATTCCGAGCATGATGTTCATATTCTGAACCGCCGCTCCCGATGCACCTTTTCCGAGGTTGTCGAAAAGTGCGGTGATTCCGATCAGGTCTTCATAACCGTAAACGGATATCTCAAGGTCATTCCTTCCGGCAAAAGAATTCGCATAAATCTTGCCGGGTTCATCTTCAAAATCCCTGACCTTAACGAAGTACTGACCCTCGTAATACGCTTTAAGACGCTCATGGATCTCTTTTGCAGAAGGTGCTCCGTTTAAAAGTCTTGACTGGAGCATAATGGTGGTGGCCATTCCCTTGTAGTAATCATCGACTACGGGAAGGAATGCGGGGGCATTTGTAAGTCCCGTAACCTTGGTGATCTCCGGAACGTGCTTGTGCTTAAGGGTTCTTCCGTAGATGCATGGAGCGGAAAGGCTTATGTCACGGCCCTCTGCCTCATAATCTGCGATCATGTTCTTGCCGCCGCCCGAATAACCGGTTAATGAGTAGATGCTTACGGGGTAGTCCTTGGGGAGGATTCCCATGTTTACCAGAGGCGCGATGCAGGCGATGGAGCCTGTTGCGTGACATCCGGGATTTGCTACTCTCTTGGATACGGCTATTTTCTCGCGCTGCTCTTTTGAAAGCTCGGGGAATCCGTATGTCCAGTCGTCGTTTGTTCTGTGCGCTGTTGAGGCATCGATTACCTTGACGTTCTCATTTTCGATAAGTGATACGGACTCTTTGGCAGCTGCATCGGGAAGGCACAGGAAAACAATGTCTGCCTCGTTCAGGAATTTCTTCCTCTCATCGAGGTCGTGGCGCTTGTCCTCTGCAATCTTCATAAGTTCCAGATCTTCTCTGGCTCCGATGCGGTCGTAGATCTGAAGTCCCGTGGTGCCGCTCTGTCCGTCTATATATACCTTGGTTTTCATAACTTACTCCTGCCGGTCATTTTATGCGAAAGCGATCAGCTTCTGTAATCCGCATTGATCTTAACGTAATCGTAGGTGAGGTCGCATCCCCAAGCGGTTGCCTGAGCATCTCCCTCGTGCATGTCTACGTAAACGGTGACTTCCTTCTCTTCCATGATCTTCTTAGCCAGATCCTCGTCAAAAGAAAGAGGTACGCCCTTGTCGAATACCTGAAGCTTTCCTGCCTTACTTACAAAGAAAAGCTCTACGTCGTTCTGGTCGAACTTGGAACCGGAATATCCCATTGCACAGAGGAATCTTCCGAAGTTTGCGTCGCATCCGAAGATCGCCGCCTTGGAAAGGTTGGATCCTACGACTGCCTTGGAAAGGATCCTTGCATCTTCCTTGGTCTTGGCATTTACTACCTTACACTCGAAGAGCTTGGTTGCGCCTTCGCCGTCTCCTGCCATGCGCTTTGCGAGATATTCGCATACGTAGTTAAGTGCTTCGTAGAAAGCGTCATAATCTGCGTCCTTCTCGGTGATGGTTTTATTTTCCGCAAGGCCGTTTGCCATGAGGAGAAGTGTGTCGTTGGTGGAGGTATCTCCGTCAACGGTGATCATATTGAAAGTATCGGTAATTACTGCGCTCAGCGCTTCCTGCATGAGCTTCTTATCGATGGAAAGGTCGGTGGTAAGAAAGCCCAGCATGGTGCACATATTGGGGTGGATCATTCCGGAACCCTTGCTCATTCCGCCCAGGGTTACGGTCTTGCCGCCCGCTTCGAAGGTTACGGCAATTTCCTTGTTGATGGTATCTGTGGTCATGATGGCCTTGGAAGCTGCAGTTCCTGCTTCCTTGGAATCAGCGAGCTCCGGAACCATGGCCTTGACGCCTGCTGCAAGCTTTTCAACGGGAAGCTGCATTCCGATAACGCCGGTGGATGCAACCGCTACGGTATCAGCTTCAACGCCGAGTGCTTCGTTAACTGCCTCTGCGGTCTTGCGGCATGCATCGTATCCTTCCTGACCGGTACATGCATTTGCGATTCCCGAATTAACTACAACCGCCTGCATCTTACGTCCGGACTCAACGATCTCTTTGTCCCACATGACGCAGGCTGCCTTTACGATATTGCTGGTGAAAGTTCCCGCACACTCGCAGGGAACCTCGGAATAGACCATAGCCATATCGGTTCTGCCCTGATATTTGATACCCGCTGCGGTAGATGTTGCTTTGAAGCCTGCGGGTGATGTTACTCCGCCTTCGATGATCTGCATAATATATCTCCTATCTTATTTGTTGAATGTGGTGATGTTCTCGTCATTCAACACAAAATCGTAGTAATTGAGGTCCTCACGCCTTGTCCAGAGCATGTTGTTCCAGAATGCGTTGCCTATATCATTAACGGAAAAGGCAATGAGGCTTACCTTGTTGATCTTCTCTGCCTTCAGGGCGTTCATACAGTGAACGACCATGCTTTTTCCGATGCCGTGTCTTCTATAATCTTCTCTTACGCATACATGATAGAGGCATCCTCTTCTTCCGTCATGTCCGCAGAGGATTCCGCCTATGATCTCGCCGTCATCGTTTACCGCCACGACGCTGAGCCCGGGGTTTCTCCTGAGGAATCTGACAACACCTTCCTCCGAATCGTCGATGCTTCTTATTCCGAAACCGTGAATGGTCATCCACAGAGCTTTGAGTCCTTTATAATCACTCTCTTCCATTGGACGGACCGTGAAGTTTTTCTTTTCCATATCTGACATAAATCACCTTCAATGCATAACCTTATAGATTATAGCGTACTTTCCCTAATTAAGCACTAACAAAAGTACCAAATATTGGTCCGGCGGGGACATATCTGTTTGGGCATTGATTCGGTACCCCGCTTAATATATTTTTGTATTCTAATAACTTAATCGGGATTTGTCCACAAAAAATTTATTTTTATGCAATTTTCTGCAATTTGTATGTATTTTTATGCATTTATAAATGAATATTCAACTTCAATCACACATATTTATAAATTTTTTTGTTAAAAGTATTGATTTATGAAAAAAGCCGTTGTATATTCGCTAAAGAGTTTTGAAAAAGTGCGGGAACACATCCCGATATAAAAGGAGAAATGTGATTATGAAAGAAAAAGTTATACTCGCTTATTCAGGCGGACTTGACACCACAGCGATCATTCCCTGGCTCAAAGAGAATTTCGATTACGAAGTAATCTGCGTTTGCGTAGACTGCGGACAGGATGAGGAGCTCGACGGACTTGAGGAAAGAGCTATCAGCTGCGGAGCTTCCAAGCTTTATATCGAAGATGTCACCGACGAATTCTGCGATAAATATATCGTTCCCTGTGTTCAGGCAGGTGCGGTTTATGAGAACAAGTACCTACTCGGAACTTCAATGGCTCGTCCCCTCATCGCAAAGAGACTCGTAGAGATCGCACGTAAAGAAGGTGCTTCAGCCATCTGCCACGGCGCTACCGGTAAGGGAAATGACCAGATCCGTTTCGAACTCGGAATCAAGGCACTTGCTCCCGATCTTAAGATCATTGCAGCATGGAGAAACGAAAAGTGGACCATGGATTCCCGTGAGAGCGAGATCAAGTACTGCGAAGAGCACGGCATCCACCTTCCTTTCAAGGCAGATTCTTCTTACAGCCGTGACCGTAACATCTGGCACATCAGCCACGAAGGACTTGAGCTCGAGGATCCCGCTAACGAGCCCAACTACGATCATCTCCTTGTACTCGGCGTAACTCCCGAGAAGGCTCCCGATCAGCCCGAATATGTAACCATGACCTTCGAAGCCGGCGTACCCAAGTCCGTAAACGGCAAAGAAATGAAGGTTTCCGATATCATCCGCACCCTCAACGAGCTTGGCGGAAAGCACGGAATCGGTATCATCGATATCGTAGAGAACCGTGTTGTAGGCATGAAGAGCCGCGGTGTTTACGAGACTCCCGGAGGAACCATCCTTATGGAGGCACACAACCAGCTTGAGGAGCTCATCCTTGACCGCGACACCTATGCATTCAAGAAGGAAATGGGCGGCAAGTTCGCAAGCCTTGTTTACGAAGGAAAGTGGTTCACTCCTCTTCGTGAGGCTGAGCAGGCATTCATCGAGTCAACCCAGAAGTATGTTACCGGTGAAGTTAAGTTCAAACTCTACAAGGGCAACATCATCAAGGCAGGCGAGACCTCTCCTTACTCTCTCTACAATGAGTCCATCGCTTCCTTCACCACCGGAGATCTCTATGATCACCACGATGCAGAGGGCTTCATCAACCTCTTCGGACTTTCAACCAAGGTTCGTGCAATGAAGCAGCAGGAAGCAGGCATCGATCCCCTTGAGGCAAATAAATAAGCTATGCTGAAACGCAGGGACGGTTCTTTCGTTCCACAGCCTGAAAAAAAGTAATTCATAAAAATCGCGGACGGGTGTAAAGTAGTATCGAGTTAACTGCAACATCCGTCCGTAAATTTTGTTTTGGATCAGGGAGCGGAACGAAAGAACCGTCCCCCCGTTCCATGATGAGGGAAAAGAAAACATGCATATAGCCGTATGTGACGACAATTTAGCCGACAGACACCAGATGGAAAGACTCCTTGGAAGGGAATCCGACAAACAGAAAGATACTTCCGAATTGCTCGTTGTGGACTCATTCGGAAATCCCGAGAAAATGCTGGCCCACCCCAAGGCATACGACCTCGTGTTCATAGACATATGCAACACCGAAGGTATGGATGCGGTAAAGGTAGCAAACGAACTTCTTGAAAAAGGAGTACATGCTCCCATCGTCATGTGCGTATCCTCCATCGACTACAGACAAAGCGAAGGTCTTCCCGAGAATACCCTCTTCCTCGATAAGCCAATCAAGGTTGCGGAGCTTCACGACATGATCGAAAAGGCCAAAGTTGTCAAAAACGAGATGCCGGATCAGATAGAGCTCAGAAAGGTCATGGAAACCGTCTACGTCAACGTGGATGACATTATCTATGCCCGTGAAAAGA
>JAEEGK010006060.1_pt1 | contig 29110 bp, 20 predicted proteins | sample 8958771 | NCBI WGS metagenome assembly JAEEGK01 (sample SAMN16246547, study PRJNA631951) | gut metagenome | biome: gut microbiome; feature: rumen; material: SC-attached | host: Bos | place: Iran: Karaj | collected 2018-10 | reverse complement strand
AATAATAAATATAATTAAATTTATTGATAATATATAAAAATATTTCTTTTTTTTAAATTTAAAAAATTATTGATTTGTTTATTCTGTTTTATTAAATATTTTGACTTTTGAAATACAATTTTTTTTTTCAATATTCATAATATTTATTATATTTATATATTCAAAAATTGAATTATATATATGATAAAATATATATTATTTAATTAATATTTAATAAAAAAACAAAAATTAAAAGATATATTATATCTTTAATTTTAATACTTTATTATTTACAAATTCATTTTTTTTAATAATTACAAATAGAATATAATACATGAATACCAATTAATATATTCACAAAATAAAAGAGATAAAATAAAAAAAATTAAAAGGAGAGATAAAATATGATTAAATTTTTTCATTTAATTTCGAAGCATAAAGTGATAATGAAGCAGAAACAGTTCCTCCTAATCCTCTCCAAAATTCAGGAATATTATATCCTGTTACTGCTTTAGCAAAACCACTTCCATTTAAACAAATTAACCAATCAGAAGCAGAACTAATCATTTGAATAATTAAAATTTTTTTCTTCAAATAATCTAAATTTTTATTTTCTGAAGGTATTAAATTTCTATAATCATTATAATGTTTACTTATATTAAAAATAATATAAATTGCCCAAAAAGATTGAAAAACTTTTGAATAATATTTTGAATTATCTTTTTTAAAACATTTTAATTTGTTATACAATTTAATATTACCATAAAAGTTAAATAAAAAGTGATTTAGTAAACAAGCATTTTTTAAAAAATAAGATAAATTATAGTCAATTGGTGATTTTAAAACTTGATGAATTAAAACTGAATCTTTGAATACTTTAAAAATACTAAACACATATCTTGAATCTTTTGCTGCATTACTTATATTTTTTAAAGAATTTTTTATTTTTTGATTTGAGGTTTTTGAATTTAACATTAAAGTGAAATTTTGAAGAAATTTTACGAAATATTCTCTTATTACTATAGAAATTGTTATTTTTTTATAATTTACTATAAATTTCAGTTTTATTTGCTATTAAGTTTATGAAGGACTTTGCAAATGAATCTTTTGTTATGTATACTAATGAACTCATATAGTGAGTTTTTTTTAAGATTTTTTTTGAATAAAAATTAATTTTTATTCATATTTTTATAGATATTTTTTTTGAAATTATTAATTAATTTTAATTTTTTTAAAGAAAATATGTAAAAAATTTGATTAAATTAAGAAATAATATATTCTAAGTTTTAAGTATTAAAAAATTTTTAAAATAATTAAATGAGATTTTTTAATTATATTATAGAATATTATAATTTATATACAATTATATTTTTATGATTCAGTTATAACAAATTTTGAAGATCATCATGAGAAATTTGAGAAGGTGGAAGAAAAGGATTTATTTTAACTTTTTTAATTTGTTCTTCACTTACTTTATTATTAACATTATTACAAATTTCATTACTCTGATTAATTTTCTCTTTAAAATTTTGTATATTATTATTATTCAAATTATTTGTTTTACTTTTCAAAATTTCATTAAATTTATAAATAACTTGATTCATAATTTTAGGATTTTGTGCAATTAATGTTAATCCAATAGGAATATAATTACCATTTATATTATTATTATTAATATTATTAATATCATTAAATTCATTATTATTATTAAAATTAGGAATCATTAAAAATTCATTGATAGAATTTTTGTTTTTTAAAAACTTATCTAAAAAATCATCCATATTAGTTTTTCCATATTTTTTTTTAGTTTCAATTAAAAAATCTTCATTTTCTTTTATAAATTCATTAATTTGATTTTCATTTAATCTTTCATGTGAAAAAGGACATTTATCATAATTTTCACATAAACCTCTTCCATGATAAAATTTACAAGGAATTTCTTTTAAATTATGACAATATAAACATTTTTCTCCTTTACTACAATTTCCACTTAAAAAAAATTTACATAATTCTTTTTTATGAATTTGTTCTACATTATGTGAATAAGGACATTTTTCTCCTTTTTTACATGCTCCATTTATATAAAATTGACATATTTGTTTTCCGTTTAAAACTTTGTGTTGTTTATTTTGTGTTTTATTTTTCTTTTTTTTCTTTTTTTTTTTTATTTTTTTATTTTTATTTTCTGAATTTTCTTCCATATTTAATTCAGTATTTAATTCTTTATTTATTTCTGTATTAGTTTCTATATTTTTTTCTTGTGTTTTTTCTCTCTTATTTTGTAAGAATGTGATTTCTGAGTTTTTTTCTTTTTCTTTTATTTCATTATTTATATTTATTAAGTTTTCCATTTGCATTTCTTTTGATTTTAAAAAAAAATTTTTGTCATCATCATCATCACTTTCTTCTGAATTATTTAATAATAAATATTTTTCATTAATTAATTCTTTTTGTTGTTCATTTATCATTGAATAATTTATTCAAAAAAAAGAATATTTTATATATAATATAAAAATAAAAAAAATGAATACATTTATAAAAATATAAATTTAAAAAAAAATAAAAAAATAATAAAAGTATCAAAAAATAAGAATCATTAAACCTAAAAAATACAATTTAAAAAAAAATTAAAAAAAATGAAAAGACATAATACAATTCCTTATAAATACCCGAAAAAACCCTTTGAAGAACTAAATTTAGAAGAAACACAACAAATAATAAAAAAAGGAAGTTCTCAATTATTGAAAGAAAAGCCATCATTAACAAATATAAATATCCCAATTTTAATAAATGAAAAAGAAGAAGAAAAAGAATTTATTGAATTTGTATTAGGAGATTTTCATGATTTTCATAAAATAGATGAATTACAATATTTTAAAAGAATGACTTCTTTATCAATTGTAAATGACTTAATTGAAGATATGGGAACGATTATTGAAAATATTCCAAATAAAGATGCTATGATTTATTTATGTTTAAATGAAAATTATATTAAAACTATTAAAAATATTGAATATCTTCCTAATTTAAAACAATTGCATTTAAATTTTAATTTTATTGAAAAAATTGATTATGGTGTTTCTAAAGTTATTTCTTTAAAACAATTTTGGATTTGTGATAATAAAATTAAAAAAATTGAAAATATACCTGAACATATTAATAATTTTTGGATTGCTAATAATTATATTGAAGATTTACCAAATGATTTTGACAAATATAAACAAATTGAAAATTTAAATATTTCTGGTAATTGTATAACTGATTTTAAAAATATTTATATTTTGGAAAAATTACCTAATCTTAAAATTTTATATTTAAATAATTGTAATTATGGGGAAAATCCAATTTGTTCTTTTTATAATTATAAAATGATGATGATTCATTTATTTGAAAATATTGAAATATTAGATCAATATAAAATAACTTATGATGAAAGAATAGAAAGTGAAAATTCTTATCTTAAAAAAACAGTATATTATAAAAATAAAATTCGAGATAATAGAAAATTAATAAAAAATATTATTCAATTATTAAAAGGACATTTATTATTTTATAAAGGAATTAAATATAATTATATTAGATTATATTCAATACAACAAAAAATAAATAAATATAAATTATATGAAAATGAAAATTCAAATCTTGAAAATACTAAAAATTCATTTTATAAAAAAGATAAAGCTTTATTGAATGATAAAATAAAAAATGAAATTAAAGAAATAGAAATAAATAAGAAAAAATTTAATAAAATAAAACAACACATTTCAGATTTAAATGATTTATCAATTGTTATTAATTTTTATGAAATAGAATCTTTTGGAAATTATAAAATTGAACCTGGTAATTTAGATTCAAAATGGGTTAAATCTTGTCTTGATTTACTAGAATTAAAAATATCAAATGAATTTTTAGAAAGAAATAATTTTAAAATCAATTATAATAGAATTTTCAAAATAAATAATAAAAAATCAAAATTAATTTTTGATTCTTTATATGATGATTTAATTGATATTAATGGGAAATTTGGAATTGATAAAAATTTTTTCGATTATTATTTTTTAATTTTTCCAAAAGAAAAATTATCATATAGAAAAGTGTTTCAATATATATTTGAAAAAAAAGAAAGTGAAAAAGAAAAAATATTAACAGATAATATTTCATTTATTGATGAATTATATTTAAATAAAGATAAAACAAATAAAAATTTTGTTGCTATAATTTGTAAATGTATCAACTTTGATTCAATGATTGAAAAATATAAAACTGAAAAAAATTTTGAATCTGTAAATGAAATAATAAAAGAAATTAAAAGTTTAAAAAATAAAAAAGATATTACAAAATTAGTAACATCAAATGAAGAATGTATTTATCATTATAAAATAGGAGGAGCAGTTGAACCTTTTTATTTAATTGAATATGAATATATTGAAAATGAAAAAGAAGATAAAAAAGATGATGAAAATAATTATTTAAAAGATAATAATAAATCAAAAGAAGATGTTTTTTTATCCTCTTTTAATGAAGAAGTTTATATTTCATATGATCATAATTATAATTTTAATATTTGTTGTAAAGAGTTATGTTCAAATGAAAATAAACAATTTTTTTCTCGAGAAACAATTAATAAATATTTCAATAAACAATTCAATAATTTTGAAGAATTAGATGATGGTTTAATATTTTTTGCAAAAAATACTATTTTTAATTATTTAAAAAAATGCTATAAATATGATTCATTAAAAGAATTTAAAGATGAAATTGATAAAATAACACAACAAATAAATGAAGTATTATCTTTTAATGTTACAAAAACTGAAAAAAAAAAAATGAATGATATTTTAAATGATAAAGACAAATTAAGTGAAATTAAATTTTTAAATTTGTGTAATAATGAATTATCAAATTCAGAATTTCAAGAGTACATAAATCAATTACAAGAATTTATTGAAATAGATTCAAAAATATTATCATTTACAAAAAGATTAGAAATATTAATATTATCAAATAATAATATTGAATCAGTCAATTTATCATTAATAAATGAATTATTTCCAAATTTAAAAGAAATTGACTTATCTCATAATAATATAAATACTATTAAATATGAATCAAAACAACCTTCTAATAATGTAGTTAAATTTGATATTTCATTTAATAATATAAATGATTTTACATATATTATATTAATTTTAAAACAATTCAATTCATTAAATACTTTCATATTTTTTGGAAATCCATTTGATAAATATTGTGAAGAAAATTTCGCTCAGAATAATCTGTTAAATCATAATTTAACAAAAGAAATGAAAATGAATATAATTAATGAATTTGATAAATATTTTAAAAATAAAAATTCAATTAAAAATCCATTATCAATAACACAAAATACATCAAATATAAAAAGAGAAACTTTAAATTTTTTATATATATATGAACAATTTTCATTTTGTGATAAATATAAAAATTTTAGCGAAAATCCTTATTTTAGAGAAAAAATATATCAAAATATATCTTTAAAAACAGTCAATTTAACAAGGAAAAAATTATTATCTATACCAACAATTCAAAATGGAAGAAACACTCAAGTTTTAATATTAAATTTAAATAAAATCCAAAAAATAAATAATCTAAATCAAATGCCAAATTTATTAGAATTATATCTTCAAAATAATAAAATATCAAAGATAGAAAATTTACCAAAAAATTTATTAAAATTAGATTTAAGTTATAATGAATTAAAATCACTGGATGATTTATCAAAAGCATATAATTTAGAATGGTTAAATATTGATTGTAATTTAATAGAAAAACTAGATGAAGTAATAGGATTATCAAATTTAATTGAATTTTATTGTAGCGGAAATAAAATAAATAATATTAAAGAATGTTATAAATTAAGTAAATTAAAAAAATTAGAAATTATTGACTTATTTGATAATGATGTATGTAATAATAATGAAGAAATAAGAATTAATATGATAAATAATTGTCCTAATTTAAGAATATTTAATAGAATTTTAATTGATAAAAATGAAAAAAGTAAAACAAAAGATTTATTTGCAGGAAAATTAACAAATAATATATTAGAAAAGAGATTAGGTTCAGGAAATAGTACAAAAAATATAATAGATCTAGATTTATCTGGATTAAAATTAAAAGAACAAATATGTCTTTTTTCAAATGAAAATTATCCTAATTTAAGAACATTAAACTTATCAAAAAATAATTTCAAATCATTCAATATTTTTGGTATGTTACCAAATTTAAAAGAATTAAATTTAGATTTTAATAATTTTGTAGAGGCAATTTCAAAAAAAGATAAAATAATAAATGGAAAAGGAATAATGGGATTACCAAATTTAGAAAAATTAGAAATGTCAAATAACCAATTAATAAATTTAAATGGAATTCAATATTTTAAAAATTTAAAAACTGTGATTTTAAGAGATAATAATTTTTCAAAAATTGAATCATTACATCATATGAATCAATTAAATTATTTAGATGTTTCACGTAATAAAATTGATAATGTTGAAAAAGTTTGTCTTGGAGAATTACCTTATTTACAAATACTTATTTGTGATGATAATATAATTAAAAATATTAATGGTTTAACTAAATTTGAATCAATTAAATTTTTATCTTGTCAAAATAATAAAATAAATGATATTAATTGTTTAGATAGATTATCATGTTTGAAAAAATTAAAAGAAATTTTATTAAAAGGAAATCCAATTAGTAAAGATTATTATTATAGAGAAAATTTAATACAATTAATTCCAAATTTAATTAAAATTGATGGTAGAACAATTATAGAAGAAGAAAGAGAAAATAGTAAAATAAATTTAAATGAAAGAAAAAGTAATTTTAATAATTTATATTTTAAACAAAATAATCTAATAAATAAAGTTTTAACTAATCAAAAAATGATAAGAAGAGTAAATCATAATAGTATAGGAGAAAATGCAAAATCTTTATTAAGTTTACCTCAAATTACAACTGGAAAACCTATTATATCTGATAATAATAAAGTAGTTTTTAATGGAATAAATAATAAAAATACTTATATAAAATTTAGTCAAAGATTAAATTCGAATGTTCCATTTAAAATAAATGGAAAAAAAAAGTAAATATAGAGGTAATTATTGTTTTATTATTTTTTTATTTTATTTTATTTTTTTTATCTTACTTACAATTATAATATTTAATGAAAATATAGAGTTTTTTTATATTAAATTTCTTTTTTTAACATTTCAATTTGATTTTCAAATTTTTAATATTTTTTTTGATATATTTATTTTTTTATTTTATTTTTTTATATTTTTTTTATATTCAATTATAATAAAATAAAAATGTTTGATGATTTAAGCCATCAAATTCAATTAACAATTCTTTTAATTTCAACTTTATTTGCTTGTGCAACTAGTTCATATTGGATTCATTGGTCTACTGTTGCAGGAATAACATTAACTACTTTAATTGTTGATATGATGTTTTTCCAAGAAGGAACATTTATTTATGATCCTGATTATAATCATTGGGAAGATTTATGTGAAGAAAAAGATTTCCAGATTAAAACTGATTAATTTAAGTGAATAAAAAAATCTTTATATATAATATTTAAAAAAGTAAAATTAAATTTTTGGAAATTTTAAATTTATTTAAATTAGAAAATTATAAAAAAAATCAAATAACTTAAAAAGAAAAATTCTAATTCTAATATTAAATAAATTAAAAAAGTAAAAATGATTTATTTTTTATGATTAATAATCCAAAAAAATATCAAAAATTAATTTATTAAATTATGGCAACAATTGAAACTTTTAATAATAAAACAACAAATGATAATCCACCTTTAGAAAATTTAAATCATCAAGAATATGAAAGTATAATATAAAAAATATAAAAAAAATCTTTTTAGATGATAATATTGAAGATCAAGAATGGGATGAATATGATGATGATTATGAAGATGAAGAGCAAACAAATCCAAAAAATAATCAAAATGAAAATCAAGAAAATAATATTCAAAATACTACTTCTGATATCCAAGTTGAAAAAAGATATGTTTCTAAAGAATTTAAATATGGAAAAAAGTAAATTTTTTATATTTAAATTATTTAACTTTTATTTTATTTTTATAGAAATTATGATAATGGATATACTCATAAAAAATTATATGAAGAAAAAAGAAAAAAAGGAAGATATCATAAAAAATCAAATAAATATTATAATAGTGATATTTTATCAAAAACTTTTACAAATAAAAACTTTGATAATAAATACAATGGTGATTTTATAAATAAAAATTCTAATTATGCAAAAAAATCTATAAATTATAAAAATAATAATAATAATAATAATTCTCATTATACAATTAAAAAAAATATTTTTTATAATTCTTCGAAAAAAGAAGAAGAAGAAGAAGATATAAAAAAACCAATGTTTATTAATAGTAAATTAGAAAATAATGGAAATCCTGATGGTAATTTTATTAAATTAGAACAAGATTTTCCAAAATATAATTTTGTTCCAAATGGTGAAATTAGTGATAATAAAAATAATAAAAATGAAAATGAAAAAAAAAATGAAAATGATAATCCAATAATAACTCATCATAATTTAAGTATGAGTTTAAATTTTGAAAAAAATTTAATATTAGATAATAATAAATGTTATAATGATTCTCAAAAACATCATTATCATAAAAATAAATATTATGATAATATTAAAGGATATAATCATACTAAGAATTATAGAGGAAGTAATTATAATTTAAATCAACCTTCAAGCAGAGGATTTAATAGTAATAATAAATTTGATGGTTTTAACAGAAGTGGGAAAAATTATTATTATGATGGTGGCACTAAGTTTAAAAAATAAATTAAAAAAATATATATATAAATACTTATATATAATCAATATTAAAAAACCAAAAGAGTTATTTTGAAGTTTTTTTTGTATATTTTTTCTATTAAATAAAAAGGTATCATTTACGTTATTATTTATGAAAATGATATGCTAATTTTAATTAATATTAATTAACTTTTCTTTTCTATTATTTTATTTGATAACTTTTTTAAATAAAAAAAATCATGGATAAAAGGTTCAATTTAAATCATCTAACGTATAATTCAATTTTAAATGAAAAAATACACAAAAATAAAATTGTATCTTTACCTTATTTAAAATTCAAAAAAAAGAAATTTATGTTTCCATATTCACCAATAAATAAAAATAAATCTAATTTTTCATCTATAGAAACAAATCATATAATAAATTCTTCTCAAAATAGTACATTTAATGACATAATAAAAATAAGAAAAACTAATAATTATATTAATTTAAAAAAAATAAAATCAGCTTCAAATATAATAAATAAAAAAATAAAATTAAATAATAAAACAATAAATATAAATTCTGAGAGCCAAAAAAACGAATTTTTTTTAAATAATAGTAATATTGAAAAACTATATTATAGGATTGTTTTAAATAAATTTAAAAAAAAAAAAAGAGAATTTATCCCAAATCAATTTAATCTTTTATACTGTGAGAATCAAAACCAATTTAATTTATTTGAAAAATTTAAAAATAGAAGAAGAATTGAAAAAGGAAAAATAGCAATACATCATATAATTGATAATAAAGTAACAAATGGAAAAATTAATTATATGAAAGATACTCTTAATAAAGTTAGTGGAATTTTAAATTATTCATATCCTAAAATATTCTTAAAGAAATTTTCAATTCAAAAAAATGAAAAAGATAAAATTAAAAATAATATATTTATAAAAAAAAGCAAAAAAGAAAATAAATTAAAAAATAATTCAGAAATAATTGATAGAAAATTAATATATAAAGCTTTAAGTGAATAATTAACATTAATTCAAAAAAATTTCTTTATTTTAAAATAATTAAATAAAAACAAAAATATTAATTAAAAAACATTAATTTAATTTTATTAATTATATATTTTAAAAATGAATAGAACTAAAGAAGTATTTGATAGTGGATTTACATTAGATGATATTTTTCAAGAAAGTATTGATTTAAACAATTTAATATCATCTAAAAAATCAACAGGAACAAAATATGAAAATATTCAAAAATTCTTTAAAAAAAATTTAAAATTAAGAAATGTTTCTAAAAGGATATATTGGAATAGAGCAGATATAAATACTAAAGTAAAAAAATTATTTAATTTTAATTTAGTCTTTTATAATTTCAATTGCAGATATTTTACCAAAAATTACTATATCAAATGATTTAATTAAATCATTTTATAAATATATTTTCAATAATGAACAAGAATTATTAATTGGGAAATTAAATAAAAATAATGAATCAACTAATATTTATGATATTGTAGAAACTTCTGATATAATTAATGATGGAAATTTAATTTTAAATCCAAAATTAATTGTAAATAAAGATTTAAAGAAAGAAAAATTTATTCAATTAATTGAAGTTGCTTACGATGAATTAAAAAAAAATATTTATTCAATATCAGAAAATAATTATTATCATTCTTTATTTTATTTTAGTAGGGAAGGAAATTTAAAACAAAATAAAAAACAAAATAAAAATTTAATATCAAAAACATATACAATAATCCCAAATTTAAATTTTGAATTAACACAAATAAAAAATATTTCTTTTAGTAATACAAACTTAAATAAATACTTAGTAACAAGAAATAATAATAACATAAATGAAATTAAAGATGAAAATGAATATAAAACAGGATTTTTTACAATGAGTCAAAATCACAGATTAATTGCTTTAAAAGATGATAGAAAAGAAAAATTAGGAATAAAAAATAGTCAAAACTTAAAACAAATAATTTTTGGTATTTGGATAAATTTAAAAGAAGAAAAACCAAGTCCAAAAAAATTAGATTTAGATTTACTTCTTGAAAAAAATAAAATATTAATATATAAAAAGTGTTTAGAGTTTATTTTATTAAGTGATAAAATTGATACTGTTTATTCACCTTATCCAGATCAAAATATATTTTTATTAGTTATTTTTTATTATGGAATGCAATGTCATTATGAAGTAAAAGTTACTCCTAATGAAGAAAATAAAAAAAATATTAATAATGGAATTTTAAATAATTTTGATAATAAATGGTTAGTTTTAAAAAATAAATGGGAAATTGATATTAATAAATTTAACAATAATTTAGAATTAGATTTAAAAAATTATATTGAGAATAATGATAATAATTTTAAAATTGATTTAGCTTATGATTTTATTTTGAAAAAACTTGGTATTAATCAAAAAAGTATTATGTTTTCCAAAAGTTTAAATAATAATAATAATAAAATTATTCAAAAAAAAGAAAGTGAAAATAATGTTAATTTAGATAACTATAATTCAAATAATTATAAAGATAATTTAAATGAAATATTTGATGATAGTGTTAATCTTGAATTAGATGATGATGATGATTTATTTGATTTATATAATTTTCCTAAACCAATTAATTCAATATCAAAAAATGAAGAAAATCAAATTTCAAATAATAAAAATAATAGAATAAATAATTCAAATAATAACAATAATAATAATATAAATAATAATAATAAATTAAATAATAATATAAATGAAAATAATGAAAATAAAAATAAAAAAATTTTCCAAAATAGATTTAGTGGAATAAGTCAAGCATCAACAAATATTCATTCAAGTAAAGTTTCTCCTTTTTCAAGTAAAAATTCAAATATTAATAATAATAATATTTCAAATCAATATTCTTCAATAATAATAGAACAAGGAGAAAAAATTAAAAAATTACAAAGTCAAGTTGATAGAATTGAATTAGTTTTAAAAGAAGTTTTAGAAGAATTAGAAGAAGATGAAAAGGATAAAAAAGAAATAAATGATAATAATAATAAATTTAATAAATTTAAAAGAAAAAAAAATAATAATTTAAATTTTAAAATTAATGATATGAATAATACTTCAATTAAATTAGTTGATCAATCTATTAAAGTTCCACATATTATTTATAAAGAATTATCAAGAGATGATGATGAATAAAATTTTATTCTTAACTTTTTATTTATTTATTTTCTTTTTTTTATAACTTTGATTTTTTTTTTAAAATAAAATTATTTAATAAAATTTAAAAAAAATAAATTCAAAATTTTTTTAATAATCTATTTTATAAATACAAATAGAATAATAAATCTATTTTAAATAAAATAATTATCATAATATTTGAAAAAAGATTTTAATTTTTTAAATTCTTCATAATTCTCATCAGATAAACAATTATCAGGACAAATAGAATTTTTAATTTTATCCATATTAATATTTTTAATTTCTATATTTTGAAAAGGATCTAAATTAAATTGAATATAATTTAAAGAAATGGGAACTGAAACATGTATTCTCATTGATTCAAAATCTGATTTATTCCATTTATCTATTACTTTATTTATCTCATTATTTTTACTGATCATATAAAATATATATTGATAAATAAAATACAAATTCATATTTATATATCGATTAACAAAATTGTAAGCGAAAAATCCAATTATAACAAAAAAAACAATATAAAATCCAATTAATATTACTTTAATATTTTCTGAATTGACTAATAAAATTATAAATAAAATGAAAGATAATATGAATATAAAAATAATAATTATAAGTAAAATTTTAATAAATTTTTTATAATTTTCATTTTGATTTTTTAATGTTATATAATCATTATTTTTAAAAAAAGAATTTATTTCAAAAAAAAATTCATTAATTTTATTTTCTTTTTCAGACGATAAATTTAAATGTGATAATATATCTTTTGCATTATAATAAAATTTATCTAAAACTTTATTTTTTTCAACATAAAAAACATTAACATTTTCATTTTTTTCAATATTTTTTGGATTAGTAAATTCAGAAAAAGTAAATAAATTTATTAAATATGTTGTTATAATTTCATTTGAACAAATACCAAAAAATTTTGATTTTAAAATTTGAGTTGTTATTTTATTTTCATCTGAAAAAGTCATTTCTCTTGAAATTCTACCACTAGATGATTGTTTTGTATTCAATGGAATTTCAAATTTTTTTTTAAATAATTCTGAAGTATTTTTTTCAATTTCTTTATTAATTTCTTTATCTTTATCTGGAGTATTATTCTCATCTAAATTTTTACAAGATGATTCAAATGAATAATCTTGATAAGATGTCATACTCATATTTATACTTATATCATTATCATTTAATAACATATCTGCATTACCATATTTCATTTTATTAAAAATTATAAAAAATAAAAAAAAATTTAAAATATTAATTTTTATTTAAATCAAAAAATAAAACATTATCAAATAAAAAAAATAAACTGAATCACATTTACTAAACTGAGAAAAAAAAAAAAAAAAAAGAAAAAAAAAAAAAAGCATCAAAATACTATTTTTTCCTAATCAATATTTGTTTCTCACTCTGACTTTTAAAATCTCCTCTAGTAACTAAATTAGTAATAGCAATAGCAATTAAATTTCTCATAGTATACCTTAATCCCATTTCATCAAGTAATTTAGAATATTGAATTCTTTGTCCAATAGAAACTCTTCTTTTAATAGCTTCTTCAATTTTAACAACTTCATTTCCTTGTTCTTTTGTAAGAGCACCTCCTAAATTACCTTTTGTTCCTCTTGCAGCATCTAAAGTACTCATTTGGAAAAGACGATGTGCTTCAATAACATGATTTTTTTTAACAATTGGACTTAAACTCATTTTTGCTATTGCTTCACTTAAACGTATAATAGCTTCTAATTGCCTTACTGTTATTGGAATATCATTTCCTCTTTTATTCTGTTGATAATTTTTACGATCATTTACATAAAAATCTGATAAGAGTTCTGATGATTCTTCTGTTAATTTTGGTGTACATTTCATTTTTGCATATGCTATATATTTTTTCAATTCTGATATTGGAATTTCACCTTCTTCTCTTCTTTCATTTACTTTACCAGCTGCACTTATATCAACAATATGATTTGCTAATTCTTCATCTCTTTTTTCATTATGAATATCTTTTACTAAAAATATACAATCAAAACGAGATAAAATTGTAGTTTGAAAATCTATTTGTTCTTGTGTACTTTTTAAATCATCAATATGACCAAATATAGGATTAGCTGCAGCTAAAACTGAAGTTCTAGAATTTAATGTTGTAGTTATTCCTGCTTTAGCAACTGAGATTGTTTGTTGTTCCATTGCTTCATGTATAGCAACTCTATCTTGAGTTCTCATTTTATCAAATTCATCAATACAAACAATACCTCCATCAGCAAGTACCATTGCACCACCTTCTAATTGAAATTCTCCAGTTGAAGGATCTTTTATTATACTTGCAGTTAATCCTGCTGCTGATGATCCTTTACCTGAAGTATATATTGCAACTGGAGCTACTCTCTCTACAAATTTTAAAAATTGACTTTTTCCAGTTGATGGATCTCCTAATAAGAGAATATTAATATCACCTCTTAAATGAACACCTGAATTAATTCTCTTACGACAACCTCCAAATAATAAACAAGCAATAGCTTTTTTAATATCATCATTACCATATATTGCAGGTGCAATTGATTTCCATATTTTATCATAAATTTTAGGATCTTTTGCAAATTGTGAAAATTTAATCTCATCATCATGAGTAAAAGTAAAAGTTTGTCTTCCAGATTTTTTATTTTCAGTAATAAATTGAATAACTCTAATATAAGAATTTCTATCACTTCCTTTATCATTTCTTTCATCAACACATTGTATACCAACAACAGTAACTCTAGCACCAGGAATGACTTTATCAACAAGAGTTCTATCACAATATAATAAATAACTTCTAGGAATTTCACCAACTGGAATTAATTCAGGTGGTTCTTGAATTTTAAGAGTTTGAACATCAATATAAGAACTTTTATCAGTTATAATTTCATATGAATCAAGAGGACATTTTTCCTTATGTTCACTTGGTAATTTTGTACTATCACATTGACGAGGTATATTTAATTTTTCAAAACCAAATGGTACATTTATATATTTTAAATTACCACAATTTCTACATTTTAAAGCACATTTACTCATTTTTATTTGAGATTTTGATGCTGAGGTTATTATTCCTGTTACAGTCACACATTGATGAATTGTACTTGAGTTTATTTCTCTTATTGATTTTGGATTTGCTTTTGTATTAAGGAGAAATTGGAAATTTGGTATTGAATCATATTTTGTGTCTTTTGGTGATAATTCATAGACAACATCTCTTATTGCTTTTTCGAACTAAATTTTAGCGCCATTAAAAAAAATTTTTTCTTACTAATGGAATTACCATTAATGGATTATTTATTAAAGCATCTGCTAATGATTTATTTTCTGAATCAATATCTTCGAAATCAAATTCGAGATTATATTTTTCTTTTTGGAGATTTTCACTTAAGAGATCTCTATAATGTTATATAAAATTTTTTATATTATTTTTTTTTAATTTTTACCTGTATTTGTATATGTTTCCACTTTTATATTCTTTTATAAATTTTGCAAAATTTGTTGTTATTTCATCATTTGTTTGTTGCTTTGTTTCTTGATCCATTTTTAAGTTTTGGTATGTTGATGATACTGTTGCAATACGATAATCGTCCATTTTTAGATTTTTTTAAAGTTAAATTTTTTTTAATTGGGGTTAATTTATAAAGGAAGATAATTTTTAGATAATTAATTAAATTCTTTTTTATATTTTTTAATAAATTTAAAAATTATAGTTTTAATAATAATATTTATAAATAATTAAAAATTACTTTGCACTATAATAACTTAATTTACCTCTATATAAAGAAAAATTCATATTTTATGAATTTTTAAAATGTTTTTGAATCACCTATTACTATGAAATACATATATAAAATTAAAAATTAGAAATTATAATATTTATCAACAATAAAAGTACTAGCATCTTTTTTATGACATAACGAATAAGGATAATAATTTACAAATACATTATAATATTTAATAGGAATTTCAATTTCTGCTCTTAAATCTAAAGAATCATTTTGAATATAAAAACAATTATATTTACAAGAATTATTATTTGAAAAAATATTAATACCATTTTTTCTTTGAATATATTTTATTAAATCTTTTTTTCCTTGTGTTTTTGCATATACAATTTGACATCTTTTTCCACTATTAAAATGATTCCATTTTTTATTATTGAATTCTGAGAAAAAATAAAGAATATGAATTGGATTTTTAAAATTAATAAAGCCAAAACCTAAATTTGAATTATTTGTTATATCAAGTGGTAAATATAAAACATCATATTTTTCTGAGAATTTATTATTAATTTCATTCATTAATAAATTTAAATTATATCTATTTGGAATATGTCTTATCATTATTGTTGTTCTTTTATCTTTTAATTTTAAAACATTATCTAAATGAATTATATTTTTTGGAGAATCTAAACATTCATTATTATTGTTATTATAATTTAATTTTTCAAATTCATTTTCAAAATAATTTTTAAAATTATTATTTATGTTATTATTATTATTTAAAAACATGAAATTTGGAGAATAAGATTGAAAAGTAAAAGAATTATTTAAATAATCTAATTGAGATGATATTGATAAATTATTTAAATTTTGATTCGAATTATAAAAATTAAAACTATTATTTAACATATTATTATTATTTATATTCATATTATATCCTACATTAACAAAATTATTATTATAATTTAAATGAGGAGAAGATTTATTTGAAAATGATAAATTTGACATATCAGAATTATATGAATTGTTTATTTCATCTAAATCAAAAAAATTTAATGAAGAATTATTTTCAGTATTTTCATTTAAATTTTCTACTTTCATATCTATTAAAGCTTTTGAAATTTCCTGATTTATTTCTTCAAAATCATTATCTTTATTTTCTGTTTCTGAATTAAAAGTAACATTATGATTTCCAATTATCATTTTTTATATTAAACAAAATTATTGTTTTATTTTAATATTAAATATTTATTAATAATAAGTTATTAAAAATAATTAAATTTTTAATTTAAAGAAAATTAGTTTTTATAAAATAATAAAAATAAATTTAAATCTAAATATGTTTCAAAATATTAAATTATATATAGAAAACAAAATAAAAAATAATCATCAAAAATACACAAAAATTTTAATTTTCCTTATTTTCAATTCCTAATAAAGCATTATATTGTTCTTTATCAATTACAACTTTTTCAACAATTTGATTTTGTAGTTGAATATTTTTAAAATAAATATTATTACAAAATAAATTTTTATCAGATAAATTATTTTGATTTAAAATATCAAAAATAGAATTTTTAAAAAACGAAATTAAACTCATTAAATAATTTTTATCATTTCTACATTCATCTTCTAATTTATCATGATGCATAATTTTTTGTTTTTTAGTTTTAAAAAAATGTTTACAACCAAAATGAGAACAAATAGTATCTTTATTATTTTTAATAATATGAGCAGTTCTAATATGATATTTATAATTAGCTCTATCATAATAACTTATACCACAAATATCACAATTATAAGGCCTTTCTCCAGTATGTATTCTATAATGTATTTTTAAATTATATGATGCTGTAAAACTTTTTTCACATCCTGGAAAATTACATTTAAATATTTTTTTTGAAGGTAAATGAATTTTTATATGTTTTTGTAAATTAATTTCGTTTTCAAATTTCATATTACAATTTAAATAATTACATATAAATATTTTTTTATGAATTATTTTATGTTTGTTTAATTCTTCTTCTGTTTCAAATAATTTTGAACAATCTTCTATTTTACATTTGTAACATTCAACTAAATTTTTGTATTTTCTTCCTGTTTTTTTTTGGAGGAATAATTTTTTTTTTGAATCTGTTTCATATGATAATTGACTTTCATCTTTTGTTGATAATGGAGAAAAAATTGGGATTTGATTTGTAAACATTGGGAAGGTTATTGGATAAAATGTAGTAGGAAGAATTTGAATATTATTTATCATTTATTATTTTTATTTTCAATAATCTTTTTGTTATTATATATAATTAATAATGGTTATTGAAAATAATTATTTTAATTAAAGGAGGAAAAAATATTTTTTTAAGGAATTAATAAGTATAATGTATTTTTTTATATATGAATAATTATTCATATAAAACATTTTTTTTATATTTATTTATTACAATTAATTAAATTATTAATTTGTTGAATTTTTAATTTTTAAAATTAAAAAAATTCATTCTCAAAAAAAAAAAAAAGATATTTTATATATCAAACAATTATTAATTATATTACTTTATAATATTTATATATTCTTTTCTAATATATATATCATTATATTTAATGACCAAAACCTAATAAATTTTTATATATCAAAATAAATTATAGAACAAAAACAAAATGAATTAAAATTAATTATCTTTTAAAGAATAGGGTCATAATGACTTTTTAAAATTGAAACTTCAAATGGTGCATTTTCTTTATCAAAATATAAAACTCTATTTTTAGAAACATCAATTTTTATATTTTTTTTAATCTTATTTTTATTATTAACGTTTTTTTGAATATTAATATTATATTTATTACTTATTAAACTAATATCAGATTTAACTTTACTTTCTTCTTCATATCTTTTTCTTTTTTTGTTTAATTTCTTCTCACAATCTTCTTCTACAATTGCTTTCCATTTATTTAATATTAATGTAATTAAATTTATAATATTATGGTCATTACTCCATTTTTTAATAAATTCTTTTATTTTAATTAACTTTTCATACAATTTTAATTCTAAAATATCATTTGAATTAATATGAATAATTTTGAATATATTTAAAATATTAATTAATAATGCTAATAAACCAAAAAGATTGTTAATATTATAATTTGGATATTTTAAAAAGATTCTTTCATTCCAAATCCAATTCAATAATGATAAGTGACATTCTTCTTCATAAAAATCTTTTAATTGAGTTAACTTATCATTATTTAATAAAATTGAATTTGTGAAAGAAATTTTTTGGTAAATATTTAAATTACTTTCATTTTTAATTGTTTCAATTATGAAGTTTTCCAATTCTTCAATTGAATTTGTTTGAAATAATTCAAACAAATATCTAAATGTAAATTTTTGACATTCAACATTTTTTATATTTTTATTGTTTTCTTCAAATTTTAGAGGAGAGGAAAACTCATTTAGAGGAATCATAGTTTTTTCTTCTTCATCTCGCTTTAAAAAAAGATTTTTAGACATTAATATTGTTGCAATTTGCATCATTAAATTTTAATTTTTTATAATTTTTTACAAAGATTGATTTATAATTTTTAAAAATTTTTTTATAATTAATATTATTTAAATAAATAACAGACAATATTTAAAAATTAAAAAAATAAATTATAAATAATATAAACAAATAAAATATAAGTTTGAAACATAAATTTTAAAAATTGAATAAATTTTATTTAAATAGATAAATTAATAATAAGAATATTTGAATATAAATTTGTAAAGCTTAGTTAAATAATTCTTATAATTAATTTAGCCATTTACCAAAATTAAATGATTTTTATTTTTCAATTAAATAATTAAAATTAATGGCAGATTATGGAAAGTTAACTCAATCAAATAATTTTAGAAATTCTTTAAATTCAAATTATTCAAAAAATCCAGAAATAATTGAAGCATTTCCTACAATATCAAAAAGGAATATGAATTTAGATACTTTACAAGATCAAAAAATTCCAAAAACAAAATCACCAAAAAAAAGTCAATTATTAGGAAGAGATGAAAAAATAGATCCAGATTTATATTATCATGTAAAAGATGAAAATGAAAAATTAAAAAAAGAAAAAATAGAAACAAATGATAAAATAAAAAGATTAGAAGTATCATTAGCAAATATAAAAGCTCAATTAATAAAAGAAAGAAAATTAGCTGATCAAAGAGTAATTAATATGGATAATTCAAAATTTGATAAAGATTTCAAATCAACAAAATTAGAAAATGAAAAATTAAAAGAACAAAATACAAAATTAAGAACCTTTATTAAAGGATTACAAAGTGATCAAATAAAAGTTCCAAATTTTAATAAATCAAATAAAAATTTCAAAACTAAGAAAAAAAATCCATTAGAAGCACAAAGAGAAAAAAATTCAGAATTAGCATTAATTTCTCATTTAAGAGAACAAATAAGAAATTTAACAGATGATAGAAATAATTTAATTCAAGAATTAGAATCAAAAACAAATAATAATTTTCAAACATTAAAATCAAATAAAAATACTTTAAATGAATTAGCAGATTTAAAAACAGGTTATGAGAAATCAAATTTACAATTAGATACAAATAATAAAATATTACAATTAACAAGAGCAACTTTACAAGAAATGACACAAAAATATGAACAAGAAAGAGATAAAAATAGACAATTAGAAACTAGAATTTCTTTAATGAAAGGTGATCAAGATAAAATGAATGATTATCAATCTTTAATTGAAGAATATAAAAAAAGAGAAAAATTATTAGAAAATAGAATTGAAGAATTATGTGATTCTCCTTTTATAAAACAAGCTGAAGAAAGAGGAAATTTATATAAAAAATATACAGAAAATGAAAAAGCTTTAACTGAAGCTGAAAGATTAAATAAAGAATATGAAATTAAAATAAAAAATTTAGAAAGTAAAAATAAAGAATTAGACTCATCTTTAAAAATTGCTTTAATTGAAAAAGATAAATATAAAGATGAATGTACAAGAATTAAATATTCAAAAGAAGAAAAAGAAAAAAATGATAAATTATTACAACAACAATTAAATTCTTTTGGAAAATATGGAGAAATAGATTCAAATTTTTCAAAATTATTAAATGTAATGAAATTAAAAACAGATGGTAATAATTGGTCAAATATGAATTTTTTAGAACAAATGAATTATACATATCAAAGTAAAGATCCAATAATTTTAAATAAAGAAATTGAAAGATTAAAAATTGAAAAAGGAACTTTAGGAAGTGAATTAGAAAAAACAAAATCTTTATTACAAATACAACAACAAATAAATGAAGATATGAAAAAAATTCAAAATTCTGATATTAAAAAATATAAAATTGAAATTCAAAATTATAAAGATAAAATAGAAGAATTATGTAAATTAATAGATATAAAAAATATTCCAAAAGAATATATTCCAAAAAATTTAATAGGATTAACAGATACAAATAAATTAAATACATTATTAAATAAAAGAACAAATCTTAAAGAAAGTGATGATTTAATGTTTGATAAAATATCAGAATTTTCAAAAGATGAAAATGAAACTGATTTTTCATTAAATGAAAATGCAGTAGATTTATATTTAGGAGAATGTAACTATGAAGATGGAATCGACTCAGAAATTGGTTTTAATTTAGAAGATATGAGATCATTTTTATGTGTAGATTTCTTTCTTCATGAAACTCAAACATCAAATGTTTTATTAGGTAAAGATCCAATGTTTAATTTACAAATAACATACCGTGTAAATATAGATGAAAATTTATTAAATTATTTAGAAAGTGAATATATTTATATTGAAATATATTATTTAAGAGATAATGAACAAGTAATTTTAGCAAAAGGAAAAATTCCATTAATAGATTTAATAAATATTAAAAGTGATAATACTAATAGTAGAGTAATAAATAAAGTATGTCCTTGTTATTCAATAAATGATAATGGATTAAAAATAGCATCACTTCATTATAAAATGAGAACAAGAAATCCAATATCAGAAGCACTTAAATGGTATAGAGAACAAAATAAATTTATAACTGATGTAGGATCAGTTGATGATAATATGAATAAAGAAGATAAAATAATAAATGATTATTCATATATTGGAAGTAAAGTTTATATTGTTAAAATATTAATAAAAAATGCAAAAAATTTAATTTGTTCTGGTCCACCAAGAAGAATTTCACCTTATTTTTATTATAAATTTTATAAAGAAAATGAAAGATATTCAAATATTTCATCTGGTAATGATCCTGAATTTGAAGATGTTGCTTCATTTACAGTTGTTTTTGATTCTAATTTTGAAAATTATTTATTAAAAGAAACTTTAAATATTTATATTTTTGATAGTTCTAATCCAATTGAAGTAGATGTTTCTAAAAAAGATGCTGTTACTTTAGTTAATACTAAGAAAGAAATACAACAAGATTTAATTGGTGTTTGTAGAGTTCCTTTAAATGATTTAATTAATAATGATACTATTCAAGGTCCTTTCCCTATTTTTAATGTTAATAATAGAGAAGTTGGTCAATTAGTTATTACTATTTTTTGGGAAGAAATTAAACAAAATGATAAAGATAATGTTAATTATGAAAGTACTTTTAAAACAAGTAATAATGCTTTATTAAGTGATACAAAAGCTTTTGATGATATTTTAATTATTAAATTAGCAAATGCTTTAAAGGAAAAAGGATTAAATGTTGAATCTGCTTTTAATATTTTTGATCAAGATAATAAAGGAGAAATTTCTATTATGAATTTTACAAATACTGTTTTATTTACTTTGAAATTTACAAATGATCAAAATGAATTAGCACATTTAATTAAAATTATTTATACTAATAATAATATTTCTTCATTAAATAGAATGGGATTTTATAATATTTTTGCTATTTTATTATCACCTGAAACTAAAAATTTAAATTTAACTAATACAATGCAAAATAAATTTACTTCTTCTAATATGATTACTACAAATGATGCTATGAAATTTACTATTATTTCTAATCAAGATACAAAAAGTAGAATTGTTGTTCCTGAAAAAGTTAAAGATAAAACTTTTTATAGTAATGATACTTTAAGACAATCTGATAGTCAAATTGATTTAAATAGAGAAGTAGATGATATTTATACTGATATTAAAAATAAAATGTTTAGAGCTGGAAAAAGTAGTGATTTAGAATTGTTTCGTTTATTTGATAAAGATTCTAATTCAAGTATAAGTAGAGATGAATTAAGAAAAGGATTAAATAAAATTGGTGTTAATTTATCAAAAAATGAAGCTAATAAATTATTTGATGAAATATGTGAAAAAAAAGGTGATATTGGATTTTCTTTTAGAGAATTCAAAAAGTTTTATAAAAAGAATATTGAATCTATAAAAACAGAAAATAATGAAGAACATAAATTATATAATAATATAGAAACACCACAAGGTGAAAATAATGGTATAATAGATGAGTCTATTAATGAAAATTTCAGACAATCATCATTTCCTATGAATAATACAAATCAAGATGGATTTAATGATAATCAATATAATAATAATTACCAACAAACTGGTTTTAATAATTCAAGAAGATCTTTCAATCAAAGTCAATTTAATAGATCAAATTTTAATCGAAGTGTTAATTCAAATTATAATAATAATAATAATAACTATTAAAACAATATCATATTAAAAATTAAAAAAATAATTAAATAAAGAAAATTTTTTTTATTTTTTTTAAACCATATAAAAAACCTAAAAAAAAAATATTACAAAAACCTTTTTTATTTTATTTTTAATATTTACAATAAAAAAAAATCCCAAAAACTATTTTTAAAAAAAAAATAAAAAAAAATAAAAAATGGAAGAATTAAAAGACATAGACTTAGTATATTTCGCAGTAAAAGATGTAGAAAACAAAATATGTGCAGACTGTGGAAATTCCCTACCAACATTTTGTTCAATAAACCACGGTATATTAATATGTAAAATATGTGCACCAATTCATTTAAAATTAGGATTCAACGTATCATACATTAGAGCAATTTCTGATGAATGGGATCCATATTTAATGGGATATATGAATAGAGGAGGAAATAATCGTTTTAAAAGATTTTGTCATAAATATAAATTATTTGGAATTCCAATTGAAGAAAAATATATTAAGAGATGTATGGAATATTATAGATTACTAATTAAAAGTGAAGTTTTAGCTGAAGAACCTCCTGAAGAAATTAAAAAAGAATTTGCTCTTCAAAAATGTGATTTGAGTATTATTTATTTTCCTGAATTTGAAAATTATAGTATATATAAAGGTGAAAATCCTAGTCAAAATAATCAAGGTTATGGGATTGGAAAAAAAATTTATAATGGAGGTTTGGGAACTTATAAAGTTTTGAAAAATACTGGAGGTTTTATTTATTCTACTACTAAACCTGTTGTTTCTTTTTTAGGAGGAGCTACTTTAAAAGGATTATCTTATGCTTATCATTATATGACTGATAATAAAAATAATACACCAAAATCTGAGGAAAATAATAATAATAATGAAGATAAAAAAGTGAGTGATTATAATTTTGAGAATGTTAAAAATATGAGTGATGCTTTTGGGGATTTTGATGGAATTCAATATAATAATAATAAAAATAATAATAATAATATTAATAATAATGTAAATATGAATAATAATAATAATATAAATATGAATAATAATTTTAATAACAATTATAATAATGTAGTTAATAATGATTTTTATGATACTGAAAATAATAATAATAATAATATTTTTACATTTAATAATCAAAATCAAGATATAATTAATAATGAACCTAAACAAAATATAATGACAAATAGTAATTTAGATAATAATATTCCAAATTATCCTATATTTGATGCACAAGAAAATATTATTCAAGGGAATTATAATTATGGTAATTTCATAAAACCTGATATAACAACAAATGAATGTATTCAAATGGAAGAAAATAATAATTTTACAGGTGATTATGGCTTCAATATTGCAAAAGAAGAACCTTTAGAACAAATAAATGAATATGGTAATAGTGATAAAGAAAAAGCAAGAAAAGATGCAAATAATTATTTATTAAAGCATTAATTATAAATTATAAATTACTTAGAAATAAATTAAATAAATATATTTAATATTCTATTCATTAATTAAATGATTATTAAAATTGTAATTCTTCAATAATTTCTTTCATTAGTACAACCAAAATTTACCTTTAAAATAAAATAAAACTACAATACTAAAAAAAAAAATTTCTTTTAAATTAAAATTTTTATTATCTTAAAGAAAAAATACTAATTTAAAAATGAGATATTGATATTTAATTTAAAACAAATTTAATTTTAATTTTAAATTAAAAAAAAATAAAAAAATGGACAACACAAAAACTCAAAAACAAAAGCCAAAAAAATCAAAAATTAAAAGAACCAAAAATCAAACAACTTCGGATGATTCTTTCACAAAACTTTATGAATCAAACAACATTTCAAATAAAACAATAGAAACATTCCAAGATGATAATTCTCAAAATTTAAATTACATAGACACAACAATATACGACAATCCAGATTATTATGGTGTATTACCAGGAATTCCTTATATAAATGGATTTGAAGCATATTCTAATCCTCATTTAATAAATCCATTTACTCATAAAATTCCAATTAAAACTTTAAGAAATAATGAATATATTTATGTTAATAGTAAACAATATTCAAGAATTTTAAAAAGGCGCGAAGCAAGAAAAAAATTTTATAATGATAATGAAGATTATTTACTTTGTAAAAAAGTTAAATATCATCATGAATCTAGACATAAACATGCTATGAATAGGAAAAGAGGTAAAGGAGGAAGATTTTTAAGTAAAGATGATATTAATATAATAAATGGGAAAAATAAAGAAAAAGAAGATTATATTAATAATTGTATTTTTATTAATGGTAATTTAAATGAGAAATAAAATAATGAAAATTTCTTTTTTACAAAATTTGATTTTTATATTTATTTATTTTTTCCAATTACAAAATATAGATTTATAAAATAATTAATTTAAAAATATGAAAAATATTTTTTAATAATATATAAACTATAAATTACATTTTCAAATAAGAAATAATATAATAATTCATTCTATACACAAAAAAATTATTTAATTCAACAAAAAAAAAAAATTTTATGTTTTAGAAGTTAGAACTCTATATCCATCCCAATTTTCAGGAGCTTTATATTCTAATTTTTTAATATAATCCAAAATAGTTTTAGTAGGTCCATCAGATTTATCTAAATATCTTGCTTTTTCTAAATTTTGAGCAGCTTCCTTCCATTCACCATCAATATAATCATTAAATCCATCTTCAAAATATTGATAAAACATGTCACTTTTAGTTTTCTTTAATAATTGTCTTAAACCTCTTGATTGTTTTAAATAAGATTCTCCAATAGAAATATTAGGTTTAACATTTTGATATTTATGCCATAATTTTTTCTTTTTTAAAGCATAATAACTTCTCCTTTCTCTTAAAGTCATTCTATCTTTTTTAGACATAATTTTCCCAGGATGAATATTTTTATTAATATCAACAGTATATAATCTAACTGGTTTTTCACTTCCTTTTAATGTAACTATATCAATTTTTCTACATTGTCTTTTCATAAAATCAGATAATAAATCATAAAATTCTCCAGAGAATAAAATATCAACATCATAAATATTTGTTGCTGTTTCTAAACGAGCAGCAATATTAACATTTGGACTAAGATATGAACAATCTATTTTATAATATGATCCAATTGCTCCTTCAATACCCCATCCTGTATGTAAACCAAAACCCATTTGAACTGAATATTTTGGACCAAATTTTTTTAAGAGATCTGCATCTTTTCTATATGCTAAAATATTACGAGATTTATTTATTTTTTTTATTATATTTAAAAAACCTAATAAAGCACAATCTGCCATTTCTTCTATTCTATTAGTTGAAAATTGTGAATCATTCATAAATGAAGTTTTTAATTCTATATTTAAATTATTGTTATTATTATTATTATTATTATTATTTGTATTTATTTCTTCTTTTTTTTGTTCTGTTTTTTCTTTAAATTTCCAAGCTAATAAATAACAATCACCTAAATTTTTATTAGTAATACCATTAAATTTATCAATACAAGAATGTACAATATCACTTATTTGATTAACAAAAATCATAGTTTTTTCTTGAAAAGCTTCATTAATTTCACTGAAATTATGTATAAAACAAAAACCAAAAATTGCACTTATTTTTTTCCCAGGTAACATTGGATTAACACCTTCAGAACTAGAAATATTTTCTTTTAAAATTTCACCTCCAGCTTCACCGAAACCAATTGCCATTAATGCAGAAATTCTAATAATTGCACTTTGTATAATTTTAATTTCATGACTTACTGAATCTTTATCTTCTTTTTTATTTGTTTGATTATGTTCCATATTATATTTTAATTCTGTTATTGTTTTACTACCAACTGGATCTTTACTTATTGTATCAATTACTTTACCCATTTTTTCTAAAGGATGAAAAATTAATTTATGTACATTTGTATTTATTAAATAACAAAGTGCAGATATACATACAACAATATAAAATAATCTTAATAAATAAATTATACTTGACATTTTTGACATTTCTCTTCTTGATACTATTATTTTTGTTAAAGGATCTTTTTCATCAAAAATATAACATATATCTCTTTTCATATATAAATCAAAATTTAAATTCATTGAATTATTTTGATAAATTATATTTTCTTCCCATTCAACTTGAATTATTGGATATAAATATAATTTATTAGTCAATAAATACTCATTAATAAATTTTTTTACAGAAGAAATATTATTTATTTTTTTTAATTTAGTAAATCTATTTACATATTTACATAATAATTTATATGAAAATGTATCAGATTCATAATTATCTTCATCAGTAAATATTGAAACTATAAAAACTAATAAAACTATTACTATCATTAATCGAGAAATTCCTTCTGTTATTTTTTCACTTATTTTATTTTTTTTAAACATATGTTCTTCTAAATATTTTATTGCTTCTTCTTCCCATTTTTTATTATCATATGATGAATTATATGTAAAAATTGATGGTTTTGCGATTCTTTTTAAATTAGAACTTTTTGAAATTCCATCTAAACCATTTTGAGATGTCATTGATATTGGCATTGCTGTTGTATTATTAAAATCTTTTATTTGAGTTAATGTGGTTTTAATATGTTTTGCAAATTTATTTTTATTCATTTTAGTTTTTTTTTCATTTAATTTTCCTAATATTTTCATAATATTACTTTTTTTTTCATTTTCTTTAATTAAATCAACAAACAATTTATAAAATTTAACAACACGAAATAATTTAACAATTTGAAATACATTTAAAATAGTTTCAATATTGGATTGTTCTTCATATGAAATATATTTATATTTTTTTTTACCATATAATATTTTAAATAAAATAGAATATGAAAATCCATCAATATCAAATATCATAATAACTAAACAAATAATATCAATCCAAAAATAAAAACTATTAAATAATCTATCAATAATAATAGTTCTAAAAACAAAATCAATACAAGAATATAAAATTAACAAACCATACACAGATCTATAAATATTTCTATATTTAGCAGGAATACAAATTATTTTTAAATCATAATAACATAAAGTAATTAATATAATAATTAACATTATAATACAACCAGTTTGAGATTCTATAAAATCAATTATTGCATTATATAATTGAAATATTTTATCTCTTTTTCTTTTTCTTGGAACTTCTTGTTTAACTTCTTCTTGTAAATTTGATGGTGGTTGTTGTTCTTTTTCTTCTTCATCTTTTGATATTAAATTATTATTACCAAACCATAATGCTTGTCTTCTTTTTTTTCCGACATCTTTACTTGATGAATTTTTTGATGCTGGAATTTCAATATTTTGATTGTCCATTTGAATATTACTATTGTTTAATTGATTCTTTGGTGTTGGTACTATTAAATTTTTCCTATCTGTTGTTTTATCTTTAAATATTTTTTGAATTATTTCTGGATTTGGAATTTGTAGTTCCATTATTTTTATTTATATTTATATTTGAGTCATTTTTTCTAAATTTTTAAATTTAATCATAATTTTAATTTAATCATTATTATATCAATATTTTTATTTTTATTTTATTTTTTTATTTTTAATATTTAGATTTTTTCCATCATTTAATATTAAGAAAATTTTATTGATTTATTTATTTTAATATTTTTTTAAAAA
>JAEEGK010006058.1_pt1 | contig 29117 bp, 25 predicted proteins | sample 8958771 | NCBI WGS metagenome assembly JAEEGK01 (sample SAMN16246547, study PRJNA631951) | gut metagenome | biome: gut microbiome; feature: rumen; material: SC-attached | host: Bos | place: Iran: Karaj | collected 2018-10 | reverse complement strand
GGGAGTTTGGAAAAAGAGTATAGAGCAAAATCCAAAAACAAAAACCCCAAATCCCCAATCCCAAAACCCCAATCCAAAAAAAAAAAAAAAAAACACAAAATTAAAAAATAAATAAAAAAATCCACATAAAATAAATTTTTATACAATAAAAAACCCTTCCAAAAAAAATAAAAAGAATTAAAAAAAAATTATTTCTTCTTCCCAAAACTATTAAAATATTCCTTAACAAGTCTATATTTGTATTGACACATAATAAGAACATTTTCAAAATCTTTTAATTGACTTTCAAAGCCTTTATTAGGTTCAATAACACTTCTTTTATCTTTAACGAAATTTTTCGCATTTTCAAAAGTCATTTTTTCACTTAACATTAAATAACTAATAACAACAGAACTACTTCTTGAAACACCAGCTCTACAATGAACAAAGCATTTTTCACTTCTATCAATAAAATCAAAACAAGGCATAAAATAATAAAATAAATTTTCATTTTCATTATCACTTATTTCTATTGTTTTATATTTAAAATCTTCTGGGAAATATTCATGTAAAAAAAAACCTACTACTAATATATTTGTTATTTTATATTTTTTTAATATTTCTTTATTTTTTGCTGCTTGGTTATTTCCTAAATATAATTTTTCTGTTATTTTATCTATTTGTGGCTCACCTTGTATTATTATTTCTTTTTGAAATAATCTTTCTTTTTCTTCTTTGTAACAATTTTCACAATATTTTATATGGGAATTGTAAAATCTTTCTGGGATTTTATTTTTATTACATTTTTCACATATTTTCTTCTCTTCTGCTTCTATGTCTTCTATTTCGTCTCTGAATTTATTGTTGTCTACTGTTACCATTGGACCCATTTTTATTATTTAATAATGCTTTTTATTTATTTTTTTTTTCGAAATTCTGGTTTTTTTATTGTTTTTTATGAATTTAATATTTATAATTTATATATTAAATCATTTAAAAAATTACTTGTTGGTTTATTAAAAAATTTGTTTTTAGTTTTTAATTAAGTATCAAGTATTATTTTCATTTTTTTGTTTAATTTGATTTATATTTATTTATTAGCAATTATTTATATAAAAAAAATCGATTGGATTAATCAATATTTTCAAATAAAATTTATTTAATTGAATTTATAATTAATTACTCAGATAATTCCAAATTTAAAAATGATAATATATTTTTAATTATTTTTGTTTTTAACTTTTGTTAAAATAAAATAAAAAAAATGAAAAATTACAAAAAGAAAAAGAAACCAGATATATATTCAAGATCAAAATTTTTTTTAAATTTACGAAGAAGATGTCAAAATAAACAAATAAAAATAGAAGAAAGAAAAGCCGATTTAATAATAGATAAAATATTAGGAAGAGATAAAGTATTGAATAGAGATTATTCAGTTTTTGTATATAATTATCCAGCTCCATATTCTTCATCACTAAATAAAGGAAATAATAATATTAATCCAAATATTAAATTAAATATTCAATCTCCAAGTGAAAACTCTTATTCTTTAAGATATAAAAAAAAAGAAATTGAAAATGATTCTTTTGCAAATAAATCTATTAATAAAAATAAAAAAGTTAATAATACTTATTCAAATATAAAACAAAATAAAAAAGTATATAAAAACCCCATTGAAACTGAAGAAGATAAATTAACTGGTTTTCGTGGGGATGTTAATTCTAATAAAAATAAAATTAATGAAAAAACATTAATTACAGGTGAATATTTCAATATAAATAAATATTAAAAAAATAAAAAAAAAGCATAATTAATTTCATAAATTTATAAATTTAAATTAAAATTTATTTTATTATTTTTTAAAAGGACAAATAATACACATAACTGTATCAGTTTCACTTTCATAAATTGTAACATTATTTCCAAATTTTTCTCTATTTTTTATTATATTTTCAGTCATTATATTCATAAATTGATTATATGAAATTAATACTTTTTCATTATCATCTTTTACTGGTAAATCATATTTATCTATATCTGTTATTTTTCTTATATCATATTCTATTTTTCCATTTTTATCTTTATCTAATGAAATAAATGCTTTTTTTAAATTTATTAAATCAGACATTGTTAATCCTTCTTTTAAATATGGTTTTAACTCTTCTTCATTTATTTTTGTTTCTTCATAATTTCCCATTTTTTTATTTTGTATTTTATATTTATATATTTTTAATTCAAATAAAAAAATTTATTTTTTTTCAAGACAATTTTTATTCCTTTTTTTATTTTTAAATAATTTTCATTTAAATTTTATTTACTAATTAATCTGTTTTAATTTGAAAATCTTTTTCTTCACATAAATCTTTCCAATGATTATAATCAGGATCATAAATAAAAGTTCCTTCTTGGAAAAACATCATATCAATAATTAAACAAGTTAAAGTTATTCCTGAAATTGCAGACCAATGAATCCAATAAGAACTAGTACAAAAAGCAAAAAAACCAGAAACTAAAATAATAACTAATTGAATTTGATGACTTAAATCGTCAAACATTTATATTAGAAAAATTATAAAAAAAAAATAAAATAAAAAATATAAACCTTTTTAAATAAATAACTAAATTAATATATTTCTAAAAAACTAAAAACAATAAAAAAAAATTAACTTAATAAATCATTAAAAAAAAAAAATTTTAAAAAATCAAAAGTAAAGAAAAATATTATTTTCCCGAAAATGGTAAGCAAATTTAATATATATAACATTTCCCAAAAAAAATAGAATCTTTTCGGAGCATTTTTTTCTAAACCTAACTTGGAAATATTTTTGAACGAAGTTCCAAAGCGTAGAAAAGTATACTTAAGAAACGAAGAAGGAAAAAGATATACACTTCCAGCTTTTTATGACAAAGAGGATGTGACAGGAGAAATAGCAATATCATTAACTAGTAAAAAGTTTGATCATTCAGGAATAAAAATAGAATTATTAGGTTTAATAGAATGTGCAGAAGGACAACCAAGTCAATTTATAAGTCTATCAAAGGAAATTTCACCTCCTTCAACTTTAATAAATCAAGTAAATAAATTTAAATTTTCTTTTGCAAATGTTGAAAAACAATTTGAAACTTTTCATGGTAATGATTCAAGAGTAAAATATATTTTAAGAGCAATAATAAAAACAACATTAAGAACATTAACTTGGGAAAGAGAATTTGGAGTTGTGAATCCAATATCAAAAAATATATTAAATGAAAATAATGAACCAATAAAAATGGAAGTTGGAATTGAAGATTGGTTACATTTAAGTTTTAATTTAGATAAAAGTAAATTTGGTACTAAAGATTGTATAACTGGAAAAGTAGAATTTAAAAAAGTTTCAATGAAATTAAAAAATATGCTTATTCAAATTATTAGAAAAGAAACTACTATTGGTCAATATGAAGATTCTGATGTTATTTGTAGATATGAAATTATGGATGGTGCTCCTGTTAAAAATGAAACTGTTCCTATTAGATTTTTCCTTAGTCCTTATGAATTAACTCCTACTTATGAAAATGTTAATAATAAATTTGCTGTTCAATATTTTATTAATTTAGTTCTTTATGATAGTAATGATAAAAGATATTTTAAACAACATGAAATTTTCCTTTATAGAATACCTAGAATTTCTCCACAAAGAGAAAAAGAAAGATTATTGGAAATGATGAAAGAAAAAAAATAATTTGTATTTCATTTTTTCATTCTGAGATTAGAATTTGTTTTAGAGTTTTATTATATTATTTTAAAAAAATTATTTAAATATTTTTTGATAAAATAGGATTTTTTTTCATATCTTTTTAATGTATTAATAACATTATTTAGAAATAAATAATAAAAAATATGTAAATGTTTAACAACAATAATAAATAAAAAAAACTAGAAAATAAAATGAATAAAAAAAATAAAAATAAATTACATTTAAAAAAAAAATGTACTTAATCCAAATTATTTTCCTTTTCTTTTTAAAATTAGCATCCTGTGGAATATTTGACTCATATTACGTATGAAAAATAAAATAACAATTTTAATATAGTTTTACTCTCAAAACGATACATTAGGAATAGTAGTAAATATGTTAAGTTCACTAGGGACTCAAATTCCCTTTTCATATAGATATTTAAATATATGTAGAGATAGCATTCCATTAAGACCAAATGAAACATTTACAGAACTTTTATCAGGAACAAGAGCAGAATATACATCATTTTTATTAGATATGAATTTTAATGAATCATGTAAAATATCATGTGAAAAAAAATTTTCAAAAAAAGATATAAAAAAATTTAAATGGTTCATTGATAGAGATTATTTTTTTAATTTTTATTTAGATTCCTTACCTGCAGGTTATTCAAGTACAGATATGTATACTAATGAAACAGTAACTACTTTTTATCAAGGAATTCCAATTGGATTTGTTAGTAATGATACTTATTTTATTTATAATCATTATATTATTTATGTTGATATTAATAAAAAAGATGATAAATTTCAAATTGTTGGTTTCTCTATTGAACCTGTTAGTGTTGAACAAAAAACTATTGATATTTGTGAAAGTCTTGTTATTGAAAATGGAGGTGATTATTTCAGAGATTTTAATAATTTTTACGCTCAAGAATTAATTGAAGATGATGTATTATTCACTTATGATGTTGTTTTTAAATTAAGTGATAAAACTTTTTCTTCGAGATGGGATAGATATATTAGAAAAGGAAAAGAATATCATTGGTTAGGATTAATATTTGCTAATATTATTTTGTTTTTATTTTCTTTTTTAGTTATTTATATTTTATCAAGAGCTATTAAGAAAAATATTGAGATTTACAATAGTAATACTATTATTGAGGATAATATTATTGATGAATTTGGATGGAAACAAGTTTGTAATGATGTTTTTAGAAAACCAAAAAATTTAATTCTATTTTCTTGTTTTATTGGAACTGGATTTGAATTATTATTAATAATAATGGTATCTTTAATATATAATGTAATTGGATTTATTCATCCTGAAAGAAGAGGAAATTTATTAAATCAAATGGTAATTTGTTTTTGTATAATGAGTATTTTTGGAGGATATGTTTCGACATATATTTATAAGAATAATGATGGGAAATTATGGTTAAAAAATGCTTTAGTAACAACTTTCTTATTTCCTGGAATTTCTTTAATAATATTAATTATAGTAAGAATATTATTTTCTTTAGAATCTTCATCAGTTGGTTTTAAAATATCAGAAATTGCATTATTAGTAATTTTATGGATTTGTATTTCAACACCTTTAGTTTTATTAGGAAGCTTTTTTGCTATTAAAAGAAAGAGAATAAAATATCCTTGTAAAATAAATAAATTACCAACTTCAATAGGAGTTAAACCTTGGTATTTAAAATTAAAATATATTACTTGGTTAACTGGTTTAATTCCTTTTTCAGCAATATTCATTGAATTTATATATTTATTAGGTTATATGTGGAGATATCAAGTTTTTTATCTTGCTTCCTTTTTAACTTTATCAATTATATTTTTAGTCATTTTATCAAGTGAAATATCAATAATATTTATTTATTTAAATTTAAATAGAGGAGATTATAATTGGTGGTGGAAATCTTTTTTTGTAAGTGCAAGTCCTAGTTTATATATTTTAATTCTTTCTGTTTATTATTTTCTTTATTTAAATATTAGTAGATTTACTGCTATTCTTGTTTACTTTTTAATTATGGGACTTATTAGTGTTATTGCTGCCTTAGTTTGTGGTTCTTGTGGGGTTATTTTCACTTTTTATTTTCTATATTTTATTTATTCAAAAATTAAGGTTGATTAAATTTTTTTCCCAGATTTTTCTAATTTACTTCTTTAAATAATTTAAAATAAATAAAATATTAAATATTTCAATTTTGACTTTTTCAATTTCTTTTTAATTTTATAAGTTTTTTTATTATTTTTCAAATAGAATAAATATACATTACAAATAGAATTTTATTATTTATATTATTTATATATATTTAAATAACTCTTTTTATTCTTTATTCTGTTTTAATTTTTTGAAAATTATAGAATTTATTTTATCAGCCCAAAGATGGGCAATTTTATTTATAGTATGTTTAAAAACATATTTTCTTTTTTCTGTAATAATTTCAAATTTATAATCATTATGTACTTCTACACTACAAAATTCATTAATAACTATAGTACCTTTTAAAGTTTTTTTATCAGATTCGTAATATTCAATAATACCTTTTGCATATAATTTAACAAATCTAATATTATAATGAAACCAAGGAGATTTCTTTTTAAGCATATCTTGAATTAAAACTTGATCTTCATTATTAATATTATTATTATTCTCTAAAATATTTTCTTCTTCTTCCATTTTTTTATTTAATTTAGCTAAACCTAATTTATTCATACTTTTAATTCTTTTAATTTTACTTTTAAATTCATTAGAAAAATCACTATCAGAACTATCATCATTTAAATTATAATTATTATTTTGATTATCACTTAGATTTAAATCATTTTCTTCAATATTTTCATTAAAGAAACCATATTCCCTTAAAGTCATTTCAATTCTTTCAATTGGTGGATCAGTAATATCTAAATTATCAAAATCAATATCTTTAAAAAAAGGATGATTCCTAATATCTTTATAATTATTATTTTCATCTCCATAACCAATTCTTTCTTTAGGATTTAAAACTAATAATTTTTTAACTAAATCTTTAGCATCTTCAGGAATATTATTATCAAAAGTATAATTTAAATTTTTAATATTTTCAAAAATATCATTTTCATTTTTTTCTTTAAAAGGAGTTTTCCCTTCAAATAATAAATAAATAATACAACCAAAAGCCCATAAATCAACAGAAGTATCAATTTCATTATATTTATGTAATAAAACTTCAGGAGAAACATATTCAGCTGTTCCAACAAATTCACATATTAAATTTTGAATTAAATAATTACCAATTTCTATTTCTTCTTCTTCATAATTTTCTTTTAATATTTCATTAAATATTTCTTTATCAATTTCAACAAATCTATTTTTTTTCTTATCAAAATATTTATCTATTATATAAGCAGTACCAAAATCAAAAAATTTTAAATGCATTGAATCTGTAATTCCTATATTTTCAGGTTTAATATCTCTATGAACTATTTTATTTTTATGCATATATGTTATAGCAGATAAAATTTCAGCAGAATAATATTTTGCTAAATTATAATCTAAACTACCTAATAATCTCATTAAAGAACCTAAATCTTTATTTTGACAAAATTCAAGAACAAAATATAAGTGTCTTTTATCTTGAAAAGTTTTATTTAATTTAACTATATTTTGATGATTTAATCTTGTTAAACTATATTTTTCAATATGAACTTCAAATTGTTTATTAAATTTTGTAAGAAAATTTTTATTTATTATTTTAATAGAATATAATTTACCATTAAATTTATTTCTTGCTAAAACTACTTTTGCATAAGCTCCTCTTCCTAAATTACTTAATAAATCAAAATCTGTTATTGAATTTTTTTTATTTGGATTTAACATACTAGATAAATTTCCTGTACTTTTTACCCGAGAAAAATTTTTTGAATTTAAACCAAATAAATCCATTGTTGTATTTGATTTATGAATTAAATTATTATTTGATTCTTTAAATGATACTTTCTTTTTTATTGGAGATAATGATTTTTCATCAAAATGTACTTTTTTTCTAGGAGTTTCAGGAGAAATTTCTCTTTCCATTTTTTTAATTTATTTTTTAATACTGAATATTTATTAACAAAACCTTCATTTTTTTAACAATAAAAAAACATTAAATTCTATTTAATTAATAAAAAATATTTTTTCTTATTTTTAAAGAATAATAAACATTGTTTTTTTAATTAAAAAAAATGAATGTGATTTCAACTGATATGGAAATTACAAGTGAAATGAAAAAAGATGCTGAAACAAAGGCAAAAGAATTTTTAGGTCATACTGAAATTAATGAAGGTGAAGTAAGTAGACAAATGAAAGAATTTTTTGATAAAAAATATCAACCTAATTGGCATTGTGTTGTTGGTAAAAATTTTTATTCTTCTTTTTCTCATGAAGAAAAAACTTATATCTTCTTTTCTGTTGGTCAAATTTCTGTTTTACTTTATAAAGTAGGATAAACTTATTTTTTTTATTTTAATCATAAAATTTAAATAAATGACTTTACTAAAAATGTATTTATAAGTTACTTTTTTTTATATTATTTTTTTTTATTAAAAATTAAATTTAAATTTTATTGTAATGGATGCTTTCGATTCCCGAATTCAAAAGATGAAATTAGATATAGATGAAATAAAAAATGAAATTAATTATATTCAAAAAGTAAATATATATAATTTAAATATAGAAAAATAGAGATTCTAAAGTAGCATTATCAAAATCAATAAGATCTTTATCTCAAAATAATTTAATTAAAAATTATCAAGATTATAAAAAAAATGATGAATTATCTTCTAATATAAATAAATTCATAGAATATAAAAATAATGATAAAAGCGAAAAAAAAAGTAAATATAATAAAAATTATTTTAATATATCATCAAATAAAAAAAAGAATAAATATAATAATAATAATACAAACACAAATATTTCAAATAATAATTTAACTTATAGATCATCTCAACCAAAAAATAAAATAAATTTATCTTCTATTCACAATTCAAAAGATGATGAATATTTAAATAATATAATTGATTTTTTATCATATAATGGAACAATTGAAAATTTACCAAATTATATAAAAAATTTAATTGAAAAAGCAGAAATAAGTAATTTAATTTTAAAATATTTTTGTGCAGATGGAAGAGATTTATATAATGGATATAGAAAAGCAGAAGAAGTTGTTTTAAATAAAGAAAAAAGAGAAAAATATTTTGAAGAAGAAATTGAAATGTATCAAAATTTATGTGAAGAATTATTAAAAAGAAATCAAAATAAAATTAATAATGAAGAATTACAAAATTATTTTAAAGAAATTTATAAAGTTAAAAATATTATAGAGAAAAAATATTAATTATGAGAAAATGTATATTATAAAAATAATATTTAAATTAATTTAAAATATATAATAAATTAAAAATAAGAATTTAAAGATGAAAAAAAAAATAATTCAATTGATAAAACAAAATGAGAAATTAAATTATATTAAAAATTTTTTAGGAAAAAAAAGAAAAACAATTAAAAGAGAAATATATTCTAAATTATTTTAATATAAAAAATTTAATAATAATATTTAATTTCCACTTTTTATACACTAAGATTTAAATAAGATTAAATAAAAAAATAAAATATAGAATTACATTTTAAAACCTTTCGCTCAAAGCAATAGGTTCAGTAGGTTTTTCGAAACTTAATCTAAAATGTTCGTGATTTAAGCTATCTTTTTTTCCACCAATAAAGCTCATTTGAATAATTTTTAAATTTTCTTGATCAATAGGAGCAATACTTAAAATAGAATAATGTCTAATAGTTTCAGGAACATCGTCTTCTAATTTTTTTCCTAAAGTTTCTGGTAATTTTCCCATTAAATATCCACAAGAAATAGAAAGACTTCCCATAATAATAGGATAAAAAGAATTACTTAAAAATAAAGGAATAGCAACTCCACCAGCTCTTGACATTAAATACATTAAACCAAAAGTTAAAGCTTTTATACTTAAAGGAAATAATTCATTAGTATATATATATAATAAATTTAATGATCCTGCAAAACCAAAACTTGAAATAAATAATATTATTGTTTTTAAACCTTGATAATTTGAATCTAAAAAATAACTTAATATAAATGCAAATCCTCCTAAATAACTTAATGATTCTGTTACAGTTACTCTTCCATATTTATTAGCTAAAATACCTGAACTCATTTCACTTATTACTTCTCCAGAATATGATAAAATACTATTAATAAATATATTTCCTGTTCCTTGATTTAAAGCAGTAAAATTTCCATAAAAACAAACAGTAACAAAAAACCAAATGTACATTAAATTAAATATATATCTTTGTTGACTTTTTAATTGAAAAATCTGAATAATATTATAATTACTTTTAATTTCTTCAATTTCTTTTTTAGAACTTTCTAACAAATCATGATTAACTTCTAAAAACATTTTAAATTGTTCAGTGCTTCCATTAATTTCACTAATTTTTTGAAGGCATAAAATAGCATCATTGATTTTATTTTTTGAATTAAGCCATCTTGGGCTTTCAACAAAGTAATGATAAACGAGATAAAAAGCGGAAATAGAAATAATGACATTAATAAATAAGAGTAATTTTAAATTATTAATGGTCATAAAATAAAAAGCTAAAACAATACCAACTAAACCATAAGAAGCACTTCTAGCACTCATGACTAAACCACTCCAAGTAGAATCCATAGTTTCAACAATCATTAATGATAATACACTATTACAATAAGTAGCAAATCCACTAAAAAATGCTATTATCATTATATGTGAAAATGATATGTTGAAAAAATAATTTAATTGAGCTATAATATTTATTATCATTAAAAATTTTAATACAGGTAGTCTACCTATTCTATCTGGATAATTTGCACATATTATTACTCCTATTACTGCACCAAAAAAAAATGCACTGTTTAAAAAGGGAGAAAGATATGATCTTTTACAATATAATTTATATTTACTTGCTAAATTATCTATACTATGTTTTTCATCTATTTTTATATTATATAAATTTTCGTTATTACAATATTCTGTCATATCACATTTTTGATAATTTTCTAAAGGAGATGATTTTAATTGACAATATAATATCGGCTTATTTGTTAAATATGGGTATCCTGCTGCTATTATGTAAGTTGTAAATGGAAGGAATATTACTATAAGAATTAAGTAAATTTGATATTTCCCTCTTTGATTTGTTGATTCTAATGCCATGTCCATTTTTTTTTTGATAAATATTAGAATTTTTTGTTTTTTATGTTTTTTTAATAATATTTTTTTATTTTATACAACTTTATTTTTTTCAATAATTAATAACCATAAAATAAAAAAGGTATTCAATTATAAAATATAATAATGAATAATTTATTAATTAAGAAAAAAAACAAAATATATTTTTCTTTTTATTGTTTTAATTAAAATATATTTTTTTAAATTTTAATGCTAAATAATTATTTTATTGTTTTTCAATTAGATCAAATTCTTTTTCAATTTCTTGATTGTTTTCTTCTTCTTTTTCTTCAATAATAGCTTCAACTTTTTTATCTTCTAAAGAAGGATTTAATAATTGTTGAATTTCTTTTTCATATGCAGTTCTAAAATCTGTTGAATGGAAAAAATTACCTGCATAACTTATACAATTTCTTGGTTGATCTTCTAATAATTTTACTAAAAATTGTTGAATAATAAATTCAATTTCTGGATGCTCTCTTAAATATTTTTCATTATCAATTCTTGTATAAAATTTTATTCTGTTTATTTGATTACTTTGAATTTTTAATAATTCTTTTATTCCAATTAAATCATGATTCATTTTTTCTATTTTAAATTATCGTTATAATTAAATTAAATTATTTATAATATATTATTTTAAAAAAGTATAAATAAAATTAGATAAAATGAGATAATTTTTTCTTTATATATTTTTAGTGTTCTTTATTTGTATTATTAATTTAATTTATTTATCTATTTTTTAAAGTATTATTTCATTGAAAAATTCAACGAAAATGATTTTTAATGTATTTTGGATTTAAATTCTTTTATTTTTTATTATTTTTTTTTAATTATTATTAAGTCTTTTTTATATTATTTAATATTTAAATGATTAAAAATTAAAGAAAAGTTGATTTATTTATTCTTTATATATTTTTATGACTAGTAGCATCATCAGTTGAAGAAGCAGGTAAATTAATATTATTTAAATTATGTCTTCTTTCACTTTTAATTTGGTTTTTAGACATTTGATTTAAATTTTTAATTTTTTGTTTCATATCCTTATAAATTTTTTTATATTTCTGAATTTTTTTTTCATATTCTTCATTTTGTGATTTTAACTTATTAAATTCTTCAGTTAACATATCTAATTCTTTTTGTTTGGATTTAGGTTTTTTCTTTTTTTTTAACTCAGTTTCAATATTATCAATATCATCAGAATTTTCATCGCTTTCTTCATCTTTTTCATCACTATCAAAATCATCATCATTATTTTTTTTATTTTGATTTAATTTATTTTTAATATCATTTTTATTTCCAAAAGAATGATAAATATTTTTTTCATTATTACTATCATTATTTTTTTTATTAGTATCAATATTATCATTATTATCAGCTAAAGTATTATTTCTTTTTAAAGCAATAACTTCATCTTGTAAAGCTTTAACTTCTTTATCTAATCTTGCAGCTTTTTTTTTTTCTAAAGCATGCATATTAGAAACTTTAGATAAAATTGCTTTGGTATTTAATAATTCATGATTAATTTCAACATTAGTTTTTGTTGGTTCTGTCACTAAAATTTCAGTTCTTGCTGTTTTAAATAAAGCATTTTTTCTTGCTTTTTCTAATTCTAATTTTAATTTCTTTATTGTATTATCTTTTTGAATTAATTCATTCTTCATTTTATTATTTGATATATTTATTAATTTTATTTCTTCTCTTATTTCTGTAGGAGTATCTTCTATTAATTCTTGTAATTTTGATGCTTTCATTTCTAAATCATTCTTTTCTTTTATTAATTGCTCATTTTCTTGCCATAAATTCTTACTTTCATTTATTAAATTTATTATCTCATTATCTTCTCCTATTGATTTTGTTATAAAATCATATAGTAAATTTTGATTTAATGATAATGTTGTTTTTAAATCTTGAAGTTGAGATGTTAACATTTCATTTTCTGCTGTATAATGTGATATTGTGTTTTTATATGTTGATATTAACTTTTTTGTAGTTTTTGAATCAAATTTTTTATTTGACATTGAATTTTTTTATTATTTATTTTTATGTATATATAATTTTTTTCCTTTTTTTTTTAAAAGTTTTTAAATAATAAATTTATTTCAAATATAATTTTGTTTTTTTTATAAATAAAAATTTATTAAATTAAACTCTAAACAATAAATTAATTCAAAATATTATATTGTTTCATACAACCTTTTTTCAGATTGTTCACATCATTTTAAATACTTAAAAATTTAACTTCTTAATTTATTTTTACTTTATTATAAAGAATTTTCCTCCTTTTTACTTCTTACAGGAATATTTGTTTCCCTCTTTTTTATTTTAAGTATTTCTTCTTATATTCTCATAGAAAATTTTGATGATTGAGACTTATTATTATATAAATCTATTTTGGAAATTTTGAAAATAGAGAAAAAGATATACAATAATTAAAAAGACTAAAAACTAATTTTGAAGTGTTGTGAAAAATGTTATGATTTTGGTTTTAAAAAAGAAAATGACTATTAATGAATTTATAATTTTATTAATGAAATATATATTTATTAAATGTTCTTTTTTTGATAATGTTTATCTATTTATTCCTTTTAGAGTCATTACTATCACCAATTTTGAAGTTAATGGACTTTTATTATTATTTGGATTTGTATTTATATTACTATTAAAAGAGGATAAATCACATTCAATACTGAATATAAATTCCTTCTATTAAATGATTTCATGCTAAATCGATTATTTCAAATTTTTTTATTTTATTGTGTTTGTTGTTGAGGAACAAATAAATTAATCATAATATCCTATTATTTTTATCTTTGAAACATTTACTTTTATAAAATATTATTTATTTATTTCTATCATCAATTATATAATATTTTTGACAAAATGGGTAATTTATGTAAACCTCCTGAGACTCTTCTGGAAAATGAAATAATAAAAACTAAAGAAACCAGATCTATTATTAAAAATAATTCTAATAATAATATTACCACACCTTTATCAAGTGGAAACACAAGATATAACAATAACGATATAAAACAAAATGATTTAACAGAACAACAAAATAATAATGAAAAAGAAGAAGAAAAAATGAAAGAAAGTAATAATAACATTAATAATGGTAATATAAAAGAAGATAGAAATGATCAGATAGAAAGATTAATAGAAGGAAATGATGAAGAAAAGAATTTATCAATATTAAATGATAATAAATATAATAAAAAAGTTTTTGAATTAATAAATAAAATAAGAGAAAATCCTTCATCATATGCTAATATAATAGAAGAATCAATAAAATATATTCAAACAAAAAAAGAAAGAATAAAAGATTCATCAGGTGAAGAAAGAGAAATAACAAAAATAATTTTTAAAAAGAAATTAAAAGTAGCTTTAACAAAAGGAGAAATTGCATTTAAAGAAGCTGCTAATATATTAAGAAATATAAACCCAGTTGAACCATTAATATTTAATACAGATATTTTAATTCCTCTTCCTGAAAATGAAGAAGATATAAAAAATCCATATTTTTTAAGAAATAATGGTGAAAAAGTTAAAGAAAATACTTCTTTAGAAATATATTTTAAAGATTTAATCAAAGACCCTGAAACCTCTGTTTTACTAATGATTGTTGATGATAATGGAAAAAATGCAGGAAAAAAAAGAAATTGTCTTCTTAGTCCTAATTATAAATATATTTCAATTAATAGTAAATTCATTGGTAAAACTTTTATTGCTTATTATTCATTTTCTAAATAAATTCTATATTTTATGATATTAAATTTTTTTAGTTTTTTTATAGTTATTTTCTTTATTTTTTAATTCAATTTTTAAATTATTTTTGATATAAAATAAAATTTGTTATATAAAGATTTGATTAAATGGTTGAAAATAAGGAAAATATTGAAATTGATTTAAATTTTGAAAATGTAAAATGTAATTAAATAATTAAATAAAAATTTAGTTTAATGAAAAAGAAATAATTGATAATATTCAATCAAGTAAAAATTATTTTTTTTAAATAATTATTTCCTTTTGAAAATGAAGATAATAATATTAGTGAAGAATAAACTTTAGATTTATCAAATAATGCAATTATATATAATAATGAAAATAATGAAACAAATGCATCATTTCATATGAAAATTTTTTTTTTTAGAAAAAAAAAATAATAAAATTTCAATTACTGAATTTGATATAAAAATTCATAAAAATTATATTGAAAAAGAAAATAAAAATTTACAAACTGAAATTCTAAGTAAAAAACTAAATATTTAAAAAGAAATTATTTAGAATTAAGTTTAGAAATTAATTATATTGAAAATAATATTGAATATTTTTTAATATACCAATAATTAAAATAAATACGAAAGAAAAAAGAAAATGAAAAATTAAAAAAGTATTTAACACTAATAAAAACAAAGAAGAAAATAATAATTATAATTATAATACACATAATTAATATTTATTTATTTCAATTATTAATTAATTATTCAAAATAAATAATTTGATAGATTATCTATTAAATTATCATAAATGAAAATGTCTATATATTTATTTAATTTTTTATAATGTTAATTATTAAAATTAGTTAATATTTATCTAATTATGTTAATATATAATTCATTTTTGTTTGTTCCAAATAATTTTTTAGAAAAAACATTTATTATAATGATTCCTAAAAAGATTTTTTCAATATACAAAAAAAAAAAAAAAGAAAAAAATTTTCTTAAAAAAAAACAAAGAAACATAAAAAGAAAAAAAATATATAAAAAAGTTTAAAAAAACATAAAGAAAATATTTAAAAGAACAGATGATAAAAAAATATTTTCAATTTCCATAAAATAAATTGTTTATATAAGTAAATTATTTAAATTACAATGAAATGATATTTAAATTGAAGATGAAAAAAAAAATAATAAAAAATGAACAACCCATATCAAGACATTTCACTTCTTTTAACAAATCAATATCTCCTTCAAAAAATGGTAGAACAAAATAACCAAAATTCAAATTATCAAAATCAAATACCAAATAATCAAAATAATCAAATTAAATATCAAATGTTTCCAATTTTATTTCAACCTAATTCATTTAATCAACCTCAAATCATATATTCTTCAAATTTAATTCCTAATCAAAATTCTTTTCAAATTCCAAATAATCAACAACAATTTTTATATTTCCCAGTTTTTCAAAATAATAATTCTAATCAAAATATTAACTCAATTCCAATTTTTCCAAATCAAATTAATAATGACGTTAATAATCCTTTCTTTCAGAATTTATCAAAAGAAAAAATTATTCCTATTTCAGCTTCTCAACTTTTTTCTTCTCAAAATAATCAAAATGAAGAAAAAAAAATAATTTTTAATCCAACGATTAAAAAGACAAATTCTCTAAATGAAAATAATAATAATAATAATAATAATATTAATAAAAATAATAATAAAAATAATATATCAAATGAAATAAATAATATAGGAAAAAATGAGGAAAAAAAAATTAACAAAAAAGAAGAAAAAGAAGTCATAAAACAAGATGAAAAAAATCCAAATGAACATCAAGAAGAGATAAAAACAAAATATTACCGTTGTACATTTAAAGACTGTAATAAAGTATTTCCAAAAGAATGTAATTTAAAAGATCATATAAGAACACATACAGGAGAAAAACCATATAAATGTTCCTTTTTAGGATGTAATAAATCATTTAGTCAACATGGAAATTTAAAGAAGCATGAGAAAGTACATATAGGAGATAAAAAGTATTTTTGTGATTATCCAAATTGTGGAAAAAAATTTAGTGCAAGTTATAATTTAAAAATACATTATAGATGTCATACAGGAGAAAGACCTTATAAATGTTCTTTTCCAAATTGTGGAAGATCATTCTATGATAAAGGAAATTTAAAATATCATGAAAAAACAATGCATATGGCTGAAAGCTTAGAATTTCCTTATTCTTGTGAACATATGGGTTGTAATGCTAAATTTAAAACTCCTAAAGAAAAATTAGAACATCATGATCAAATGGAACCTGATTGTTTAATTGAAAGAAAAGAATTAATTAAATTATTACAAAAATATAAATTACTTCTTAAACATATTATCAAAGAAAAAAATATCAATTCTGATAAAAATGAAGTTATTCAAAATTTAAAAAGTGTTTATGATGAAATTCAAAAAAAATTAATTGATCATGATTTATTTGTTCATTATTTAGGAAATGATTTTGAAAGTGAATGTATTAATATTGAAGATGTTAAAGATGATGAAAAAGAAACTGATCAAGGTTCCAGTAAAGCTGATTAAAAATTTACTATTTTAACAGTTTGTTTATTTGAGTTAATTAATATATTTTTTTAATGTAATTAATTAAGTTGCATAATTTGACTTTTAAAAAAAATAAATAAATATTTTATTTTATTATTTTTTTTTTTGATAATAATAAATGTATTATTTATTTCCAAATATTATTCATTTATTTTAATTATTTATTCATACTATCATAAAAAATAGAATTATCATTCCTTTTGATGTATAAAAAAATATTATCAAAAGTTATGGAACTTGGATTAGTTTCTTATTTCTTTTTAAAATAAAAAATTACAATTTTTTAATTAATTTTTTGAAAGAAAAAGGTTTTTTATTTGTAAATTATTTTAATATTTATTTATATTTTTTATTTTTTTATTAAAATTATATTTAATTAATTTAAAAAAAAAACACATTTTCTAAAATGAAAATTTAGTTTTTTGGGATTAAATTAATAAATAATAATAATATTTACAAGAACAGATATTAAACTACCTATTCAAATATATTATTCAAATATATAAATCTATATATCAAATTCCATAATTTTGAATTAAATATAAAATAATCCCTTAAAACACACATAACAAAAATACGTTTCCATACATTTTAAATAAAAAGAAACTTAACAAAACAAATGAGAATTATCATAAGTAAGACTTTTAATATCATCAAATAATTCACTTTTATTACCATCAACATTAGGAACAATATTTTCAAAAACTTTTAATCTAGGTTTTTCAAAAAGAGTTTTAATATTTTCAACATTTTCTAATTTAGAAAGAGTTTCCATAGTTTTAGAATAACTCATATTTTTATCATAAGGATTATTAATAATATTAGATTTTAAAGCATGTGCAAATTGACATCTATTACCATAAGGACAGAAACCATAAGTATAAAATTGAACACATTTTTTACTTCTATAAGCAGTTGTATTAGTAACTTTACTTCTTAAATTTTCTTTTCCATGAGCATAAGCACAATTTTCACCGAATTTACAATAACCATTAATTTCATAATATTTACATAATTCTGTTTTATATTTTATTTTAAAATCATTTGCATTACTTTTATAAGGAGTTTTTACTTTTGATATGATTATATTTTTTTCTTCTTTATCTTCATTACTTGTTGAATCTGTTTCTGAATCTTTTGAATATTTTCTTTTTCTATAATATTTACTATAAAATGGCTTTTCATTTATATTTAATGAAGTTTGAAATGTATTATCTTCTTGAATATATTTTTTTGAATATAATTCATAAGACGTTTTATTTTCTTTGTTTTTATTTTCAAATGTTTTATTTATATTATCATTATTATAATGATTCTTTCTTATGTTGAATTTATTATATGGCTTTTTATAGTTTGAATTTTTATTATTTTTTGATTGAGAGATTTCAGATGATGTTCCTTCTACCATTTTGTTTATTTTTTATTTATTAAATTTTTTATTGCCTTTATATTAAATTTGTTAAAAATGAATTATTTTTTTTATTTTTTTTTTATTTTATAGGAATTATAAGCTTTTATTGGTTTATAAAGTTAGAAATATATAATTCTTTCCATTGTTTATATTCAAAAATTTAAATTTGAGGTTTTTTTACTTTGTTTATTTAGAAAAATAGAAGTTATTCTAAGTTTCACTAATTTTAGTATATGTTCGGTTACCTATTTAATTAATAAGGATTAATTTATTCGTTTTTTTTCTTTTTTATTTAAAAATTAATATAAATATTTATTGAATATTCATATTTTAATTTAAAATATAAGTTTTACAATTTTTATGATTTAAAAAATTTTAATTAAGTATTTAAAAGCATGTCGTAAAAAATAATTATTTTATGGGAACAGATAATAATAAAATTTTAATAAATCCAGAAGAATTTTTAAGAAAAGTTTTTTCTTCATCAATTTTAATAGCATTAACAAAAGAAGACATAAATAATTTATTATTAAAACATATTAAAGGAGGAAATGATTTAACAAATAAAAAAAATTTAGAAATTAATAATTATACATATTCAAAAATAGTTGATGACATTATTTCATTTAAATATTTAGAATTATCAAATAATAAACTAAGGAAAAAAAAAGAGGAAGACTTTGAAGATAAAAAAATAATTAAATCATTTCTTGAAGGATTATTTCCTTTTATAAATTATAATAATAGTACAAATTGTTTAATATTTAAATTATTAATGTGTCCTTTTATATTAAAATCTACAATGTTATTTGATGAAAAATGTGAAATATTATATGAATATATTAAATGTGTTAATTTCAATGAAAAAGATGTAAATTTAAATGAAGATATTAAGTATAATTCTTTTTGTGAAACATTTAAAAATTATTTAGAAATAATTTTAAGTGGATATACAAAAGTTTTAAGTGAAACTTTAGATTCTGATAAATACGAAAAATTAAAAGAACTATTTAATGAAAATTTAATAAATTTATTTAACCCTAAAAATATTATAGAATATTATACAAAAATTATAGATGATTTAAATGATGCTAAAGATTCTAAAAAAGATGAAAACTCAGAAAATGAAAAAGTTAATTTATTTAGTTTTAAACAATTATGTGAAAAAAACCCTCAAATTATTGATTATTTTAATTTGAGAGATGATTTTATTAAATTTGCAATTAATAAGAGAAAATAAATAAATTTAAAATTTTTAATCTTATATTATATTTTGTTCAAAATATTAATTTAAGATTAGTATAAGTATAAAAATATTTTTTAATTTCTAAATATTTTTTTGAAAAACACTGAAAAATTTATTGTGTATATAAAAAAATAATATCAAGATAAAAATAAATAAAGATGAATAATGACTTATTTGAATTTCTTAAAGAAGAAGATGAAAATTATAACAATGGATATTTTGATTTGGATAATAATAATATAAATCCAACAGATCCTTTCCAAAATATTTTTAATCCGATTCCTAATACAAAAGATTATGATATTTATTCTAATTTTCTTATTAATGAAAATATTAATTCTATAATAACTGAATTACAAAATGAATTTCATTCACTTTTTCTTTCTAATAATTACGATGAAATTATAAGATTAATAGAAAATCATTTTGGTAATTATTTTTTTCAAATAAATTCTGATTTTTTATATCTAATTATGAAAATCAAATTTTTTACATTATTACAATTTTCTCAAATTCAAGAAGCTATTAAATTTTATGATGAAAAATTTTTCCCTTTAATTAAGAAAGTTAAACCTAATACTTGGGTTAATAAAAATAAATTTTTTGAAAAATTAATTAGAAAACCTGAAAAACTTCAAAATAAAAATTTTTTTAATATTTATTATGAACAATTTCAATTTCAATTTAACAAATCAATAAATAAATATTTATATAATGAAGATAAAGAAGATAATTTTATTATAGATGAACCAACAAAAGCAAATAAAAAAATATATAATAAAAAAAATAAAACAAAAAAAGAAAAAGAACCAACAATTAATTTATTAATTATGAATGAAGATAAGGAAAAAATACCTTTAGATAATCCAAGTATAAATTTAGAATATTTTAAAAATCAAATAGAAAATCCAACAATACATCAACCAACAATTAATTTAAATAATATAAACCAAAAAGAAAAAGATAATTCTGAATTAACTTTATATAAACAATTACCTTTTTTATCAAGTTTTAAACCACATTATGCAAAAAGAGAGACAATTGATAAAAAAATAATAAGAACATTTCGTCAATATTTAATAGAAGAAAACAAAAAAAAATTATTAGATTTAAACATAAATTCAATTGATTATTCATTTTATATTTCATTAATAAGAGGAAGTATTCTTCCTCCTTCAACTTATTATGATAATAATACTAATGAAAATTTATGTTTTAAATCTTTTAATTCACATTTTTTATTATGGTTTTTTAGTAAAGAAGGAATTAGAGATTTATATACAAAATTTTTAAATTCTCAAGGTAGTAATTTCCTTAAAATTGCCACTGATTATTATAAATTAAATCAAAAAGAAAGTGAACAATTAAATTCTTATATGAATAATCTACCTTTTATTTTTGATTTATCTCTTGTCAAAAATATTACTAAAGGAAATAGTTATATGCATATGTATAGGAAAGAAAAAGGTAATAAGAATAAAAAAAAAAATTTATTTAATATTACAAAAGAAAAAAAAAAAAAAGAAAGAAAGATCAAGAAGTAAAAAAAATGAGGATTTAAATAAATCTTTAAGTAGTGTAGAAGAGTGATTTATTATCTATAAATATTATAGAGTAAATATATAAAAATAGTTATTTCATATAAAAAGAGAATTGTATTAATTACATATTTTTAATAATTGGAAAATAAATTTGTAAATGAATTCAAACGTATATAAAAAATTATTAACAAATAAATTGCCTTTTAAATATAAATTAAAATAATATTTATAAATAATAAATTTAAAACAAAATTTCATTCCCTAAAAAATAAATAAAAAATAATATAATCAATAAATAAAAAAAACAAAACACCTATTTTATTAATAACTAGTTTGATTATTTAATTTATGAATAATTTGATATTCCATAGGAACTCTATATTGATACATTATTTTCTTAATTTTACTATGTGGATTAATAACAGGATGTCTTTTAATATAAATATCTCTACAATTTCTTTCAAAATATTTATAATTAGGTTTATACATTCCAAGAGGAGGATTAGGATCTTTAATTTTATCAGGATCAGGAATAAATTTAGTATTTTCAATATCTGAACTCATTCTATTAAATTCAATTAATCCTTTAATATATCTTGGAGAACAAGAAGAAGGTAAATCTAAAGTTGAAACTATATCTTTTGTTATACTTTCTACTATTAATGGTTTTCTTGAAGTATAACAATCAAATTTCATTACATTATTTCTTCCAAAAAATTTATTTGATTTTTCAGGGGAAGTTTCCAATGTTTTTGATACAGTTATTTCTGTTTCATCATTTGAATCTGATAATAATTTTGATGTAGATTTCATTAATTTAATTGGCTCATTTTCTTTTTTTATTGGAAATATATCTCTTCCTTCTATTGGATATTTTTTATTTGGATCAAATTCATGTCTACTTAAATATATATTTGGTAAATTTTTTCTTATTGCTTTATAATTCGGACGATATTTTCCCATATCTGGATATTTAAAAAATACTCTACTTTTTATTATTTTCTTTCTTTTTTCATCTTTTTCTTTTTTTATGTTTTTATCTTCATCTTTTACTATTTTAAATTGGTTTCTATATGTTCTTATTTTTTCTTTTTCTTTTTCTTCTTCTAGATCCAGTTCTTTTATAAATTTCCTAAATTTTTTTATATTAAATTTCCTTGCTTCAGTATAAGTATAAAATCTCTTATTTTCATCTTCTCCATAATATCTTGATAAATCATCACTTTTATGATGTCTGTTTGCTACTAAATCTCCATAAAATTTATTAAATGATCTATCTTTAAATACTCTATCTAATTCACCTGAATATTTTGATAATATTTCATGAGAACCTATACTTTCAAATATTTTTACATTTTCTTCATTGTCTTTATTCATTTTAAAGTTTATATTTTTTAATTATTTGATTTAGATTTTTTCAGTTACTTATAATAATTTAATATTTTATTCTATTATTATTATTTAAATTAAGTTTAAATTTTATAAACTTTTTAACCATTTTTTTTCCTTCTAAATAAAATGAATTAATGATTTTTTTAAATAAATTTTATCATAATTATCAAAGAATTAATTCATAATTGAGTTATTTCCCTATAATAATGATAAGAATTATTATCTTTTTTTTTAAAAAAAGAATATTCTCTTTATAAACTGAATATAATTTGGAATAATTATCATCAATTGTTTAAATAAAAATATCCCATTAACAAATATGGCAATTTAACTATAAATTTAAAGGTATTTAGATAATTTTTCCAATTAAATTAAATTTTTTTTTTCCAAAGAAATGATTAAAGAAAGTTATATTATTTCATTTTTTTCATCTATATTTATTTTTATAATTTCAATTTTAACAGGAATTTAAAAATAAGATTTGGCACTTAATATAATTTATATTTTTTTATATTTTCTTAATTATTATTTTTTAACAATATCTATCAATGTTATAAATGGTTAATTGATAAATCGCTTTTATATCTATATTTTCAAAAATTAAATAAATATTTGATCCCTTAATTTTAGATTATTTGCTTAAATTTATATTTTATATTAATTTCAATATCATAATCTTTTTCTTTAATTTAAAAGAGAATATTATTGAATCGTTTATTATTATTTAAAATTTTTTTTTATCATTTTATTTCATTTTTACAAAACTTTTTTTAAGAGAATTATTTATAATATTTAAAAGTTCACTAATAAATAATACTTTTTGATTAAGTGAATAAAGAAATTATTTTCTTCTTTTTGAATATATAATTCTTTCAATAGGATTGATTCTGTTTTTTTATATTGTTTTTAATCTTGTTTAATTACTATAATTATCGAAATTTTCTTCTTTTTTGATTTTTTTATCATTTATCACTCTACTTTTTTGTTTTTATTGGATTTAAATGGAAATGAATTAAATGTTTGTCATTCATTTAATTTTTTTTCAAAAAATAATTGTTTAAAATTAATTATTTAACTATGAAAAAATTTATTTTTTATTTTAATTAATAAATATATATTGACATAAATATATTTAACTATTATTTCACATATTGATTTTACCTTTATTAATAAAAATGATTATTATTTACAAGTATCATAATATTTTAAAAAATAAACATTTTAATGACTGAATTCCGTTTCTTTTGAAACACTTAAATTTTTTGCAAGTTCACAAAATAAAGAAGGAAAATCAGTAGATTCAAAGTAATAATTGCTATTAATATTATTATTATTATTATTAATATTTATATCAAAATCACTTTTACAGTCTCTTTCATTTTCTTCTGTTTCTTCTTCTTCATTTTCTTTTTCATCTTTATTATTATTTTCCTTTTTACCTTCTAAGATATTTTTATATAATTGTAATATATATTTCTTTTTTCTTTCTGCATATTTAATTTCAGCAAAAGTAACATTTTCATTAAATATATGTGTAATTGATAAAAAAGTTTGATTTTCTGGTAAAGATATTAACTCAAATATTATTTCCTGACTTGGAAAATCAATATCAATTGGATAAATATGTAATTCATATTTGTTTTTATTTTTATCATATTTAACTTTATCAATTTTTATATAAATTTTTTTTTGAAGTTGAATTACATTTATTTCATAAATTTTTTCCCCTTTACAATTAATCTTATCACTACAATCATTAATAGTTATTTTATGAAGTTTTTGAACTATATCTATATTAGTTATAATTTCCCAAACTTTATCTTTAGATGAATTTATAATAATTGATTCATATTGATATAAAAATTCATTATTTTTCTTTAAATAATTTTCAAGTAATTGTATGTATTCAACACATAAATTTTTACATCCTTTAATAATTTTGTTAAAATCATTATTTTTTTGAAATCTTAAGTTTTTTAAATTTAGAATAATTGTAAATAAAGTTGTATTATCAATAGTATTGGTTTTAAATAACAAATTAACTAATATATCAAAAGGTAATTCAAAATTTAAAATTGATATAGAAATTTCATTTGAATAAACTAAAGAAATAAATTTATTCAAGATAAATATTAAAGGTGATTGAATAGGTTGATTTGTAAAAGATTTTGTTATTGAAGTTTGATGAGTGATATCTTCAAAAACTTTAGAAGACATTATATTAGTAATTCTCTCAATATTATCTGAAATAATATAAGATGCTTCATATTTTTTAGGAATTTTAACTTCTCTTATCTTTTTTTTTGATGATTCTATCATTATTATTTAATAATTAATATCCTTTATATATAATTAAAAATAATATTTAAAATAAATATAATATTATTTTTTAATGATTTTATTTATTTAATCATCAAAATAAACTTGTCTTTCAGAATTAATATTATTAACTATTTTAGAATTATATCAGAATTATATTAAATTTTACTTTTTCAGATTCAGTTGTATTGAATTCTTCATATTATTTTTCTTTTAAAAGTTTTTTAAATGAATTTATTTTGTCAAATAAATCAGTACAATACTTTTTTCTCTGACTTTTATATTTGTTTGATTTATAAATTACTATACTATTTAATTGTACTTGTATTTTTTTACTGTGTATATATTCTTTTATTTGTGAATCAAGATATCTTATTTGATTTACTTTATTACTTTCATATATCTTTATATATTTAATTATTCACTAATTTCATGAATTTTTTTCTTACTATTTTTTCTATTTTTACACAATTATTTTTTATAATAAAATTCAGTTAATATCACTTTTTTTTAATTTTAAATTTCTTTTTTATGATTTTCTTTATTTATTTTTAAATAGTTTTTTATTTGTAAATCATATTTATTAATAATTGTATTAAATATAACAAATTAAATAAGTAAAAGGAATTCAAATTAATAATATAATTATTTATTATTCATTTAAAATATTGAAAAAAATGTTTGAAAATGATGAAAAAAGATAAAAATTTAATCTAATCGATTAAATAAAAGATATGTTATAAAAATTAAAATTAAAGTTAGAAAAGAAGATAAAAATTATATATTTCAATGTTATATGATTTTTTAAATTGAATTTTTTCAAATTTAATCATAAAATATAATAAAGTATATAAAATAAATGATTTAATAAAATTATTGTTTTAAATGATTAAAATTGAAGATAATTGAAGATTAAAATTTAGAAAATTTTAAATATGAATCAAGAATTACCGTTTACATAAGATAAAAGAATTATTTAATTTAAATACAAAATCCTTTATAAATTTAATTTTATTATAAAGATTCTATATATAATAGATATTTTTTATTTATATTAAATACATGAAAAAATATCTATTTTAGCATTTTATGCAACATAAAATAATCTTTTTCTTTTCTTTTCCAAAAATATAATTTTCTTTATTCGTTAAATTAATACTATTTTCATAGTTCGGTTTATTTTTTTCATTTAAATTTTTATTAAACATTTTATTTTCTTCATTTTTTATTATTTTATTAACAGGTTCAACATATTTACATATATTATCTGTTAACATCAAAGATTCATTTTTTGAACCAGTTTCATTTATATTTGAAAACCTACTTTTTTTATTATTTTTATCGAAATATTTTCTTAAATGATTTTTAAATAATATTGAATTTATAAAACTTCTTCTTTCTTTTTTATATTTATTTATATAATTTCGATTTGGAGAAATTTTACCTGTGGTCTTTAAAATTGGAGGAGAAACACATAATGATTTATTTAAATGTTCTTCATTTCCAAATAAATTATTCATAAAATTATTATAATATTCATTAAAATCTCTTGTACAAGTTTTAATTATTGAAGAATTATCTTTATATGAATAATATATTATATCTTCTTTTAAAATATCTATAAATTTCGGATTTATTATATTTAAATCTTTTGAAAATTTTTTATTATAATCGAAATCACTATTTACGTTATTTTCCATTATATTTTTTAAAACATTAATTTTAAAATTACAAAATTAAATTTTATTTATCTATATTAAAAAAACAAGATTAAACTTAAAAATATAATTAAATCAATTTTTTATTTATAAAACTTAATCTATCATTTTATGACTTTTATAATAATCACCAAGCATACTAAAAGGTCTTTGGAATATCATAGGATTTTTTTTTATAATATCAAGAGTTTTAATTTGTTGTTTTTTTAAAAAATAATTTTGATTTCTTAATTTTTTAACAATCAAAGAATTTTCATTTAAACTTTCATCAAAATATGAACTAATTTTAGTATGCAAACTTGGGAAAATATTTTTACTTTTATTTATATTTCCTGTGGTATTTGATGTTGAATTATATTCTTTTGATTCAAATATTTCATCTGGCTTTTTAAATTGACTTTTTTTCTTTTTAGTCATTTTACTAATAAATAATTTTTTTTCACGAGGATCATTTTTTATATTATAATTAAAATTTGGAGTACTATTTAAATAATTATGATATAAATTTTTTTTTTCATTTTCAACGGCTTCATTTAAAGCACTTAATGAATTATCTTCTTTATTTTTACGATGAGTAATTTTTCTTTCCATTTTCCTATTATCTGGATTATATTCATTTAAATTTTGAATATATAATTTTTCATGTTCATGAATTGTATTATAAAGTTTTCCTTTTCTGACTATTTTTTTTGGTTTAATTCTAAAAAAAGGAATATTCTTTTTTGATATAATTAATTTTTTTCTTTTTTTTAAATAATCTAAACTATTATCATCTAATAATTCAACTAATTCATCAATATATTTTTTATCATATATTTTTAATTTTTCATTAAAAAAAAGTTCATATTGTTTAATTACATCAAATAACCTCATTTTTTTTTCCATGTTATCTAATATTATTTCTTTTCCTAATTTAACATCTAAAACATCTTTTCGATATCCTTCCACATCTTTAAATACTATATCTCCATTTTCATAACCTATTACTCTTTTTTTTATGAAATCTCTGTCTTTTTGACTCATATATATATTTTGCATTGCCATATTTTAAGTTTATTTAATAAATTATTATATTTTGTATAAATTTAATTTTCTTTTTTTTAAAGATTTTTATTTCAGTTTTTTATAATATTATTTTTTATAATTTTAAAAATATATTACTCTTGAAAATATGAACCAAAATTATTATTTATTCTTTTTGTCATATGAATTCTATATTATATTTGATTGAGATTTTAATAATGTTATTTCAGGGTATAAATATAATATTCTTTTTGAAATTAGATAGTCAATTTCAATATCTTTTGAAATATTTTTTTAATAGTTTTTAAAAAATTTATTATTTTATTTAAACAACATTTTACAATGTCATATAAAAAATATATATAATTAAAAAAAAAAATTGTATATTATTTTTTAAACATATATTAATAGAATATTTTTTATACATTAAAAATATGAAATAATAACTTTTAAACTATAAAACATGTTTTTCATATTAAAAAAGCTCAAAAAAAAAGAAACAAACAAACATAATTTAAAAATAACTTAATCCAATTATATCTTATAAAAAAAACAAATAATAAATAATCAATATTTAATATAAAGATTAAAAAATTTTAACATTAATTACACAATATCATTACTATTATTATCCTTTAACCAAAATATAGATATTATTTAAAAAATTAATATATATTATTTATCATCAACTTGAAGATTTGTGGTTATTTTAGTGAAAATTTCATTTTTCAATTTCTTAAGTTCATTCCTTACATCATTATTTTCATTATTTGCAACAATTTTTAAAATAGGAATTAAATCTAAAAGTGCAGAATCATTTTTATCTTCTCCATAAAAGTTTTTAATAAAAATTCCATTTTCTTTTTGTAATTTAAAATTTTGAGGAGTATTTTCAATAATAATGACTTTAGATAAATCCCTTCCTAATTTACTTAAATCTTTAACAAAAACATTATCTAAAATAATACAATGTTGTCTATATAATCTTTTATCAAAAAATTTTTTTTTATCAATAATATTTAAAATAGGATCTGCATATTCTTGAGTTCCTGCAGTAAAAACAATTAATTCAAATATTTTATTCATTTCAGTTAAAAATTTTAATAAATGAGGTCTTGGAATTAATATTCCTTTTCCTTGTTCATTAATATGAAAACTAATTAAAGTTT
>JAEEGK010006057.1_pt1 | contig 29117 bp, 21 predicted proteins | sample 8958771 | NCBI WGS metagenome assembly JAEEGK01 (sample SAMN16246547, study PRJNA631951) | gut metagenome | biome: gut microbiome; feature: rumen; material: SC-attached | host: Bos | place: Iran: Karaj | collected 2018-10 | reverse complement strand
CCTGCACAAGTGGAAGAACTACGAGTTGCTGCTACGCAATTATCGGATAATGGTTTACCCGCGTCCGAACTGCCCCCGAACCGATTTTCACACGCACCCGCACGTGCAACTGATTGACGCACCGCAGATTGACATATCGTCGAGTTTCATCCGCCAAAGCATCGCCAATGGCAAAGACGTGCGTTTCTTTGTGCCCGAAAAGGCGTGGGAATATATTGACGAAATGAATTTTTACAAAAAGTAAAAAATCAACATTCATTTATTTGACAACCAACAAATTACATTCAACAGAAGAATAAAAAGGTAAAAGTAAATTTGACTTTTATTTGACTTTTAATTTCATTATAGTTAAAATTGTGGTATCGAAAACTTTAAAACATTCCATAATGAAACCACAACTTCTGCTTCTGGCGCTTGCCATTCCCGCTGCACTCTGCGCGCAACAGCCCGCCACCAATGGCAATTCGGGCGACGTGAACATTAACGTACAATTCTACACACCTGACATTGTGCGAGTTACAAAAACACCTACCAACTCGCTTGGCGCTCAACCGAGTCTTGTGGTAACCCTTGAACCGCAGAATGTGAACGTGAAAAAATCAGCGTCGGGCGGCGCAACCACTTATGCGTCTGACAAACTGAAAGTTACAGTTGATAAAAACGGCAAAGTGACGTTTGCTTTGGCCAAGGGCACAAAACTTTTGGAAGAAAATTCGAGCACATTTTCGCCAATAACCACAGGCACCGACAAAGGCTGTTTTAAGATTTCGCAATCGTTCAAACTTGCTGCAAATGAGAAAGTTTACGGCGTGGGTACAATCCAAAACGGCAAACTCGAACGCAACAACACCGAAACAATTCTGGAACAGAGCAATCTTGAAGATTTTCAGAATGTTATACAGTCGATAAAAGGCTGGGGAATCTATTGGGAAAACTATTCGCGCGGAAAATACTCCGAGCAAAATTCCATTATGACCCTTGAAGGCGAGGCTGGCGACGTTATTGACTATTATTTTATGTACGGCGGCAATCCCGACGGCGTAATTGCTCTTATGCGCCAACTTTCGGGCAAAGTGCCGATGTTTCCGCTCTGGACTTTTGGCTATTGGCAGAGCAAAGAACGCTACAAAACGCAAGACGAGATTATTGGCGTGGTGGAAAAATACCGCTCTCTTGGCGTGCCTCTCGACGGCATTATTCAAGATTGGCAATATTGGGGCAACAATTATCTGTGGAACGCAATGGACTTTCTATCAGAGAGTTTCCCCGATGGTAAGGGAATGATTAAGCGAATCCACGATATGAACGCCCATATTATGATTTCCATTTGGGCAAGTTTCGGACCTATGACAATGCAATTCAAGGAGTTAGCACAAGACAACCTTCTCTTCACCTTCGGCACTTGGCCTCAGAGCGGAATCTCGCACATTTGGCCGCCCGTAATGGATTATCCGTCAGGCGTTAAGGTTTACAATCCGTTCCCAAAAAAGTCAAAAGACATTTACTGGAAATACCTCAAAAAATTACACGATTACGGTATCGATGCCTGGTGGATGGATTCTACCGACCCCGACTGTTTCTATCCCACCGACGATGATTACGAGTTCCCGACAGGGTTCGGCTCATTCCGCAAAATGCGCAACGCGTTCCCCTTGGCTACGGTCAGCGGAATTTACGAAAATCAGCGCAAAGTATCTGAAAAACAGCGAGTTTTCATAATGACACGCTCGTCGTATGCAGGTCAGCAACGCTACGGCTCAAATATGTGGAGCGGCGACGTGGCCTCGTCGTGGGATATGCTTCGCAAGCAAATTCCTGCAGGACTGAACTTTACGCTCACTGGCAACCCGAATTTCAATACCGACATTGGCGGATTTTTCTCGGGTTCGTACAATGTGCTTGGCGCAGCGTCGGGCGCAAAAAATCCTCAATTTCAGGAACTTTACGTGCGATGGATGCAGTACGGATTGTTCAATCCTGTGTTCCGTTCGCACGGTGCCGACACTCCCCGCGAGATTTATCAGTTTGGCTCAAAAGGCGAACCAATCTACAACGCCATAGAATCCACAATCAACCTCCGTTACACGCTGATTCCTTATATCTATTCGCTGGCTTGGCAGGTTACCAAAAACGATGCAAGTTATATGATGCCGCTCTTTGCTTATTACCCCAACGACGCTAAAACACAGACACTTGCCGATGAATTTATGTTTGGAAAATCAATACTTGCCGCCCCTGTGGTTTCGCCGCAATACACTGAGGAAAAGATTATCAAAATTGATGAGATGACTGGTTGGGACAAACAAGAAACTGGCAACGCAAAATCTTATCCTTCAGTAGATTTTTCTGTAAAGAAAACCGCCGATAAATACCTGCCAAAAGGCGACAACTGGTATTACTATTGGACCGACCAACTCTACACCGGCGGACAAACTGTAAAAGTGCCCACCACTATTGCCCAAACACCGTTTTTCGTAAAAGCCGGTAGCATTATTCCATTTGCACAGCCAGCACAAAACACCATTGAGCAGAGCCGCGATTCAATAACTATGAAAATTTACCCCGGCAAAGACTGCGTTTTTGCTCTTTATGAAGACGAAAACGACAATTATAATTACGAACGGGGCGATTTTGCCACCATAACGTTTGTGTGGAACCAAAAGGCTCAGAAACTCACAATTAAAAAACGTGAAGGTAGTTTTAAAGGAATGTTGCAAAAACGCACATTTTTCATAGAAAAAGTTGGCACAAAAGAAAAGACCGCCGTAGAGTACGACGGTCAAGAAATTTCCATTAATTTATAAATTATTATTACATTATTATTCGTTCAATTCGTAAAAAAAGGCAACTTTTAAGGTTGCCTTTTTTATTTTTAAAGGTAATTATTCGTTACCTTAGTTTAATTCGTTGATAAAAACTCTAAAAGAATTTAACAACCTCGTCGAGCGGACGGTGTTGCGGTTGTTTAGGTTCGCCTAAGCGGTAGCCAAGCGAAATAACAGCCGTAACCATCTCCTCGGGGGGAATTGCAAAGAGTTCGCGAAGTTTGTCGCTTTCGCGCATTCCCATAATCAAAGTGTCGAAACCCATAGCACGAGCCTGCAAAATCAAGTAGCAGTTGCTGAGTCCATTGTCGTAAGCGCCCCAATAGTCGCCCAATTCGTTGGCGGGGTTGCCTTGGAAAAATCCCGACTTGCCTTTTTCAAAAGTGCAGACAATCAGCACAGGAGCATTTTTGATGCGGTCTTTGTTGCCGCCCACAAGGTTTTGCACAGCCTCTAATTTCTCCTTGCCGATAGCCACGTAATACTTCGAAGGCTGTTGGTTAGCCCACGACGGAGCCTCCTGAGTGGCTATGAGCAGTTGGCGCACCTCTTCCTCCGAAATTGTTTTCGACGAATCGTAACTGCGAATACTGCGGCGGGTTTTGAGCACCTCTTCAAACGAAACGCCGTTGCCCGAATTTGCAGATTCTTTGCCGCAAGAGTTTCCCTCATTATTGCAGCAAGCCGAAGCCATAAGCGCGATAGCCGCGCAGATAATCATTTTTTTGTACATAATTAGTGAAGTTTAAATGTTATAAATTAATATAAATGTTAGAATTAAATTTTGCCTTGCCATAGGAGTTTGAAAAAATCTTTTACAAAAAGACATTCTATCTCGCCCATACGTCGGTTGAAAATATCGAGCGATACCACTATTCTACGGCTCTGAGGATGTTCTTCGCCAAAGGCTTTAAGACCTTTGATATGTTTTGTAAGAATTTCCTCAGCCGATTTTATCTCAATTGCCACCCGCGCGTCGCCTATTACCGCGTCAATCTCTATGCCTGTGTATGTGCGCCAATACGACAATGATTCCTGACTGTGAGTGTATTTTAAATACGCCATAATTTCTTGAATCACAAGATGTTCAAAAGCGTGACCATATTCGGGAGTGCCGCGTCGCAATTGTGTGCGGTGCAAAAGATGGTTGGCAACGCCCACGTCGAAATAGTAGAATTTGGGCGCTTGTACCACTTTGCGCTGAATCACTTTGGTGTATGCAGGAATTCGATAACCGATGAGAGTGTCTTCCAAAATGTCGAAATACGAATTGACAGTGGTGGCACTCACGGCGCAATCTTGGGCAATATTGTTGCTGTTGATTATCTCTCCATCGCAAATTGCAGCCACTTCCAAAAAACGTTGAAACGCTTTTAAATTTCTTACGAGAGCCTCCTCCTTGATTTCTTCCTTAATGTAAATATCGATATACGCCGACAGCATCCTTGGTGGATTGGCGGCAAGGTAGTGCGGTGGCAACATTCCGTATGTAACCGCCTTGTCGATGTCGAAATCGGGAATTTCCGCGCTCACCAACGGGAAAAAATAGACAGGATATGCTCGTCCGCCGAGGGTGTTGTGCCCTTTGCGTTTGAGTTTGCGAGCCGACGATGCGCATAGTACAAAACGATGGTTTTTCTGTGTGATGAGACGATGCACTTCGTTGAGCAGTTCGGGAACTTCTGGAATCTCGTCAATCACCACCACTGATTCATCAGGAAGGTCGATGAGCATATCGTAGAGCAATCCCGGACGGCGTTTGAGTCGCTCCCTGACATCTGAATCCAGAAGGTCGATAAACGTTGCGTCGGTTAATTGCTGCCTAAGCACAGTGCTTTTGCCTGTCTGACGTGCGCCAAGTAAAAATATACTCGACTCTAATTCGTTGTTAATTTGTAATATACGATTTAGCATAGTCGCATTTTTTATAATTTATTGCCACTGCAAATATAATCCTTTTTTCTAAAAAACAACAATTCTACTTGTGATTTTAAAGGAAAATCGCAAGTGCTACTTTGGATTTTGATTGAAAATCGCAAGTACTACTTTGGATTTTAAAGGAAAATCCCAAGTAGAGGATTTTTGTTTCATAAAATAATCAGTAGAAAATATCACATACAACACTTGATTTTTTTTATTACCTTGCCCCCGAATATTTAATTTAAAAGTGATAAAAAAATGGACAATCAAAACAACATTCAAGCAAACAACGACGAAAACATATCACGCCGCGACGCCATCAAACGTATTGGCGCAGTGGCAGCCACAGCCGCAGTAGCATCGGTGGGCACAAGCGCTCTTGCATCGTGCGCCGAGGCGGCAGGCGTTAATATCAACAACCTTAAAGTGCTGTTAATCAACGGCAGTGCACGGCGCAACGGCAACACCTTCACCCTTCTGAGCGAGATAGCCGCACAACTGAAAAAGCACTCTATCGAAAGCGAGATTGTGGGCGTGGGCAACCGTCCTGTACGTGGCTGTGTGGCTTGCGGACAGTGTCACGCCAAGGGTCTCGGCAAATGTGTTTTCGACGACGACGTTTGCAACGAGATTATTGCCAAAATGAGCGAGTGCGACGCCGTGATAGTGGGTTCGCCGGTGTATTACGGGCAGCCCGCCGGACAGGTTCTCTCGGTGCTTCAACGTATGTGCTACGCCGGAGGAGCCAAGATGCAGGGCAAGCCCGCCGCAGCCGTTGCTGTATGCCGTAGGGGAGGAGCCTCCGCCGCGTTCCAAGCCTTGCAGATGCCGTTTCAAATGCTTAATATGCCGATAGTTACATCACAATATTGGAACATTGGTTACGGAGCCGCCGAAGGTGAAGTGTCGCAAGATACCGAAGGTCTCCAAACAATGCGCACCCTTGCCGACAATATGGCATATATGCTCAAACAATTTGCCACCGGCACGGCAAAATTCCCCGAAAGGGAAAAGTGGCAGATGATGAATTTTGTGAGGTAGGGTAGATTCTTGGCACGGTTAACATACTCAGCCAAATCTACCTAAAATTTGATACATTTGGCTGAGTATTGCTATCTTTGCATTTGAAATAACAAGCATACTATGGGACGATTTCCGAGTTCCGTACCGATGTGCAATTACTCAACACAAAGACACATAAGCCGGTATCAGACAAGGTAAAACTCATATACCTTCAACTTCCTTGTTTCACCAAGGAAGAAAACGAGTGTAGAACAGATTTTGAACGTTGGATATATATATTTAAGAATATGGAAATTTTGGAACGAATACCGTGGGCGGCGAAAAACTCAATATTCGCAAAACTTGGAGAGATAGCCGAAGTGGCAAACCTTTCCAAACTGCAACGCCGTAAGTACGATCAAGATTTGAAAATCTTCCGCGACAGCGTCAACATCTTGAAGTATGCGAAGGAAGAAGGACGTGAGGAAGGACGCGCGGTAGAACGTGCCGTTGCTCATCAGGCCAATCTTGAATCCGCTTATTCTTTATACAAAATGAACACCCTTACCATTGAGCAGATTGCCTCTGCTATGCATCTTGATATTAATGAGTTGACTGATTTTATCAACAAACATCAAGTTTAAAGCATTGGTACCGATATTTATCGTAGTAATGTCCGTAGGCTGAAAGCGAGAAAAACAACCACACCTTAAATATATATAAACCCTCACCACTTCAAAAAAATAATAAAACACTTGACTTTTAAAAAAGGGTCAATATTTAAATCTCATCAATTTTTTACCAAATCCATCTTTTTTTGCACATTTGGTAATCTATTTTTATTTTTGTTAGCAGAATAGAATTGTTAAAGTAAATAATAAAATGTCCCTTGTAGAAGCAATCGTTTATCTTATAGCCTCAGGTGGGCACGGGCTGAGGGTGGAGCAAATCACTGATATGATTAATGCCCGCGGTCTGCATAAGCGTAAAGATGGCAAACCTGTTACTATTCAGCAGGTTTATGCCGTTATTATGCGCCACCGCGAAACTTTTGTAAAGGAGGATGGCAGAATTAGGTTGATTATGTAAAACAAAAAAGCCCTTCACCCAGCAAGAGTGAAAGGCTTTTTTGTTGTATTATTTTATCTATTGATCCAATTCTCAATATCAAGGCTATCTATTCTTGAAAAATGCTTGATGTTTTCAGTTACCATTATACAGCCGTGTTTGAGAGCAGACACACCAATCATTATATCGAAATCGTCAATCATCTGCCCCTTGTCTGTGAGCATATCCTTTTGTTTGGCAAAATCATCAGCAAGTCCTGCAAAGGGTATGACCGTAAACTCCTCAATAAATTGACGTGCTTCTGAAATGTGCTTTTTACTTTTGCTATGGTATGCACCATACAACAACTCAGCCACTGTTATTTCGGAAATGAAACAATTTTTTTGTCCGACTTTTTCTATTTTCTTATTCAATTCGTACATCCCTTTCAGATAGAAAATACAGATGTTGGTGTCCAAAAGATATTTTTTCATAGTCAATCAAAGGATGCAGTTTGACGTAGATGTCCGTTTGTGCGGCTGTTTTTGATGATATCTTCGATGTTATCCATTTCGGGATAGTCTGCCCATACACCGAAAAGTTTCGACAATGAAGTTTTTTTCTTTTCTTCGGTTTGTGTAGGGGCAACAACCAACGAATCCGTTAGCATTTTCAGCAAACAAAGTTTGATACTGTCGCTCAACGGGTTCAAAAACTTGAAATAGTTTTCGGCTGTGTTGTAATCTGCCTTGTATGTGTTTGTATACATAATTCTATGAGTTTGATTCAACACTCAAAAATACAATTAAAATTTTTATTTGCCAAATTTATTTTTTCACTTTCACCACCTTTATTTTCTCCGCTGTTAAAACCAATGCATCTATCTGTTTATCAACGCTTGAATCATTAGTTGTTTTTGTAAAAGAGGATGGCAGAATTAGGTTGATTATGTAAATCAAAAAAGCCCTTCACCAAGCAAGAGTGAAAGGCTTTTTTGTTGTATTTAATTATGGTGTGTTACGGTTTCATAGGTTCGCCGAGCGAGGAAGCCTCTGCATCTTTTTCGTCTAATTTGAAACGCATAAACTGTTTGTTCTCAGATGTGTATGGTTTCCAGTCGCCGCCGTTAGCGCCGTTGGGGTCGGAGTATTTGGCAAAGTTGCTCCAAGCGGTGAGCATACGTTCCGACAAGTCCCAATCGCCCTGAGTCCACGGACGCCAACAGTGTTTCAACGATTTAAACACATACCAGAGGTCTGACGAGTGGAACGCGCCTTTGAGGTAGTCCTCGGGATGGCTGCCGTCGTCGGGTAGGGAACGGGCAAACTGATATGCCCACGCCTTGCCGTTGTTTTCCTGACGGTTGAGACAGAAATCCACAATTTGGTCAGCCATATTTCCGGGGTCGTTGAGCGTGCAGCCAATCATATAAGGCACGTCGGCAATTTCGTTGGCAATGCAGGCATCGTCAAAAGCCTTTGGAAGAACATATCCGTCGACGTAAGGTGCTATCGGACCGGCGTTTAAGCAACTGCGTTTGCCTGTTACACGAGTATACATAGGTCCGAGGGCGTAGATTTCTTCGGTAGAAGCGGCTCGTAGGTCTTTGAGAGTCTTTAAGTTAGCCCAATCGCAAACTTCTTTAATCTGAGCCTCAGCCTCGGCAAGGGTAAGTTGGCTCTGACGGAAAAATGCGGGCAATTTGTCGGCTTCTTCCTTGGGTAATGGCTTCTGCAATCCGCTTGCGCTCATTATTACAGCCTTGTTAAACAGACCTTTGGTGAGGGGCGATGAGGAGAGGAATTTGGTGCTACGTCCGCCTGCGCTCTGACCAAAAATCATAACGTTTTCGGGGTCGCCGCCAAACTGTGCGATGTTTTTCTTCACCCATTTCATCACCTCTATTTGGTCGAGAGTGCCCCAGTTGCCAGTGGCGTGAGCGGGGTCTTCGGCTGAAATTTCGGGATGCGCAAAAAATCCGAACGGACCCACGCGGTAGTTGAACGTTACCAAAACCACGTCTTTGGCAGCCCATTCTTGACCGTCGAATTCGGGTTCAGAGCCCCAGCCTTCCCGCAGTCCGCCGCCAAAAATCCAAATAGCCACGGGGAGTTTCTTTTCGGGCTGAGCCGACGCCTTGGTGTAAACGTTGAGGTAGAGACAATCTTCGCTGTAAGCCTTTTCGTCGCCGTAGCCCCATTCGGTGGTGTATCCGCCGTTGTAATGTGCGCCTTGAAATGCAGGATGACCAAAACTGTCGCACACCTTAACGCCTTTCCACGGCACTACTGGCTGAGGAGCACGCCAACGGTTTTCGCCAATCGGAGGAGCGGCGTAGGGAATTCCTTTATAAACAATAACGCCCTCTTTTTCAGTGTTAACGCCCTGAACCTGACCGCCTTCGATAGTCAGCACGGGGTTGTTGTTGGTGCAAGTGTTTTGTTGTGTTTGCGTAGCGCACGATGCCATCATCATTGCGCCAAGAGCAAGAAAAAGTAATTTTTTCATATCATTAATGTGTTTGTTATTTTGAAGGCAAATATAGTATTTTTTCTATTACACACCCGATTCAATCCTCCAAAGCATATATTTTTTGAGCAAAAAGGTGAGGAAATAGGGATTATTTATTAAGTAATTGATTTTAAGAGGTATGATAATAGGTAATCACAAAATTCCGGCTATTTTTGCTTAAAAAATCACAAAATTCCACCTGTTTTACCCCGAAAAATCACAAAATTCCAGATAATGGATATTCATCGTCAATCATTACCACATCTTCGCCGGCGGATTTAAAACCGTTTAGGTACTTTTGATTGTCGCGTTTGAGACTTTCGATGGTGCAATCTGCGCCGTAGAGACGATGTTCGATGTCGGAGCAATGGGTTTTGATGTCTTCAAAATGATGGAGTATATAATTATCGGTCATTACAAGACAGATGAAACGTATTGATTGTAAATAGTTTGCATCAAAATCGCGCCGCCAATCAAAGGGCACATAGCATCCTTCTACAATAAGGTTTTGGTTGTTTTCGATAGCGGTTTTCATTATTTCGCTGACGATAGGCCAAAGATAAGCGGTGAGGGCATCATCGTCTTCGGGAGTAAGCGTGGTGTTGCCGCTACGAATCAAACCCATTTTTAGATGGTCGATTGATAGGTATGGAAATTTATATTTTTCGAGCAATCGCTGCGCCAAAAGCGTTTTGCCTGTGTATGATGCGCCGGTAATAAGAATGAGCATGGTTAATTATGTTTAGTTGTGAATTCAAAGATAAAGATTTTTCACTAAATAATTATTGGTTTGGTCATTTACTTCCTGTGCTATTGCATTTTTGTTGATTATGTCTTATCTTTGCAATAAAAAACTTATAGTTTATGGTAATAAAGCAAATACGTGTCAAAAATTTTCGTCTGTTAAAAGACTTCGTAATCGACTTGCAACCCGATTTGTCCCTCATTGTTGGTAAGAATAATGTGGGTAAGACATCGTTGCTAATCGTTCTTGATAAGTTTATTAACAGCGGCAAAGAACGGACAAGAAAATTCCAATATAATGATTTTAACCTAGATTTCCAAAAAGAAATTGAAGATATATTGGAGCAACCACAACTGGAAGAAAAAGATTATCAATCAATAGGGATTTCACTTCGTTTGATTGCAGAATTCTCAGATTCTGATAGTCTTGATAATATTGGGAATAAGATACTCACTAATCTTGAAGATGGCAATAATTATTTTGCCATTGGGTTTGACTACCAACTTGATTATAACTGTTATTCACGTTTGATTACAGACTATAATCATGTTAAATCCAAATTTACAGCAACGCACCAAAATGAAAATTCTGAAACAAAGTTTGATAAACGAGAGTTTATGAATGCAAATCACTCCAAATATTTTCAGATTGTGCGCAAATCTGTACATGTTGAAAAACAAGATATGGTTCTTAATGAAAACCGTTTTATAAAGTTGGATGGACTTCAAGGTTTCCATTTAGATGATGTTATAAATTTTGAATATATTAGTGCACGGCGTGGTGTCGATAATAAAGACGCAGACCATACCCTTTCGGAGCAAACATCAAAATTATACGATGTACAAGGTGAAGACGAATCCAATGCAGATACACGAGAACAATTTATTGCAAGATTAAAAGAAACAGATCAAGAACTAACAAAAATATATAGTAATATTTTTGACAATATAATAAAGACTATTGGCGACCTAGGTGGTATGCGGAAACAAGAAACTTTGATTAAAGTAGTTTCAACACTTAGGCATCGTGAACTTTTAAAAGGTAACACAACGGTTGTTTACGAACACAGTCAGCGAGATTTGCCTGAAAATTATAACGGACTCGGTTATATGAACTTGATTTCTATGATTTTTGAGATTAAGTTGATTGTTGAACGAATGAAGCGTGTAACAAATCGTAGACCTGCCGATATTAACTTACTTATTATTGAAGAGCCGGAGGCTCATACACACCCACAAATGCAATATGTCTTTATTAGAAATATAAAGAAATTGCTTGGTGATGGAATAGTCGGGAAAAACGGAGTTAAATCCACGCTACAATCAATCATAACAACACACTCTTCGCATATTGTCGCCAATTGTGATGATTTTAAAGCCATTAAGTATTTAAAACGCTCAGATTTTAGTAATTGTGTGATATCCAAAAATTTACAAGATTTAGCAAAAATGTATGAAGATGACGATAATGCTTATAGATTTCTGAAACAGTATCTTACAGTGATGAATAGCGAGTTATTTTTTGCCGATAAGGCAGTATTTATAGAAGGTGATACTGAACGTATTTTACTACCATTGATGATGAAAAAAATTGATGACGAACAGAAACCTGATGAATCTAATGGAGAATTAGGTCTTTTGTCGCAAAAAATCTCTGTTTTACCAGTCGGAGCACACTCTCACATTTTTGAAAAATTTTTTCATTTTATTGGACTAACGAAAATGTTGGTAATTACTGATATTGACATTTGTTCGCCCGAAGGACATCACAAAAAATGTCAATATGAAGAAGGGAATCTCTATGTTACCTCAAATGCTGCATTGAAGCATTATTTTAATAATAATTGTGATGTTGCATTTTATATGAGATTATTGCCAAAGGATAAACTTTTTAGTTGGAATGATGCTGATAATAAAATGTCCTGTGATGAAGACGGTAATATGATGGTTTGTTTTCAAACGAAAGAAGGCGATTATCAACCCCGCAGTTTTGAAGATGATTTTTTCAAATTAAATGCTGATTTTATAAAACAAAGCGATATCGACGAAACAGCACTAAACGCAGACGCTTTGTCAACTTTCAAAAATGACCAAAACCCATATAATTTGGCAGCAAATGGAATTGAAAGCAAGGCTGCATTAGCAATTAATTTGATTCTTGCTGAAAAAGAGGGAAATACATGGCAAGTTCCTACATATATTAAGGAGGGGTTACTATGGCTGAGGAGTTAGAACAAATAATGCAACATATCTATTCCGGACACCACTTTCTTTTAAGTGGAGGTGCTGGCAGTGGTAAGACTTATACATTGGTGCAAGTGATTAAGCGTGTTATTGCAGAATATCCAACCTCTTTGATAGCCTGCATAACATATACTAATGCTGCGGTAAGAGAGATTGAAAGTCGTGTAAATGATACACATCTTCGTGTTTCTACTATTCACGATTTTCTTTGGGATTGTATTGGCAATTTCCAAAATGAATTGCGAGATTCGCTTTTGAAATTAATTAATACAGAGAATATAAAAACATACACCAATCTAAGTATTCCTATTGATTCTGATTTTTTTGTTCACGACGGAGATTTAATACCTATCAAATATAAGGAATATGTGAGGCTGCATGATGGCATTATATCACATGACGAAGTGTTGAAAGTTGCTCAATATATGTTTGCTCACTATCCGAAATTATGTGCAATTGTAAAAGGTTCTTATCCTTTTATTTTTATTGATGAGTATCAAGATACAAGCCCATTAGTTATTTCAACATTGCTTGATACACTTAGTGGATATAAGAACCGTCCACTCTGTCTGGGTTTCTTTGGTGATTCAATGCAAGCCATTTATCCTACTGGTATTGGTGATCTTAAATCATACATACAGAATGAAACGGTTTATGAAGTAAAAAAAGAACAGAATTATCGTTCTCCCAAACTCGTCATAGATCTTGCTAACAGAATTAGATTTGATGGGTTGCAACAACATCAAGCCGATGATATAGATTCAACAAATAGAACTGATGACGGTCAATTAAAAATAGGACGAGTGATTTTTTTGTACACTCAATCAGATGATTTTACGATAGATGATGTGCGTAATTATCTGCAAGACAACGAAAATTGGTCTTTTGATAATTCTCAAAAAACAAAAGAACTTAATCTTACTCACAAACTAATTGCAGGAAAGGCTGGTTTCCCGATGCTGATGGAAATTCATGGAGATGATGGTGTTCTAAAATATAGAGATAGAGTAAAAGATTTCGTGAAAGAACATAATATCAGTACCGAGGAGAAAACATTTAATCAAGTTATTCAAGAGTTGGGCGAGCAAATCCCACCGACTCGTCAAATGCAGGTTTATATTAACAATAATCAGGCTCTTTATAATCACGCATTAGAATTTGTTTTTGATGATTTTGTAAAAATGTATGTTAGTGCAGATCAATTAATTGATGATAAAAAACAGGACGAAGATGAAAACAGTAAAACCGGTTCCAAACGTTCTGATTTGGTAACCCATTTAATGAACATAGAAAGATGCATTTATTTGTATTCATCAGGTAATGTTAATGAATTTTTAAAAGTTACAGAGAAAAAGATAAACTCTATTTCAGATAGACGAGTCCTTCATCAATCTATCAACCAATTAGTAAATGTTGGAGAAAAAACTATTGGAGAGATTATTGATTTGGCAGATGTACTTGGAATAGTAAGAAAAGACGAAAAACTGGAAAAATATCAAACTCGAAATTTATATGTTTATGAAAGAGTAATGGATGTGCCATATACCGAAGTTCAGGCTCTTTATAAATATTTGGAGGGTATGACACCGTTTTCAACTCAACACAAGACAAAAGGAACAGAGTTCGACAATGTTTTGGTTATTCTCGACAATGGCGGATGGAATAACTATAATTTTGAAAATATGTTCACGGCATCACAACGTGAACTAAGTAATTCGTCAACCATACAACGTTCACGCAAATTATTTTACGTATGTTGCACTCGCACAAAAGAAAATTTGGCTGTTTTTTTCCATAAGCCATCTGCAAGTGTTTTATCAAAGGCACAAGAATGGTTTGGGGACGACAATGTCATCCCAATTTAATTTAATTATATATTAGTGATTCCGTGTTGATTTTATTGTGTAGACTAAACACACTTTTTTTTACTTTTCCAATGATAAGAATAGTATCCTCCGTTTCGCTTTTCGGATATTTTTTTTATCTTTGGCGGGAATTTTATATTTGATCATTATGCGCGAATTTAACACAACGGGGATTTGTTACCCACAGTTACATTATATGGTGAACTTCACCAAAAGAATTGACGACATAGAAGAATATGTTGTCAAAGGTAAATATATCACCATCAACCGTGGGCGTCAATATGGCAAGACAACTACGCTTTACCATTTGGCTAAGCGATTGTGTAATGATTATGTAGTGTTTTCGATAAGTTTTGAACGGATGGGTGAAACAGAATTCGCATCCGAAGAATCATTGGCTTATTTTTTTGTGGATAGTTTGCGACTTAAATTAAGAAGTGTAACTAACCTTAACGATTATGTTAAAAACGCTATTAATAAGATAGTTGAACATAATGCAGCAACAGAAACTATAAAATTTAATGTTTTAGACGAGTTTATCCCCGATATTTGCGAACATTCCGACAAGCCTATTGTGCTGATAATCGACGAGGTGGACAGCGCAAGCAATTTTGAATCGTTTATAAAATTTCTCCGTTTGTTGCGCGATAAGTATCTCAACCGAATGGATATTCCTACATTTCAGTCGGTTATACTTGCCGGAGTTTACGACATTAAGAATCTTAAACTCAAAGTTCGTCCTGATAGCGACCATCAGTACAATTCGCCGTGGAACATTGCCGTGCCGTTTGACGAGGATATGTCGTTGCCCAAAGACGGTATTGAAAAAATGCTTGACGAATACGAATCCGACCACAAAACCGGCATGAATACATCTGAAATGGCACAGTTGATTTGGGATTATTCGTCTGGTTATCCGTTTTTTGTGTCAAGATTGTGTCAATTGATTGATACTAAAAAACTTGGTTGGAATTATGAAGGCTTTTTAAAAGCCGAAAAATTGCTCTTGACCGAAAAAAATACACTGTTTGACGATTTGATAAAAAAAATGGAGGATTTTCCCGAAATCAAATCCACATTAAAAGATATTTTGTACTACGGCAAAGAGTATTCGTTTAATCTTGATATCAAGGTAATTAACCTTGCTGCGATGTTTAATTTTATCAAAAATGTAAATGGCAAAGTGCGCGTTTTTAACCGAACAATGGAAACCCGCCTTTACAACCTGTTTACCAACGAGGAGGAGCATAAAAACGAAATGTACACTCACGGCGACACCGACCGTAATCAGTTTGTGGAAGATGGAGTTTTGAAAATGGACAAAATTCTTGAACGTTTTTCTCTTCATTTCAACGATATTTACGGAGGTAAGGACACTGAATTTAAGGAAGAAGAGGGTCGCCGTTTCTTTATGCTTTATATCAAGCCAATTATCAATGGCACAGGAAATTATTACATCGAGGCCGAAACCCGCGACCGCTCTCGTACCGATATGATTATAGATTATTTAGGCAAACAATACATTATTGAAATGAAAATTTGGCGCGGCGATGCCTACAACGAGCGTGGCGAAAAACAACTTACCGAATATCTTGATTATTACCATGTTAACAAGGGCTATATGTTAAGTTTTAATTTCAATAAAAACAAGGTTTCGGGGGTTAAGACATTGAAATTTGGCAATAAAGAAATTGTGGAGGCGGTGGTATAACACAAAAAAGCCGCCAACGAAACATTTCATTGACGGCTGTGATTCTTGATTTTTTTATTACTTCAACCTATCCTTCTCATCGTTACCTGCGCCGGTGCCTTTGTATTTGCTCTTGGCGGGGTTGAAGGTGTATTTGAGGCGAATGTTGAACGAGGTTTCGTCAAAAACTTCTTGCGAAAGATAGCCAGATTCTTTGTAAAGCATTACGTCGGTGTTGCCGTTGCGGAAAAGATTTGATACTCCGGCTTCGAGGTTCAATGCATTGTTTAAGAACGATTTATGAATATAGAAACTTGCTTGTACCGAATTGTTGGTTACCTTTAAGAAATCTTCCTGACCGTTTTTGAAGAATGTTTGAGTGTTAAATTCAAACGCCCATCCGCTTTTGAGGTTTACAGCGTTGTTGAACACAAGCACATAGTAGGGACGGCTGAGTTTGATGGTCTGACCGTTGGAAACAATGTCGTCGAGCCACTGTTTGTGAGCAATAAATGCTATTGTGGGACGGTAAATGCCTATGGGAAGTTGTGCTGCAAGTTGCAGATTAAGAGTGGGTTTGTCGGTGTTGATCCATTTGAGAGTTTCTGATTCGGGGTGTTCGGGGTTTACCATTTGGTATTGCAAGTAAGCGTTTTGACGGTGTGTGTAGTTTACTGATGCCTGAAAGCAAAGGTAAGTGAGCGAAAAATCGGCGTTACGCATAATTGTGGGCTTGATGGTGGGGTTGCCGGTTTGTTGAAGATAACGACTTCCGTAGTAGGTGGCGTTGCTCATTACATAGTACGAAGGACGAGAGATTTTTTCGCTGTAAGCCACGTGGAGACCAATTTTGCCTAACATTCCGTCTACCGAAACAGATGGGAAAAACTCGTCGTAAATCTGTGATGCTTTTTCGTCGTGTTCGCCGTTGTTGTAATAGTCGAGGTCGATATGCTCGTAGCGGAGACCGGCTTTTACGTTAACTTTTTGGGCAATGGTGTAACTGTATTCTGCAAAAGCCGCTATGCCATTTTGAGTGGTCTTGCTGTTAACAGAAGGAACGTAAGTGTCGGCATCACTGATAGTTTCGTCGGTGCGGTATGTATAAGAAGTTTCGCCGCCAAAGTCGATGTGTCCGCCAAAGAGCGAGTGTCCGAGAACGAGTTTCTGTGCCGACAACTTGTTGAGAATGTTGTTGGTAACTGCAAAATCGCGTTGTTCAGAATTTTTGCTCGATTCGCTGTTGTAAGTGATTTTGGTTTTGGGATTGTAAATAAAATCAGAGTTGAAATCTACCGAAAAACCACCGATGTTGCCACTGTAATAGAGGTTGATTTCGTGTTGGTAATCATCTGGCTGTGTGGTGTTTACGTAAGTGCTCAACTCGTCGTAATTTTCATTGTTGCAAAGTACGTCAATTGTGTTCCACGCCTCGTCGTCGCGGTTGAAAACTTTGTGGTGTGTATATTTTGCGCCAACAGAGTTTTTATCGTTAATCTGATAGTTAACTCCAACATTTATAGGCGCATAGTCGTAAGTTTCGTGTTGGTCTAATCTGTTGATGTTTTCCCAATGGTAGTTAGAGTTGTTGAGTGTGTAAATGTCTGATACATTGCCCAATTTGAAGTTGCGGGCGAAACGGAGACCGCCAAAAATATCGAATCCTTGTTTGCGGTAGTTAAAGTCGAATTTTTCGTCTATTGAGGAATTTTTGTCGTCGAAACCTTGATACCAATAAGATTCGGCTTTGAATCCGAAACCTTCGCCCACGGGTTTGAGAGTGGTGATGCGAACCACCGAAGTAACCTCGGCAGAATAACGTGCTCCGGGCGACTGTATCACCTCAACGCTCTTGATGTTTTCGGGCGAAATATTCTCCAACTCGTTCATATCACGCACCTTAACGTTGTTGATATAGATTTCGGGCGAACCTTTGCCAATCACCTCCAAGCCACCGCTGCGACCCTTCATCAATCCGGGAACATTCTCCAACATACGTGTGGTGCTACCAGTTTGAGCAAGCACGGTTCCCTGCACGTTGGTAACCATTGCGCCGTCTTTAAGTTGAGTTTTTGGGGCAATGGCTTTGACTGTTACCTCTTGAAGTTCCACAGCCGAATTGTTCATTACAATATTGTTGAAATCAGCCACTTCTGAAATCTTTTTGTAAAAACTCTCATAACCGATGCACGAAATATTAATATAGTGTGCATTGGCGGGACGTTCTACCGTGAATTTTCCGTCAAAGTCAGAAATTGTACCTGTAACAAACGTAGAATCAGCGGTTAACAGAATTACATTAGCAAATTCCACTGGTTGGTTTTCGTTGTTAGAAATTTTTCCGCTGATGTTTTGAGCGGAAGCCACTTGCAAACTTACTGCTGCGGCCAACATTGTTGCGATAATCGTTTTCATTTTTTTACAGTTTTATGTTGTTAATACTGCCAAAATAAAAACATCCGCCGTGCCAAAAGAGGTAATCACCTAATTATCAATATTTTGTAATTTTGTACTATTGTAAAGGTTGTAAATTTTTTTTACAATGGTGTAAAGATATTTTACGGTAGGAGCGGGGTGGGGAAAAAATTATTTATCCTCATAAAAGTGTAAAAATCCCTTGTTTTTATCCTCATAAAAGTGTAAAAAACAGGGTGAAATTGGCTCATATTTTTGTTAAAGTATTAAAAATCAAGGATATTAAAAAAATGTGGAGTGGTAATTTTGCCACTCCACATTAATTCATTGCGGCGCAAAGTTTTACAGCAACCCTTCCACAGCCTTTTCTATCACCTTGATGTCCTCTGTGGGTTCGTAACGCTCTATGACGTTGCCGTTGCGGTCGATGAGGAATTTGGTGAAATTCCACTTGATGTCGGGATTCTTGTCGTAGTTGGGGTCTGCCTTCGAGAGCATATCGATGAGGATTTTGCCTATCTGATGGTTGGGGTCAAAACCCTTGAAACCCTTTTGCGATTTCAGGTAGGCAAACAGCGGCGACTGATTATCACCGTTGACCTCTATCTTCTTGAACTGCGGGAACTTGGTGTTGTAGTTCAATTGGCAAAATTGATGAATCTCTTCCTCGGTGCCGGGTGCTTGCTGCCCAAATTGGTTGCAGGGAAAATCAAGGATTTCCAAACCCTTGGCAGAATACTTCTCGTAGAGGGCTTCGAGTTCGGTGTATTGCGGCGTGAATCCGCAGCGGGTGGCGGTGTTTACAATCAAGAGCACCTTACCCTTGTAGTCGGCAAGGCTCACATCGTTGCCCTTGCGGTCTTTTACGGAGAATTTGTAAATTTCCATATCGTTAGAGTTTTGGCAGGCGGCAAGCGCCATTGTTATTAAAAGAGTTAATGATAATATTCTGTGTTTCATTGTGTTTTAGTTTTAATTCGGTTGCAAGATAGGGAAATTTTTTCAATTCCGCAACAATTTTCTGCCAATCCTATTTTTTCAGCAACTCAAACTCCATACCCCTCTGACGCAGCGTCAATTTGTTGTTATCCACATCGAAACGAATCACGATGCCGGCGGGTTTGAACTCAAATTCGTTTTCTGCCGTTGCGTTGAGCGGAAATGAGGGTTGTCCTGTGGCTTGACCTGTCAATTGTCCGTCCTTGACAGCGACCGTGATGTCCATTCCCAAAGCGTTGGAATGATAAACGCCTTCATATTTTTTTAGTTGCTCGGTGTTAGCGGCTTGATATTGTGGCTTTTCCTCCTCGCCGGTCTTTTTGAAAATGAACTCGCCGCCGTGTTGATGCAATGTGAACGTGTGTTTTGCCAAGTCGAAAACCATCTTTACCCCTGCCGCCTTGAACTCAAATTCTGTTTCGGAAATCGCATCGAGCGGAAAACTCGGCTGTCCAGTTGCCTGTGCCACAAGTTTAGTGTCTGTGGAAGTGATTTCGACATCCATTTTCAACTGTTCGCAGGTGTACTTACCCTCGCATTTTTTCAGTTGTTCGGTGGGGAGGGTGATGTATTGTGGTTTGGGTTCGGGGGCGATGCCAAGAATTGCGTTCATCAAGTTGGTAGCGTCAGAAAACGAACTGTTGGAGCAAAAAACGATGGTTTTGTCGTCAATTTTCATCATCACCGCAGCAAAACCGTGGATGCCGCCCGTGTGTCCAAATCCCTTGTAATCACCGTAATCCATTGGAAACAGTCCGCGGCCCCAATTATCCTTGAAATCCTTCATCTGTTCAAAAATTCCGTTGCCGAAGTAGCCGGAAGTGAGCGCGTTGAAGAATTTCAGGAGGTCGCCCGGAGTGGAGTACATTGCGCCTGCACCCAAAACCGCCGAAGGGTCAAACTCTTCCAACCTTTCGCCCGAAATGCTAAACGACTGCGCAAAACCCTCGTTAGAATTGATTGGAGTGGTGCAAACGCCCGTGTGCGACAGTTGCAAAGGTTTGATAATCTGTTCGTTGAGTAATTCATCATAACTCTTGCCGCACACGTCTTCAATGATGTAGGTCAGGAGAATGAATCCCGAATTGCAGTAGCGGAAAGTGCTGTCGGGCGCAAAGTTGGTGCCCGCCTTGGCAATGCGCTCAATCATCTGTGCGCGGGTCTGCGGCTTGGTGTAATAGGTCACAAACTCGTCGAACTTGTCGTTGACCACATCGCGGAGTCCGCTGCGGTGGTAGAGTAGCATATCTACCGTAATTTGCTCTGCATTAGGGATTTGAGCCTCAGGGAAATACTTGCTCAACGGGTCTGTGAGCGAGAGTTTGCCCTCTTGTGCCGCCTTCAACACCAGCACCGACATAAAAGTCTTGGTGATAGAGCCGATTCGAAATTTGGTGTCGGCGTTTACGGCGATTTTGTTCTCGATGTCGGCGTATCCGAGCGACTTCTGATAGACGGTTGTGCCGTTTTCCTGAATCTCAATCGAGCCCATAAACTTGTCGGGGTTTTCGGCAAAATACTTGTCAACCCTCTCGCTGACAGACTGCGGCTGTTGCTGAGCCTGCGAGCAAGACCCCAACGCCAAAGCACATACAAGTGCCATTGCAAATGATTTAAATGTTGTCATTTTTTTACAGATTTAGTGGTTTGAATTTCTGTCAGCAAAGATAACAACCAAACCATCTTGCCTCCAAATATTTTTTTTGCCGATGTTGCGGGATAAATAATTGATAATTAGCGATATAAAGGGATTTTGATGCAAAAAGTTTAACAGCGTTGCCGTTTTGTTACGTGGTGAGAATCAGGGGGTTGAATAAATAATAGTATTTGCGTAAAAATTGATGGATTACAATTATATTATGGCGCAATCTCGATTTTTTTGGCAGATTGCGCCATATTTTGATGTTATATTATGGCGCAATCTCGATTTTTTTTTGTGAGTAAAAAATCAATTAAGGTTTTCAACCCTTGAAAACCGCCGAAAAAAAATCTTAGAAAAAAGGTAGAAAAAAAGTTTTGTAAATAATATTTTTTTATAAATTTGCCGCATAGTATAAACTAAAAAAATACGAAAATGAACAAAAAGCGGCGGGGTTTTTTCCGCCAAGCGAAATAGATAATTAACATATAATAATAACATAAAGCGTTTGCTATTTATTCGGAACTCTGAAAAATTTGGCGATTTAAAAGATGTCCTTGAAGAATAAGTTCGCAGACGTCCGTGCTTTGCGTGGACGCGATATAAGAACTTATACAAGGACAGGTTACGCCAAATACCTCAGAGTACATAAGGAGTGTTCACGCACTTTTTATGTCCGCCTGACAACAAGGTATTTGATGCAACCTGTTTTTCCGATAAGTTATTAGTGGCGCAAAAAATGCACGAAAAATGTCAGAAGAAGAAAAAAACAAACTTCTATACGAAAGGTATACCAAATGCCGAGACCTTGAACTTGATAGGTTTTGGAAAAATTCTGTATTCGTATGGGTATTCTTAGCTTTGTGCTATGGAGCATTTGGCAAGATAATAATGGATTATCTTCCAAATGATGATAATGCAAAAATCAGCAAAAATACATATGAAATTATTTTAACTGTAATTTCATTTATGGGATTTTTTATGTCCAAAATTTGGATTTGGATGGCACGCGGCCTCAAAGCGTGGTACGAAGTATATGAGTCCGCAGTTTGGGACTTAGAATCAAAAAGCAATATCTTTGAATTTGATAGAAAACACACAATAGAAAACTATTGGAGTGTTAAAACAAACGGATTAAGTCCTTTTAATTCGGACAGAATTTCACCGTCAAGAATTGTAATACTTATTGGACGATTAATGAGTTTATCTTGGGGTGTCTCATTTCTTGTTTGGTTATACAAATCTTGTAAATGTACATTATTTGATACTTTTTGGCCTGTATGGTCTTTTTGGGGGATTGTGTTTGGTGTCATTATAGTAATATGGAGTTGTTATTGTTTTGTCAAAAGCACAACTCTACGTAACAGCGAAGAAGATAAAATTTATTGGGAAATAAAAAAATATCTGTATAGTAAGGATGCTGAAAATAACAATACTATTCCAAACCACCAAAATGACGAATCACAAAAGGAACACTCTGATAATACAAGTGAAAAATATCGTTTTTCTAATTTGTATTTATCAATTACGGATAATAACATTGAGTTCTTTTTCACAACCCCAGACGAAAGGGGTAAATACGAACAGGTTTTAACAGAGTTTATTAACAAAGAGTTCAAAGTCTCAGAACAACGATGTTTAAAATGCATTTGTAAAAAGATCCAAAACTTGTTCAAGAACAAGAACAAAAGTGAGCGAGATGACATTCTAAAGTTTACGAACAAGGAAATTATAGAAAACAGACAAGACACTAATAGAGAACAACAATCACCTAAATCATAAAACAAAATCTTATGGCTGAAAACAACAATGAAAAAGTCGAGTATTCCCAAAAATTGGAATCTCAAATCAATGCCATTACGCAGATATTGAACCTCAATACTGCGGGCTTGATTGACGGCGAGAAGGAAAAAAAACTTCGGAAGTTGAAAGAACAAGCCGAGGTTCTCAAACGAAAAATCGATACTGGCGAGTTTGAAATCGCAGTAATCGGTTTGGAGAAATCGGGCAAAAGTACATTCGCTAATGCCTTGATTCAGAAAGAGATTTTACCCTCTGACAATGAACGCTGTACGTACACAGCATCTTCTATCGAATACAGCAGTGAGGGAGCAAGTGCAGTTGTAGAAGTTATGACCGAAAATGAATTCTACACAGGCTTCAATGAAAAAATCAAAATGATTGGCATTGAGAATCCTGAAACGTATTCGCTGCCCGACACCAATGAAAGCAAATACAACGCCGCCATAGCCAAAGTTGAAGAACGGCTGAAAAAAATAGGCGGTAAAATCAACAAGAATCTCAACGAGGATATTCTGAACATCATCAAAAACAAAAGCACTTTGCTTGCATTGTGCCGTGGTCCCAAAAAGATTGAGTTTCACGGAGATGACCTCAAATCCAAAGAATTCCGCAATTTGATTTGCAGTCCTGAACAAGCAGTTGCTGTCAAAAAAATCATAATCAAGACCGACGAGTTCAAAGGTATGCCAAATGCCGTTTTGTACGACGTTCCCGGTTTCGATTCGCCTACAACACTACACAAAACTCAAACCAAGGAGTTTATGAGCAAGGCGGATGCCATTGTCCTTGTTTCGAGGGCAAACGAACCGAGTTTCAAAGATTCAGAAATGAATTTGTTTGACGACTACAAGGAAGAAACCGACGATGACGAAACAATTTTGGCAGACAAAATGTTTCCATTTGCCAACAAGGTAGATATTGTCAAGGCCGACAATGGCAGGACGTGGGACTAGCAGGTAGAACGCAATTTGCAAGTTATCAAAAAAGATTTGAGAAACTACTGCAATTTCACCAAGACTGACCGTATCACGATTGGTTCAGCATACGCTAATCTTCACTCTATGTCCGTACCCAACGGACACACTGACGGCATCCAAGAGATAAAGGACAAACTACAACACTACTACGACACTGAGCGTTTTGAAATCCTTAAACGCCGTGTAACAGGCTATCAGAAACGCATCAGGGAAGTCTTCGAGGAATTGGAAAAAGAACATTCCGGCACAATCAGCGGCAATAGTTTCGAGGATTACGGTGCAATTTTGCAGGATTTGACCCTCAAATCCGAATCAATTGCAAAAGACCTAACTCTCTACAAAGACAGGTTGAAAGAAGATTACACTACTGACGCAAAAATCTCAAAGGAAGTAGAATCTAAAATTGCCGCCGGAATCACCAAAGAAAACTTCAAAATTGAAGAAACGGAAATGTCATACGCCAAAGCAAAAGCGGGCGGTGATACAACCGGCAAAGGTTTCGACCCGGAAAGAACAGAATCTTATTTGCGTGATGACAAGTTTACTGCCTTGTACAGTCTGTTTGTCAGCGGCATAATCAAGTTGGCGGAAACACACCACGCAGACAGCGAAAAAGAGATAAGGCAGATTTTCATCAACAATTTGGTCGGTGATGGCAAATCCAACAGCGAAATTGAAAAATCCATTGACGAATACATCAAATCCCAACGGGATATTCAAGACAATGTTGGCTACTATCAGAGCCTTATCGAAAGGTTTTCGCGTGATTTGTTTGAGATTCTCATCAAACAATCATTCGGACTGACAGGTCGTTGGAACAAGTTCGACGGAGAAAGAGACATTTTCTATTCTCTCGCAATGTTCGACACTCGCAAGGCGGAAAACATTGTTGTGGAAAAACAACCGCTATTTTACAGCCTGTTATTCCACGACGACGAAAGGTTTGCCAAATACGGTGTAATCAAAGAAGTCATTGACGACATCAAAGCGGTATTGGATATCATTCCTACTCCGAAGATTGTTGATATGGTTGCAAAACTTGCGTTCTCAGACAAAACCGCAGATGTCATCAAGAAGTTGTATAGTAACATTACAAAGTCACAAAACAACAAGGAACAACTTCTCGAAAACAAATTGAAACCGCAGCCTGCGCCTCAACAAGTGGCTGCAAAGAAAGATGCAAAAGTTGTGAAGCCTTTGCCCAATGAAATTTCGGAAAATAGTTACAACGACTATTTCTCCGACAAGCGCAACAAAGGTGAGGAGCAAATCAAGGCGGATGTTGAAAAAGACATCGAAATCTTGCACGCCGTAATTGTCAACGTGGTTGTAAGGGCGATAAGAATTGAAAAACCGTTCCTTGCATTGCAGTTTGGCAACATCAGCAAACTCACCGAAAGTTTGAAATCTGACGAATGGAAAACTTTCGTGAGGAAGAATCTTCCGCTACTGCGTGCCTCCGAATTCTCCTCTATGGAAGAGAACGAGCAGAGGCGCATTGCTCACAAGAGCATAATGGCGGAAATCAAAAACATTCTCTCACAAATGAACAACAATAATTTAACCCTTAAAAACGAATAAGAAAATGGATTTTATAAGTGCTATACGAAACTTGAACAACAATGCCGTTATCTCATTTGAAAACAGCGATATTGCATTGGCAAAATATTTTAACGGCTTGTTTTGTTTTTTTGAGAAAAATTTACAGCCGGTAATCGGTACTGTCTATGTTCATAAAGTTGTTTCCGATGTAAAAAAAGCGCAACTGCCTGCACCCACTTTTATAAACAATATTTTACCAAGATTTTATAAACAAGCGAAAGGCAGAATCGTGATTCCGTATTCTCAAAGAAGCTATGACAACAAGTATTGTACGATACTTTCTTGTAATGATTATGCAAATCATTTTAAGCAATACCCACCGAATTTTTGGTATATTCCGGTATGCGTGGAGTATGTAGAGTCAGCACATCTCCAAGAAATTATAAAAAATGCTAATTTAAAACCCTGTAAAATTGAAACTGTGGACAATACGTCAGTAGCGGAAGATTTGAAAAACGCTATTTTGGATTTCGGAAATAAACTTGCTGATGCAGCAAACAAACTCATAAACGGTCCTAAAACTAATACAATGCAGATTGACAACAAAAAGGAAACCTTAAAAAAGGAACTTCTCGAATGCGACCATGTTCGCGCAAATTTGGAAATTTATAACGAATCTATACTCACACAGCCAAATCTCGGCCACTGGGACTTGTTCGGCAAGAAAGAGGATGACTGTTTAGGTTTTTATGCCCGCGACCCGAAAAAAGACATCAACGACAGGGTTATAGGTATTGATTTCGGAACAAAAAGCACTGTTGTTTATTATTTAAATTCCAACAACGGTATATTTCCGCTGCCGGTAGGTGCGGCTGACAGACGTTACAACGACAACAAACGCTATGAGAATCCGACCGTATTGCATTTTTTATCTTTGAACAACTTCCTTAAAGCATACAAGGATAAAATCGGACGTCCCGATACCAAATGGTCGGATTTAACATCTTCTCATAAGGCAAAAGACGAGTATATCGTCGCCAGCAGTGAATATTATTGCTCGTTTCTTTCGCAACTTAAACAATGGGCAAACAACAGAAAGCCGCAAAACTTCAAAGCACAAAATGACAACAACCTTGTTGAATTAAAGCCGTTTTTGGAATTAAAAGAAAATGATATCAATCCAATAGAATATTATGCTTACTATATCGGATTGTATATCAATAATATGCACAATACAAGCAATATTTATTTTGATTATTATCTTTCGTTTCCCGTTACTTACGAGCAAAAAGTCAAAGAAAAAATCTGCGAGAGTTTTGAACGCGGTTTGAAAAAATCTTTGCCTCCGTCTCTGTTGAACGATGCTGAGGTAATGGAAAAATTCAAAGTCAGGAGTTTTATTTCCGAGCCTATGGCATACGCTGCATGTGCATTGCAAGAGTTTGGCATAAAAGAGTTTACAAACTATGCTGTGTTTGATTTTGGCGGCGGAACAACTGATTTTGATTTTGGTACTTGGGAAAAAGTTGAAGGTTCTAAAAAATATGATTACCAAATCATGTCTTTCGGCGGTGAGGGTATTGCAACCTGTGGCGGTGAAAATATACTGGAAGACCTTGCTTTCGAGTTGTTTAAGCAAAACATTGACAATCTTGGATTCACCTCAAAAAAATATTTCCCGTTTCTTAAAGGTCCAAATTCACAGGATTTTCGCGGCAGCGAAACTTTTTGCAAGGAACGTACCGACCAAAACGCTAGTACCAACACTCATATAATTGTGGAGCGTTTGCGCAAATTTTGGGAAGAATCGGAAAAATATCTTGACGGAGATGAATTGCCGGAAAAATGGTCAAAAGACAAAGACGATAATACGAAAATATCAGTAACTGAAACGCTTTATGACAACAACGGGCAATCTGACCTCGACTGTACAATGTCAGTTTCAAAAGACTTTTTAAGAGATTTTATTCAAGATAAAATTTCAAGAGCCGTTAAAAGTTTTTTTGACGCTCTAAACAAATGGAACTGCAAGTATAATTCCGATACCGTTAACATCTTTTTGGCTGGTAATTCGAGTAAATCCCCATACGTCACAAAATGTTTTAACGATGAGGTTGAAAAAAATAAAGACGGAAACAATTTACAATATATACTTTATCCGCCGCTCGGCACAAAAGAAGCCGTTGACAAAATCAAAGAAAATAATCCCGAATATGTTGACAACGGAGAACGTCCAACATGCAAATCGGGTGTCGCATTCGGTCTTATATCGTGCCGCAAGGGTGGTAAAATAAAAATTCTCAAAAACGAGGAAATTGCAACCGAACAATTTGCTTTTTATATCGGATATGAATCCGAACAAAAATTTCAACTGCTTGAAACAAATACGACAAATCGCCGTATGGAACTTAATCAGTGGTATGAATTTTACGAAGCGGAAGAGGGAGACGAAAATTTTGAGTTTTATTATACTGACAATGCCAACTGCATTGACGGCAATTTGCCTATTACCGAAGTGAAACGTAAAAAATGCCAGATAATATGCAAAACAGACGGTTATATTTATCTTCGCGCAACAACGCCGCATACGGTACAATATGCAATTGCCGCAGACGAGAGCAGTATTGATAAAACAGAGACAGTTGAATTATAAAAGAGAAAAATTAAAATTATGGAAGAAAATTTTGAACTTTTAAAACTCAAATTGTCAGAATGTTACAAAACTTCCGGCATGGAGGTTTCCGTATCGGAAGTTTTGGAACATACGCTGAACTTGTATTTTGAACAAAACAAAATTTTGAAGGAGAAACTTGAAACTTCAAAACAATTAAGCGTCGAACTTGTAAAACGGATTGAAACAATCAGCGTAGATTTAGCAGGCAAACAAATTGCGGAAGAAAAAAACGTCAGGCTGTCTTCTGAAATTGACGCTTTAAAAACAGAAATCAGCAATCTCAAAAACATAATTTCACAAAAGGAATCGACAATAACCGATTTGAATAACTGCATATTGGAAAAAGAAAACGAGTTGAACAATATCAGCGGTATAAATTTGGGATTACAGACCGTCAGAGAAAAACTTGCGGAAATAGACCTTGAACCGTATTACCGTAGATTGTCTGACGATGTAAAAACGAGCATAAAGTTTCCGAGGGAAGATACTGTCGGGCTTTTATCCGCAGGCATTCAGTGGGACAAATTTGAACGTTTGTACGAGTTTCTTTTCAGGCGGATAAAAGAAAATATATTTGAAAATTATGAGGAACTGTCAGCAATGATACGGAAATTGTTTGATATATACAATGCCGGACAAAAAGAACCGTACATAGCCATAGAACCTTCCGCCGGAGACAGTTATGAATCTGAATTTCATATTGCAAAAGAATCAGGAACGGTAATTTCCAAAGTTCTTCTTTTCGGATACAAAACAAAGAAAGGAAATGTGTTGAAAAGAGCCTTTGTAAGTGTTGAATAGACTTTTTTTCGGCTGTCGGGAATAAATTTCGACAGCCGTTTTTCAAATGTCAGACGTCTGACATTTTTCAGACATCTGAAAAATTCTTTACCCCAAAAAACTCACAAAACAATTACGTTGTTATGGCAAGCGAAGTGAAAAAGTTTTTGCTAAATCATTTTTTGTCGATAAATTTGCCAAAATAATAGCAAAATGGCAATTATGGCAAAAATTACGGTTAAAAATTCAGAAATCAAGACTATCAAAGTCAACGGTACAGATTATATCTAAATCACGGACATTGCACGTCAGAAGAATCCGGTCGAGCCGAAAGACGTAGTTAACGTGAGTTCGACGAAAATAATTCAAAAATAATTATCTGAAAATTAGGAAATTAGCGATATATTTAGTAACTTTAAAGTGTCAAAAAAGAAGTTAAA
>JAEEGK010006052.1_pt1 | contig 29130 bp, 14 predicted proteins | sample 8958771 | NCBI WGS metagenome assembly JAEEGK01 (sample SAMN16246547, study PRJNA631951) | gut metagenome | biome: gut microbiome; feature: rumen; material: SC-attached | host: Bos | place: Iran: Karaj | collected 2018-10 | reverse complement strand
AAAAAAAATATTAAAGATAAAAATAATATTAATGAAAAAGAAGCTTATAATGCTAGTGAAGAAAATTCTGATGATGAAGATAAAAAGAAAAAAGATTTAAAGAGATTTAATGGAAAAAATAAAAGAAAAATTTCTGCTGCTACGTTAGAAACTATTAATTTGTTAAAAAATGAGGATATGAAAATTAATAAAGAAATTGATAGTTTGATTCAATTAATGAAAGATAATAATATTACTTTTCCTGAAGAAGATATTAAGAATCCTTATAATTTATTAATGGAATTGAAAAAAGAAACTAATATGGAAAATAAAGTTGCTACTCTTAATCAAATTGAAGAAATGATCAAAGGATATTTTGAGAATTAAGTTTTATCGTTTTTTGAGTTTTTTATAAATTTAAATTTATTTTAATTAAAGTTTTTTATTTTTTTTACAAGAAGAAATAAATAAATTTGATAAAAATTAATTTAATTCACTAACTTGATATATTTAATTTAAGTTTAGTAATGAATATTCAAAAGTAAAATAAAAGAATAAATTTTCATAAATATTTTTTATTATTATTTTTTTTTCATATAATTATAAAGTGTATGTATATTTTTTTTCACAGTAATATAAATATTAAGAATTATTATTTAATTTTATATATTTACCAACAATAAAAAATTATAAAAAAAATAAATTACATAAAAATTTTGTAAAAACATTGAATTTTATTTAAAAAATTAAAAAAAAAAAATTTAACATTATTAGTATTTAATAAAAAATCATATATAAACTTATTTAATGGATCATAAATTAATTTCAAATGAAAAATATTATTTATGTCCTGAATGTAAAGGAATATCATTTTTTTTTATTTTTAATGAAAATGTAACTGTAAAAGTATATTATGAATGCATAAATAATCATAAAGGCTTTCTTTCTTTAAAAGATTTTTTAAAAACTTTTTTAGAAATTAAAACACCATATTGTTCAAAAGATAACAAAAATTATGAAAAATATTGTATTGATTGTAAAAAAAATTTATGTTCTTGTTGTATTAATCATCATGAAAAAAATCATAAAATGGAAGATTTAGATTATTTTACTTTAAAAGAAATTAATGACGTTAGAAATTTCATAAATTTTTTTGAAAAAAATATTAAAGAATTAAAAAAACAAAAAAAAGAAATTTTTCTTTTAGTTTCTGAAGATTATTTAAAAATCTTTAAAGAAGAATTTGAAAAATATATTTCTATATTAGAAACAGAAATTGAAATATCTAAAAATTTTTTAAATTTCTATTTATTATGTAGACAAGAAAAAAAATTTTCATATGAAATATATTCAAATATTAAAAATAATATATGTTATGATACTCAATCAAATAAAATTGATTTTTCATATATAACACCAAAAAATCCAGAACAAACAATTCATTTTTTCAGAAATAAACAAAATTATCTTTTAGATTCTTTAAAATTTAAAAAAATATTAATAAATAATAATCATAATATGAACAATAATAATAATAACATAAAAAATAATAAAAATAATAAAAATAAAAAAGAAATAAATTTTAAAATAATAGAATCAATTACAAGTAGAGATGATTTAATATGTTTTGTGGATTACATTCATGAAAATAAATTTGCAAATTGTTGTTGTGATGGAACAATAAATATATTTGATTCCCAAACTTTTAAAAAAATATTATCAATAAAAGAACATGAAAATGGAGTTAAAACAGTTTTACAATTACAAGATGGAAGAATTGCATCTTGTTCAGCTGATAAAACAATAAATATAATTCAATTAAATAATAATAATAATACTTATATTTTAGAAAAAAAAATTAATGAACATAATGATTGGATTTTTAGAATTATTCAATTAAATAATGGAAATTTAGCTTCGTGTTCAATGGATAAAACAATTAAAATATATGATTTAAATAATAATTTTAAAGTAATTAAAACTTTAAAAGGACATAAAAAAGGAATTTGTGATATTTTACAAGTAAATGATAATGAAATTGTTTCTTCTTCTTTTGATGAAAGTACAATTCGTTTTTGGGATTTAAATGATTTATCTAATAAATATACTTTTAATAATATTAATACAAGTTTTTGTTCTAAAATATTATGTTACATTAATGAAGAAAATATTGCAATTGGAGGAGAAAATATTATTTATATTGTTAATACAGTAAATCATCAAATTTCTTTAAAAGTTGAAAGTAATTTTATTTGGAGTTTATTTTTACTTGAAAATGGAGGTTTGTTAGCTGGAGATTCTGAAGGAAATTTAATTCTTTATGATAATTTTAATTCGATGAATATGATTAAAATTACTAATCTTTTTCATAATGGAATTAATTCTGTATGCTCTTTGAAACATGGAAATTATATTGTTAATTCTAATAAAGTTATGAAAATTTTTAATATAGATATATGATATTTTTTGATATAGTAGTTAATATCTAAATTAATTAATGCTTTTTTTTAATTTTATACTTTCTTTATGTAAAAAATATATTTTTATAATATTTTATTTTATATTATTTGAATTAAATTATATATTATTCATCAATTAGATTTCAAATACCTTTTTATCATAATATCATATTTTCAATTATTATTTTATTTTATTTTTTTATTTTTTTAATAATGGAAAATTCAATAAGTCTTAAATCTATTTCTCTTTTGGATTTTAAAAAGAATTATGATATTGAGTTTGAAAAATGGAAGTTTTTCTTTGGTTTTAATTTTGATAATATTATGATTAATGTTACTGATTTGGAAAATTTAAATGAATATAATAATTGTTTTTATTTTTATATGTTTGTTAATAATTCTTTATTTAAAGAATGTAATAACAACCAAGAACTAATTGATATAATATTGATGTATATAAATCAAAAAAAAATCAGAATAGAAGAAGATATTTTAAGTATAAATGTAATCTTTGATGATAATTTTAGTCTGTTATTAATTAAAAAACAAGAAAAAGATATTAAAAATATTACAATTGACATTTTATTAAGCAAAATAAATAAATTTGAATTAGAAATAGTTAGATTAAAAAACATAATAGAAAATAATCAAAATTTAACAAACCAAAATATTAATTCAATAAAAGAAGAAATAAAAGAACAAAACACAAAAATAAATAACAGAGTGGAAAATTTAGAAAAAATATGTTTAAATAATAATGGAATAGGGAAAAAAGATAAAGATAAAGATAAAGATAAAAAAAAGGTAACTTTAAAAGAAATAAAAACAATAAAACCAAATGAAAATATATTATCAATATCTCAATTATCAAAAGAAGAAATAATAACAACATCAAGTGAAAAATCAATAAAAATATATGATTTAAAATTTAATGAAATTCAAAATATAACTAACGCACATGATAATTGGATTTATAATATTAGTGTAAAAGATAAAGATAATTTTGCAACTTGTTCAAGTGATAAATCAATAAAAATATGGAATAGAGAAAACGATAAATTTATATTAAAAGAAAAAATAAAAAATGCTCATAAAAAATGTATTAAGAAAATAATATTTAAATCAAATGGAATTTTAATTTCAAGTTCATTTGATACAAGTATAAAAATATGGGAAAAAAAGAATGATATATATTCATGTATAAAAAAATTATCTCATACAAAATATATAAATTCATTATTATATATTAATGACAATGATATTTTAATTTCTTCTGGAATTGATGGTACAAAGTTTTGGAATTTTTTAAATTATGAATTATTATTTCATATTAAACAAGCTGAATGTCATTGTTGGTATGCTTTAGAAAAAGTAGATAATGATAAAATTATTGTTGGTGGAATTGATGGTAATATTAAAGTGATTTCTATTATTCAAAAAAAAATTATTCAAGAAATTTATGATAATATTCTTTGTAATGCAATTATTAAAATTAAAAATAGAAATTTTATCTTAATTGGAGGACAAAATAAAAACAAAAAAATTAATATTTATGATTCTATTAATTTTCAATTGGTTAATTATATAGATAATTCACATTTTGATGATATTATTGGGTTTTTACAATTGGATAATTCTTTTATTTTATCTTTTTCTTCTGATAAGACTATTAAAATTTGGGTTTTGGAATAAGAAAATATTAATAATTTTGAACAATAAAATTTATATTTTAAATAAAAATCTGAAAAAATCAACTTTTAAAATAATAACATAAAATAAATATATTTTAATCTTCTATTATAACAATTAAATGACCGATTTCATCACCAATATCACCATCGGAATCACTAATTAATTTACATCTTGCAATATGTTCTCCAGGAGTAATAGTAAGATAATTTTTAAATTTAACATTAACTTTATAAAAAGTATGAACATTATTATTTCTATCAATATTATCAAATTTAGTTTTGGAACTATTAAAATAAATATCAGAATCCTCATTTATACATCTTATAAAAGTATCATTTGGCCATGTTATATTTTCTCCTCCATTATTAATTACTTCTATATTAAATGGAATAGTTGAATATTTTTCAATTTCGTCTTTTTTTATTCTTTGTTTATTTTTCTCACTTATTATAAATTTACATGATAATACATCTTTTTTTAGCATTTGATTTTTAATTAAACTGGAACGAATTACATTTAAATGTTGTGGCTGAAATGTTATTTCTGATGGTGTTTTTTTTTTTTTTAAATTTTGAATTTCTTTTTCCAAATTATTTATTTTGCTATCCTTTTCTGTATTTTCTTTACGTAAAAATTCAATTGTTTCTTTTAACTCTTTCACTGATTTTTTTAAATTTTGAATCGTTTGATTATCTTTTGATTCATTTATTTTTTTTTCCAATGAAATAAATTTGAGAAAAAGTTCTTCATATTTGTTTTCACTCAATATTTTTTTTTTTAATTGGTTAATATCATCTTTAGTATATTTTAAATCATCAGTTGATTGAATTAAAATTTCTATTTTTTGAGAAAGTTCAGAATATTTTAATTCTAATCTTTCATTTTTTTCTTCAAGTAGTTTTATTTTTTCAAAAAGAACATTACGACTATTTTCTGTAAGAATATTTACTCTTATTGTCTGACATTCATTTATATTTGAATAGATTATATTTTCTAAATATGTTTTATTATCATTTATATCTATTTTTATTGTTCCATTTGAATTTTTCAATTCTAAATAAAATTCAAATTTTAAATCAAATTCTTCTGGAAGATTAAATTTTTGTCTCACTTCTTTTACTAATTCTTCAAAATTATTTGGTTTTTGAATAGATTGTTTTATGTTTTTATATTGTAAAATAAAATGCACCATATTTTTATTTATTATAGATTTATTTATTATTTTACTTCATAATATAATTAATAAAAATAAAATAAAAAATTAATATTCTTTTAAATCTAGAAAAAAAATGAAAAGTCTAATAATATTATCATTTATTCTTCTTTTAAATATTTCAAAAAACGAAGAAGAAATATCATTTCAAATACCAATAAAATACACAAAAGATTATCAACCATTAATAAATATTTGTATGGGAACTCCAATTCAATGTTTAACATTTAAAATATTAACATATTTAAATTACACATATGTATTAGATAAAAATATTTATGGTCATGGATTTAATTATTCAGCATCAAATTCATTTTTTAAAGAAAAAGATGCAGAAATAGAAGAATATTCAGATGAATATATGAAATTAAAAGGATATAAATGTATTGATGATTTTTATATTGAAGATGAAGATGCTAAATTAAATTTATTTGGTTTTTATTTAGTAACTGAAGGTCCTCATTCTGTTGATTATGATGGTGTTATCGGTTTAGGTCAAAGTTCTAATTCTTTTGTTCATTATTTATCTATTTTCTTTAATGTTGGCATCAGATTTATTATTCAAACTTTTCATGATGATAAAAATGGATTTTTAACTTTAGGAAAATTAAAGAATGAAATTCAATTCGATAAAGAAGTTTATTTTTTCAATAGAGATGATAATTATGAAGTTAAATTAGATAAAATTATTTTTTATAATGAAGAAAATTTAGATAAGACTACTATTTATAAATATCATCAATCTATTATGTTTTCTCCTGGTCATAATAAAATTTTATGTCCTGAAAATTTTTTTGATTATTTAAAAGAAAATATTTTCACTGATTTTATTTATGATGAATACGATTGTGAAATTGTAAAAAGAGAAAATGAATTTTCAAGAATTGTTTGTAATAAAAATATTATTGATGAATATTTAGGAGAAATTATTTTTATTATTGGAAAATGGAATTTTAGATTTAATTTAAATGAATTATTTGAAAAATATTCTTCTTCTACTGTTGTTTTTAATATTGTTAATTCTCCTGTTGATGATAGATGGATTTTTGGTTATCCTTTTTTTAAACAGCATGATGTTATTTTTGATGGTGTTTTAAATAAGTTAATCATTAAATAATAATCAATTATTAATGTTATATTTTATAATTATTTAAAAATAATTATTTTCTTTATTTTTTTATAAATGTTATTTGCTTGTTAGGAATTTATTTTTTCAAATATTATTTATTTAAATATAATTATTTAATTATTATTAAAAGAAAGGTTGGAAAAATAAATTTTAATGTTTTTTTATTTATTTATAATATTATTCTAGTTTTTTATATAAAATATTTTTTAACTTTAAATTTATATAACATTAATTTTTTTCCATTATTGATTCTTTTTTTCTTATATTTTCTAATTGTTTTTTTCTTTAAATATGTAAAAAATTTTTCTTTATATATTTAAAATTTACCACAAGGAAAATAATATATAAAAATTGTTATAATTTATTTATCTTTTGAACTTCTTTGACTTAAAGTCAAATTATCATTTTCTTCTTGTAATACAGCAATTTTTGATTTTAAATCAATAATCAAAGAGTTTAATTCATTTAAATCATTTTTATGATTTTGAGTAATTAATTCAATATAATTATTTTTTTCTTCAATTTCTTTATTTAATTTTTCAATAACTAATTTATAATCTTTAATATCATTATTATCATTTATACTTTTATCATTTATTTCATTTATATTTTCATATTTTAAAGTTAATCTTTTTTTTTCATTTTCTAATTTATTTATTGTAGCTTCATTTAAAATATTTTTTTTTCTATTATCATTATTTATTTTCATTAAAGAAGATTTTAAATTTTCAAGTTCTTTTTCAAAATTTATATTTTCTTCATTCAATTCTTCAATTTTTTTATTTTTTTCTTCAATTAATATTTCATAAGTATCTTTTATATTTTTTAAATTGGTGTTATAAGTTTCTTTTAAATTTTTAAACAATTGATTATCATTATTATTTCCACAAGTTAATTTAATTTGTTCAATTTCAAAATTTTTTTCTTTAATTTCATTTTTTAAATTATTAATTTCTTTAATTAATTCATTTTCATTTCTTGAAGAATTTGAAGTAGATAATTCATTATTTTTTTTTTGTGAATTTGATAATAAAATTTGAGAAGCTAATTGAGATTTTAAACTTTTATTTTCTGCTAATAAAGCATCAATATTATAATTTGAAAGAGTAGTTAAAGTAATATTATTATTAAAAATATTATTTGTATGACCTTCATTTTCTCTTATTGAATAAGAAGAAGTAATATCTCCATTTCTAAAACTAAAAAATTTATTATTTATATTATTTTGATTTTTTTGTTGTTTTATATCTATTAATTTATTATCTTCTTTTATATCTTGTGATAAATCTTTCATTAAATCTTCTTCTTTTTTATTTTCATTTTTATTTATTAATGCATTTTTTATTTGTGAAGTTTCATTTACTAAATCAATTAATTTATTTCTTAGTTTAACATATAAATTTTTTGATTCTGTATTACTTATTGAACTTTTATTTATTGAATCTCTTAAATTATTCATTGAATATGAAAAGCTTATTATCATTTCTGTTAATTTTGATAATTTTGTATTTAAATTTGTATAATTTGAATCTGAAATTTTTGATTTGAATGTTATTATTTTATTATTTTTATTCACTGTATTTTTTCCTATATTATTAAATTTGATTTTATTTAATTCATCCATAAAAGATAATTTTGATTCTTTTTCTTTTGAAAGAAGCCCCTTTAACTTTTCAATTTCTGCGTTTTTTTCTTTTAATTTCCCTTTCAAAGCATTTACTTGAGAAGTATGATTATTAGAAATTAAAGTGGATTTATTTAAAATATTATTATTATCACTTGATATATTATTTATACTTTTATTTAACATTGTTTCATTTGTATTTCTTTTCATATTTGAAGTAAAATTTGAAATATTTTTTGTATGAGTACTATATCTTATAAAAGATGCATTTTTTTTTAAATTTTGATGAACATCAAAAGTATTTATTTTAATAGGAGATTTACTAAAACTTAAATTTTGAGTTTTTGAATTATTATTATTTAATATATTTTCTATTGTTTTTATTTGAATATTTTCAATACCATTTACTATAGATGAAAGTTCACTTATTATTTTATCAAAGTGATTTAATTTATCTATTGCTAAATTTTGCTTATCTTGAATTATATAATCATTCAATTGATTTAGGGTATTATTTATATTTGAAGTTATAAAATCATAAAATTGTTTAAATTTAATTTTTGAATTTTTTAAAAGAGTTTTTAAATCATTTTGAATAATATTAATTTTTTCGTTGTTATTATTATTATTTATTTCTTTTGAAAAAGATGAACTATTATTCAACGGATTTAAATTTTTTTTATTATCTTTTAATTTTTCAGTTATTGATTTTTTAACTTCATTTATTTTTGAAATTAATCCTGTTAAAATTGTAGTTTGTTCATTTGTTTGGTTTATAAATACTGAATTAAAAGAAGACTTAATTTCTTCTTCATCTAATTTATTTAATTCATTTATTACAATAGATACTATATTATTTTTAGTTCCACTATTGTTTTTTATTATTTGATTTTTTTTTTGAAAATTTACCTTTTTTATTGGAGTTTTTGTTACTCTCTGAAAACCTTTTGGAGAAACATTCATTTAATTAATTTTCTGATTAATAATAAAATTAATTTAATTTATATCACTCATTTAAAATCCAAAGATAAAATTTATAAGGGAATATAATACATAAATAATAATACTTCTTAAATAATCATTTAATATAAGTAATTTTGAAATGGAATGTTAATGTTTTTTTATGAAAAGTATTAATTTTTTTTATTATTAATGAGAGATATAAATAAAGATATATTATTATTAATTACAAGAAATTATGGAAGAATTTTTTCAAACTCTGAAATCATGCAAAGATATTCAAACAATTTATAGTTTTATTAATTCTAAAGTAAAAATAAATTTATTTAACCTTAATTCAGTTAAATGATTTAATTTCTTATATTGAGAACAATATTTCTGAAATACAAAATAAACCTGACATAAAAATATATTGTTTATTTGGAATTTCTCTTTATTTTGGAAAACAAAAATCTATAGATGCAAATATGGTTGAAAAATTTTTACCATTTGTTAGTCAATTAATAGATGAAAATACTTTTAAAAAAGAAGATACTTATTATGATAATACTCTGGAAGTATTTTTTCAATATTTTTTTCAATTACAAAAATATAGTGATGGGAAAAATTATTTTTTACAATTTACTAAATTTTTGCCTAAACTTGAATTTAATATAATAAAATCTTATATTTTTTGTTTGGGATTTCTTGGAAAAGATTACATTAAAATTGATGAATTATTAAATGAATTAATTATAAAAACAAATTTCAAGGATCAAAGTCAATCTCTTTTTTTTAGTATATATTCTTTTTATAAAGGACAAATCTTATTAAATAAAGAAAATTTTATTCTAGCTTGTTTATCTTTTGGTTATTCTGTTATTCATATTCAGAATAATAAATTAAATTATATTGATCAATTCCAAATTGAATGTGTTAAAAGATTATGTTTATTAAAAGATATTTTACCAAGTGATTTTTCTAATATTTTTAATAATATTTTATCAAAGATTATGGAAATAAAAAAATTTCCAGAATTAAAACCTTATTTAGAATATGCTTCATCTAATGATAATAATTTTCAAACTTTTGAATTGTTTATTCAAGAATATAAGCATGAAATTAAAAAATCAAAATTGATGGGTTTATGTAAAATAATATTAAAAGAATTAAGATTTAAATTTATTCAAAAATACTTAAAAAAATTTACAAGAATCAAATTAACTAAATTATCTCAATTAACTAATATTCAATATCCAACATTAAAAAATATTCTTGAATGGAAAGTATGTAAAAATAAAATTAATATTAAATTTGATGAAGTTGAAGATATAATAGAAATAATAGATTCTGAAATTGGAAGTTCTTTAGAAGAATTAAGAGAATATTATTCATATTTGACTCAAATTTCCACTGAATTATATGTATATGACAAAGATAAAATTGAAAATATTAAAAAATTTAACCTTTTATCTGCTGAAGAAAAGCAAATTTTTTTATTACAAAGAAAAACACAAGTAGCAAATGAAGATTCAAGTGATGATGATGAATGATGATGAAAAAATATAAAATAAGTTTAATTATTTAAAAAATATTATTATTAATTTTAAATATTTTCTTTTTTTTAAATATAAAGAAAAAATGAGTTGTTTATGTTGTCTTGGATTATTCCAAAGGCCTTATAAAAATCCTCAAGTAATTCCTTTACAAACAGTAAAATATAGTTTAATATTTCTTAATACAGCTCAAAAAAAAATCAATATCTCATAGAAGAAGCATTGCAAAATTATCTTTCAGAAGAAATATAAGTAATCCATTAAATATAAAGAAAGAAAATCCCAAAAACCAAACTTTATATACTTTAAAAGATAAATTTAGATGTTTATTTTGTGGAGGAAGAAATTGTCCTAATGAAGATTATAAAAAAAATCCATTATCTTCATTAAAAGGTTTAAATAGTAATTTAATAGACAATTCAATATATGCATCTCAAAGACCTTCAAATTACCTAATATATAAATATAATTTAATAAATACTTTCAAAATGAATAAAATTGGATTAATTATTAATGTTCAAAGACCAGGAGAACATCCTTATTGTGGAAAAAATACTTTAGATGAATTAAGTGGATTTTCTTATAGTCCTTCTTTATTTTCAAGTGAAGGAATAATTGTTAAATTATATGGATGGAAAGATATGGATGTTCCTGATTCTTTCAATTTTATGTTAGATATTGTTAAAGAAATGTTATTCACTGTTAATGAAAAAAAAAAAGTTTTAGTTCATTGTCATGCAGGTAAAGGAAGAACTGGAATTGTTATTGCTTGTTATCTTATGTTTAAATATAATATTTCTGCACAAGAAGCTATTAAAAAAGTGAGAGAAGGAAGAAAAGGAGCTATTCAAAATAATGAACAAATTCAATTTTGTCTTAGGTTTTTTCAATGTATTTTTTTATTTTTTTTATATTTTTTTTTAATTTTTTTGTCTTTTTTAGTTATTTCTGATTTAAGACAAGTTTTTACTAAGGAAAAAAAAGATGTTTTTGTTTTTATTAATCATCAAAATGAACTTTTACTAAAATCATATAATAATCAAATTGAATATGAAAATACTTATGTTCCTTTTGTTATCCCAATTTGTCTAAATAGAATATTAGAAATGAAGAGAACTAAACAAGTTTCAAATTATTATATATATAAAGCTTTGAATGGTTCTTTAGAATTAACTGAAGAAATTTATGCAAATTTAGATTCTATTATAAATAATGTTAATTCTGGTAATTGGAATTCTTTAAAAAGATGTTCAGATATTTTAGTAATTTCTGAATTATTATTTATTTGGTTAGATGATTGTGTTTATTCTTGTATTTTCCCTTCTACTATTAATGAGATTTTTGATAAAAATAAAAAATTATTTGAAAAAAAATTATCTTTTACAGATTATATTTTAGATTATAAAAATTTAAAACCTGAAATCATTAACCAAATGTATCAATATTTAAAAACTAATGTTAAGAAATATGAATGGGAAATTTTTAAAATTTTTGCTAAATTTTTTAGAGAAATTTTTCCTAATAATACAAATGATAAAAAAAAGAATTATATTTTACAAGAAGAATACCAATATATGATAGAAAAAATAGTAATATTTATTTTAGGTTATAATATTGATATGTTATATGAAAATCAAGAAGATAATAAAAATATAGATATGATAAATATTTCATCTGATAAAGCAAAATACTTTCAAAACGTTAAAATTACTATTCTATTATTTAAATTTTTAAGAGATACAAAATCACTTAATAAATTTTCAACCACAGTTTTAAAAAAAACAGGAACAAATGAAGCTCAAATGTATAATATTGATATGGAAAAATTTTATGAACTTGATAATTCATTTATTTCTAATATTTCTAATATTAATATTTCAGAAAAAAATGATAATATTTTAAGTTTAAATAACTATGGTTTAGAAAAAGAAAAAAATTTATATCAAGTTTACCAAAATTTGAAAAATCATTTTGAGAATCTTCCTTATCATGAAAATACAGAAAAAGAGAAAAATGAATTAAATACTGAAACTTCATTTAATGGAAATAGTAAAATTGAAGGAGAAACATTTAATTCAATTTTTAATGGAACAATTTCTTCAAATAATGAATCAATTAATAGTAAATCATTATTTTCTAAAGATGATAAAAATTTAAGTCACTTAACTTTATTAAATAAAAAAAAAAGTTCTATTTTAAGTAAGAATATTAGTTTAAAAAGAAATAATGATAAAAGAAAATATCCTAAAAGTTCAAAATTTCTTTCATTACCAGAGTCTAAAATTTCAATCTTTCAAAAAAAAAGAAACACAAAAAACTTAAAAATTGATAACATTACTTTTGTAAGAGAATTGTCTGATTATAAAAAAAGCAATTTTTATATTCAAAACTTTCAAAGAACTAAATCAAGTTTAAAATAAGATAAAAAGCAAATATTATATATAATTAAATTTATTCTCAAATATTGAGAATAATATAAATAAGTATTAATTTTTCATTCTTTTTGATTTATTTTTTCCAATTTAAATTTTTTTTGAATTTTTATTCGGATTTGAATATAATTAATTGTTTAATATATGTCAAATAATAATGATGAAAACAATCATCATAAGCATATAAGTTTCAAAGGGAAATTTTACAAAAAGAGAAGAAATTCAAGAATAATAACTAAATTATTGAAAGATAAAATAAGAAAAGAATTTGAAATTCCAACAATTAATGATTTCTATAATTTAGTAAATAAATATAAAAGAGATTTAAAAGATAATGAAATAATAATTCAATATTTATACCATTTACAACCCTTTTCTTCTAATTTAAGTTTATGTTTAGAAAATTCAAAAGAAGATTGTATAAGAAGATTTATTTATGATTATAAAAATGAAAAATTTACAAAAAATAAGATTATTTATAAATATGGGGATGAAGCAGATAAATTTTATATTATTCAAGAAGGAAAAGTAGATTTAATTTTTCCTTATTATGAAATTTTAGAATTAAATATTGATGAATATTATTCTTATTTATTAAAATTAAGAAGATTTAATGAAATTGAAATGTTAAATAATGTTATTTTATTAAATGATAAAGCTTATTTAGAAGCTATTGATAAATCTTTTACTTTTGATGATTGGATTAAGACTGCTTATAATACTTTAATACAAATATTATTACACCCTCATTTTTTAAAAGAAAATGTTTTAACAAAGAAAAAAAAAGATGATTATAATCCAAAAGAAAAAAATAATAATTTTATTGATAATAATAAAACATTTGAAAATCAAGAAATTAAAGAATCAATTTTAAGAATTCAAAAAGAAATAATTTTAACAATTCAATATTGTTTTCCAGAAATTTTCAAAGAAATAATTGAAGAGAAAAATGGTTTAAGAGAAAAAAAAATAATAAATAAATTAAATTTTGAAATTTTAAATATAAATAATGAAATAGATATTATAACAACAAACGAATATATTGAAAGAATTACTCCATTAACATTACCAAACAATTATTTAAAAAAGAGAAAATTGAAAATAATGAAATATTTATATATAAATACTTTACAAAAAGGAGAACATTTTGGTGATATTCAACAAGATTATATGCATATTTTTTCATACGATGAAGTTGAAAGATCAAAAAAAAATATTGTAAATTTTAATTTACATAAATATGATTTTTTTAGAAATATGACTGTTATTTCTACTGAAGAAACTTATTTAGGTTTTATTAATAAAAAAACTTATTTTTTTTCTTTAAAAAGATTTAGTGATAAATTTAATTCTTTTAGAAGTAATTTTTTATTAGAAAATCTACTTTTCAAAGGAATGATTAATGAAAATTTATTAAAAACTTATTCTTTATGTTTCAGAGAAAAAAAAATTAAACAAGGTGAAGAACTAATATGTCAAGGTAATATTTTAAATTTTAATAATCTTAAAATTTTTTTTATTATAAACGGAGAATTTCAATCAAAATGTTTAAAATCTATTCAACAAATTGATGAAACTTTAAAAAACATTGGTTTTGAAAATAAAATTAATAAAACTTTTCCTCAAGAATTAAAAGGAATTATTGGGACACATTATTATAATTTAATATTGAAAAAAATAGTTTCTTTAAAATTAAATTATGTTTCTAAGAATGATATTGTTGGCTTAAGTGAAAAATTCGATAATGCTTATTTTAATGATGTTGTATGTAAATCTCTTTTTGGAAATGTTTATGAAGTAAATTATTGTATTGTAAAATTATTGATTAACAATGATTCACAAGTAAAAAAAAATAGAAATATTATTCTTAATAATAAATATATTTTATTAAGTGATATCTTATTAACTCAAAGGAAAATATATTTTAATTGTTTTTTTGAAAAAGAAAAATATAAAATATTTGATGAGAAAAAAAATGAAGTTGAAAAAAACAATAATGGTAATAATAATTTAAGACAAAGAAAAATAATTTTATCTCCCAATAAATTTTTCAAAATGACATCAGAAAGTGTTGATTCACTAAAAAGAAATGAAGGGCAATCTTTATTAACTTCTCTTGGAGATTTAGATATTATGTTAGGAAATATTAAATCTAAATTTACTTTATCGGATTACAGGGAAAGAAAAAAAATAGAATTCTTAAAAAAATATAATAGAAAACAATTATGTCAAAATTTATACAAAAATCAAAAATCCAAAAATACTATTTCTTCAAAAATTGAAAGAGAATTTTGTTTGTCTAAGTCTTTAAAACAACTTATGCCTAGAATAAAAATAAAAGATAATATTGATAAAAGAAATTATATTAATCTTCAATATAATTTAAAAAAATCAAATAGTGAGAAAAATATAAATCCTTTAATTTATGATACTTTTCTGAGAACATATAACACTTCTCATTATTTTTCAATTTTTTTTAATAAAAAAAGAAGTAATAGTCAAAATAATACATTTGATTTTAATATTGATGTTAATTCTATAAAGATTAATACTAGTAATAAAAAATATAAAAGTAATAATAATAAGAATTTTTTAATGACTCAGAAATTAAGAAGAATTTACACAGGAAAAATAAATAGAATGTTAAATAAATTTAATGATAAATAATTTATAAGATATAAATAAATTTATTAATAAGATTTTAAAATCATATATATATTATCATTTAAGAAACATTGAGATAAAAAATTAAAAATATATTATTTTTGTAGATGAAGGTATTTATTTATTAACCTTTTTTAACTGATTAAAAATGGTATCACCCAAAATTTTAATTATGAAGTAATAATAATATATAAAATTGATAATGTTATTGTTTAAGATATTTTAAAGGTTTTTATTTTTTTAATAATTATTATTACATTCTTTAATTTCATTTAAAAACTTTTGATAATATACATAAAATAAAAAAATTCAAATATGACATTTTTTAAATTATATTTTAATATTTTTTATTATTTTTTTTTCATTTTAATTTAAACTATACTTCATTTTTAATCTTTTTATAAAAACAAATTTAATTTTTATTTATATTTTTTTGAAATTATGAAATTTTAACATTCATCAAACAATCACATTTAATTACATATTCCTTTAAATTTTTATTTATTTGATTTTTCATGTTCCTCATTTTCTTCATCTTCATCTTCAGAATATTTTTTCCTATATCTACTATGTTTTTTATTTTTTTTATCTTCCATTTCTTTCTTTTTTTCATATAAAAGTTGTTCAATTTGATTTAATTTATTCATACGTTCATTTTCTCTTTCTTGAGCTTTTGTTTGTAACTCATTATAATTATATAATATATCATAATGTTTCTTTTGTAATTCTAATTCTTCACTTCTGTCAACTTCTTTTTCTAATTTTTGAATTTCTTCATCTAGAATTTGTTTAACTTGTTTTTTTTCCCTTTCTATTTTTTCTTTATATAATTTATCTTGTTTAGAACTAAATTCTTCAATATATTTTTTTTTATTTTGATCAAATACTGTTTGATCATTAACAAGAAATTGTTGAACTAATAATTGAGTTTGTTGATCTTTTGTCGTTTCTAAAATAAGTTTTACTAAATTAATATATTGTTCTTGTTTATCTTCTATAATAGTAAATTGTTTATTAACATTTTCTTCATAAGCTTTTATTTTATGATATAATTCTGAAACTTTTTTTTCATTTCTTTTAATTAATTTAGATATACTTTCAAACACTTTTTCTTTAAAAGTATTAAAAATATCTTTTATTTTAATAAGTGCCTTATCATTTTGTTTTCTTGTTTCATTTAAATCTTTTTCTAAAGCATTTTCAAGAACTTTAATATTACTTTTAACATCTCCTAAATCAATTCTTTCTTGACCATCTCTTAATTGAGAAACAGATAAATTAATATCATTTTTAAAATGTTGAATATTATCTCTAACTTCATCAATAGCTTGTTTTGTTAATATATCTCCTTTAATCAACATAGTATTTCCTTCAGTTATTATAGTACTTCCAGCTTCTCTAAATGAAGAACCTGATGTTTTTCTTATCTCACTCATATTTATTTTATTTATTTAATTTTATTTTTTTTTTATTTTTTTTATTATATTTATTTTTATTATCTTATTAAAGTATAAAAATATATTTATAAAAGAGATATAAAAATAAATTTAAATATAAAAATGTAAATCCATTGCTTAAAATAATATTATTTTTTTTAATAAAAATATTAAAATTATTTTTTTTTCTTTTTTGTTTTTGGTTTTTCTTTTCTTTTTTCTTTTTCAGGAGCTTGATTATCACTGAAATAAACAATTAACCATTTATTTAAATCTCTATTATATCCAATGGCAAGTTGTACAATTCTATCATCTTGAGTAGATTTAATTTCAATAACTTGTCCAGAATCTAATTGATCTTGTAATTGAGGAGTTAATAAACAATCTTTATTTAAAAATATTAATTCAGAACCATTTTTAGGTATATTTATTTCTATTATTGGTCCTCCTTCAATTTTTGGAACATCAATTTCCCCATTTTCACTTTCTTCTTCTTTTTCTTTATTTTCTTCTTCTTTTTTTTCTCCGTCATCTTTTTTTTCTTCATCTTCTTTTTTTTCTTCTTCTTCTTTTTTTTCTTCTTCTTTTTTTTCTTCTTCTTTTTTCTTTTCATCTTTTTTTTTAGTATTTTTCTTAGGAGGTAAAATCTTCAAAGCTTTTTTACTTTGACCAAGACACCATCTAATAGCATCATTCCAATATTCAGGTTTATAATCTTCAAAAATAGGAAATTCAATCTTTTGAAAGTACATTCCCATATTTTCAACTTTAGCAAAAAATTGATTGAAAATTTCATTAACATTTTTAGTATCAACTTTAGAACAAGCATCATCCCAATTTTTGAAAAAATTAAAAGGTATTAATTTCATTTTTTTAATTTTTTTCATTAATCTTTTTTCTTCTTTTAATCTTGCTTGTTCTTTAGAGAAAAAAGAACCATCTCTGAATTCACCTCCAAAACCTAAATTATTCATATCAATATATTTTCCAGCACCATGCATTTTATGTTCTTTCCAATCACCTTCATATCTAAATCCATCAGTAAATATATATTTACCATAACCATGATGAAGACTATTTTTCCAATAACCTTCATATACATCTCCATTACTATAATGATATATTCCATATCCTTCCATTAAATCATTTTTCCAATTACCTTCATAATATTCTTTACCATCATTACTGTTATCTGATGTTGGATGAATTATTGTTCCAAATCCTTCACGAACTTTTTGACCTGATGCAAGTTGCTTAAATGATCCTATGTATATTATTTTGTTTTGAAATTCAAATTTACCAAAACCTATTACTTCTGGAATTGGTTTTTTCTCTAATGATGCTAATTCTTCTTGGGACTTTTGTAACTTTTTTTTACCTTTTCCTTCTTTTTTTTTTGTAACTTTCGACATTTTTTTAAAATTAAAAATATTTTAATTTTTATTTTATTTTCATTTTATTTTTTACTTTTTTTAAAAGATAATTTTATTTCATATTTTTATTTATATGAACGTTAATATTTTTGCCAAAAAATATATTAAATTTATTTAATTATTATTTGGTTTATTTATAAATTTAATCTTTTTATTGAAATATATCATCTTTACGTAGAATAATTCCTGATACGAGGTAAATTTGTTTTAGCTTTTCTATTTATTTGCATATATTTATTATTATAAATAGTATTATATTTACTCTTATTTATATGAGCAGCATAACCTTTTCTTTTAATTTTAAAATAAAAATCTTTTATAATATCTGGAATTATTCTATTTTTTATTTCTTCTAAATCTTTTTCTTCTTTTTCCTCATTTTTAATTTCAGCAAATGGATTATGATTTTCATTTATATTTATAATACTTTTACTTTTTTTTGATATTTTTTTTAAATTTGAATACTTAAATTTCCTTAAATGAATTAAATTATTTCCCGTTGATTTTTCATGAACTTTTTTTAATTCTTCATTCTTATTTTCTGGGTTTCTATAAGTAGATAAATGAACAAATCCTAATCTAAAAGAAGTAAAATTTTGAATATTTTTATATTCTCCTGTATTAAAAGAATTTTCATTAAATTCATTAATTTGATTTTGTTCTTTTATTACACTTGATAAATCAGATATTTCATTATTTTTTTTATTTGATTGAATAACTTGAAGAGATGCTTTTCTTTTTTTAATTGATTCAAAATTTAAAACCTCATTTCTTATAAATTTAATATTAAGTTTTTTATCACCTAAAACAATATATGGATTAGAGTTTTTCTTTATTTTATTATCTTCTTCATTATCAATTATACTTTTATTTGAAGAAATAATATTATCTTTATTTATTGTCTCTGGATTTTTTGATATTTTAAAATTAAATATACTTGAATCAAATTTTTCATTTTCAACATTATTTTTTTTATTATTCTTTAAAAATTTTCCCTTTCTAAGTGATTTAAGAGGGAATAAATCTGAAGGACTTTTATATAATTTAATTTGAGAAGAACAAGGAGAATTATTTGAACCACAATTTTCTTTGAAAATCTCTTCTTTTTCTTTTAATATAGATGCTTTAATCATTTCAATCACTGTTTTTTTAACATTATAACATCTTTCTATTAATGATATTAATTTATTTGTTGATATTTTTATATAAGGAACTACAATTCCTTTTTCATCTTCAATCATTGTATTAAATTTTTTTTTTTCTAATTTAAATATAAAGGCCTTTTGACTTATGACTTTTGCTGTACATATGTATGGAATATCTAAAAATATTTCTTCAATCCCAACTAATTCTTTATCCGTTAATAAACATAATGTAAAATTTCTTTTTTTATTCATTTCATATATAAAGGAATCATTTTGAGATTTTATTCTTGCAATATCATTATCATATATTAATGTCTTTAAATTAAACAATTCTTCGTTTGTGATAATATGCTTTTTTTCAATTATTGTTTGATAATATTTACCGTTAATTAATTTATCATATAAAGAATTCATTAAATTATGTAAATTAAGGATAGAACAACTTAAATTTAATTGAATTTTTCCTTTTTGTAAAATAATTAAATGTTTAGGCATACTTTTACTAAAAAACAAAATATTTCCTCTATTATATTCTTCTGAAATAAACAAATGAAAATAATGTTTTTCAAAAAGATGAAAATTAATATTATAAAAAAAAAAAGTGTCATAAAGAAATGTAATATCTTTAGCTTTTTCAAGTTTTTTTTTAGGAGAAATTAAATTTAAATAATCAGTAGAATTTAAATAACCTAAATAACAATCTTCATTAGCTTTAATAGTAGCATTTCTTTTGTGATCCATAGAATCTAAAGCAGAATCTCCAAAACAATCTCCAGGACCTAAATAAAGAAAAGGTTCATAAACTAATTTAATGAAAGGATGTTTTTTATTCTCTTTTAATAATTTTTCATAAGGTTCAAAATATACTTCTTCTAAAGTTGATGTTTTACTTTTTTCTAATATATATTGATTGAATTGATTATCTTCAAAGGATTTTTTATTTCCTAAAATATTTTTCTTTAAATTTTGCTCATATGGGGTTTTTATTATTTTTTCTAATTCTTCTTCATTTATTTCAAGATCAGATAATTTTAAACTATAATCTGAGAAAAAATCCTTTAATTCTTCTATTTTTGTTATATTATTATTTAATAACATTTCTGTTAGTTGATTTTTAAAATATATTTTATACATTTTGTCAAATTCTCCTATATTTGAAATTTCTACAATATTATAATTTTTAGATAATACTTCATTTAGTATATAATATTCATTGTTTTTTCTTAAAAATTGTAAATATGAAAAATATTCATTATATGTACATTCTATATTATTTATATTTATTAATTTTAATACTTCTACTCTTCCTTTTAATAGAAAAAAAAATTTATCTCCAAAATCACCGATTTTAAATAAAATATCCCCTTTTTTAATTTTAAAAAATTGTAAATGATTAGCACATGACACACTCAGATTCTGTAAATCTACTTTTTTATCTATTAATCCATCTCTTTCAATTTTTCTGATAAACTTTGATGATTTTATAAATTTGGAAATAATATTAATAATTGTATTTTTAGGAGTTATTGGATTTTCAGAAATTAAATCTTCCAAAAAAATAGTAGTTAATTTTGATTCAACATCATTCTTTTGTTGAATTGGATCTGGATTTAAACTTACAGAAAGAATATTATCTGTCATTGTATTTATCCTAGGATATATATCAGATAAATCCTCATTTTTATCACTCATTTTAAAATTAAAAATTACTAATAAAAAAATAATTTTAAATTTTATTGTTTAATAAAATCTCAAATTATTCTATAAAAAACCTTTAATTTTCCATCAACAAATATTCCATATAGTATTCTAACAAATGAAAAACAATACATAAGAATTTTCTAAGAGAAAAGTAATATTATCAGTAAATTATAACAATTCAACAAAGGAAACAATAGATGATAATTTTCCATTAAAATACCCAAAGATAAGAGAAAGGAGTAAAGTAAATTTTAAGAAAATTATTCACATTGATTTAACAAAAATGACTCTTTCAACTATTGAAATAAAAATATAAAAACCAATAAAACCATAAATGATATAAATAAAAAATATAGAATAAGAATTTACACAAAAAAAATCCCAAATAAAATTACATTCAATCAGAATTAAAAATAAAGAAAATAAGTGTTTCTAAAATAAAAATAATTTAGTAAAAAAAAAATGAAAAACAACAAAAAGATTCAAAAAATAAAAATAAAAAAGATAAATTAAGCAAAGAAGAAATAATAAAAGGAGGAGATTTTACATTCATAAAAAATTTTTATATCATTTTTATTGTTTTTGAAAAAAATGTTTGATTAGTATTATAAATTTAAAATAGAATTTATTTTAATTTTCCAAACATAAATTATATTATAAATTTCAATTAACAATTTTATAATTTTAATTATATTAAAATAAAAAGAATAAAATAAAATAAAACAAATAATTAGACAAATAGAAACTACTTTGTTTAGAAGAAGTACAAATTAATTTACCACTCACTTTATCAGATTTATATTCAAGTGTTTTATTTAAAAATAAAATATGAACTTGTAAACAACTTGAACTATCTGTTGAGCCTGAAACTCCAGTAACATAACAACAAATTTTATTATTTTCTTCATCATTATATTTAGAACAATCATCATAAGAATTTGCTGATTGACCTTGACTTTCACAAAGAGCAGTATAATCTTCGCCAGATGTAGTATCTTTAGTACTATTTGAACCTTCATTACTATTCTCATCTGGTGTTTCATTATCATTCATGTTTTCTTCATTTTTTCTATAATTTAGGATTTTCTTGTTTTTATTTAAATCAATATTTTTTGAGCCATTATAATTTAATTTTGTTGTCATATTCAATTGAAGTGTAGTATCTTTGATATTTGAGATTTTAGGGATATTAATTTCTTTAGGAGTTAAATTTATATTTTTGATTATATTGAAAATTATAAAAATTGAAAAAATTATTTTCATATTTACTAATTAAATTAAAATATATTAATTGGTTTGAAATAAAATTTCTAATTAATAATGCTTAAAAATGTTCAATTATTTTTTTGAACATTGAATTAGATTAAAAACTTAAATTAACAAATTGGAGTAAATCTAGGGAGCATACTGCTGCAAATTAATATATCATTTTTTAATTTAGATTTCTAGGTTTCAATTATATTTTTCATCAAAAAATATTGATTATTCAGTCATATAAATAATTCTTTTTATATGATTTTAAAATATAAAAATCTCTCTTTTGATTTTTATTTAGTAAAAAAATATATTTATTATAGGTTATAAGGGATATATGACATAAACAATATTTTTAAAATAGAGAGAACATAGTAAAATTATTAAATTAAAAATAAAGAGGAAAAATTAATAAAATAAAGAAAAAAAAGAAATATAAGTTTGTTTTTAATATGTTATTAATTATAGAATAATATTTGCTTTTTAAAAGTAAAATTAATATTTTATTCAGAATTTTATTATCAATATTTTTTGATAATGAACAAATAAAAAATGAAAATTACAAAAGAGAGGAAGAGAAAATAAAGAAATAAGAAAATTATATGGATCTATACTGGGTAATGTTAATTTAATTAATTATATTTCCAAATCTTTAAATTTTCCATTGAATATTCTTTTTATTAATTAAATCTCTTATAATTATGTCAAAAATATATTTTCCTTCAATGTTTATAACAATGATAAAATTGAAAATTATATTTCTGCAGTTCAAAGAATTCATTTAAGAGAAATAAATACTTTTCTTTCAACTAATATATACGTTATGAATGAAGAAGATTATGAAAATTAAAAAAATATCAAACTTGGAATTGCTTTAATATTTATTATATTTAGTAAGACTTTAAACATTTTGATTGCTCCATCCCAGAAGATAATTGAATATAAAAAAATAAATAAACAATACTTAATTTTAAATAACCTTAAATTAAATTTATTTATCTTTTGAATTTTACATTGTAGTAAATAATTTTCAAATTTATTTTATGAAATTAACTTAGAGATTTAATAATAAAAATCAATTTTTTCAAATTAATAAACTTATTTAATAATCAAATATGGGTGTATTGCATAAAAATTGTTGTATACATGTAAATAATGAAGATCTAAAAGAACATTTAAATACTATAAGAATTTTCAGAGAAGAATCTCTAAAACTTAAAGTCCCAAAAAAAATAAGTGAAAATAATGAAAATAAATCTTCAAGTAATGAAAATTCAAATAATAATCAAATAACAATTGAAACAAGTGCTCTAGAAAAACAAAAAGAAAAGTTAAAAAAAATTACTAATCAAACAATGATAACAACTCAAAAAGAAAATAACTTTGGTAATAATAATTATAATATAATGGAAAATAATATTAGTTTAACAAGAATAAACAGTAAATCATTAATTAGAAAAACAATTTCCATATCATTAAATGACAATAATGATATTTTAAAACAAAATAATGATATTAAAGAAAAAAATAATAATAATAATGAAAATAACGAAAATACAGACGAAGACTTTGCAATATATAAAAGAAGAACTTTCCGTTCAAAATCATCTGTTCAATCAAAAGTGAAAACAAATTTAAATAACTTTAAAATGAAATATGAAGAATTAGTTTCAAGACTTCCAGCAAAAAAATCAAATGCTACTGTATTATTTACTCCAGATAATAATATGATTAATTTAATTAATGCTAGTCCAGAAAAAAATAATGCTCAATTAATTCCTAATTTTAATACTATTTCAAGAGGAAAAACTACTCAAAATCCAAGAAAAGATATTGAAATTATTGATACTCCTTTAACTGAAAAACAAGTTAAAACTCTTAAAAATATTTTAATTAAAGAAGAATTAATTACTCCAGAAATGAATGAAGATACTATTAATTTAATAATTAATTCTACTTCTTATTTAAGAGTGAGAGCAAATATAAAAATTTTTTCTCGTGAAAATGAAAAAGATGAAGAAAAAAATAATATATATTATATGATAGAAAAAGGAATTTTAGGTTATTCTATAGATTCTGTTAATTATGAATTAACTAAACATTCTGGAATAGGAACAAGTGCTTTGATTAAAAATTCAAGAAATTCATGTTATTTATATACTATTAAAAGATGTTATTTATTTAAATTACCTATTGAAAAATATAAAAAAATTGCAGAAGAATTTTATGATAATGAACATAAAGATAAAATAGATTTATTAGCAAGTCATTTTTTTTTTCAAGGAATTCCACATGATAAATTAGATTCATTAGCAGATTTAACTTCAAAAATAAAATATAATGATAATACTATTTTAATTAAAGAAGAATCAATTAATCATTGTATATATTATGTTATTGAAGGATTTGTTACTTGTACTAAAGGAGAATATGGTATTAAGAAAATATTTTCTAATGAAATTTTTGGAGAAATTGGAATTTTTCATGAACATACTTCTTTATATTCTTTTATTGCTTCTCAAGGAAGTGTTTTATTAAAAATTAATCATGATGATTTATTATCTGTTTTAGGAGGAAATGCAGTTAAAACTATTATTGAAAATATATTTGAATTAAGTTTAAAAAAAGATGATATTTTAGGTAAATATTTTAAAATAGAAGAAAATTTTTCAAGAGTTTTTTCTACTTTTCAATTAAAATACTATTGTCATGATGTTATATTAAATCAAAAAGAAAAAAAAATTTTATTACCAATATCAGGGACACCTTTTAAATATTATCATTCAAAAAATAGTAATGAAAATATTGAATTATTTATCTATAAATTAATAAGAGATTTTCATGTAAATAATAATAATCGAATTTTAAAAAAAAGTTCTTTTTCAAATCAAAATTATGAAAATCATAAAGAAAGAAAATATACAAAAGAAACAGAAATAATAGATAATTCCTTAATAACAAGAGGAGAATTATTTCTTGAGGCAATAAGTTATACACATGATTTAAAATATATACTTTTATGTGATGAATGTTTAGTTTTTGAATGTGATTGGAGTGAAATAGAAAAAGTACTAATATTACCTTCAGTAGAATGTAAATTATCATTTTATGGAAGAATGTCATTATTAAAACCTCTACCAATGTTTAAATATTTATCATTAATTAAATTATTTCAATTATCTAATTTTTTGCATTATATACAATTTTCAAATGAAGATATAATAATAAAAGATGGGCCAAGAAGTGATAAATTTTTTATAATTAAAAGTGGAACAGTTGATATTAAAATAGGGAATAAATTGATGAAAATTTTAGAAAAAAATGATTCTTTTGGAGATATAACATGGCATATTAGAGAATATAGTAAAAAAGGAAATTTTATAGCATCATCAAAAAAAGTAGAATGTTATTATATAAGTAAAGAAGATTATGAAAATATTATAGATGATGATGATATTATAAGTAAACCATTAAGAAAAATATTAGAAGTTAAAGAATTAAAAACTTCACTTGATAATTTATATTATTTACAGGATTTAGGAAGTGGAGCTTATGGTAAAGTTTATTTAGTTCATGATAAAAAAAGATTTTTTGCTGTTAAAACTGCAGAAATTCAAGAAATGAATGCTTCAAAAAATATGGCAAATTTATATATAAATGAAAAAAAGATTATGTTCTCTGTAGAACATCCTTTAATAGTAAATATAATCAATACATTTAAAACATCAGACTATTTATTCTTTTTAATGGAGTATGTAGATGGAATAACATTTAGAAAATATTTAAATTTACCAAAAAGAAATAATAGAGATAGAGATGAATTAAAATTTTATGGAGCTTCATTAGCATGTGTATTAGATTATTTACAGAAAAAAAAAATAATTCACAGAGATGTAAAACCAGATAATTTAATGCTTCAATATAATGGATATATTAAAGTTATAGATTTTGGAATTGCCAAAGATATAACAGGAAAAGATTATACTAGTTCATTTTTAGGAACAGCACATTATATGGCTCCAGAAATTATTTTAGGTAAACATTATAATACTTCTGTTGATTATTGGTCAATGGGAGTTGTTTTATATGAAATGTTTTATGGAAAACTCCCTTTTGGAAATGCAGAAAAGGATATTAATAATATATATAAGGAAATCACTGATAAAAATATTAAATTTCAAGAAGATTCTAGTAATGAAGATATTCATGAGCTTATTAAAGGTTTATTAAATAAAAATCCAAAAAAAAGAATTAATTCATTTATTAAAATTAAAAATGAGAATTTTTTTAAAAAATTCGATTTTGAAGGATTATTAAATTATAAGTTAACAGGTTTTTATGAATTTGAGAAAACTATTAAAGAAGAAGACTTAAATAATACTGATGCACCATTTTATCAATTTATGAAAAATTATTTAGATGCTTCTAGTGGAGAATTAGATGAATATTTAGAAAATAAAGGTCATTGTCATGATATTTTTGAAGAATTCTAGTTTGAATCAAGAATTATAATTGTTGATAGGTTAATATTTATAATACAATTTTTTAGTCAATCATAATTCATTTTTATATATTCATAATATTTTCAGGAGTATCGTATATATAAATATAAATTCTATTAGATTTTTTTTAAAATATCTCTTGATAATTAAAGGGGATTAGTCTTATTGTTATTAATTGTTGGTTTTCTTTAGAATGTAAAATAAAGTTTTTTTAGGAATCATATCAAAAATTCAGTTTCTATTTTTTAAGAAAATGACTTTGAAATTTATATAAGTAATTTTTATTTATATTATTTGAGTAACATTTTTTATGAATAAACTTATTTTTGCATATTCCAATTAAAATTTTTATATTTATTATTTATAAAAATATAATTATTCATATTCATATCAAAATTTTAATTAACTAATGACTTCTTTTTCTAATTCAATTTAGATTAATAGTATTATAATTTGCGATAAAAAATTATTTTTTTAATAATTAAAAATGTCAAAAAAAAAAGACAAGAAAAAAGAAGAATTACCTCCATTACCGAAATATCCAAATGAAAATATGATAGAAGAATTAGGGCAAAAGTTAAAAGTAGGAGGAAATGAAGTAGATAGATTAACCAATCATTGGAATTCAATGAATTCAGATTTTAAACAAAAAGAACAAGATTACATTAAATCAACTCAAAAAATAACTGATAATTTAGATGAAAAAAACAGGGAAAATGCTTATTTAAATATGGAAATTACAAAAAATATTGAAGAAAGAGAAGATTTTGAAAGAACATGTAAAGAAAATTTTGAAAAAAAATTTGAAGAAGTTAAAGCAGAACAAAGAGCAGTTATAGAAAAAGTAAATGAAGAAATGGATAAAGTTAAACAAGATTTAGATAAACAAAGAATGAAAAAAGAAAATTTAGAATATAAAAAAGAAAAATTAACTAAAGAAATAGAAAAATTAAAAAATGTTCATGAAATTACCATTCAAAATTATGAACATAGAATTGATGAACTTCATTTTACTCATCATCAAAAATTAAAACAAATTACTGAAATTTTTGAAAATTTCTTACAAAATAATCAAGAACTTTTAACAACAGATTTATTTACAGTATATAGAAGATTAAAATTTAAATTTGATTCAAAAGTAAAAGAATGTTTAGATTATAAAGCAAAAAATGAATATTTAAAAGATGAAAATAGAGATTATAGATTAGATATGGAAAATAATGATGATATTATACAAAAATGTGGTGAAATTCAAATAAATAATAAGAAAAAAAATAAAGAATTAACATCTGAATTAGAGGAAAAAGAAAAATTAATTGAACAAATTCAAATGGAATATTCAAAACAATTTGATGAATTAAATAATAAATATACTTCAATTGTTAAAGATGATGCAGATGAAATTAGAGTTTTAAAAATGGAATTAGAAGCTAAAACTAGAGAATTAAATGAAGTTAGACAAATATCTAAAGAAATTATTAATGATAGAGTAGATGTTGAAACTTTCTTTATTGATCAACTTAAAGAAGTTAAAAATGAAATTAAAAAAAAGAAAAAAAATGAGATAGAGAAAAAAAAAAGCTATTTTCCTTATATTAATATGAGTTATAATAATCAAAATAATACTCCTAAAGATGATTCTATTTATGTCACAAGTATTAAAAGAGTTGATGCCAAAGATATGGATCCTGAAAGTAAGGAAAAAATTATAAGAAGTATTTTAAATACTATTAATGTTAATAAAAATGCTAAAGGAATTCAAAAACTTCGAGGTCTTTTAAAATAAAATCATTTAACATTAATTCATATTTTATAAAACTTTATTATATATTAAAAATAAATAGAATTATTTACAGTTAAAATTTTATTTTATTTATATTAAGACAATAATAGATTTAGACATCTTTTAAGAATTAGTATCTCGATTTTTATAAAATATATTATTTTAAATGTTTTTTCAGAACAAGTTATA